>Ga0351938_1079_pt1 | contig 31971 bp, 21 predicted proteins | sample TotcelT113001M10_FD_206850 | JGI IMG/M metagenome (GOLD analysis project Ga0351938, IMG submission 206850) | Enriched cells from coal bed in the Powder River Basin, Montana, United States - Total cells T11 rep2 HSBNCT.T11.300.1.M10 ... | reverse complement strand
ACGGAATCTCCGAGGAATTGATGGTGACTATTCGAGTCCCCCTTTTCTGGGCTGACTTAAGTTTCAGCTCTGCAATAAGATTTTCTTCGGAAAGATCTGCATTCATAACGAGGATTACATCAGCCCTTTTAAACTCATCCATGGTTGTTGTGGAGGCGGTGAGACCGAACATGTCATCGAGACAATCCTGTTCGACATTGTTCATGAGATTACTGAAGCTCCCGATGTTATTGGTCCCGAGACCTGCACGGGCGAATTTCTGCAGTAAATAGAGTTCCTCATTTGTCATCCTTGGTGACCCGAAAACAGCAACTGAATCTGCCCCGTATTTATCTATTATAGACTTTATTTTGCTGGCTACGCTGTCAATAGCCTCATCCCAGCCTACCTCAACATGGAGACCTTTTTTCTTGAGCATCGGTTTCAGGAGCCTCCCTTTGTCGAGCATGTAACGATATCCGAAGCGACCTTTGGAACAGAGATAACCTTTATTGTGGGAGTTGCCGTTTACATTTGCCACGGTGAAGCAGTGATCGTGAAAGACCTTGTAGCTCAGATTACATCCCATGGAGCAGTAGCTGCAAACGGACTCAACTTTGCTGGATGACCATGGCCCAGGTTTTCTGAAGGGCAGTTTTTCGTTGATAGCGCCTGTGGGGCAGGCAGCGATACAGTTTCCGCAGGATATACAGTTGGTCTGGAGCAGTTTCTTTTCCATTGAAGGTTTCACAATTGATTTGAATCCCCGGTAGACTAATCCGAGAGCCGATATCTTCAGAATCTCCGAGCAGGTCCTTACACAGCGGCCGCAGGCTATACATTTGTTCGGATCAAGGTTTATGAAGGGATGATCATGATCTATTTTATATTTCCTCACGTCCCCAAGAAATCTACTGATATCAACATCAAAGTCGCTGGCATATTTTCTCAGGGCACAGTCGAAGAGGGCAGTACAGCCGCATTCAAGACATCTTGATGCCTCGGTCTGTGCCTGTTCCGCGGTAAATCCCAGTTCTACTTCGGCGAAGGTCTTTGCCCGTTGCTCCGGAGGAAGCTCTCTCATACGCTCCTTGGCAATCTTCAGCATGGGGAGAAACTCAATATCAGGTATTTCCCCGTAGTTTTCCTTGCGGCTTAAAAAGCCCGTCGATATGGTCTGTGCCGTGCCCCCATCTATATAACTATCTATTGCCTCTGCAGCACGCTTGCCATGGGCAATCGCATCTATTGCCACAGCGGGGCCGGTGATGACATCTCCACCGGCAAAAACACCGGGAAGAGAGGTTGTGAGGGTTTTGTCATCGGTGACGATGGTGCTCCACCGCGTTGCTTTGAGTTTTCCGTCGGTGCAGATGGCGCCGAGATCGATATCCTGACCGATTGCCGAGACAACAAGATCGCATTTCAGATTATATTCGGATCCCTCCTTGGGTACCGGGCTGCGCCGGCCGCTGGCGTCAGGTTTGCCGAGTTCCATCATGATGCAGGTCAGGGCGTTGAGGCGTCCGTCAACGGCGACAATTGACGTAGGAGCCGAGAGGTAAATAATCTCCACGCCTTCCTCGATGGCTGCATCGATCTCCATCTCATGGGCGGGCATTTCTTTCTTTGTCCGCCTGTACAGGATGGTGACTTTTTTTGCGCCCAGCCTGAATGCTGACCGGGCCGCATCGATGGCGGTATTCCCGCCTCCCACAACGACCACATCCTTCCCTTTCAGCTGAGGCATATTCTCCATCTGAAGCTGGCGGAGAAAATCGACACCGCCAACGACACCTTCTGTAGTTTCCTCTCCTGCAAGCCCCATCCCTTTGGCTTTCTGGGCTCCCATTGCAAGGAAAACGGCATCGTATTGATCTCTGAGTTCCTGGAGGGTTATGTCCTCACCGAGCCGGATGTTTTTCTTCACTTCCACGTTAAGATCGGTAATCCAGCGGATCTCTCTGTCGAGCATGGCCTTTGGCAGCCGATATTCGGGAATACCGTAGCGCAGCATGCCGCCAAGGTGTGGAGACCTTTCAAGGATGGTCACCGCGTATCCCCTTGTGGTGAGAAAATAGGCGCAGGTTAGTCCGGCAGGCCCGCCTCCGACTATGGCCACTTTCTTCCCGTTTCTCGGTGGAAGCCCAGGAACCCACGGGTCTTCAATATCAATGTCCGAGGCGTACCGTTTCAGGTAATCAATGCCTACGGCATTATCAACGCGATTACGGCGACATGCCGCCTCGCATTCCCTCACACACACCCTGCCGCAGACAAGAGGTAGCGGGTTCTTTTCCTTGATCAGTTTTACCGCTTCTCTATGTTTTCCCATTGCGATAAGGGCAATGTAGCCCTGTACGTCGACGCCGGCAGGACATGTTTGCGTGCATGGTCCCAGGCAGTCGGCATAGTGATTGGAGAGAAGCAGTTCGAGGGCAGTTTTTCTTGACTGCCTGATCTTCTCATTATCGGTATAGATGACCATCCCGTCCGCCGCGGGGCTGGAGCAGGATGGAATCAGTTTTTCAAGCCCTTCCACTTCAACAACACAGAGATAGCAGGACCCGTAAGGGGGCAGTTTCGGGTCCCAGCATAGCGTGGGTATATCATCAATATTATAAGCCCGGACAATTTCAAGAATAGTCTGACCAGGACTTGCTGTATACGGTTTTCCATTTATAGTTACTTTTATTTCTTGAGTCATATGCACTCTCCATCTTTAGTCTTTTATTACTGCGCCGAATTTACAGGTCTCAAAGCATTTACCGCATTTCACACATGCCGTCTGGTTAATCTCATGTGGTTTCTTCTTCTCCCCTTTTATTGCTTCAGAGGGACATGCCTTTGCGCAGAGCATACATCCCTTGCAGGCATCTGCTTTTATGGAATAGGTAAGAAGGGCGGAACAGCTGTGGGCAGGACATTTTTTGTCGTGAATATGGGCCTCATACTCTTCAGGAAAGTATTTGAGGGTGGTAAGCACGGGATTTGGTGCAGTCTGGCCCAGACCGCAAATCGTATTATTTCTGATCTTGAATGCAAGGTCTTTCAATAAATCTACATCGCCTTCCTTGCCATGACCGTCAGTGATCCTTTCCAGGATCTCCAGCATCCGTTTGGTCCCGATGCGGCAGAAGGTACATTTTCCGCAGGATTCGTCCTGGGTGAAACGCAGGAAAAATTTTGCCATGTCGACCATGCATGTTGTCTCGTCCATTACGACGAGGCCGCCGGAACCCATAATGGCGCCGGTCTGGTTTATTTGCTGGTAGTCAATCTGGAGATCACCCATGGAAGCTGGGATAGAGCCGCCTGAAGGACCTCCCATCTGCACTGCCTTAAATTTCTTGTTATCCTTTATACCGCCGCCGATGTCGTAAACAATCTCATTTATTGTGATACCCATAGGCACCTCAGCCAGCCCGCCACGGGCTATCTTACCCGACAAGGCAAATACCTTGGTACCCTTGCTGTTTTCCGTGCCCATGGCCGCAAAAGCCTCAGGGCCGTTCATGATAATCCAGGTAATGTTGGCGAAGGTCTCTACGTTATTGATGTTTGTCGGTTTTTCCCAGAGTCCTTTATTTGCCGGAAAGGGCGGCCTGAAGCGCGGCATGCCCCGTTTCCCCTCTATAGAAGCAATAAGGGCAGTTTCTTCACCACAGACGAATGCCCCTGCCCCTTCTTTAATCTTTATCGAAAAATTGAAATTAGACCCGAATATATTTTTGCCGAGGAATCCCTTACTCAGCGCCTTCCTGATGGAATCCTTCAGGCGCTGCACGGCTTTCGGGTACTCAGCCCTGCAGTAGATATAGCCCTCATCGGCGCCGATAGCATAAGCGCAGATCATCATTCCTTCAAGCACGGAATGGGGATCGCTCTCCAGTGTGCTTCGATCCATGAACGCACCGGGATCTCCCTCGTCGGCATTACATATAATATATTTTTTCTTTCCTTCGGCCTGACGGGCGAATTTCCATTTGACGCCGGTTAAGAACCCGCCGCCGCCTCTGCCCCTTAGACCGGACCTGGTGATTATATCTATCACATCTTCAGGCGTATATTCCGTTAGCACTGTCTGGATCGCCTGGTATCCGCCTATTGCAATATATTCATCGATGGAATTGGGATCAATGATACCGCAGTTTCTCAGCACGATCCGTTTTTGTTTCTGGAAAAAGGAATCATCCTCTGAAGGTTTGTTGCTCTGTATTATCCATTCGGAAACAGGCTTATCGGTAAGTACATGCTCCGCCATGATCCTCTTTGCTTTTTCGGGGGTTACATCTCCGTACACAAAGGTCCGGTTCTGTTCATCCATCACTTCCATCAGCGGCTCCTGGTAGCACATACCGTTGCAACCTGTTTCTTTCAACATAACCTGAATATTCTGTTTTTCTATTTCGTTTTTTATGGCCTCATAGGTTTTTTCTCCACCGGCTGATACGCCGCAGGTTCCCAGACCAACTTTGATTGTTTTCATCCCACTCTCCTTGCTCCATGGTAGTCTTATTCTGTTTTTCCCCTGTATTCATTCAGGAGCTGCTGTACCTTTTTAGGCGTCAGCCGCCCAAAAGTCTCGTCATTAATCATAATGACCGGTGAAAGGGAGCAGCAACCCAGGCAGGCCACTTTCTGCAGTGTGAAAAGACCGTCTTCTGTCGTTTCGTCATTGCCTATCTGAAGTTCGTTCTCAATAGTCTTTATTATCTCTGTCGAGGCGTTTACATGGCACGCCGTGCCGTCGCAGACCTTAATGAGGTTCTTTCCCATCGGTTTCAGCCTGAACTGGGAATAAAAGGTGATTACGCCATAAATATCAGCCGATGGTATTTCTACAATCTCGCTGATATAATCAATCGCTGATTCAGGAATGTATCCGTATGTCTCCTGTGCAGACTGAAGAAGGGGGATGAGTGCCCCCATCTCCCCCTGGTATTTCCATAAATCAATTTTGAATCCCGAAAACCCTTGATTATTCTGTTCTAATTTTATCTGTTCTCCCTGCAGCATCTGTCCTCCTCTTATACTCATAATATCTTAAGTCCACGGTGAAGTCCCTGCGCGGCATGAATTATACCTCGAAGAGGGTCAGTATGGGCCATTCTTTGATCCTCAGTACGCCGTCCATGGTTTTGAATTTTGTCCTGATGGTGTTCTCGATTTCGCTGAAACTGGTTCCTTTCACGAGAAGGACGATGTCGTATTTCCCGTGTGTATAGTCACAGTAGACAACCTGATCGTTAAAATACAGGGCCGGATAAATCGCTTCGAGCTTCTCCTTTTCAATTTCCATCATCACATAAGACGAGGCCCTTACCCTTGCTGCCTGGGTTGTAACAACATCTTCACCGGCCTTGTCACGTCCCAGGGCTTTGTCAACATAGCCGATCATACTGTGGACATTCTCACTGAATGTAGGCACTTCAACGCTCAAAAGCGATGCATCGGCAACGCCCGGGATTGTCTTGATTTTGTTTTTAACTATTGCTTCAATGTTTTTAAAAGTATCTGCCTGGAGCAGAAGGACCATGTCATGATCACCCCTGATTGCATCACAGTAGACCACGTTTTCCTGATAATAGAGTGTACGGTACACTTTGAGAAAGTTGGCATCGCTTTTAAGATTTATCAGGGCATAGGCGGTTGTGGATTGTGCCGCTGAGGGTGTTGCCTGTGGGGTGGCAAGACCGGAATCTGCAGCCGGTGTTGTAGATGCGGGCATTTCTGCAAGAACCTTCGTCAGGTCTTCCATGCTGAAGGGCTTCTCAAGATAGGCTGCCGCCATCTGATTCTTTGCTTCGATTGCCGTATTGTCGTTGCCGTAGCCGGTTATCATAACGACGGGAAGATCGGGATAATATGATTTTATGACTTTCAACAGCTTGAATCCATCGATGTCGGGAAGCCTCACATCCACAATAGCGCACTCCAGAGGCACCTTCCTCTTCATTAATGTGTCCAGGGTTTCCAAACCCTTCATGCCGTTCTCGCATGGCTCCGTACGGTACCCCTGCTGCATAAGTCCCATTGATACGTGTCTTCTGAGAGCTGCTTCATCGTCGATTAACAATACATTCTTTTCCATTATTTTATCTCCTTTCGGTTTTTATTTTCTTATTGTGAATGATTGCACATAATATTATATTAATGCAACATATGTGCCAATTGAAATATAGTAAATATATCAAGGTGATAGAGCACTATAGGCTGAAATGAACTTCACCTGGAGTGATAACAAACTTAGCAGAGAGGTATTTCAAAGATTGTATAACTTACCGTAATACCATAGTGTTATGATAAATTGTTAAATAAATTAACACATATAATTATCATACAGCATTTGTAACCATTTGTTTATAGGACATCAAACGCCTGCGGCGGTGCTGTCCGGGAGGTATAATTTTCAGGAATTTAATGATCTTCCTGTCACTGTTGTCCATATCGTGCGGACCGGAAAAGAAGAATTTATTACTGCGTTAGCTTTCATGGGCGGTGGAGTAAATTGAACAGTTATTGAAGGCAAAAGGACAAAAAGGAAAGAAAAATATTTACGAATGACTTACCATTAGATATATTTTGACAAGAACAAAAGCTTGTAGTATTTTACCTATACCGTCCAGCCGGTAAAGTTAAAGTATCAAAGGAGTGTGGTTTATGAGTCCACGACATAGTTCGTACTATGCCATTGTTTATGCTGCCGAGGCTGTAGTTGCGGAGGCAGGGGCAGTGCACATGACGCTAGATGCCGTGGCAGCAAAGGCAGGCATCAGCAAAGGAGGACTTTTACACCACTTTCCTTCAAAAGAAGCGCTCCTTGAGGCGATGATCAACCGACTTATTGAGACCAGGAAGGAATCGCGGAACAAAATATGGGGAGAGCTTCCCGATAGTCCGACGCGGGGATTGAAAGCCTATATGCTCGCGGCATTGCTTCGCGATAAAAAATATGACCGTGTGGGCGCCCCTCTTCTTGCGCCCCTCGCGCACAATCCCAAGCTCGCCGAGCCTGTGCGCGAAGCCCTTGGAAGGATCTATGCCGAAATTGTATCCTCTGGTGTCAAATTCGAAAGGGCCGCTGTGCTGGCACTTGCAGCAGATGGCCTACTGATGCAGGAAACCCTGTCCATATCACCTTTCACTGAGGAACAACGCAGCAGAATTGTAGATGAATTGTTGAGGCTCGCTGATATGGCAGTTGGCGAGACATAGAGAGTGATTATTTAAATTCAACCAATAAAGAGGTGTCGTATGCAAGCAATTTGCAGAACCGGACTAATCGGAGCTATAGGAATTATTGTTCTCTGCCTGATGCTGACCTCCTGTGGAAAAACTAAGGGGCCACCGCAGGGAGGCACCCCCGAAGTTGCTGTGGTGGTAATGAAAACAGAGCGTTTTCCGATCATAACGGAAAATCCCGGACGGACTTCTGCCTGTCTTATTGCAGAAGTAAGACCTCAGGTAAGCGGCATAATTCAGAAACGCCTTTTTGTTGAAGGGAGTGATGTAAATGCCGGCGACATACTCTATCAAATCGATCCTGCCACCTATGAGGCAGCTTACGCCGCTGCCGGAGCGGCCCTTGCCAGGGCTGAAGCCAATGTTGTATCAGTCAGGAACAGGGCGGAGCGCTATAAGGAACTGGTTACTGTAAACGCGGTAAGCCGGCAGGAGCGTGATGATGTTGTTGCGGCCCTGAAACAGGCTGAGGCTGAGGTTGAGGCCAACAAAGCAACAACAGAGGCTGCCAGGATAAACCTCGCATATACAAGCGTTAAATCGCCGATATCCGGTCGTATCGGCAAATCCAATGTGACCGTTGGCGCCCTTGTTACGGCAAACCAGCCTTCCGCCCTTGCCGTTGTTCAGCAGCTTGATCCGATTTATGTTGATGCCACAAAATCAAGCGTCAACCTGCTGCAGCTGAAAGGTCACATAGCCGCCGGCACGATCAAAGGCACAGGTCCGGGACAGGCAAAAGCGAAGTTGATGCTTGAAGACGGCAAGCCTTATCCCCTGGAAGGGACCCTGAAATTTTCCGATATCACCGTTGATCCGAGCACGGGATCATATATCCTACGGACGGTTTTTCCGAACCCGAAGCATATCCTTCTTCCGGGAATGTATGTGCGCGCCCTCATTCAGGAAGGCGTTGTCGAACAGGCGATACTTGTCCCGCAGCAAGGGGTCTCCCGCGATCCAAAGGGAAATCCTTTTGTGCTGATTGTCGATGCTGAAGACAAGGTTCAGCAAAGAGCAATAACTGTTGCCCGTGCCGTCGGCGACAGATGGAATGTGCCCTCAGGCCTTGCCCCCGGCGATCGGGTTATAGTTGAGGGTATGCAGAAGGTGCGCCCCGGCGTCTCTGTCAAGGTTGTTCCCTTTGAGCCTGGTCAAAAAACAGGCCCCGTAGCCGGGAAGTCAGACCAATTGCCGGCAAAAATGAATTAAAGGGAGGGCTCAATGTTATCGAAATTCTTTCTGGATCGCCCGGTATTTGCCTGGGTTATTGCCATAATCATAATGCTTGCAGGCGCCCTTGCTATTTATAATCTGCCCATATCACAGTACCCTCCCATTGCGCCCCCGTCGATCTATATTCAGTCCTCTTATCCCGGGGCTTCGGCGGAGACCGTAGAAAACAGTGTGACTCAAATCATTGAGCAAAAAATGACAGGTCTTGACAAAATGATCTATCTATCCGCCACCAGCGATTCGGCCGGTGGCTCCCGTGTTGAGTTGACATTTGCCCCCGGGACCGATCCGGACCTCGCATGGACCAAGGTGCAGAATAAGCTCCAGCTTGCCATGGCAAGCCTGCCCGAGGCTGTACAGCGTCAGGGTATAACCGTGGGGAAAGCTACCAGAAATTACCTTTTGATCGTGGGTCTTATCTCGGAAGACGGCAGTATGGACGGCAATGACTTGAGAGATTACGCCCAATCCAACCTGGAAAAGGTGATTGCACGGGTGCCCGGTGTGGGTGAAGTGGAAAACTTCGGTTCCCAGTATGCCATGCGGGTCTGGTTGAACCCCGACAAACTTATTGATTACGGTTTGACAGTCATGGATGTCATTACAGCCCTTCAGTCTTACAATGTAGAGATCTCTGCCGGTCAGTTCGGAGGGGCACCCGCAGTCGAAGGTCAGCGGCTGAACGCATCCATTATAGTCCAGAGCATGCTTAAGACGCCTGAAGAGTTTGCTTCCATCCCCGTCCGCATCAATCCTGACGGTTCAACAGTTCGGATCAAGGATATAGGTAGAACTGAACTGGGGACTGATTATTATGATATTGAGGTCTTCAACGACGGTAAACCTTCCGCGGGTATGGCCATACGGCAGGCCGCAGGCGCCAATGCCCTTGATACGGCCGATGCAGTGAAAGCAAAAATGAAAGAAATGAGCCAATACTTTCCTCAGGGCATGAAAGTCGTCTATCCATACGATACTACCCCCTTTGTCAAAGTGGCTATCGACGAGGTGGTGAAGACCCTCTTAGAGGCAATACTGCTGGTTTTCCTGATCATGTGGCTTTTCATGGGAAACATCCGTGCTACACTGATACCGACTATCGCGGTGCCGGTGGTGCTCCTGGGGACCTTTGCGACGCTTTCGTTTTTCGGGTTTTCTATCAACATGCTCACAATGTTTGCCATGGTTTTGTCCATTGGTCTTCTTGTAGACGATGCCATTGTGGTGGTTGAAAACGTGGAGCGGATCATGAGCGAGGAAGGTCTTTCGCCAAAAGAGGCCACCCGAAAGTCTATGGAGCAGATCACAAGCGCTTTGATCGGCATCGGTCTTGTCCTGTCGGCAGTTTTCGGCCCTATGGCGTTTTTCGGCGGATCGACCGGGGTTATCTACCGTCAGTTTTCCATAACCATCATCGCTTCCATGCTCCTGTCAGTGGCTGTGGCATTGATTCTGACGCCGGTTCTCTGCGCCACTCTTCTCAAACCTATTAAAGCAGGGAAAGGGCATGCAGAAAATACAATGCCTTTTCTCCGCCCTTTTTTCGCAAAATTTGACCGCATATTTTCCTTGATCAGAGGCCGGTATGTGAAAACAGTGGAACGTTCTTTTTCAAGAAAAATGCGTTATGCGCTGATTTATGTCGTGGTTGTGGTGGCTGTGGGGATTCTCTTTATTCGCACACCCACTTCCTACGTTCCTGATGAAGACCAGGGCATCCTCCTTGCCCAGGTAATACTGCCGACAGGTTCCACTCTTGAGCAGACCCAGAAAGTTGTGAACGAGGTGCAACGCCATTTCCAGGAGAACGAAAAAGAAGCGGTGGAATCCTGCATGACGATTTCAGGCGCCGGTTTTAACTTAAGAGCACAGACCAATGGTATGGTATTTGTCAAGCTCAAGGACTGGCACCTTCGTAATCGCTCGGACTTAAGGGTAAAGGCCATTGCGGCACGGGCCATGAAGGCTTTTTCTAAAATTCGCAATGCCATGGTGTTTGCTTTTCCGCCTCCTTCTGTGATCGAATTGGGTATGGCAACCGGGTTTGACTTCCAACTGCTGGATCGTGGTGGGCTTGGTCACCAAAAACTTATGGCAGCCCGGAACCAACTCCTCGGAATGGCATCTCAGGATAAGCGTTTGACCAAGGTCCGGCCCAACGGCATAGAAGACGTGCCGCAATACTATGTTGATGTGGACTGGGGAAAGGCAGGCGCCCTCGGGGTTCCTATTACCTCCATCCATAAAACGATATCAGCGGCATTCGGGAGTTCCTATGTTAATAACTTTATTCAGGGCGGCAGGGTCAAGCGTGTTTTCCTGCAGGCGGACACCCCTTATCGTATGTTGCCCAAAGACATAGAGAAGCTTTATGTGCGCAACACCACGGGCAAGATGGTCCCCTTTGCTTCTCTTGCCTCTGCCCACTGGACCACAGGTTCTCCCAGGCTTGAGCGTTTCAACGGTTTTCCTTCCATGAATATTCAGGGAGAACCTGCACAGGGAAAAAGCTCCGGTGAGGCAATGAAGGCCATGGAAGAGATTGCCATGAAACTGCCACAGGGAATCGGTTTTGAATGGACCGGGCTTTCTTACCAGGAAAAGATGTCAAGCGCCCAGGCGCCGCTTCTGTATGCTTTTTCCATTCTCGTAATATTTTTATGTGTGGCCGCTCTCTATGAAAGCTGGCCGATCCCTCTCGCCAATATGCTGATGCTGCCGCTTGGCGTATTCGGCGCAACACTTTTTACCTGGGGACGGGGACTGCACAATGATGTTTATTTCCAGATCGGATTTCTCACCACCCTCGGCTTGACGACAAAAAACGCCATCCTTATCATTCAGTTTGCAAAGGAACGGATGGCACACGGAGAAGGGCTGATCGAAGCGACTCTCGGGGCTGTGAAGGTGAGGTTCCGACCTGTTATCATGACCTCGCTCGCTTTTTTCTTCGGCGTCCTGCCTCTGGCCATCGCAACAGGCGCCGGTGCAGGCGCCATGAAGGCTATCGGTACTGCCGTGACCGGCGGAATGCTCTCAGCTACGTTTATCGACCTCTTTTACATTCCGCTGCTCTTTGTTGTCGTATCCAGGCTATTCAAGGTGGAGCAACCGGGGGCGATGCCCGAACAACATACAGACACCACTACTCCTTTGGAGGGACGTTAATATGATACGAAATGTGCTGCCGATCTTCATTGTCATCATATCAATGGCCGGGTGCGCAACCATGTCCCCGGACTATAAACGCCCGGCGCCGCCCGTACCTGCCGAATGGCCGACAGGTCCTGCCTATAAGGAGGCTGCTGCCGGGGAAACCGGCCCGGTTGCCGCCGATATCGGGTGGCGGGAGCTTTATGTCGATAAAAAACTTCAGAAGGTTATAAGTCTTGCACTTGATAATAACAGAGATCTCAGGGCAGCGACATTGAATATCGAAAAGGCGAGGGCGCTTTACCGGATTCAGCGCGCAGAATTGTTTCCTGCTGTAAACGCTTCAGGTGTCTGGACCGAACAGAGGATACCGGCTGATATCTCAACAGAAGCAGGCGAAGCAATGAACTTCAAACAACGCAGTGTTAACGCGGGAGTCAGCTCCTGGGAACTGGACTTTTTTGGCCGAATCCGCAGCCTGAAAGACAAGGCGCTGGAACAGTATCTCGGCACCGAGCAGGCACGCAACGGCGTGCAGATATCCCTTGTGGCTGAGGTCGCAAACGTTTATCTGACGCTTGCAGCAGACCGTGAGAATCTGAAGCTTGCTAAATCGACCCTTGAAGCGCAACAGGATACCTACAAACTTATCCTCCGCCGCTATGAGGTTGGCGCATCCTCTGAACTGGACCTGCGCCAGGCACAGACCCGTTTGGACGCGGCACGTGTGGATATAGCCCGGTACATCCGGCAGGCGGCTCTGGATGAAAACGCATTAAACCTTCTCGTCGGCTCATCCGTACCTGTTGAACTTTTATCAAGCGAGCTGAACGCGGTTGCTGCGCCGAAGGATATTTCGCCGGGTCTGTCCTCTGAAGCGCTGCTGCGCAGACCCGATATTCTTCAGGCAGAACACGGACTCAAGGCTGCAAACGCCAACATAGGAGCGGCGCGGGCAGCTCTCTTTCCCCGCATCGCACTGACCACAAATATCGGAACAACGAGCAATGATCTGTCCGGATTGTTCAAGGCAGGTTCAAATACATGGATATTTGTGCCGCAGGTTACCATGCCTATATTTGATGCCCGTTTATGGTCGGCATTAGATGCGATTAAAGTTGAAAGAGAGATTGTTCTTACTCAATACGAAAAGGTCATCCAGGCGGCCTTCAGGGAGGTTGCCGACACCCTTGCCCAGCGAGGAACTGTGGAGAATCAAATGAAGGCTCAGGAATCCCTCTTTCAGGCATCATCTGATGCTTATCGACTTTCCAACGCCCGTTATACAAAGGGAATAGACAGCTACCTGCCCGTTCTGGACGCGCAGCGTTCAATGTACAGCGCTCAGCAGGGGCTTATTGCCGTCCGTCTGGCGAGGCTCACCAATCTAGCAACGCTTTACAAGGTGCTGGGTGGAGGCGCGGGGAAATAGAGCATGTTTGCCGGGGACAGCCCGGCACCTGTATTTATTTTATGAAAAATATGGGTTAATATATAAATATATTCGTATGGAGAAATCTTGCAGGAGGCCGGTTATGAAGAAAGATGAACAGAAAAACCTGATGGACATGTTGTCCGGTATATTCATCCGCTGTTTCTTTCTGTGTTGTGTCCTCTTGATTGCCTGGCTGGTTTTTTATTCTCTGGGGGGAAAGGGAGATCTGGGATATAGTATCCATTCGAAATGGTTTGAAATGAGCAAACATGACTATGTTTTACTCAATTATTATGGAATTGCTTTTACAAAGATTTGTGCAATATTGTTCTTTTTATTTCCTTATATTGCAATAAGGCTCATGCTGAAAAAGAAGTAATTCCAACTCTAAATCAAGGTGCTACCATCGTTGGCTTCGTCATCTGCTCCTCCGACGTACTATATCCATCCTGTATGCTTATGCTTGTCCTCGCTTGACGGGGATCGCCTTTTCCTTGCCGTCTTGATTGCCCCTCACGTTGTAGCGTGGTAAATCGTTCCATCCTTGATTTAGAATTGGAATTAAACCCCGATTTTTCATTAAAACATAATCAGTGTCGAATTGTCCTTTATAAACATGCTCATTACGCTCCTGCGGCTCCAATTGCTCGCGTTCGGCCTCGAAACTTTTGCCTATGCTACGGTTTCATCGCGAAGGAAGTACATGAGCGACAAAGACCGAGCTTTCTCGCCTCTCTACGGTTTTAAGGAGAATCCGACACTGATTCTAATGAAATTTTTGGGTTAAACATAAGTCACGATTGTGTTTCTGTTAATAGCTTACTCGAAGATATACTGTAAGGCGATTTATTTACGGAAACATCCTTCATTTGTTCAATATCTCTTGTGATGCCGGGGAGGAGGATGAAGCTTTTCGGCTGCTATACGTAACATAATTTCTTGACCTCAGGAGTCTCTGAAGGTCATTATCTAACTGCTTTTTCTCCAAAGAAAAGGAGGAAGAAAATGACCCAGACGAATGTAGTAGAGAATGGACCAGACAGCAGCATATTAGAAACAACACAGCATAACCATCGTACACGAGTCCCCATCAACCGTATCCTTGAGAGGCTTTCTCAATTAGAACTACCAGAAAAAGAGCACTTCGAGAGCTATCTCCGGTACAAGTGGCGGGCAAACCACAAGCCGAGGACTATCGATAGCTCTTTCACATCCATCGGGCTCTTCCTCGACTTTTACAGGAGGTCGGGTAAGACAGAACTTAAACAGATTGAGCGTTCCGATCTCGAAGCTTTTATTGAGTATGAGCAGGATCGGGGCATGCATATCTCGACGGTGAGGACGAGACTTGCCTGCATTGTTGCCTTTCTCCACTTCCTCATTGAACAGGATCAAATCCCCGGGACTGTTTTCAAGAAACGGATCAGGCTGAAGCTTCCCGACACGCTACCCCGTGCCATGAACCCCCTGGATGTGAAGAAACTTTTATCTATGATCGATCATACCCGGGACCGGGCACTTATCTTTCTCCTCTTGCGGACAGGCATAAGGATCGGTGAGGCATTGGGGCTTACAATGAATGATGTTGATCTTAAGGACAGGAAAGTCAATCTGTTCCAGGGAGAAAAAAACGACATGGGGAGAGTAGTCTACCTGAGTAATGACGCAGTTTTTTGTTTAAAGCGCTGGTTTAAATTGAGGGACCCGGAGAAGAGATTTGTCTTTTACGGCAAAGGCGATACACACATATGCTACAGCACAGCCCGTACATGCTTCGTCAGGTATCTCAAGGATGCAGGGCTTGATACGAAGGGCTATACCGTCCACTGTCTGAGACACACCTATGCATCAGAGCTCTTAAATGCCGGGATGCGCTTGGAGGTCCTTCAGCATCTTTTAGGTCATCAGGACATCGAGATGACCCGGCGCTATGCCAGACTTACCGACAGAACCAGGGAAGAAGAATACTTCAAGGCCATGGCAATTATCGAGAAAGGAGGGATTGATGGAGACTATTGACAGGTATCGGAGGTTTTTAAAGAGAAGAAACTTCTCTCCCCATACTGTGAAAGCCTACATGAACATCCTTTCTCAGTTCATCACATGGCTTGCAATACCTCTCAACGAAGTGACCCGTAAAGAAATAGGCAGCTATGTGGATCGTCTTATGGGAAAAGGGCTATCCCCGAAGACTATCACCTGCCACCTCCAGACGATACGGCTTTTCTTCGATTATCTTATCGATGATGACGGAATGAAACTAACAAACCCGGTCAATAAAATATCGATTCGTTTGCCGAAGCCTCTGCCCCGGCATTTAAAGGACGACCAAGTAGGAAAGTTCCTTGCCGTCATTACCGATCTGAGAGACAGAGCCATGTTCATACTCATGCTTCGATGCGGGCTCCGGGTGGAGGAGGTCTCCCGGCTGACTGTGGATGCAATGGAACTTCCACGGAACCGGCTCTTTGTCGCCAACGGAAAGGGTCGCAAAGACAGGGTTGTTTATTTAAGCAAAGATGCCAGATTTGCGTTAGAGACCTACCTTAAGGTACGTTCATCGAAGGCGAGAAGAATGTTCCTTGTGCAGAAAGGACCTTTGACAGGAACATCTATATCGGTCCGGGGTATCCAGAAAAGGATCGAATACTATGCCCGACAGAGCAAGATCAAGGTATCGTGTCATAGCTTACGCCATACCATGGCCACACAGCTCTTAAATGCCGATGCCGATCTGGCCACCATCCAGGATCTTCTCGGGCATAACCACATTACTACAACCCAACGATATTGCAGGGTATCAAACCTGAAAGTGCAGCGTGACTATTATAATGCAATTGAAGTGGTTATGCAGCGGAGCCAGGCAGAAGGCAGGGAATTACTCCAAAAAAGACTGAGTATGGTGAACGATCATATGCTATATTCACAAGAAGAAGATGCTTTTGAGGGAAAGAAAAACATACAAAAGGAAAACATGGTGTAAGTAACTAATATTAAGAGAGAAAGCAGGTTTTGTTACGTATAGCTTCCTGAAATGTTGAAGGATGCTCCCGTCATTGACACATGCCTTATTTATGTTGAGAATCTGCTTTTTTTATCATTTCATCAATAACCTCTACGGCCCTCCTGGCAAAAGCGAGCTCATTTAAGTGAATATCCATTTCTTCGACGGGAATTTGCGGATTCAAAAGTTTTTTGAGCGCCTCTGTGAATATCAGGTCGGTTGCCGGGTCAAAAAGCGGCATACCTGCCCTGTCGCCTTCAGACCAGCCTTTTTTTGGAATAAGGACATAGGTTGATTCAGGAGCTTTATTAAGTTTTTCTGCAATGGTCGAGGCAAGTTCTTGCATTTCGGATGAGTCCAGACGCACACATACTCTGTGATCATGACCGTAAATGTTTCTTGCCGCAAGCTCTTCCGGCATTGGAGAGGATGGACCGAAGGCGGCATTATCAAGGCCGCCGGGCGCAAATACTACAGGGATTCCCATGCTTCCGGCCGTTTCAAGGCGACTCGGGCCTATTCCCCTGCAGTAGCCGTTCATCATCTCATCTGCAATTTCATGAGGAGTAATATCTATAACACCGACCAGGCGGCCTTCGGCAATCATTTCCTCCATTGCCATACCGCCGCAGCCGTTTGCGTGGAATCCCATCATTTCATATCCTTTTTCGAAAAGCAATTCCTCGGCTAAAACCGCGCATTCAGAAGTAGGGCCGTATGCCGTTATACCTACAATCGGTTTCGGTCGTTCGATGCTTCTTTTTACCATCATCATTCCGCAGACGGCATGCGATGCCTGATCAAGTACAAGGCGTATGAACTCGTTAAAGCCGAGAAGATCAGCTACAGTATGAAACATAACGATATCTTTGGTTCCCACGTATTCCCTGACATCCCTTGATGCCATAGTAGAGGCTATAACCTTGGGGATGCCGAAAGGAAGAGAGCGCATAATAAAGGACGTAATTGAGGTGCCTGTTCCTCCTCCCAATCCTATAATGCCGTCCAGTTTTCCTTCCTGCAGCATACGATTTGCAATTACACGGCCGCCTTCCTGTATTGCATTGATGCCTTTTGGCCGGTCATGAAGTTTTATAAGCTCTTTAAGATCGTATCCGGCTGCTTCAGCGACTTCTGTATTTGCGATGTCAGGCTGGATTTGCGGCGCACCGACTACCCCGATATCCATTACCACCGGCTGAACGCCGAGTTTCTGAACGCAATCTTTTACGTAACCGGCCTCCCTGCCTTTTGTATCAAGGGTTGTAACAATAAGAAGTTGTTTCTTCATCTCTTCTCCCTTTCATTCTAAGAGTATTGTCAAAAATATTTGCCTTTTTGTGTTATTTCGTAAGCATATGTTTCTTCCTGTTTTTCTCCTGGTCGGTCAACGGCTTGTTCAGAAAAGCGCATCTGCGCGTTCTGTTGTGCCTTGCGCCCTCCGACGTACATTAAGTACGCCTGCGGTCTGCAAGGGCTTACATTCCATTGCACCTGCATCTTTTCACTCCAAGCCGTTGCCCCCGCCAAGCGAGGACAGGCCCACACAACCCGGATTCGCATATATCTTTATGTGAATCCGGGGGGATAGTTAAAGTTTCTTTCGGTTTTTGTGTGCCCAGCAATATCACGTGCTGTATCAATGTTTTATTAAAGAAGATCAATGTCCATAAAGTGAACATTGCACAATAACCGGGTTTTACTGTACTGAATCTCAATTTCAAAAGTAACGGTGTCGGATTGTACTTAAACAAACCGTCGTGAGGCGAGGAAGCTCGGCCTTTTGTGCAAGCAAAAGTTCCGTAGCCGAACGCGAGCGAATGAAGCCGCTGGAGCGTAATGAGTGTGTTTGTGAAGGACATCCTGACACCTGTATTTTTCATAATGACAAATGTGTGATAATTAAAAATTCCGTAAAGATAAATGCTTTCTCAACTTGTCTTTCATAAGTCCCTTATCCCACATTAAGACTTATAGTCTTTAGGTATTGACAATTCAAGCAAAAAAGAATTAATAACAATTAAGAATAACTGAATAGTATAAATGAGAGGCAATCATGATTCTTAATATGAACCAGTTGAGGGCATTCTATACTGCTGCAAAAGCAAAAAGTGTTACAAAAGCAGCCCATGAGTTGATGGTTACACCGCCTGCCATTACCATGCAGGTAAAACAGCTCGAGGAAACGGTAGGCATACGGCTCCTTGTCAGGGACGGGAACTCTATTCAATTGACACATGCAGGAGAGATCGTGTTCAAAAAGGCAGGCCGGATATTCCAGGAAATTAGGGAGATGGAAGGTTTTCTTGAGGATCTGGCCACAGGCAAATCAGGAGAACTGCGTATAGGGTGCCCGGAAACGCCGCTGAAACGACTGATGCCCTTGATCGCAGCTTTTAAGAAAACCTATCCGGGTATAAGGATTATCATTGATCAGGCATCCAACGCAGAAATGGTTAAAAGTATAGAAGATCATCGAAATGAACTGGCTGTTATACGATACAAACCCAATAACAGCAGGCTGAAAGTCAAGGTTATCTGGAAAGAGGAGATTCTTCTCGTTGCCTCGCCTGATAGTGTCCACTTGCAGGGTTCTGAGATTTCTGTGATGCAGTTATCGGAAATTCCCCTAATTCTGAGGCGGGAAGGTTCTGCTGTGAGAGAAGTTGTGCTCGAATATCTGCGAAAATTCAAGGTGAGCCCCTTGGTTGCAATGGAGTCGGCAAGCCTTGCCCTTCTGAAGGAGTTTGTGCAGCAGGATAACGGGGTAAGCTTTATTGAAAGAGATGCAGTGGATGAAGAGTTTAAAAATGGAACATTGAAAGCGATTCACATCCTTGAAGGTTCTCCGATACTGGGATTCGGAATAGGATACAGGAACCGCAAAGACCTTTCTCCCCCGGCATGGGCCTTTCTCAGGCTGTTTGATAAACCTGAAGTGCTGTCGCTGTTTCTGAAATAATTCCAATCCCAAATCAAAGCGCTATCATCGTTGGCTGCGCCATCAGTTCCTCGGCGTACTGGAAAATAAAGGCGCTCTGCGGGTTTCGCGTATATATTCTCAGGTTTTTTGATCGGCTATCAGGATGATTTAAACATTAAGGTTCTTTCGTATTCAAGTTGCAATCCGGTCTTTTAAATATCAGGGAAGAGCAACTTTTTATACTGGCTGGTATCTTAACCATTGGTATCGGGTTATCCCTCGAAAACGCGCTCATTACGTTCCGGCGACTCCAATCGCTCACGTTCGGCTTCGGAACTTTTGTCTGACAACAAAAGACCAAGCTTCTGTTGCCGGGGCTTGCGCCTGTCCTCCGTAGGCGGGTCGCCCCCTCCAACAGCCCTGTCCTCCAGCAGCGAGGGAAACTGTCGGAGCCTCCCCTTCTCGCTCAATGTGTGAGCTAAATGAGATGCTTGCCTCTCGACGGTTTTCTTAAAGATATCCCGACACCAATAATTTAAATACCGGTTAATATAAAAACCGCCGCCGGATACTTAAAAGACCGGATTGCAACTTGAATAAGAAAGAACCGGAGATTTTAATAGTCGAAAATCCGTAACATCCCTGTTATTCACACACGCATTGTCATTGTTTTTTGTGCACGTATATGCATTAATTATCCTGACTGAAAAATTGGAGAAAAAGCCTTGTGAACAGCAATGAAAAAGGATATTTGATGATTGTTTTGAGCGTAGCCATTGCTTCATTCATGGTTCGTCTGAACAACTATACGGTGAATGTCTCATTGCCGACAATCGCGGAATATTTTGACGTCGGTACAGGTCAGGTATCACGCATTGTCATGTCCTATCTGCTTATCATTACCAGTACGCTCCTGCTGTTCGGAAAGCTTGGCGACCGGATAGGACTGAAAAAAGTATTTACAACCGGCTACATCATCTTTGTGGCAGGATCTCTGCTGTGCGGGCTTTCGCGAGGCATACATGAATTAATCGGAGCTCGCGTCATACAAGGTCTCGGAGGGTCGATGATTCTGGCAACGAGTTTTGCTATTATCTCAAGATATCTCCCCCCCGACAGAAGGGGATGGGCCTTTGGTATCACCTCGACCGCATCGGCTCTGGGGGTTGCCACCGGAGCGCCCCTGGGAGGTATAGTCACCGGGTACCTGTCGTGGCAATGGATATTCATCATGAACATACCTGTCGGTGTAATTGCAATTTTTGTTGCCGGCAGGAATATACCTGCTGTCCATACCTTTGACGACTTATCCGGAAAAACAGAGATGTCACCAGAAAACGGCATCAGTGAAAAGGAGCCATTTGATTTTCCCGGAGCCCTTCTGAGCCTCTTAGGGCTTTCCATGCTTCTTTACGGATTCAATATGGGGAAAGAGTTAGGGTGGGGCTCCATTCAAATCATGCTGTTATTTGCTTCTTCCATCGTCCTGCTTTCCCTTTTCATTATCCGGGAAAAGCGCTGCAAAGCGCCTCTTCTTGATCTGGCGCTATTTAAAAACCACACCTTCTCCCTTGCTCTTTGCGCCACATTTATGGCGTATCTTCTTATTTCGGGAAACGCCTTCATACTGCCCTTCTATCTCAAAACAACCAAGGGGCTTAATTCTCAGCAGATAGGCATGGTACTCCTTGCATATTCACTCATATATGTGTTCATGTCGTCTTATGCCGGGAAACTTTCGGACAGGATGAGCCCGGTTATCCTCTGCATGGCTGCCATGTTTTCCGCTGCCGTAAACACCTTTGTTTTTTCCTATACCCTCCAGTTTCAGGGACTCCTGTTTGTTCTAACGTTCCTCATCTGGATGGCATTCTCTTTTGTTTTCTTTTTTTCACCAAACAACAATCAGGTCATGGGCTGTGCGCCTCAAGACCGGCACGGTGTCGCGTCGGGCATATTCAATACCACAACAAACCTCAGCATGGTCTTCGGGGTAGCTGTATTTGAGGCTGTTTTTTCGCAATTTTCTCAAGATGTTCCCGCTGCGAAGGCTGTTCTTGAACCTGCAATGCAGATGGCGATGCAGCAGAGGGGGTTTCGTGCAGTATATATCGTAGGCGGCCTTGTCTGTGTGGCAGCCCTTATTTTTTCCTTTATGGTCAGGAAGGGGTCAAAACAGCATCCTGTTGAACCCCGTGGATTCTAAATCTGGTTGGGATCATGCGCCTTTACGTAGTCGAGTATTTCCTGCGCCGACCCCGATGCAACCATAATTTTTGAGTAATCCATGTTAACATTATTCAGGTATTGGAGCAGGAGTGCCTCACCTACATGGGAAAAAGGAAGAATCCCTGCAATAAAAAAACCCAGTTTTTCGAAATCTTCACAAAATAACGCTGTGTGTGGATCTCCCAGATTCAGGTAGAGAGTGATCTGGTCAATCTTTTTATTGCAAAGCTCTTTAAGTGTGCTTTTGACCACAGAAATGGTATCTCCGCCGTAGTTTCTCACCTCGATGACAGCCCTGTTGTAAGTAGGTATTACAGTCGTGGTCACGGCAGATCTGTCTTCGATATTTACGGACAGGGCACTCATGTCAGCCTGCCCGTATGTCCTTTCAAGCCCGATGTTCCGGTAGATTTTCTGTATGAATTGACTATGGTGATCAGGGGGATATACGACGAGTCCGGAAGGGTTCGCAAGGGCGAAATATCCGTATGCCACTGACTCGCGCTGAGAAAGTTCGGAATGTATGCCCTTAAAAGATCTGTCCGCCGGTATCAGTCCGACAACGATGGCCACTCTCTTGAAGCCGGCCTTCTCGCCCGCCTTCTGGGCATAGACGTGGTTGGTCACGGCTTTACTGAAAATGCCGACAAGTCCGGCCTGCCCGGCTTCGTCTATAAGGCGGGCCATCATCGTGTTCTGGCAGCCCTGACCACGGAACTCGGGCTGGACAACTGCCATGGCAGCTTCGGCAATCCTGCTTTCCGGAGTATCCTTAACGAGTGCAAAGTGCCCTACTATTTTATTGTCTTCAGTCGCTGTCACGACAGATATAATACTCCCGTCACGGTGCAGCTGCTCAAACCGATCAGGATAATATATGGAATCTATGCCGTAGGAGTAGCCGTAGGCACGGTAAAAGAGGCGTGAAACTTCGAAAGATTCCGAAGGATCCATCGCCCTCACCGTGTATATTTTTTTTTCTAAGGGGACGATTTTTTCTCCCGATGGTTTGGGAAAAGGGGTCATCTCCATAGTATCCTGATATTCGGCGATGTTCTTAACAGGGAGGTGTTTAATAAGATGGAGTTCCTTGCCTTCTCTTCCGAGATTATTGAATGAAATCTCGTCCACGCTTTTTTTCATGAGAAGAGAGCCAAGTCCTGTACCGGCAACATGATCAATGTCGGCGGGGACCACATATTCAGGGACAAGGTTCGGCGCAAAGGGGAGCCCTTTGTCCTTGATGCTGATTTTAAGACCTGTTAATAAGGGCTGGAAGATTATTTGATATGTGGCTTTCTCATCTGGTTCAAAGGCGTGTTCCACTACATTTACCACTGCTTCTTCCAAGGCGAGCAGCGTCATCTGGATTTCGGATTTCTGAAACCCCAGGGCCGCGGCGATTTCTCCGGCAAAGGCCTGAATGGCAGGCAGATACGAGAGGCTGTTAGGAACAGTAATAAAAGATGTTTCAATAAGCTTTTTCACGCAGACAGCTCCTTTGAGATTTTGCAGGCCTCGCATGAATTCTTTCCGGCCTGAAACAGTTTACTGAAAAACCTACCATACAAGTGTGCCCTTTTCAAATAGATTTCAAGATGAAAAAGGGGACCCGGCAGGCCCGATAATCACAGCATGACCAAGGCGCTCCTAAAGAATCTTTGAAGACCGGGGGATTTTTTTGAGAAGATAATGGCTTACGAGAAAGCAAAGGGGCACCCCCGTCAATGAGACGAGCATGAATTTGAGAAGCGGATTCAGGGTAATGTCATTCATGGCATAGGACAAAAATACAATGAGGGGTGTATGCACGATGTAAACCGCATATGCGTCGGCTGAAAGCGCCCGCGCCAGCTTACCCTGATGATTGAACCAGTTGCCGAATAAAAAGAGCAGCCCCATAACCATGCTGATGCAATAGAAACTTTCCCATGCTGACAGAAGAAGTGATTGCCATGCAAAACCTCCCGCAAATGCCGTACCCGGACGTGCCACGTCACTGTTTGCCAACATAGCAACAGTTAACAAAAGAAGCAGTATCACAGCCGCTGCTATCCATTTCAATCCTCTATCGGCAGCTATAATAAGCGGCCATTTGAGCCTGTAAGCAACTATGCCTCCCGCGAAGAGGGTGATGTACTGAGGAAAATTTCCGAGCTGAAAATGTAGAAATCGGCTGCCGACGGGATAGAAAGTCCTCACAACGAAGGTAAGAAACATAATCAGAAGACCGGCTGTCATAATACTCAGGTCACCGGGAATTTTTCCTGTTTCTTTCTTTTTCGAATCCGAATCGGGCAGCAGTAAATTCCAAAGCATATAACCGACTGAAAAAACTAAAAGCGTTTCCAGGAACCACATTGGCCCCGGTGCGACGTTTTTCATCTGTAAGATATTCTCCGTGAAGGAGTATTTGATCCCCAGTGTGTTTACGTTCATGATGTATATTATTGACGGCCTGACCAGAAAGGAGAAAAGAAACCAGGGTATCCCTAAACGAAGAAGTCTGTCAATGATGAAACTGCACGGCCCTTTACGATCCAGGGTCCCGGGGGTGAAGTAACCGGCAATGAAAAAAAAGAATCCCATAAAATAACCTCTGTTCGCTTCGAGAAAAATGGCAAAAATAGTGTTGATAAAAGTATTATCGGTGCTTTCATAGTAGTACCAGCCGTATGTTGCCCCGTATGTGAGGGCAGTATGGTGTAATATTACTCCGATTGTGAGAACTGTCCTGATGTTATCTATGAATTCAAATCGCCCGGTTTTGCCCATAATATTTTTAAATCAAACACGAGCCTGCCCTTCAAAGAGCATCCTGTGTTTTTTTCATTCTCCTGCCGTTTTTTACAATGGCTTGAAACGTTTTTCATTATTCCAATATCTTCTTTTTAAGCTGTTTGTCAATGTTTGCTTGTACCGTTTTGCTGATATTTCCTTATATGCTTTAAAATTAAATACTTGAAGAATTTAATATGCTGTTATAAAATCAATCTGATGGTTGTCCATCCGGGATCAGATTTCCGGGGAGTGGAGTGGTTTTGGAAATAACGTAGTTTAAAAAGTTTTTAAAAAAACACGCAATGAACGAGAGGCGGCGTCTTATGGAAACACTGAAGTCATATCTTGAAGCTGCGCTGGAAAAAGAAGTGAGCCATGCGGTCGTTGTTGAGACATCAAAAGTCTTTACCGAACCCTGGGTACGGATGAGGTGCCAGTTCGGCTGCTTTATGTACGGCAAAAGCCTCTGTTGCCCTCCCCATACGCCCGCGCCCGAAGTGATGCGTAAGATACTTGACTCTTACCGATGCGGGATCCTTTTGCACCGCCATATACGAAAGGGATATAAATATGTCGACGAATTCAATGAAATCATTGTAGATCTGGAACGAACAATTTTTCTTGACGGCTATTATAAGACGTGGGCAATCGGCAGCGGCCCCTGCACGAGATGCAAGGAATGCAATGTTTCCGGCGCATGTCTCCATGCTGATAAAGCAAGGCCTTCCATGGAGTCATGCGGGATAGATGTATTCAGGACAGCGAAGGAGCATGGTCTACCAATCAAAGTTGTAAAAGACCATTCACATGACAGGAATGTTTACGGTTTGATACTGGTTGAATAGGTGTTTTATGGCAATGTAATGAAATCATAAAAGTTTCTGCAAAAACATTTATCACGGCTTCTAAGGTATAAATAAAACGGTATCTTTCTATTTATTTAATTTGTGCCTATAATATAAAAAACTTAAAGGAGGTTATTATGTCGAAATCAATCCAGTGGGAAACAGATTTTTCAGAGGCATTGAAAAAGGCAAAAGCTGAAAAAAAGCCTGTAATGCTCGATTTTTTTAATCCCGGCTGAATAGGCTGCCAACAAATGGATGCGGTTACGTATCCTGACGCCAGTGTTATAGAATGTATTAAAGAGAATATTATTCCCCTTAGAATACCATCCAATTCAGAACCGTACGCAACAGATTTCAACATAAAGTGGACACCTACGATTGTATTTCTCGATGAAAAGGGAAAAGAACATCACAGGAATGTCGGCTTCTTGCCTTCCGACGAATTAATCCCATGCATTTTGCTTGGGATTGCAAAAACATTTTATGAGCTTGACCGGTTTCCTGATGCCCTCGATAATCTCGAAAAGATTATTTCCGGATTTACAAAAAGCGGGTCTGCCCCGGAAGCAGTATTTCTGAGAGGTGTCTGCGGTTATAAACATACCCACGATCCAAAACCGCTGAAACAGGCTTATGAAAAACTGAATACAGATTACAAAGAAAGCGAATGGGCGAAACGTGCGCTGCCTTACCGGCTGCTGCCGTGAAAGACCTTTGAATACCGGCAGACAACCGGCAACGGTTAGAGGGCAAAACCCAGGACTATTAATGGAAAAGTCCATCACGCAGCACCAGAAAAATAAAATATCCCGTTGGATAAAGATTCTCCTTCCCATGATGTTGCTGGTTTTTCTGGTCTATGACGCAGGATTGTGTCGAAACGTCTCAGGACAGGCGCAAAAGGATCATGGTATCTCATCCGCACAGGTACCGGCATCAAACCCTGTTATAAGCTCGCTGACAAAAAAAGAGCGTGCCTGGTTGAGTGACCATCCTGTCATCCGTATTGTTCAGGATTCAGGCTGGCCGCCTATTGAATTTGCCGATGAGCAGGGAAGACCGGCAGGTATGGCCAATGACTATGTGAAACTCGTTGAACAGCGTCTCGGCATAAAATTTCAACAGGTGCACAGCCTGAGCTGGCAGGAGTCATATGCCCGGCTGAAGAGATGGGAAATAGATATGACCACCTCTGTGGCAGTGACACCCGAGCGTAATGAGTTCTGGGCATTCACAAGGCCTTATATGAAAATCCCCATTGTTATTATTGCCCGTACGGATGTAACCTTTATTGCCGACATGCGGGAACTTTCAGGGAAAAAGGTTGCCGTAGTCGATGGATATGCAGCTGCTGACTGGATACCGAGGGATTTCCCGGACATTCACCTTGTTAAGGTTAAGACGGTGAAGGAAGGAATTGACCTGCTCCAAAAGGAAGAGGCCTTTGCCTTTGTCGAGAACATGCTTGTAATCGGTTATTACATGGCAAAGCTGAAAATGATGAATCTCAAGATTGCCGGTGAGACCCCTTATATAAACGCTCAATGTATGGCAGTTCGAAAAGACTGGGAAATCCTGGCCGGGATTCTGCAGAAGGCCCTTGATTCTATTTCGGAAACAGAACGCAGTAACATTTACAAGAAATGGCTGCCGGTGAGATACGAACACGGTTTCAACTATAGTCTGCTCTGGCAGGCACTGGCAATATTTGCCGCAATCCTCCTGGCACTGGTTGTCTGGATTAAGAAGTTGTCAGGAGAAATCAGGCATCGTAAAGAGGCTGAAGCAGCGTTAAGTAATAGCGAAGAGCGTTTACGGACTACTCTGGACAACATGATAGAAGGCGGACAGATCATCAGTTTTGACTGGAAATATCTGTATGTAAACGATTCCGCTATCCTCCATGGCCGTATGACCAGGGAGAAACTGCTGGGCAAGACCTTGATGGAGGCATATCCCGGCATTGAAAAAACCGAAGTGTTCACCCGGCTTAAGGAGTGCATGGAAAATCGTGTTAATCTGCGTATGGATAATGAATTTATATATTCTGACGGATCTTCCGGCTGGTTCCGTCTCAGTATTCAGCCTGTGCCTGAGGGTATTTTTGTACTGTCCGAGAATATTACAGAACAGAAACGTGCAACGGAGGCGCTGCGAAAAGCTCACGCGCGCCTCCGTTGCTTTGTCGATGCAAATATTGTCGGTATCGTTATCGCCAGCCAGTCAGGGGTTGTTATAGAGGCTAACGATTACTATCTGGGCCTGATCGGTTATACGCGCGAGGAATTTGAACAAGGCATGGTTAACTGGCGGGCTATTACACCGCCCGAATGGTTTTATGCCGATGATCATGCCATTGAAGAACTGCGGGAACGAGGCACCTGCACGCCCTACGAGAAGGAATATATCCGGCGCGATGGGACCAGGGTTTCCGTCTTTCTGTCTGACGCTATGCTGCCGGGTCCTGAAGAACATATTGCCGCCTTCGTTCTCGACATAACTGACCGAAAAAAGGCTGAAGAGAGGCAAAAGATAAGCGAAGATAAATACCGTAATATCTTCGAGAACGCCGTGGAAGGCATCTTCCAGACCACCATTCAGGGTCAATTCTTGAGTGCAAATCCGGCGATGGCAAAAATGATCGGATACGATTCACCGGCGGAACTCATATCCTCCATAAACGACATAAAGGAGCAGCTATACGTAAACCCTGAGGATCGTGCAACTCTTATAAATGTACTTAAAGAGAAGAACGCGGTAGAAGGTTTTGAGCTGCATCAGCGCCGTAGAGACGGAAGCTCGTTCTGGGCTCTTGTCAATGTCCGTGCAGTCATGGATGAGGCAGGTAATATCCTCTACCTTGAAGGTACCCATGAAGACATTACCCACCGAAAGCTTGCCGAGGAAGAGTTGAAGCAGACCATGGAGAAACTGAGAAAATCCTTATCAGGCATCATTCAGGTCATATCGTTGACAGTAGAAACCCGAGACCCTTATACTGCAGGCCACCAGAAGAGGGTATCAAACCTTGCCGGGGCAATTGCACAAAAGATAGGTTTACAAAAAGATGTAATTGATAATATCTGCACGGCAGGTATCATCCATGATATAGGGAAAATATCAATACCTGCCGAGATATTAAGCAAACCCGGTACATTAACTGACATAGAATTCAGCCTTATTAAGAGCCATTCTCAATCGGGGTACGACATATTGAAAAATGTTGAATTACCGTATCCAATAGCCGAAATAGTCCTCCAGCACCACGAACGATTGGACGGTTCAGGCTACCCCCGGGGATTAAAGGGTGAAGAGATCCTTCTTCAATCCCGGATTATAAGCTTAGCCGATGTGGTGGAAGCTATTGCATCCCACCGTCCATACAGACCGGCACGCGGAATTGATGCAGCACTTGATGAAATTGAAAAGAATAAGGATATACTCTATGATGCAAGGGCAGTAGAGGCGTGTTTAAAGCTATTCAGGGAAAAGGGCTTTGCATTTGAGCCAATTGAATCATAAATAGCCGGGACAATAAAATCAGGCGGGAAGTTAACAATATTATGCTGCAGGACATTGATCTCGGGATCCATGGCAGCGATCAGACAGAAACAGCCACTGAAAAGACATTGGACTCTTTTTTCACTCAAGCCAGTATATTTTCGGCTGTATAGCAAGACAGGCCGCTAATGTTTTATTGTTTCTTTCTCGCCTCCGAAATTGAAAACCCAACAGCCGTAACAACATTTGGAACCATCTAAGTAGTTGTGCTCCTTGCATATATACTTTCCGCAATAGTTGCATTGGGCCACTTCAATTGTTGAAGAACAGTGCTGCTCATCACAGATCCTGTTCCCTTTTTCATCGAACTTCCTCTGGCTCATCCTTATCCATTCTTTGTTCTGTCTGTCCTTGTCGGTAATAAGTTCCTCCATAATGTCAGGGCGGATCTCATTGATGAATTCTCCTATTGCCCCATCAATGAGGGCGTTCCTTACAAATTCATCCTCTTTCTCTCTTGTTATATGCTCAACAATATTTTTAATCTCGTCCCTTTCTGATGCCTCAAGTTTTATGCCGAGACGTTTTATGTCATCTATTATGCTCATTTTCTTCCTCCGTTAAATGCTGCAATATTGTTTAAGTAAACCCCTTGTAATTTATGTTTTTTCATATGTCCTGTCAACGGGCAAGGCCGTTGACATCTATTTCTTTGTATCCGCTCCCTTGCCCAGATTGACTGCAGCATCGGGCACTGATTCCACATTATATCTTCCATAACACTTTTTCGAACAGTCTCCTGTATTTACAGGGAAGTGTCTCCAGCATCCGAATCCCTGGTTTATGCATGGACCATTAGATGTTTTAGCGCAGTGCGGGGAACTGTTACTTGGTTTCGGATCATAATAAGTGGAAACAGCGCCAGGAACTGCCGTGGTGTTGCACTGGCATAAGCAGTCAAGCACATTCTGTTTTTCCTTATCTGTAAGCTGCTCGTATTTTTTTGGAGGCGGTTTCTGATCCACAGGCTTCTTGGTAGTATAACTCCTTCCCGTCTTTGGAACGTCTTCGACAGTAATGAATCTTGTCGTTTGTGCAAGACGTATCTGTTGTTTCTGATCTGTCATCCAGAGTTCAAGCGACACTTCATATCTTCCCGCTGAACCACCGGCAAAGCTGAATGAACTGCCTGTGCTTCTGGCCTGTCCGTTTACAATCCATCTGAATGTGAACAGCCCCTGGTTCATCACATTCGTCTCGGAAATCATGCCGTTTAACGTTGTTGATTCACCTACTTTTATTTTGTCCCTGGCTGTGCTGATATATATGTTTCCATAAGGCGGCTGCACTTCAAGGGGGTAAGTTGCCTCTCCGACCTTCTGCCATTTTCCTGCAATTGCTTGATATGCCTCTGCTTTAATAGTATAACTGCCCTGTTTCGGGGCTTTTATAACCTGAGCGCTATTATTCCCGCTCAGCCGCTGGCTGTTCTGATACCAGATATAGGTAAACTGAGCCTTTTCATCAACAGATTTTACCACTGCCCTCAGTGTAACATCCTGCCCTATCATTGTGCGCTTCGGCCCGTCGATATAAACCGATGCAGTCGGATATTCCACGATCATCTGATGTTTGGCATCCCCTACCAGCATCGATTTTCCCTTGATCACCTGATATGAGACAAGGTTCACCCTGATCGTTGCAGGTTTTACCATGGACCATTCAAACTCCTCGGCATAACTGAATACCTTTGTTTGGCCTTCGTAAGACCATGCATATTTCAAAGAAGTTTTAAGCGCAGGCTCCACATCAACTATTGCCTTGTATTTTACCTTCTGACCTACAAAAGCTTTATCGGGTGCCGATATCCTTACCCCGGCCTTTTGAATTGTGAATGTATGCACAGCTTCACCGAACTTTTCCCATTTGCCTGCTTCTGCCTTCAGTACTTCTGCTTTTACCCCGAATGTGCCGGCGACCGTTGTATTGATTTTGAGCGTATCGGATTGCTCTGCGAAACGAAGCGAGCCCTTCATGTCGCTCCATATATAACGCAGAACAGGCGGCTCTTTCGGCGGTACGGTAAATTTCACAATTGCTCTTAACTTTACATCCTGCCCGAGTGTATACGGCGGTGCCGGATCGCCTTCAATGCTTATCAAAGCGCAGTTCTTCGAATAATATTCTCTGAAGGCCTTGATTGCAGCGGTGCTCTGCACATAATGTTCCTTCGCCCATTTTGGAGCCGAACCATAGAGTGTATTGTCCTTTTTGAAAAGCGAGCCCCATAGACCCTGCCAAACATTGTTTTGGGTCACATATCCGAGGGTTTTTCTGTCGTATTCGCTTTCAAGCTTTGCCTCAGGGATACAGGTTGCTTTAATTTCCATTAGCTGTTTTTCAACAGAATTCCTTGTGTTTGTTACAAACTGGTAATATTGAACCGCTGTTCTCTTGTCTTCTTCGGGTTTAGCAATCAGAAAATCCGATCCGGTCAGTATCCTTGTTCCGTGTTCAACAGGGCTGCCTGCGGCAAAGATTGCTTCCGACTCCTGCCGTGCTTCATAGACTATTTTATAGGCGTCGAGATATTTTTTTACGATTTCTCCTGCCTTTGTATAATCGCTCTCCATCTGCCCTTCGCTCAACAGATCACGCTTTATGTTCCAGAACCACCTGAATATGGCCTTCAGGTTGTTCGTATCGAGTTCCTTGTCCATTTCCTTTTCCAGCGCCGCCTCAATCTTCAGCGCCTTTGCAATCTTGTTCAGTTCAGCGAACAGTTCGGGCAGCATTCCTCTCAGGAGAGCATCGTCAATCGCCTTTCTCTCTTCGAGCTGATGAATCATGTTCAGTATAAAATTGAGTTTTGCCTCCTCCCACCGTACCGTGTAGAAGTCACCATAATGCTGCAGGAGCCTCGGTCCCACGTACTCATTGCTCATCATCTGCTGGATCAGGTTTAGTGCCGGGTCTGTTGCTGCTATGTTCTTCTTCAGCATTTCATTTATGAAGGCCCTGTCGGTCAAACTGAAATATGCCTTTAGAGACATGTCCCGCTGGGAAAGACCCTTTTTTAACTGCTGCCGCATTGCCTCGATCTGTTCCTGTTTATATTTTGAAAACTGCTCCACATTAAGCACGCCGCCTGTATATTTTGCAGAAATAAGCCGCCAGACGCCGATCTTTGCAGATTCGTATGATTCAACACCGATAAGTTTGAATGTAGCCGTGGCATAAAGGGTGTCTACAAAGATGCTCAGTTGTTCAGTCCAGTAAAGGGTGACGGGCATGTCGATCAGCGCGTATCTGCCTATTCCGTATGCAGCCTGCGCAAGGCCTAAAGGTGGAACGAGGGTAGTGACAACATCCCAGCCTGCCGCAAGGTAATTACCCATGATGACCTGTTCTACGGAAGAGCCGAAGGGCACGCGCCTGCGGAAAAATTCGGTAGCCAGTTCTCCCCAGCCGCCCTTTAAATATGCATCACGATAAGCTGCTCCTTCTTCGACCAGTCCGATTGCGATTAGACCCTTTACTGCTCCACGGCCTGCTGCGGTAGATTGTATGGCCTCATTGCATTTACGGTTAACCTGCTGTATTCCATTTGCTACGGTACCCTTCAAACCCTTCAGGG
>Ga0351938_1067_pt1 | contig 36459 bp, 30 predicted proteins | sample TotcelT113001M10_FD_206850 | JGI IMG/M metagenome (GOLD analysis project Ga0351938, IMG submission 206850) | Enriched cells from coal bed in the Powder River Basin, Montana, United States - Total cells T11 rep2 HSBNCT.T11.300.1.M10 ... | reverse complement strand
TGTAAGCCCGGATCTCTCCCAGGCCTTTGACATAAGGGAAATAATCGCCCGCATTGTTGACGGAAGCCGCTTTCTGGAATTCAAGGAGCTTTTCGGCCCTACCCTTGTGTGCGGCTTTGCCCATATCCACGGCTACAAGGTGGGCATTCTTGGCAACAACGGCATTCTGTTTTCCGATTCCGCGCTCAAGGCCACCCAGTTCATACAGCTTTGTGACCGCAGGGGCGTTCCCCTTGTCTTTCTTCAGAACATAACCGGCTTTATTGTTGGCAAGACCTATGAGGAAGGCGGCATAACAAAAAACGGCCACAAAATGGTAAACGCCGTCTCAACCGCATCGGTGCCCAAGTTCACGGTGCTTGTGGGCGCATCATTTGGCGCAGGCAACTATGCCATGTGCGGCAGGGCCTATTCCCCGCGCTTTCTGTGGATGTGGCCCCAGGCAAAAATAGGCGTGATGGGAGGGGCGGAAGCTGCCCATGTGCTTGTCACCATCACAAACGACCAAAACGCCCGGCTGGGCAAGCCCCCTTTAACAAAGGAGGAGGAGGACTTCATCTGCTCGCCGGTTATTGAAGGCGCACAAAAGGAGGGCAATGCCTATTACAGCACAGCCCGAATATGGGATGACGGCATAATAGACCCTGCCAAGACCCGCGCCGTGCTGGGCCTGGCCCTGTCCGCAGCAGGCAATGCGCCCGTGCATTCCGAGCCGCTGGGATACGGCATATACAGGATGTAAGGTAAAACTTTTTTGCATTTGGCCTGCCGGATATTCAACACAGGATATATAAGCCCATGTTCAAAAAAATACTGATTGCAAACCGGGGCGAAATTGCCGTGCGTGTAATACGCACAGCCAGGGAAATGGGCATTAAAACCGTAGCAATTTTTTCGGATGCGGATCAAAAGGCCCTTTCCGTTCTGGAGGCGGACGAGGCTGTTCACATAGGCCCTTCAGAGCCTAAAGAAAGCTATCTTGCCATTGAAAAGATAATTGATGCAGCCAAAAAGACCGATGCCCAGGCCATTCATCCGGGCTACGGCTTTTTGTCGGAAAACGCCCAATTTGCAAAAGCTGTTGAAGACAGCGGCTTGGTTTTCATCGGCCCGCCTTCAAAGGTAATTGCCGCTTTGGGAGACAAAACCTGCGCCCGGCAGATGATGCAGGATGGCGGCGTGCCGGTCATTCCCGGAACCACCACAGCCAGCCTGGACCCCAAAGCCCTTGCAGAGCAGGCAAAGGCGGTGGGCTTTCCTCTTCTTATAAAGGCTGCTGCCGGGGGCGGGGGCAAGGGAATGAGGGTTGTGGAGCAGCCCCAAGATTTTGCAGATGCCTGCCAGTCTGCCATAAGCGAGGCAGCGGCAGCATTTGGCAATGGTGCGGTTTACCTGGAAAAGCGCCTTGCAAGGCCAAGGCACATTGAAATCCAGATTCTTGCAGACAGCCACGGCAATGTGATCCATTTAAATGAAAGGGAATGCTCCATCCAGCGCCGCCACCAGAAGATAATCGAGGAAACCCCCTCCCCTGCCCTTACGCCGCACCTCCGCGAAAAAATGGGTGCTGCGGCCATTGCGGCCGCAAAGGCTGCCGGTTATGTGAATGCCGGTACTGTCGAGTTTCTGCTGGATTCTGACAACAGCTTTCTTTTTTTGGAGGTCAACACCCGCTTGCAGGTGGAGCACCCCATAACAGAGCTTGTGACAGGCGAAGATCTGGTGCGCCGCCAGATTGAGATTGCAGCAGGCAAAAAGCTCTCCCTAAAGCAGGAGGACATCCGTCCGAAAGGGCACGCCATTGAATGCCGGATTTACGGTGAGGACCCCCAAAACAATTTTATGCCCTCCCCAGGGAAAATTCTGCTTTTTTCCCCGCCCCAGGGGCCGGGCATACGGCACGACTGCGGCATTTACGAGGGCTTTACCGTGCCGACAGACTACGACCCAATACTGGCAAAGCTCTGCGTGCTTGCCCCGGACAGGCCCCAGGCAATCGCCCGCATGAAAAACGCTCTTGCCGATTATGCGCTTCTGGGCATCTCCACAAACACGGCATTCATGTACGATATACTTTCATCAGCAGAGTTTGAAAGGGGCGGGACCTACACGGATTTTCTGCCGGAGCTTTTCAACTCCTGGTCGCCGAAAACGGAAAATGACGCCCTTTTTGCCCTGGCAGGCGTGCTTGCCCAAATAGCCGAATTGAAAAGCCCTGCCAAATCCGCCAATGCCGGAAAATGGCGGCCCGCCACCCCATTTGAAACCCTTGGCCCCTGGAGGCTGTAAGGTGGAATACTCCCGCACCATAAATGGAAAAGACTTTCTGGTTGTGCTTGAAGAAGAAGGAGAAAATCTCTGCCGCGTGCAGGTGGATGGCAGGCAGATGGAGGTTTCCTGGCTTGAAATCGGCAAAGGCCTTATTTTTGCCCGGATACATGAAAACGGCATGACCCGCGCCGTTAAAATTCATGCAGCAAAGCAGGGCGAGGCATTTGAAATTTTCATTGACAGCCTTGCCCGCACAATAACAGACACCAAATCGTCAAGACGCAAAGCCTCCGGTCAGGCCGGGGTCCAGAACACAATCACCCCGTCAATTCCATCAACCGTTTCCCGCATTGCCGTGGAAAAGGGCCATGTGGTTGAAAAAGGCCAAGCCGTGATTGTGCTTTCCGCCATGAAAATGGAGACCACCCTCTGCGCCCCATACAGCGGCAAGGTGAAGGCCGTGAATGTAAGCCCCGGCGACCGGGTGAGTCCCGGCCAGATTCTTGTGGAAATTGAAAAGCACGAAAACCCCTGACCCCAACCGACAAAGGGAGGAACATCATGTCCCAGCAGGATCTTTTATACGAAGTTTCCGGCCCTGTGGCGCGATTTACCATAAACCGCGAAAAAAACCGCAATGCTTTAAGCCCGGAGGCAATAGCCCTTTTTCTTAAATACCTTGATGAGGCTGCCAATGACCCTTCCGTGCGGGTGCTGTGCGTGACCGGGGCCGGGGACAAGGCCTTTTGCGCCGGTGCGGACCTGGGGGGAAGCATGGGCAAGGGCGATGCAGGCGCAAAGGATGCCTTTGGCCAGTATGCCGGGCTGTTAAAAAAGCTCTCCGCCTTTCCAAAGCCTGTGGTGGCCCGCGTAAACGGCCCTTGTGTGGCAGGCGGCACGGGCATAATGCTTGCCTGCGATATTGTAATTGCGGTTTCCACTGCAAAGTTCGGCACGCCGGAGGTCAATGTCGGCCTGTGGCCCATGATGATCGGCGCGCTGATATTCAAAAATGTGCCCCGCAAAAAGGCAATGGAGATGATTTTGCTGGGCGAGCGCCTGGATGCTGCAAAAGCCCTGGAAATGGGCATGGTAACAAGGGTGGTGGAGCCTGAAAAGCTTGATGAGGAGGTCAACTCCGTACTTGAAACCCTTGCCCAAAAAAGCCCCATAGGCATGAAAATAGGCAAACAGGCCTTTTGTGCCATGCAGGATATGCCTTTTGAGCAGGCTCTGGATTACCTGGCAGGCAAAATAGGCGAGGTTGCAGGCACCCAGGATGCCATTGAGGGCATAACCGCCTTCATTGAAAAGCGAAAACCCAATTTTACGGGCAAATAGCAGCGCAAAAATCATCACGGCCCCAAAAACCGCATTCCAGCAAAGGAGAGCAGATCATGTCCGAAGCCTTGTATTTCAACAAGGAGCACCAGATGATTCGCAGCGCGATCCGCGACTTTGTGGATCGCCAGATAAACCCCTTTGTGGACGAGTGGGAGGAAAAGGGAATTGCCCCCTTGCACGAGCTTTTCAAGAAGATGGGGGATCTTGGCTTTCTTGGCATCCGCTATGACCCCAAGTACGGCGGCATGGGCATGGATTACTGGGCTGAAACGGTTTTTTTGGAGGAAATCGGCCGCATAATCTGCGGCGGCATTCCCATGGCCATAGCTGTGCAGACCAACATGGCAACCCCTGCCATTGCAGAATTTGGCAGCGACTATTTAAAGGAAAAATACCTTGCCCCGTCCATAGCCGGGGACCTTGTGGCAGCCATTGCAGTTACAGAGCCGGATGCCGGCTCGGATGTGGGCGCCATAAAGAGCTTTGCCAAAAAGCAGGGGGACCATTACATTCTTAACGGCAGCAAGACCTACATAACAAACGGCACCCAGGCCGACTACCTCACCCTGCTTGCCCGCACAAGCGATGAACCGGGCTACCACTGCTTTTCGCTTTTTGTGGTGGATACCAATCTGCCCGGCTTTTTTGTGAGCAAAAAGCTGGACAAGCTTGGAATGCGCTCGTCAGACACAGCAGAGCTTTATTTTGACAACCTTAAAATCCCTGCCGAGAACCTCATCGGCATTGAGGGCGAAGGCTTTATCCACCAGATGCAGCAGTTCCAGCACGAGCGCTTTTCGGCCCTGCCCATGGCCTACATCGGCGCAAAGCGCATGATAGACCAGACCGTGGAATACCTTAAAGGCCGCGTGGTTTTCGGCAAGCCCCTCATCACAAAGCAGGTTCTACGCCACCGCATTGCAGACTGGCTAACAGAAATTGAGGCCTTAAAGGCCCTTACCTACCACATTGTGCGCTTAAAACAGGCAGGCCAGGATGCCACAAAGGAAATAAGCATGGGCAAGCTTTTGGCTGGCAGGCTTTTGTGCCAGGTTTCGGACGGATGCCTGCAAATGCACGGAGGATTAGGATTCATGAATGAGATGTGGGTTTCGCGGGCCTATCGGGATTCCCGGCTCATTGCCATAGGTGGCGGCGCAAACGAGGTTATGAGCGAGGTAATTTTCCGCACTTCAGGGTACTAAATTATTTGCTGGGTGAGTTTTGCGCGGGGATGGGTCATCCTGGCAGCTTGGTAGTTTTGCCTCTTGTGCTTATCGCACACTGGCAACAAGTTGCCAGTGCCACCCAACCCTGGGCTTTAGCAGCACAAGCCAAAAAGCCCCCTGCCTTTTGAGCTAGTTGAAAAGGTGGGGGTTGGGAAGCCCGTTTACAGGCGGGTCTTCAAGAAAAAAATCTTCAAATATGCGGCAAGCCTGCTCCATGTTTTTTGCGTAGCGGATTTTTTTGTCCAGGCCATGCCCGTAAAGAAAGTTGGCGCAAAAATAGGGGGAAATTTTTTTCAGGTGCGAAAAATCATGCGGCGGGCCGAAATGCTCTGTAAGGCTTTTGCAGAGCATTGCCGCCGTCTTGCTGTAGTCGGCTGGCGCCGCCTCCTGCCCGGCCAGCCAGCGGGCCGCGCAAAAGGGCCTGGCAGCGGCGATCCTGCCCAAAGCCACACCATCACAACCTGTCAAACTTATCATCCTGGCGCAGTCAGCCTGCGAAAAAACATTTCCGTTGCCAAAAACAGGTATGGTAACAGCCTGTTTCACACAAGCTATGTACTCCCATTTGGGGGGCCTTGTGCGCTTGTCCGGCGCAACCCTGGGGTGAAAAATCAGGGCGTCCGCGCCCCATTCCTCAAAGCGCAGGGCCATTTCCTGGGCATATTTGGGGTCATCCTTCCAGCCTGTGCGGTACTTTATTATAAGGGGTATGGCAACAGCCTTGCGAACCTGGGTGACAACCTGCCTGGCAGCAGACAAATCCTTTAAAAGTGCCGCCCCTGCTCCGTTACGGGTTATGGCCGAAACCGCGCAGCCGAAGTTGAGATCCACCCCGAAAAAGCCCTCTGCCTCTATACGGGCGGCAGCGCGGGCCATCACCGATGGGTTGGAGCCGAATATCTGGCACACAAGGCGGGGCAGCTCCTGGCTGCGCCAGCGGAAAACAAAGGAGACTTCCGGCTTTTCCGTGGGCACTGCGCTTGCGCTTGCCATGCCCGCATAATAAAGGCCAAACCCGCCGAAGCTGTCCGCCACCTGGCGCAGGGCCACAGTTGCGATTCCCGAAAGGGGGGCCATTATCAGGCGGCTGTCAATTTTCTTTGCGCCGATGGCAAGGGGCTTTGTAAGAAAGCTGGACAGATTCATCAGCAGGGCTTTTAGTTGGCCGCTAAACCGGGATACTCCGGCAGTCAAAAAAAGCCGGGGAAAAGGCGGAGTGACTCCCAAACCCTTTCCCCGGCACAGAATATAAGGCAGATCTGCTTACTCTATGGGCTCAATCCATCCAAAGGGATCCGGCGAGCGGCCATACTGGATGTCTGTGAGCGCATTGTAGAACTTCATTGTCATTTCGCCGATTTGTCCGTTTGTGATTTTCATTATCTTGTCCCGGAACTTGAGCTCGCCCACGGGGCTGACCACAGCAGCCGTACCCGTGCCGAAGCATTCCTCAAGCTTTCCGGCTGCATCGGCCTCAAAAAGCTCGTCAATGGAAATCCTGCGCTCCTCAACCGGGATGTTCCAATGGCGGGCAAGGCGGATGACCGAATCACGGGTTATGCCCGGCAGGATGCTGCCCTGAAGGGCCGGTGTGACAAGTTTGCCATCCATCACAAAAAAGATGTTCATGGAGCCGACTTCCTCAACAAACTTGCGCTCCACGCCATCGAGCCACAGAACCTGGGTATAGCCGGCCTCGGCCGCTCTTTTGCCTGCCAGAAGGCTTGCCGCATAGTTGCCCGCTGTCTTGGCCTCACCAACGCCGCCGCGCACCGCACGCACCCTGTCTTCTGAAACCCATATCTTGACCGGGTTAAGGCCTTCCTTGTAGTAGGCCCCCACAGGCGAAAGGATGATGAAAAAAAGGTAACTGTCAGCAGCCTTAACGCCGATGTACTGATCCATTGCGATAACCGCAGGCCGGATGTAAAGGGATGTGCCATCCGCTCCGGGCACCCATGCCTTTTCCAGCTTCACAAGCTCCTTTAAAGCATTCAGGGCAAAGGCCTCATCAAGGGGCGGAATGCACAGCAGCCCGCAGCTTTTGTTAAGCCTGGCCATGTTGTCACGGGGCCGGAAAAGCTGCACGGAGCCGCTGGCGGTGCGGTAGGCCTTGAGGCCCTCGAAAACGGCCTGGGCATAATGCAGCACCGATGTGGATGGCAGCATGGATATGGGGCCAAAGGGTACGATGCGGGGGTTTGCCCAGCCCTGTTTGGGCGTGTGATCCATGAGGAACATATGATCCGTGAAGATGGTGCCAAAACCCAGCTTGTCTTCCGCAGGATGGGTTTTTGGCGCCTGGGCTCTGGTGATTTGTATCTGTTGCATCCTTTTGCTCTCCTTGCTGCAGCTTGTGAAAACGCCCGCCGAAATGCCGTTTTCCGGTTAATAGATGCCGGGCCGCATTTACAGCCCGAAAAAGCCAATAAACCTTATTCTGGCAACGGCCCGAAAAGGCCGGTCATCTCATTGTATTGCAGCCTCAATGCGCTTTTTGAGACTGCGGAGATAAAAAACAGTACATCATGGGCCAGGGTGCCTTCAAACACCCTGCCGCCTATCACGCCTCCATCCTTGCGTGCAAGGGCTGCGGCCAAATCCGCATGGGGTGTGCCATCTGCCGGGGCAACAATGCCGGAAAAGGATATTATCTCCAAATCCTCCTGGTACTGCTCCAAAGCAAAAACGCTCTGGCTCTGGTCGTAGGTGCCCAGAACAGCCGACTCAAGCCTTCCTGTAACCTGCACAAAGGCCAGGTTTATGCTGTTGACAGCGCAAAAGCCTTCAATTGCGCCCAAAACATCGCTGCCCTTTGCCACAGAACCGACCCAAAATCCATCAGGCTGGCCTATGGCAGCCGGAAAACCGCCCTGGTTCACGAGGCATCCCTTTGTTGGCGCAAGAAGCGCGCCCTGCGTAGCAGCACCCTGCCGAAAACTGCATCAGGCGCTGACAGGGCCTTTGTTTTTCCAATATTCCGCAGCAAGCTCTTTTGCAAGCGGTATTTGAGTTGAAAAATATAGACCCCAAAAAGCCGTTTTTACAAGCGCTTTCTTTGGAAAGGCTCCATTTTTTTGTTTTTTATGCAATCCAAAATAAAAATGGCCCTGTCTTTTTGGACATCCGGCGCAGGCCGGAGTTGCGGATATGCACCAACTTATGGTAGTAATTGAAAAATGAATCGGCCTGCCTTAAAAAGGCCTCTTGAAAGACTGCTTTTTTATAGCCTTGATAACCGCTTTTGGAAAGTCCGACATGGAAAAACAATATCTTGTAGACTCCCTGTCCAGCAGGGAATCGTGGCGTTTGTTCAAAATAATGGGCGAGTTTGTTGACGGCATTGAAACCCTGCACGAGGTTGGGCCTGCGGTGAGCATTTTCGGCTCTGCGCGGGAGACACCCAACTGCCCCTACCCGGCCATTGCCGAGGAGGTCGCCCGTCTGTGCGTAAAGGCCGGTTTTGCCGTGCTGACCGGCGGCGGCGGCGGCATTATGGCCGCAGCCAACAAGGGGGCAACAGAGGCGGGCGGAAAATCTGTGGGCATGAACATAAAGCTTCCCTTTGAGCAGAAGCCAAACCCCTTTGCCAATATGCAGATAGAATTCCATTATTTTTTTGTCCGCAAGGTGATGTTTGTAAAATACGCCCTTGCCTATGTCGTCATGCCTGGGGGGTTTGGCACTCTTGACGAGCTGTTCGAGGCTGTCACCCTTATCCAGACAAAGCGCATCCGGCCCTTTCCCGTAATCCTTGTGGGCAGCCAATACTGGCAGGGCCTTTTGGATTGGATAGAAAAAAATCTTCGGGATTTCGGACGCATTTCACCAGATGACATGGACATCATAAGGGTTGTGGATACTGCCGATGAGGCTGTGAAAATTCTCAAGCGGCGCATTATTTTATAAACAATCCGCCCGTAAGGGCGCTTTGTGTTGCATTTGCCCCAAAAAGCCTTATTTTCAATAATTGGTATTCAGGGGTATAAAACCGCCTCCTACCGGCTGGTTTTTGCAGGTTGCAGGTAAAGCCTGTTTTAAGGCGCTCAATATGGCGGCAAGCGCAGGTGTAATTTTGTAACAGCCTGACAGGAGTTCTCCCAGGCTGGAGGTATTGTGGGAAACGAACTTATTTTAGATGACGCTGCTGAAGCCCTGTTCAAAGAACTTGGCGGCACAGATACGGTTTACAGGGACTCGCGCTATGACCTGACGGGTCTTACCGAAACCCTGCACGACAGGGACAGGAGGCTTGATCCCTGGCGTGTGCTGCTGATGATTTTTACCCGTGAAATAGCATCCTTTTTTGAATCGTGGGGAAAAGCCCAACTGCGACAGGCCGAGGAATCCCTCAAGCTGATTGATGATGCCATATCCAAACTTCACAAAATGCCCGAAAGCAACGGCAGAATCCTCATCACCCACCAGGGAAGGGGCATTCCCGGCGAGGGCCGGGCATCCCTGGCCTATGATTTTGTTGTGAGTTTCGGCCCCATCCGTATGGATCTGCCCCAGGTGCGCACTGCCTGCAGGCGGCTTGGAATCACGGCTTCCGAATTCCCCCAGCAGATAGTCACGGCCTTTGACACCTTTGGGGAGCTGGGCATAAACTCCATCTATTTGCGGCTTGGCGATGGAGACGCAAAATCTTGGCAGACAACCCTTCGCTGCCTCACAACCCTTGGCGCGCATTTTAAAATGCTTGGCGTCCAAAAGGCGCAAGGCCTTAATGCCTCTGCCCGGGACAAGGATCTGCCCTTTATCGTCAACAGTTACGGCGAGCCAGACCCCAACCTGGCAAGCCTTGCGGTCATCAACAAGCAGAATCCTGAATCCGTGGCCTCCCTGGTGGAGCGCATAGCCCCTGTCATGCTCAAGCCGGAAGCAGGAGCTGCCCTGGATGAATGCACAAGTGTCTATGAAGCCATTTTTGCTTTCAAAAAGCTAAAGGACGCCCTCGTCCGCCCGCCGGTGGAGATAAACAACCTGAAGTGGCTCCTTGTGCCCCACGAGGACGACCCTGTGCTGGCTGACGAGGTTAAGATCGCCAGGATGGCGACCTCCCTTTTCGGCAGCAGCTCCCAGGAGTGCGCCCGGCTTCTGGATGCCCTTTATGCAACGGATTTCCGCTACATAACCCCCTTCCAGGTGGTGGACCGGATTGGTCTGGCCTCCAGGCTTGTGGAATATATCGCCAAAAAAGCACCTGATCCGGCCTTGGGCGACTCCATGATCGAACACATTGTGGAAGTGATGGAAGCCCGCCTGGACATGGTGAAAGATTCTGTCATAAGCGCCCTGGAAATTTTGCCTGACAGCGTTTCCGCACGCATTGGAGATGAGGAAACCGTTTCAAGCAAGGCAAATCCTCAAATCCTTGAGCGGCTTTCCTTTTTCAGGGACCGAACCGTCACCAAGGGCAAGGTAAAATCCATGCTTCGGGATGCCATTGGTTTTTCGGAGCAGGATTACTCCATCATTGCAAGGGATTTCGGCGTTTCTCCGGCAGCAGCCCAGGAGCTTATAGGCCTTCTGAAAAGCTGCTTTGATTCAGAAGGACACTTTTTGCGCGGGGCCTTTGAAAAGCGCATTCCCGCCTTTTGCAACCATGAGGAAAAGGTTTTCGAGTTTTTGTGGCACTTTTTAAAGGAGCATATGCACAAGAGCGAGCGCATAGGCTTTCTTAACTCCTTGAAGGTTCTCATTGACCGCATGAGCGGGCCGTCGCTCGCCCTTTACACCCTGCTCACGGACTTTGCCCATGATCCGGAGTCAGTCACCTTTTCCGACAGAAACGCCCTTATGCTCTGCAATGTTCTTCTGCGCACCTTCAACAAGGAGCTGCACCAGGACATTGAGATGACCCCTGAAGAGGTGATACAGGTGGTCAACGGCATAAACCCGGATGCGGTGGATTATGCAAGGGACCTCATTGATCACGAAAAAGAGCAGTATTTTTTAAAGTTCCGCTACATCCACAGGCTTGTGAGGGACGGGCTGGACAACGCTCCCTGGGCCAAGCAGCTTCCCATGCGTTACCTGCTGACCCTTGAGCGGGAGGTTTACATGCTTTTCGCCCTTGTGGGCGGAATAACGGGCAAGGCGATTTTAAGGAGCGGATTAAGGGAATTTGGCGACCCGGAATCAGGCATTTACGAGCTTCCTGAAAGCCTTGAACAGTTGCCTTGGATATTGCAGATACTCCAGGTGCTTGTTCGCGCAATGGGCCGCCTGGGCGAGCGCAATGATCTGGTCACCCTGCGGGAAATAAGGGCAAGAAGCACCTACTTTTTAAATCTGAAAAAGGAGCCCCGGCACACCGACCAGGTAAAGCGGCTCATGCTCTGGACAGACAAAGCCGCAGACCAGGTTTCCCAAAGGCTTGCTAAAGAATAGGCAAAAGAGTTGCCCTTTGTCCGATGCAAAGGCAAGCCCATACCTATTAAGGGCATAAGGGCAGGCTGACCATAAGCCCTGCTTCAACCGGCAGACAGGCACAACGGCCTGTCTGCCGTTATTTTTTTGCGCGGATGCCGCCGGAGGGCTTTTTCCGGCCCGGAGCCTTTGCCCGGCGCGACCATGCCGGCGCGCTCTTGCCAAACAGCGAAAAATCCGACAATGTGTGTATGTGCTTTCATGCCCTGATTTGCATGGCGCAGCAGCCGGGCCTTGCCTTGGCGGAAAAGGTTTAATTTCCAATCAACAACAGGAGCAATGATGGAGCTTTCAGAAGCCCTGCACAAAAGAAAAAGCATCCGGGGATACCTGCACAAACCTGTACCCAGGAATCTTATTGAGGACATCCTCAAAAACGCGGTGCGTGCACCTTCTGCCAACAACACCCAGCCCTGGGAGTTTTTTGTGGTGGCAGGCGCCGTGCTGGTTGAAGCTGGCAAACAGAATGTTTTGCGCCTGCGGGCCCAGGAAATGCCCGCGCCCGAACACCCCTGGTTCGGCTGGCCAAAGGAATCGGTTTTCCGCCAGCGCCAGGTGGACCTCGCCAAACAGCTTTTCTCCCTCATGGGCATTGAGCGGGAAAACAAACAAAAGCGCGATGCCTGGATGGAGCTGGGCTTCCGCTATTTTGACGCTCCTGCAGCCATTTTCATCCTGGCGGACAAGTCTCTTTCAGAAGCGGGGGCGCTTATGGACATCGGCGCGGTGATGCAGAACATATGCCTGCTGGCTGCTGAAAAGGGCCTGGGAACCTGCATAGAGGACCAGGGGGTCATGTACCCCCAGGTGCTGCGGCAGGTTGCCGACTTTCCCCAGGACAGGAACATTTTAATCGCCATTGCCATAGGCTGGCCGGACCCGGCCTTTCCCGCCAATGCCGTTCAAACCGACAGGGTCCCGCCCGACCGGATAACAACCTGGATAGGCTTTGAAGAACAGGCGCAATAATCAACTTGGGCGCAAAAAAAGGCAAAACAGCCATGCAAAATGATTCATGGGAGCAGTTCGGCCAAAAAATTTCCCGACTGCTGGCAGGCCTTGAGGTGAGCGCGGCCGGCAGCGGCCCTCTTGCCCAGAATGATGGTTTTGGCCTTTGGCAGGCCTGGTGCAATGAAATCCGCAATGCGGACCGCTGCCTGTTTTTCTGCGGCAACGGGGCCTCGGCAAGCATGGCAAGCCACTTTGCAGCGGATGTTGCGAAAAACGGCCATATCCGGGCGCTCGTCCTCACGGACCCGGCCCTGATAACCGCCATAGGCAACGATCTGGCCTTTGACAGGGTTTTTGCTGAACCCATCGAATGGTGGATGCAGCCTTCGGACATGCTTGTGGCTATAAGCTCATCGGGCAATTCCCCCAATGTGGTGAGGGCCGTTGAAACAGCCTTGAAGCTGAAAGGGCGGGTCGTCACCCTTTCCGCCATGAAGCCTGATAATGCCATAAGAAGTCTGGGCTCGCTCAATTTTTATATTCCCGCAAAAACCTACGGAGGGGCTGAAACCGCCCATGCAGCCATCCTGCATCACTGGATGAACCTCATGGAAGCCTCGGCCGGGGCACAGGCAAAAAAGTGAAAGAGCGCCTGAAAAACTCCCGGCTCCTTTTTCAAGGCCTTGCGGCAATGGGAATCACCCTTGCCTGCCTGGTTCTTGTAAGCCTTGTAATGGAGTTTTTCGGAGCGGATGCCAAAATTTCAGGCCTTTTTTACGATACGGAAAGCGGATGGGGCCTTTATTCAAAACAACCCTGGATAAGCATTTACAAATTCGGCACAATTCCCGGCCTTTTGCTCGGCATTACCGCACTTGGGGTGTGGATATTCTCCCTTTCCTCTCCGCGCATTGCACCCTGGCGACGATACGCGCTGCTGGTGCTGCTGACAATGGTTATTGGCGGCGGGCTTGTGGTAAACGGATTTTTAAAGCCCTACTGGGGCCGCCCCAGACCGTCCCAGACCCAGATTTTTGACGGGGCATGGGAATATCGCCCCCCACTATCGCCCGGCGTACCCGGCAGGGGAACATCCTTTCCCTGCGGGCATTGCACAATGGGCTTCGTTTTTGTCTCCCTTTGGTTTGTAAGAAGAAAAAGCCCGGCTCTTGCCTGGGCAGGGCTTTGCGGCGGCCTTGCCTGGGGAGGCTTTGTGAGCGCGGCAAGGGTTGTTCAGGGCGCACATTTTACCACAGACGCCCTTTGGTCCCTGGGGGTGATTCTGCTCACAGCCCAGGGCCTTTACTATTTTGTGCTGCGCATTCGCGCCCATGAGGAGCAGGCTGCCGGGCCGCCGGATGCTGATGCCGGGACAATATCCGGCCCTGAAGATGCGGGCGGCCTGCAACAAGGCAATACTGCAGAAACCCGGCCCGGCAAAAGAAGGCTTCTTCTTGCCTTTGCAATCCTGGCCGGGCTCATGAGCCTTTTCTTTCTCACCCGAAGGCCGGTTTACGAGGCCCTGCATGTGCCCCTGTATCTTGTTGCCGGAACCGAAAGGCTTATCCTGGTGACCAATGTCGAGCCAGGTAAAATTTCGATAAGCCACCTGCCCATTGAGCTTGCCCGGCTCCGCTTCGAGTCCTGTGGCTTCGGCCTGCCTTTTTCAACATGGAAAACCCACCTTTTTGTAAAGGACTACGATTTGACAAGGGAATACTGGGTGCTCATCGAAACAGGCGGTTATTACTCGGAGATGGATCATACAATAGAAATCCAAATGCCCGAAGCCTTGAAGGGCATCACCCGCGTGGAGTTGCGCATTGAACCGGCCCCGACCTTTCCCGGTCGGCCCTGACGCCTTTATCGGAAAAACGCTCTTGCTAAAAATCCTGCGGCCTACTATAATTATTAAATTACATCAGTAAGCATGGAGCAGCAGCTCCAGCCAGTTTGGTCACACCCCCTTAAGCGACACAAAGGAGGGCTTAAATGAAGCGCCTGTCTGTTGCCTTGCTGTTGGCCGTTCTTATTCTTGCCTCCCCTGCCTTGGCCATAGCCGGTGAGGCCGGCATGACAAGCCTGGGCCTGCGCGTGGGCTACTGGCAGTACAAGGGCGATGAAGCCGCCTTTGGAGGCCAGGCCGAGCTGGGGGCTGATCCGGCTTTCGGCTTTGGGGCCAGCGCCAGCTACTTTCCCATCAACAACTTTGCCCTTGTCTTTGATGTGGATCATGTGCGCACCAAACTCAACATCAATGAAATGGAGGTGGGAGACCTTCACCAGACGCCAATCCTGCTTTCGCTTCGCTTCCAGCCCACCCTGGGGGATTACTTCATGCCCTACCTGGGCGGCGGCGGCGGCTACTACCTGAACTACTTCAAGCATTTTTATTCCCAGCTTCAAAACACATCCGTAAAGGACAACTTCGGGTGGCACCTCTGCTTTGGGGCGGATTATCTGCTTGACGAGCTTCTTACCCCCAACACGGCCCTGTCCCTGGATGTCCGCTATGCAGCAAACCGCACGGAGGAGGAAAACATCCCCAACCCCGACCCTCTGACCCTGGATGCCTGGGTTATTTCATCGGGTTTCAAAATCTACTGGTAAAAAGAAATACATTGTCTGCAAAAAAACACGGGGAGAGGCCCTTATAAGAAGGCCTCTCCCCTTCTTGTTGCGTAAACCCGCCTTAAAAAATCACCCGGCAGCCCTGTTACCGGACAACAAAGCCGTGGCGCAGGGCAATCTTTTCAAATATGCGGGCAAGGCCTGCGGCAAGGGCGTAGATTGACTCCACCGGCAGGTTTTTTTCGCCTGTGGAGTCGAAAAACACATTCAAGGACGAATCCATGTCATCGCCGGGCTTCCAGTAGCATATAAGCACGGGTACAAGGGGAAGCGGATAGAGAACCACGGCCACATCGGACTGTTGGAAGTCCGGAGCGCGACGGCCGCCAAAGAGATCCATCATGTCGTCGAAAAGCTCCGGGTAGCTGTCTGCCACCTTTCGCATGGACTCCTCGCAGACCTTGTGGAAAAGCCCATACCACTCCATGCCCTTGGAAAACTCGCGAAAGGACACCCACTGCCCGGAAAGGGGCACGCCCCTGCTGTCGAGAATGTAGCTTAAAAGCGGAACGGCCAGCCACATGTGCAGGTGTATTTCCGAATACAGGTTCCCGTTCTGGTCCACGCTGACAGGCTTGCCGCAAACAGGCACCGTTAATTTTCCGTTGGCAAGGGATGCCCCTATCCTTTTGGCCGCCTCTTCAAAATCAACACTCTGGATGCGGTTTTTCAAAAGCTCAAGAAACTGCTTCTGGTCCCTTTCCATGTCCGCGCCGCGCCGCCCTTTCACGCTGTAACTGGCAAGCTCGTCAGCCGGAATGGCGGGGCATTCATCCAACTGCCTTCTGCCGTTTATGACCGCTGCGGCAAAGGCCAGGCAGGTGGGCTCCCCGCATTTGCGGCAGTTGGACTTGTCAACAATTTTAAGAACATCCACAGGCGATTTGAGCTCTTTCACGGAAATCTCCTTTGAAAAGGCAATATCATTCAAATATTTTCTGTTTTCCCCTGTATCACAATTCTTTTTCAAAACCAAAAGCCCCCTGCCCTTGCCGGGCAAAGCGCCGTCAAAATCAGGATGAATTTCCCTCGCCGGATTCCCACACAGGGTTTGCCATAACATAAAGCAATGGAGTATAATATCGGCAGATGTTTGGGCAGGCCAGGCAGCGCCATAAATCATGACTTGCAATGTTTTGTAATTTATGGCATTTTATTGGATGATAATATCCGGCCAATAAAATTTATGCTGTTTAACAGGCAGGCATTTCAATCGGCAAAAAGGCCTTGCAAAAAACCCGCAGAAAGGGAAATTTGCCGGCCTTTCCGGCCTGTTTCCAATTTAAGAAACCATTGCTGCACTTTATGAGCAACATTTCTGTACCGGCCTGGCAGGGGAAAGCCTTTGAGGAAAATCCCCTGGAAATCAGGAAAGGAGACTTTCTCTCATGATTTTGAGCTTTTTAAAGGGTCATCCCGGCAAACGGTTGATGCCTGCCTTCCTGTGCATGGCCGTGGCTGCAATTCTGCTCTGCCTGCCCGCAGAATCCGGGGCAAGCCAGTACAAGGTCACTGTGGATGTGAGGCCTGCCGGAGCAGGCACAATCGAGATAGACGGCGTCCCGGTTCAGGATTATCCGTCATCCTTTGTGTTCCCGTCCCCGCCAACTCCAGGGAACAACCCTGAATTCAGGGCCATTCCCACAGGTGCGCCGCAAGATCAGGTTTTTGCGACATTTGCGGGATGGACAGTCAGGGAATGGCCCCATGTCCCTGTCGGTCAAATCATGGACAACCCCTATCAGCCCTTGTTCAACGCCGACCGGACCCTTTATGCAAACTTCACCACCAATATCGGAATTGTAGAGGGGTTTTTGTGGAATGATGCAGACAGGAACGGAATCCAAATTGAAGGTGAGCAGCCCCTTGAAAACTGGACGGTTCATCTTCACAAGGCTGACGGCACGCGGGTAATGACCACCCAGACGGATTACCGTGGCTGGTACGGCTTCATGCCCCCGGAGCCTGGGACCTACTATGTGTTTGTTGACACCAAGGCAGGCTGGGCCATAAGCCCAAGGCATGCCCCCGGATCAACCGTTCAAAACAGGTCCGACATTTACCAGTTCAATTATCCGCCCCATGTGAACACCATCAATTCCGGCGATCCAAGAACCACGGACACAAAGCTTGTTGATGCCGCAAACCCCGGCGCCCTTTGGAACGGCGGCTACTACCAGCCGGACTTCAATATCCCCATCGGGCAGGCAAAAACAATCTGGGATTTGTTGCGCGATGTCGTAATTGTGGATATCCGGGATCAGGCGGCCTACTGCCAGGGCTCTGTTCCCTGCTCGCTCAATTACACATTTACAGACGATTTTCTTGCAACCAACCTGGATGCCTTGAAACTTGAACTGGACCCCTCATGGACCCCCGGAAAGCTCGTCACCAAGGCAGTGGGCATAATTGATGCCGACGGCCAGTGGAGCACCGTTGCAACCCAGTTCCTTCGGGACAATGGTTTAACAGAGGCCTACAATATAGTTCCGGGAATGAATGAGTGGATTTGGGCAACGGTTTCCTGCAATGACAATTATCCGTTGGCGGATGCCGGGCCTGACGGCGCTGTCATGGAAGGCTCAACATACCTGCTTGACGCCACAGGCTCCTCCCAGATCCAGATTCACTCCTATTCCTGGGAGCAGTTGTCCGGGCCTGCCGTAGCCCTTGCAGATTCCAAGGCCCTTACCACCACCTTTGTGGCTCCGCCGGTGGCTCAGGACCTCACCCTTTCATTCCTGCTTTTTGTTGAAACACACAACCAGACTTGTTTATTGGCGGCTGATACCGTTGTCATCACCGTTCAGGATAACGGCGTCACCCAATATCCTGCGGATGTCACCAAGTTCTTTTCCTTCAACGGGCACCCCGTGGGAATAAGGGTGAACAGCGGAGGCTCCCTGGTAAGCCTTGCACCGGCGGCATTTGCACCTGTAAGCGCAACTGCCGGAGTGCCTGATCACATGCCTTACGAGCTTTTCGAGTTTGCCATAAAACTTGATGCTGCCCATGCCCAGGCCAATGTCACCTTCTTCTTCCCCCATGCCCAGCCCGACAGGGCAAGGTGGTACAAATACACCAGCGCAGGCCAGTGGGTGGAGGCAGGCCAGAATGCTGCATGGAGCGCCAACGGCATGGAGCTTACCCTTGACCTGGTGGATGGGGGGCCTGGAGACGAAGGGGGCGTGGACGGCTTTATCCGTGACCCCGGCGGCCTGGGATATTTTGATGTCCCGCCTGTTCCGCCTGTTCCGCCCTACGAGCCTCCCACAAGCCGGGGCGATGATTCGGGCAGCTCCAGGGGATGCTTCATAAATGCCTTGAAAAACTAGCTCCCAAGGGCTTGGGGCACAAGGCAAGGCCCCATTGACACCCTGCTCCTGAAATGCAAAACAGGGCCGGAAAATTCCGGCCCTGTTTTTTTATGGACAAGCGCCCCCTTGTTCAACAGGCAGGCGTTATCTGCCTTATGCGGTCAGCATGGGCCTGTCTGCCAGCATTTTGCGGGTGATTATATGCAGGTGGTGGCCCAGGATGGAAAACTTGACAGCTTCGGGAAATGCGCCCGTGTTCTTGAAAAGATTACGCGCAATGAATTTGATATACTGCCAGCCATAGGGCGTAAAGGGTTGACGCAACAGGGAGCCAAAAAGTGCCCGGAGTTCCCCTACCTTTATTGAGCGGCATGCGTGGGGATTTGCCTTCAAAGTGTCCAGCACGCGGTTGCAGCGGGCAAAATAGTTTTTGAGGCTTCTGTCGTAAATTGTGGAAAGCACCTTGCGGTAACCTGCCTGAAGGGCCTCCGGTGACTGGCGGGTCTTGAAATTGGCAGCAGCGCAGGAAACATTGTTGCCACCTGAAACACCCAAAATCCTGTCTTCCCGCACAAGCCGATCGTGCAGGTCTGTTCCGGGCAGGGCTGTCAAAAGCCCCACCATTGCACGGGGAATGCCCGCCTGCTGGATGAACGCTATCTGCCGGTCTGCTATGTCATCCGTATCGGAATCAAAGCCCAGTATGAATCCGCCCATGACCTCCATGCCGTAATTCTGGATTTTGCGGATGGCAAGCGTCATGTCGGATTTCAGGTTCTGGACCTTGCCGGTTTCTGCCAGGGATTCAACCGAAGGTGTTTCAATGCCGATGAAAACCTCGTTAAAGGCCGCATCCCTCATGGCTTCCAGAAGGGGTTCGTCATCTGCCAGGTTTATGGATGCCTCGGTGTAGAATTTGAAAGGATAGTTGAGCTCCTTCTGCCAGGCAATGAGTACGGGCAGAAGGTCTTTTTTCACCTTGCTCTTGTTGCCGATGAAATTGTCATCCACCATGAAAACCGCGCCGCGCCAGTTGAGATCATAAAGGGCGTTCAGCTCCTCAAGCATCCTGGCGGCAGGTTTTACCCGCGGCTGGTTTCCGTAAACCTTCCAGATGTCGCAGAACTCGCAGTGAAATGGGCAGCCCCTGGAATACTGCACAGCCATGGAAGCATAGGATGAGCGCTTGAGCAGATCATAGCGCGGTGTCCGTGTGACAGCCAGGTCCGGCCTTTTTTCCGCCTTGTAAACAGGCTTGGCGCAGCCCTGCTCCAGGTCAGCCATGAAAGCCTCCATAACGGTCTCTGCTTCGCCGAGAACAAAATGGTCAACATTTTTTATCGGCTCCTGGCTGCTTGTAACATGGGGACCGCCTGCCACAACAATTTTCCCGGCCTTTTTGCAGCGGGCTGCAACGGTTTCAAAAGATTCCTTCTGCACAATCATGGCCGAGAGAAAAACCGCATCAGCCCATGCAATGTCGGAATCTTTAAGCCTGGCGACATTCTCGTCCACAAGCCTTACATTGATGTGCTGCGGAATGTAGGCAGCCACCGTTATGAGCCCCAGAGGAGGCATGGATGACCTTTTGCCGATAAACTTCAAGGCGTGCTGAAAACTCCAAAAGGTGTTTTTGGGCACCTGCGGATAAACCAGAAGAATGTTGCGGATTGAGCCCATGATGTTTCCCCCTGAACTTTTTTAAAAATAACAACACGCGGGATGCCTTATGACCTGGGGATAACATTAAGGCGCGGCACAAGCCTCGTACAGCAAATTGTTAATTATTACATTTGTTTTACATGCATGGGGCAAAAGCATTTTGCCAACGGAAGGCATGAAAAGTGCTTGAATGTGCCGTTTGCCTGTAAAGAAGCGAAGCGGACATCATGATCTAAAAATTTTCCCCGCATCATTTTCACGCAACTGTTTCAGAACCCGCGGGAAAGGGCGCGGAAGAGGTTGCCGCGGATTTTGCGGTTCTCCTGGTAGAGCTGCTCCAGGTAACCCTTCATGAGGCGTCTTTTGGAGCTCTGCTCGCTGGGGCAGCCAAGCTTTGCAACAGGCATCTGCATAAGGTTTGCAAAGCGGGCTATTTTGGCCTCATCTGCATAGGCCAGGGGACGGATGACGGTAAGCGAGCCCTTGAAAAAGGGCTGGGCAGGGGCCATGCTTACAGCCTCGCCTGCATAGCACATGTTAAGGAAAAAAGTTTCAATAAGATCATCCTTGTGGTGGCCAAGGGCAATCTTGTTGCAGTCAAGCTTTTTGGCCACCTCAAAAAGGCGCTGCCTTCTCAATCGGGAGCATAAAAAGCAGGGGTTTTCGCGGTTTACCTCGCTGTGGGCCACAAGGCCGAAATCCGTCTGCTCCGCAAAAAAATCAATGCCAAGCCCGCTGCAGAAATCGCTGATGGCCTTTTCATGCCCAAAGGAAAAGCCAGGATTGATATGCACCGCAAAAAGACTGTAATCCACCGGCGCCCTTGTAAGGCGCTCTGCCAGAATCCACAGCAGCACAAGGCTGTCCTTGCCGCCGGAAACACCCACAACAATCCTGTCGCCGTCAGCCAGCATACTGTGACGGTGAAGGGCCTGGCCCACCTTGCGGTTCATATCCGCCCACAGACTCTGGGGGACCTTTCCCGCAAAAAGCCTTTTAAATCGCTCTTGCATTGCTCAAACCGGATTGCGGGCAACAGCAGAAAAAATTGCGGGGAAAACTTTTTTGGAAAAAAGTTTTCCCCGCACCTTTCAAACTTTGAACATTTTCAAAATTTTATAACAGGATGGAGCAGAAAGCCGCCCTGCAACCAAAAAGTTTTGCAAAAAACTTGAACCCGGCTTCCAGCCTGAAAACCGTTTTCAGCGGGCTTGCAGCCGACCCGCCTGCATCACGGAATAATTTGTTATCATATTCCGGAAGCCTTGGCCGCCTATTCGGGATTGATTATTTCCGGATTCTTCAAAAAAACCTTGTCTGCCGCTATTTCCCGAAGGGCAGTCACCACATCCTCGTTTTTGGATGCGCTTATCAGATACTCGGAGCCTTCACGCATCTGGCGCACACGGTTTGCAGCCATGTGAACCAGCACAAAACGGTTGGGCACGCGCTTTAGGCAGTCATCAATGGTAATTCTTGCCATTTTCTTCTCCTTAAAGTTTTGGCTCATTTCCGAAAAACCGGGCCTGCGCCAAAAAAAACAGCTCTCACCGACTCACCCGCATTAAAGGGCCTTATCCATACAAAAAGCAAGCAAAACCTTAACCCACGGCAAAAAAGACCGGAAGCCTTGCCCCGAAAAAGCCGGCTGGCGGCAAAAGGCCACAAAAGGCGTTACAGGATATCCACGACGCAAAACCGCTTCAAGCCCGATGGAGTAACAACCGTAATCTCATCATCAGGCTTTTTGCCCAGAAGCGCCTTGCCCAGGGGAGAGGTGACGGATATCTTGCCGTTTTTGACATCCGATTCCTCTGGTCCAAGAATCTGGTAGGTCACTTCCTCTTCCGTGTCCAGGTTTTCCAGAAGCACGGTGACACCGAAAACCACTTTGTCTTTGGGGGCGTTGTTTGGATCAATTATCTGGGCGGCCCCAAGCTTGTATTCCAGGTCCCGTATGCGGGCGTCAAGCATCCCCTGCCTTTCCTTGGCAGCGTGGTACTCCGCATTTTCGGAAAGGTCGCCGTGGGCCCTTGCCTCCTCGATGGCGCGGATGTTGTCGGGCCTCTCGACTGTCTTCAAGCGCCTCAACTCATTGGACAGGGCTTCGTGCCCCTGCGGTGTCATGGGTATTGAATCGGGCATGATGTTTGGTGTCTTTCCCCTGCTGCCAGAAAATCACAGATATTTTTCAGCCAGAACCTCTGCAATCTGCACTGCATTGGTGGCTGCGCCCTTGCGGATGTTATCCGCAGCAATCCAGAGATTTATTCCGTTTGGAATGGATAAATCCTCCCGGATGCGGCCCACCAGGGTGTCATCCTGACCCGCAGCATCTATGGGCATGGGATAAAGGTTGGCAGAAGGGTCATCCACCAGTTTCACGCCCGGCGCAGTTGCAAGAAGCTCCCGGACCTCTTTTACGGAGATTTTCTTTTCCGTTTCAATGTTGACAGACTCACTGTGCCCGTAAAAAACCGGAACCCGCACCGTGGTGGCGGTTACACCCACGGAATTGTCGCCGAAGATTTTGCGGGTTTCGTTTAGCATCTTCATCTCTTCCTTGGTGTAGCCGTTTTCCAGAAAGCTGTCTATGTGGGGCAGGCAGTTGAAGGCTATCTGATAAGGATAAACCTTGTTTTTGACAGGCATATGGTTGACCATGGCCCGCACCTGCTCGTCAAGCTCGTCCACCGCCTTTTTGCCAGTGCCGCTGACCGCCTGATAGGTTGAAACCACTATGCGCCTGATGCGGACTGCCTTGTGGATTGGCCAGAGGGCCACAACCATCTGTATGGTGGAGCAGTTGGGGTTGGCGATTATGCCCTTTTTTGTGTAGCCTGCCACAGCGTCCGGGTTTACTTCCGGCACCACCAGGGGAACTTCCGGGTCCATGCGCCAGGCGCTGGAGTTGTCCACCACAACAGCACCTGCCTTTGCTGCGATTGGCGAAAACTTGAGGCTTGTTCCACCGCCCGCCGAAAAAATGGCGATGTCAACGCCGTCAAAGGAATTTTCATCCATGACCTGAACCGGAACCTGGACATGCTCATATGTGAGCGTCCGGCCTTTTGAGCGCTCCGATGCGAGAAGGCGGATATCCTTCACGGGGAAGCGGCGCTCCTCAAGGCATTTTATCATCTGCGTTCCCACCGCGCCGGTTGCTCCGGCAACGGCCACTGTAAATCGTTTCATGGTTTTGCTCCTCATTTTTAAAATTTTGCCGCCGCTTTTCCGTGTCCCGAACCTGCTACAGCTCCGTTGCGTAGCGGGCCACAAGGTCCCCCACCTGGCTTGTGGAAAAACCCATTCTGCCCGCTGCAAGGTCCTTTATGTCGTCCTTGACAGCCTTCATCACGGCCTTTTCCACAAAACCGGCTGCTGTCTCCTCCCCAAGGCTTTCCAGCATGAGCTGGCCAGCGCAGATGGCTGCAAGAGGGTTTATGACACCCTGGCCAGTGTACTTGGGGGCCGAGCCGCCGATTGGCTCGAACATTGAAACGCCCTGGGGATTTATGTTGCCGCCCGCGGCAATGCCCATGCCGCCCTGGATAATGGCACCAAGGTCTGTGATGATGTCGCCGAACATGTTGTCGGTCACAATAACATCAAACCATTCGGGGTTTTTGACCATCCACATGCAGGTGGCGTCAACATGGGCGTAATCGGTTTTTATGTCCGGGTACTCGGCGGCCACCTGGTAAAAAGCCCTTTCCCACAAATCAAAGGCATAGGTGAGCACATTTGTCTTGCCGCAGAGGGTTACAATTTTTTTGCCGTTTCGCCTGCGGCATACCTCAAAGGCAAAGCGGATGCAGCGCTCGACGCCTTTGCGGGTATTGATTGACTCCTGGATGGCCACCTCATCGGGCGTGCCTTTTTTAAGAACACCGCCCGCCCCCGCGTAAAGACCCTCCGTGTTTTCCCGCACCACCACAAAGTCAATCTCTTTTGGCCCCTTTTCCTTTATGGGGGTGTAAACGCCCTCGTAGAGTTTGACGGGCCGCAGGTTTATGTATTGATCAAGTGCAAAGCGAAGGTTGAGCAAAAGGCCCTTTTCCAGTATGCCCGGCGTTATGTCCGGGTGCCCGATGGCCCCAAGCAGAATCGCGTCATGCTTTTTAATTTTTTCAATGGTCTGGGGGTGCAGAATTTCGCCCGTGGCCTTGTAGTGCTCGCCGCCCAGAGGGTAATGCGTGTATTCAAGGCGGATGCCTGCCCTTTGCACGGCCGCGTCCAGAACCTTAACCGCCTCGTTGACCACTTCCGGGCCGGTGCCGTCACCGGGAATCAGCGCAATGTCGTAAGTTTTGCTCATTACAGATCCGCTCCGTTGTTTTTGGCAGGGCGCAAATTAAGCCAAAGCCGACACGCGCCTGCTGGCGCTGTCGGCCTGTGTGCGCCCCATTGCCCATTATTGCCTATGGAGTGTCTTCCTTTTGTTCCTGCCCGGTCTGCTCCTGATTTGAAGATTCGGCAGCGCCCGCTTTCAACTCTTTTTCAGCGGGCTTTTTAATTTTCTTTATCAGCGCACTTATCAGGCCGTGGAGAAAGTAAACATAGCCCATCAGAAAAAGGCCGATTTCCGGCTCAACAGCAATGAGCGCCAGCAGGATTATCATGGCAGCCAGAAGGTTGAAGCTCTTTTTCTGGGCAACCTCCGGCTTTTTGAAGCTGGCGTAAGGTATGTTGCTTATCATCAGAAAGCTCAACCCGTAAACCAATATGAGCATTATGACTGGATATGGCGGCGGCGTTGTGGCATCGGTCCAGCCCAGCCTGTAAAATATAAGGATTGTTACAGCGCACAGGCCCGCCCCTCCGGGAATGGGAAGGCCCGTAAAATAGGCTGGGTCCCCCTGGCCTGCATGAACATTGAAACGGGCCAGGCGCAGGGCCCCGCAGGCCACAAAAACAAAGGCCGCCAGCCAGCCCAGCCTGCCGAATGGCTGAAGCGCCCACAAATACATCAGAAGCCCCGGAGCAACCCCGAAGGAAACAAGGTCGCAAAGGGAATCGTACTGAACGCCGAAGGCGCTTGTGCTTTTTGTGGCGCGGGCCACCTTGCCGTCAAGGTTATCAAAAACCCCGGCCAGGATTATGGCAACCGCGCCCTTGTAAAAAAAACCGTTGGTGGCCGCAATTATGGCGTAAAAACCTGCAAACAGGTTAAGGCTTGTGATGAGATTGGGTATGACATACACCCGCCGGTGGATATCCGGCTTTTTGAAGCGCCTGCGCCTGCTCATGGCATTTTTCCGATAACCGAGGAGCCTCCCCACACGCGGTCGCCCACCCTCACCAAAGGCGTTGCGTCCTGGGGCAGGTAGAGATCCACCCTGGAGCCGAATGCTATCATCCCGAAGCGTACGCCCCTTTCAAGGGAGTCACCCGGGCCGACCGCACACAATATGCGCCTTGCCACAAGGCCCGCAACCTGCACGCACACAATCTGGCGCCCCTTGTCGTCCTCCAGAAAAAGCGCATTGCGCTCATTGTAGCGGGAGGCCTTGTCCAGGCTGGCGTTGAGAAAGCGGCCCGGATAATAGGCCACCTTTTCCACCTTGCAGGAAAGGGGTGCACGGTTGATGTGAACATTGAAAACAGACATGAATATGCTGATTTTGAGACAAGGGCCGTCCACAAAGGGGCCTTTTTCCTCCATGCCAGCATAAACAATCCTGCCGTCCGCCGGGGAAACAAGAGCGTTTTCATCCTGGGGTACAAGCCGGTCCGGGTCCCGGAAAAAGGCGCAGATAAAAATTGTAAGCCCAAGGCACAGCAGAGCGGGCAGAATTAGACCAAGCAGCGCAAAAACCGCTGTCACAAAGGCTGCCGCAAAGATATAGGGGTAACCGGGCCGCGCAATGGGAAAGGCCGAAAATGCAGGCTTGTCGGCAAATGAATAGCTTCTGTCAGGGTCAAACCAGGTCATGGTCTCAAATGTCTTTCTTGTTCAGACCCAAAGGCCTGTAAAAACAAACAGGGCGTATTGCATCGCCCCTGGCATAAAACCCCGGACTCCAAAGGGCCGGGGGTCTTAACAATATCTGCTCTGTAACCTGCCGGACTGCCAAGGCAAAAGCCATTTTGCCTTGGCCGGAAAGCCCGGCCGGGGAAAGCGGCAACCCTTATCAGGGCGTCAGGCAGGCCTCAAATTTTCTTTTTAGAACAGCATCTCCAAATTTGTCAAGGCAGACAAGATGCGCCCCGGCCGGATGCCGCTGCAATCTGAAAATTCCGGCAGAGCCTTTTGGGGGAAATTTTGGCTGCAACCTGCCCGGAGCCGTGCGCCTAAAAAAGGCGGCTCCGGGCAGGTTGAATGCCAAATTCAGGCAAGAAGCTTTTTGACCAACTCTTCGCACTCTTTCCGGTCCATGATTCTGGGAACCGGGTACAGAGGATGGGACTCCTTCATCACCCGCTTTGCAATGAGAGGAATGTCGCTTCTTTTGAGCTCCTTGATGGTGGTGGGGATGTCCATGGCCTTGTTCATGGCCTTCACTTTTTCGATGAACTTGTGGGAAAGGGCTTCCTCGGAATCTCCGGATTTGCCTATTCCTCCGGCAATGGCCAGCTTTGCCAGCTTGCCCTGGGCCTCTTTGCGGCAGAACTCCAGCACATAGGGCAGAATGATTGCGTTTGCCAGCCCGTGGGGCACACCGTAAAGGCCGCCCATGTTGTGGGCTATTGCATGAACATAGCCTACAGCCGCCCTTGTGAAAGCAGCGCCCGCATAGTATGAGGCAACGGCCATGTTGGTGCGGACGGCAAGGTCGGAGCCATCCTTGTAGGCCTTTTCCAGGTTTTCAAAAATAAGCTTGGTGGCGGCTAAAGCGTTTTCATCGGTGAACTTGGTGCCGTTTATTCCGATATAGGCCTCCACCGCATGGGTAAGGGCGTCCATGCCTGTGGTGGATGTGATGTGCTTGGGAAGACCCACCATCAGCTCCGGGTCCAGAACCGCAATTTTTGGAATGAGCTTGATGTCGTTGATGGCAAACTTCTCGTGGCTCTGGGCATCGGTGATGACCGCCGTGATGGTGGCCTCCGAGCCCGTGCCTGCGGTTGTGGGCACGCAGAAAAGGGGCGGAATGGGAATGAGAACCCGAAAAAGCCCCTTCATCATGCGCACAGACATGTAGGGGTTCCGGATTCTTGCGCCGATGGCCTTGGCGCAGTCAATGGGCGAGCCGCCGCCGAAACCGATGAGGGCCTGGCATTTCTTCTGCTTGTAAACCTTCCTGCCCGCTTCCACATTCTCAATTGTGGGGTTGGGCTGCACATCGTCAAATATGGTGTACTTGATGTTGTTTTCCGCAAGGGATTTCAACATGCTGTCAAGAAGGTTCAAGCCCATCAGAACCTTGTCTGTTACCACAAGCACATTGTCTATGCCCCTGGCCTTGATGTTGGCAGCCAGGGTTTTCACGCTTCCCGGGCCGGTCAAGAGCGCCGGGACAGGGAAGGGCAGCACCACAGCGGTGATTTTCAATGCCTTGTGAAAGGCCCTGTAGGAAGATTTCTGCAATGTCCAGATCATGGCTTTCTCCTGTTAAAAATTTGGTTGCCGTTGGGCCTTGCCCGGTCCGACTCCGCCTGCCGTGCACCGCCCGAAAACGAAAATATGGTTTCCCATCCTGATAAAGGCTGTTTTTAAGCTGGTTTTCAACCCTTTAAAGTGCGGCAAGTTGTTTATTATAAAGTAATTTGGGCTTTCGTCAAGCTGATTTACACACATGAAAAACCCGCTGTTTTCTTGGGCTGATGCAGGTTTTTCAATTCAGCGCAAGGTTTTGGAATTTTTGCGTGTGAAAATTCCAAAAATTGAAAGGCGCTTCCGGGCGCCCCCCCTGCCCCGTTGCCCGGATGACGGCCCGGACCGGCCTATCCCTTTACCACCACAAGGGGGCGAATCCTGGCCACTTTCGTGGAAAGGCCTGCATTGTGAACAACATTAACCACAGCCGCCACATTCTTGTAGGCTTCGGGGATTTCCTCATGCAGGGTGGCCCTGCCTGCCGCCCGCACGGTGATGCCTTTTGCCGCAAGCTCCCTGTGTATGGCCCTGCCCTGGCTCGCCTTTTTGGCGGCAGTGCGCGAGAGCAGGCGGCCCGCCCCGTGGCAGGTGGAGCCAAAGGTCATTTCCATCGCCGCGGCAGTTCCCTTGAGCACCCAGGATTCCCGGCCCATGTCGCCGGGAACAAGCACGGGCTGGCCAACAGCCCTGTAGGGTGACGGCACCTCGGTGCGGCCGGGGCCGAAGGCTCTTGTGGCCCCCTTGCGGTGCACGCACAAAAGGCGCTCCTTTGCATTTACGGTGTGTTTTTCCATTTTGGCTATGTTGTGGCAAACATCGTAAATCTGGTGCATGGCCAAATCCCTGGGGCTCATGGAAAGGGCCTTTAAAAAGGTCTCGCGCACCTGGTGCAGCAGAATCTGCCGGTTTGCCCAGGCGTAATTTGCAGCGCAGGCCATTGCCGCAAAATACTGCCTGCCCTGCGGGCTGTTAAGATAGGCGCATGAAAGCTGACGATCCGGCAGGGCAAAATCGAGCTTCGGGGCGTTTTTCCGCATTATGGCAAGGTTGTCGTCACACACCTGGTAGCCAAGGCCCCGCGAGCCGCTGTGGAGCATCACCGTGACCTGTTCCGGAAAAAGGCCGAAAACCTTTGCTGCATCTTCATCAAAAATTTCATCAACAAGGCCCACTTCCACAAAGTGGTTGCCGCTGCCAAGGGTCCCAAGCTGCTCCAGACCACGCTCAAGAGCCCTGTCGCTTAAAGCGGTCGCATCGGCAGCGGCCATGCACCCGTTTTCCTCGGTGCGCTCAACATCTTCCCTTGTTCCCATGCTGTTCTCAACAGCCCAGGCCGCTCCCTTTTCCAAAACCTTTTTAAGCTCTTTCTGCTTGAGCCTCACAAATCCTGTGGAGCCTACACCTGAAGGCAGGTTTGAAAACAGGGCGTCTGCAAGGGCGTCCTCCCTGCCTTTTAAGTCCTTTGCCACAAGGCCCGTTCCTGCCAGGCGCACGCCGCAGTTTATGTCGTAGCCCACCCCTCCTGGGGAGATGACTCCTTCTTCTGAATCAAAGGCCGCCACCCCGCCTATGGGAAATCCATATCCCCAGTGGATGTCGGGCATGGCAAGGGAGGCTGTGACAATGCCCGGCAGATGGGCCACATTGGCCACCTGCTCAAGGGCCTTTTCCTGCTCAAGAATTTCCATCAACCCTTCATCTGCAAAAACCCGGCCCGGAACGCGCATGTTGCCGAAGGCCGCAATCTCCCAGCAGAAGGGGGCGATTTTTTTTATCTGCACACTCATTTGCCTTTTCCTCTCACACATCCATTATGAGCTTGGCCTTCCAGAAGCCGTTTTTCTGCTCAATGGAAGCGCCGTGATAGGTCACGGCCTTTATCTCCTGCTCCATGCCGTAAATGCCAAGGCCTGCTTCATCAACTCCCAGCCTTGCATCAACCCCTGTCTGCGAAAGACTTGAAATTGCAACCCTGCAAGGGGCAAGCCTCTTTGCGTTGACCAGGTATAAAATCTCCCGCAGAAAGTTAATCAGGACATCGGTTATGTCCTCACCGGAGGCAGCCACCTCGACAGCCCCTGAAGGCGAAAGCCCCTCAACAGGGATGATGAGATCAACAAGGGCAAGGGCCGCGTTGGCAAAAAGGGCCTCAAGGCTTTTGCCTGTGACTGCAAGACAAAGGTCTGCCGTGTGCTCCTCAAGGCTGTAAAAGTCAAGGGCCGCCAATGCCGATGCCCCCCTTTCAAGGTTTGCCCCTGCCTGTTGCAAAAGCTTCAGGGGCTTTGGATGACAGATAACAGATTATCATCCGGGCTCTTTCTTGCAACGCCAAAATCGTTATTCCACCGAACGGATTGATTTTACCTTATAAGCCTTGCATTTAAGGCCCATGTATTTTATAATTACAAAATATATTTTATGCAGAGGCCATTATGGCAAGCAGTTTCAGGCCGGTTTTAGACAATTCCCGGCTGGTGCTGGTTTTTTGGCAAGGCCCTGCAAATTTCGGCATAACGGTTCCACCTTATTCATCCAGCATCATTTTATGTTTGAAACCGCAAGGCCGGAGGGGTGGCCCCCTGCCCTGCGTCAGAAAACTATTGCAGGCAAAAGCCTTTTCATAAAGGAGGCAAGAGACTTTCCATTTGAACACAAAATCGGTTAGCGATCTTCCAACAGTTCCGAAAGTTCCAGCTTGAGCCCAATCTTATTTTAAAGGGGAGGTTTTCATGAAAAGCATTTTCCGTTTTGCGGCCCTTGCCTTTGCAGGCCTTTTTGTCTTTTTTTCAGTAATTCCGGCCCATGCCCAGCCGCGCCAGCTTGCCACCCACCGCTGGAAGTTTGCCACCCTGGCCCCGGATGGAGTGGGCTGGGCGCGGCATATCAAGGGTGTTGTGCTCCCGGCTGTCAAGGATGTCATGCAAGGCGACATGGCAATCCAGGTGTATTGGGGCGGTGTGATGGGCGATGAGCCCGAATACATCCAGAAGATGAGAATCAACCAGCTTCAGGGGGCTGGTTTCACAGGCAGCGGCGCGGCCCTGGTCTGCCCGGAAATAACAATTCTGGAGCTTCCCTTCCTTTTCAACAACTACAAGGAAGTGGATTTCATCAAGTCCCGCATGAGCGCCACCTTTGACGGCCTCTTCCGCGAGCGGGGCTTTTTCATGCTGGCCCTTGTGGATCAGGACTTTGACCAGATCTATGGACTACACAAGCCCATCGCAAAGGCGGAGGACTTCCAGGGCGTCCGTTTCGTGGAATGGTACGGCGTGCTGGAAGCCGAGATGCTCAAGATGTTGGGCGCACGGCCCATAACCGTGGGCGTTCCGGAAATTTCTTCTGCCACCCGCCAGGGTGTTGTGGATGCAGCCATCGGCCCAGGCCTCTGGGTTGTGGGCGCACAGCTTTACACGGTCATAAAGTACATTAACCCCATCAAGATCCGCTATTCGCCGTCAGTCATCGCGGTTACCACCGGCGCATGGGATGCTTTGCCCGACCAATATCAGCAGGCCTATTTCGACATCCGCGAAAAGGTGATGGATGAATACAGCCGACTGCTGCGCGATGACAACGAAAGAGGCCTTGAGGCCATGTACAGTTACGGCCTCACCAAGGTGGAGACAAGCCCAAGGGACCTTGAAATTTTAAAGGCAAAAACCCGCCCCCTGTGGGACAACATGGTGGACAAGCTTTATCCGCGTGAGCTTTTGGAGGAGATGCTGGGTTACCTGGATGAGCACCGCGGAACCGGCAGACAGGTGCGTGGAACATGGTCTGCCACAAGGCCTGCCGCGCCTGCTGTGCCCGCCGTGGAAACGCCTTCTCCGGCTGCCAGGCCTGCAACCCCGCCGTCGGCCGCAAGCCCTGCGCCCCAGGCGGCGGCATCGGCACCGTCCGCAGCACCGGCAACCCAAGGCACCATGGACCGCAAGGCCCTTATCCTGGCCGTGCAGACAAAGTTAAAGGAAAAAGGCTATTACGACCTTGCCATTGACGGGGTTTTCGGCCCGCGCACCTTCTGGGGAATAAAGCGCTACCAGCGGGATAACGGCATGGCGGAAACAGGCGCTATTGACACAGCCCTGATGCAGTCAATGGGCATTGAGTAAAAACTTCATCAAAGGGCTTCTAAGGCCGCCGGTGCCGGGTCGGCCATAGTGCTCTCCGGCATGAGGCCGCCTTCAAAACGCCTTGTTATCACCTGGGCGTTGACCTTTCAAATTGTGGACATTTAAAACAGACAGCACGGTTTTGGCTTGAGTCCCCGGCCAGCCGTGCTGTCTTTTTTTTGCCTTTTCCACGTCTTTTTTAGGGCAGGGAGTTGCCTGATCGTGATAAAATGAATAGATTGAATTTTATATGAGCCTTGCAATTTTATTGACAAGCTTTTGCGCGGCAAAGTGCCATGAATCCAGTCTTTTCAAAAAAAACCGTTGATGTGCAAAAGGAAAACAGCAGAGCAAGCCGTCCATTGCCCAATGCCTTGCTGCGGCCCCTTGGTGAGCTGGTTTCCATTGGCGCCGTGGCTCTTGGCAGCACCCCGCTTGCCATAGGCCGCAGCGATAAAAACCGCCTTGTCATCCCCTTTTCCACCATATCATTCCGCCATGCACTGATTTATTTTGAAAAAGGCTCCTTTTATGTTGTTGATGAAAAAAGCACCAACCGCACATTTATAAACGGCTCGGCCATTGAACCGAAAAAACCGGCAAGGCTCCGTAACGGCGACCACATCGCCTTTGACCGCTTCGGCTTTCTGCTCATGATGGATTTTCCAGCCATTGCCGCAGAGCACACGGAGGAAAAGAACGGTAAAGTGCTGCGCCCCATAATGTGTGCGGCCCACCCTGCCTGGAAGTCTGACGGACGCTGCCAGGTCTGCGGTCTGGCGGTCTGCCGCTTCTGCATGTCCAGCACGGGCGAGCGCGAAATATGCGCCCTGTGCGCCAGAATCCGTCCAAACAATCAGGAGTGAGCGTTTTGGGCCTAAAACCCCGCAAAGCATCATGGACAAAGCTCTGGCCCTTTTCCCAAAAAGAGGCGGACACGAGTATTCCGGAGCCGGAAGAGGAGCCACAACCGCCGGACACCGTGCTTTCCGATGACGGCTCCTTTGATACAGCCCTGGCCCGGCCCTTTGCTCCGGGGGAATACATTGCCGGGCTTTACGAGGTGAAAAAGGTCATTCCCGGCGGCATGGGCTATGTTTACATTGCCAGGGACAAGGGCCAGAATCTTGATTTTGCAATAAAACAGCCCAAGGCCAAGGTGCTGGAAAATCCGGAGTTCCTTGTCCGTGTGACCCGTGAGGCAGACGCCTGGACCCGCCTGGGCATGCACCCCAACATTGCCTACTGCTACTTTGTGCGCCTCATCAACGGCGTGCCCTTCATCTTTGTGGAGTTTGTGGAGGGCGGCACCCTGCGCGGCTGGATAATGGACAAAAGGGCCGCAGATTTCCGGAACGGCCTTCGCCTTGCCATAGAGGTCTGCCACGGCATGGAAAAAGCCCACGCAAAGGGCATGATCCACAGGGACATAAAGCCTGAAAACATCCTCATGACCTCCAAGGGCAGCCCCAAGATATGCGATTTCGGGCTTGTGGGCTCTTCAACAAAAAATCCGGCAGCCACGGACCGCAACGAGGAAGGCGCCGCGGGAGGCACACTTTCCGGTGCGCACATGGGCACGCCGCCCTACATGAGCCCGGAGCAGTGGGAAGACCCCCGCCAAAGGGACGGCCGGGCACCCCAGGGCGTATGGCGGGAATCTGATGTCTTTTCCTTTGGTGTATGCCTGTGGGAAATGTTTCTGGGCAGAAGACCATACGCCCCCATCAAACGCCAGCCGTCCGACAGGCCGCCGGACCCGGCCCATCTGCGGTCCGGCCTTCCTCCCGGCCTGCGGGACCTTCTCCTTAACAGCACCGCCCTTGACCGAACAAAGCGGATTGCCGATTTTGCCGCCCTTCGGGAAGAGCTCAACCTGGTTTACCGCACACTTTTTGGCGCAGATGCGCCCACCTACCGTCTTAACCTTGTTGACACAGCCGCAGACGAGCTCAACAACCAGGGCTATTCCCTGATTGAGCTGGGCCAGCCTAAAGAGGGCCGAAGGGCCATAGAGCAGGCTCTGGAGGCGGATCCAAGCAATCCCCACGCGGTTTATAACCTTGGCCTCATCCAGTATGAGGCAGGGGAGATTGACGACAGGGAGGTCTTCAAAAGGCTCAACCAGTGCCGCGGGAACCCCAAGAACCAGACCGTGGTGGGCGAGCTCACCGCCCATTTTCTGGCCCACATAGGCGACCCGGATGCTGCACGGGCGGTTCTGCACGGCTCACCGGGAAGATTCGAGGAGCTTTTCGGCGATGAGGTCATCAACCGCAACGGTTTTGTGCGCGAGCTTGCCGGCCACGAGCAGGCTGTGGCCTCGGTTGCCGTTTCGCCGGACGGCAGGTACGGCCTTTCCGCGGGAATTGACGGCAGGCTGTCATGCTGGCAGCTTGCCACCGGCGAGCGCCTTGGATCGTGGGATGCCCACGCCCAGGGTGCCTTGTGCGCCGCCATTTCAGGAAACGGGCGCATGGGCATTTCCGGGGGCGTGGACAAAACCGTCAAGCTCTGGGAGCTTTCCAGGGGCTCATGCCTTGCAACGCTCAAAGAGCACGGCCATTCGGTAACAAGTGTGGCCATTTCCGCAGACGGGCGCGTTGCCCTTTCCGGCAGCACGGACATGACCCTGTGCTACTGGGACCTTTCCAGCCAGAAGCTTCTGGCCCGCTTTTTGGAGCACACCTTCCGAATCTCCCAGGTGGCCATGTCCGCAGACGGCCACTTTGCCTTGAGCCTTTCTTTTGACAACACCCTCTATTACTGGGGGCTTGGAAGCGGCAAAAAAATATCCGCCATTTCCGCACCCAGCCACATTTACTGCATGGCCATGAATCCGGACGGCAAAAAGGCTCTGATGGGCGACTCCAAGGGGGAATTGAGCCTATGGGATTTGACAAATGGGCGCTGTGAAAGCCGTTTTTTTGCCCATGAAGGGCCGGTGCAGGCTGTTGCCATGAGCGCAAACAGCCGCTTTGCCGTCAGCGTGGGCCGGGATGGGGCCTTCAAGATGTGGCGGCTTGAAGACGGCCGCTGCCTGCGCACCCTCTCCTGCCACAAATCCCAGATAATGGCTGCCTCCATCTGTGCAGACGGACACATAGGAATGCTAACCGGCCCAGCAAACAAGGCCTCGGTTTTCGAGGCAACCTGGGAGCCGTCCTACCGTGCGCCCCTCTCCCTTTCGCGGCTAATGCGCTACGAGTTCAAGCTGCTGGAAAAAAACCTCTTCGAGCAGAAACTGGCCCAGGCCCAACTTCTGACGGAAAGGGGCCACAACCGCCAGGCACATGATCTTCTGCTCTTTGCATGGCGGCAGGCAAACTTTGTGGAAAACCAAAATGTGCTTGAGATTTACAGGAAAATCGCCCCCCAGGGCCGAATCAAAAAGCTCGTTTCCAGCAATATGCTCTTTGAACTCAAAGGCCACAGGGACAGAATCCGCGGCCTTGCCATTCATCAGCCCGGGGACTGGGCCGTTTCCGCAAGTTACGACATGACAGCCCGGCGCTGGGACCTTGGTAACGGCCGCTGCCTTAACACCCTCCGGGGGCATTTGGACGGCGTTTCCTGCGTTGCAATAACCCCTGACGGAGAAAAGGTTCTCACCGGCGGGCTGGACAAAACCGTGAGAGTGTGGAGCGCGGTGAGCGGCCAGGCCCTTGCCGAATTTATGGTGGACCGTTACGCAGTCACAGCCCTTGCCATTGCCGGAAACTCCGGGCTGTTTTTGAGCGGCAGCGAAAAGTTTGTTCATGCCTGCCGGTTGGATTCCGGCAAAAAGACAGCCTCCTATCCTGCAGAGCAGGCCACCTGCATAAGGGTTTCCGCTGACGGAAACCATGCCCTATGGCCCGGCGAGTCCCTCACAGCCGGATGGTGGAACCTTTCCACCGGCGCCAAGGAGTTCATGCTCACAGGCCACCGGGCCCCTGTGCTGGCCCTGGAAATTACCAGCCAGGGCCGCTTCGGCGTGAGCGCAGATGCCGAAGGCGTCATCAAGTACTGGCACTTTCCTTCCGGCAAATGCCTTTCCACACTCACGGGCCACAAGGGCGCGGTCAACGCCCTTGCCCTTTCCCACTGCGGCACGGCACTTGTTTCCGGCGGAGAGGATAAAACCCTGCGGATATGGGACCTTGTAAGCGGCCAGCAGACCGCCCAGCTCCACGGAAAAACCGGACGCATCCAGTCCCTTGCCCTTTCACCGGACGGACTATGCCTGCTTGCAGGCGATGCGGACGGCGGGCTGGTGGCACACAGGCTGATTTGGGAGATGGAGTTTCCCAGTGCAAAGGGGCGGACCAGCGCCTTTGGCAGAACATAGGGCATTCCCAGCGGGGCGATGGCTGCGTTACGCTCGTTTGGAAAGGGACTTGATGTACCAGCAGTACACCTGCGCCCTTGTCCGGCTTGCACGCCTTGCTCTCCTTTCCCTGGACCCGCCCTGTAGGTTTGTGGTTAAAGGGGAAAAAACCTCTTTCCCTGGCCCTGCCCTGTGCGTTTGTGGATTAGGGTGGAGGGGTTAGTTGAAAAAGGGGATAGTCTTAATCGGGTGGAAATTTAAATTGTAAATTGTGAGACTATTATATGACACATGTTTATGTTCTGGGGGCTGGAGCGTCTGCTGCTTCTGCCGGTGCGCCTCTTGGAAAAGATTTAGTCTGGAGTTATTTTGACGAATACAGGCCCTTGACTCTACATCGCAATGGCATCCCAGACTTAACCGAGGAAAATAAATCTTTTGCCGGTTTCAGAAAATTTCTCGAATTGTATTCTTTGCTTTATCCAGAGCTACGAAACATTCTTAAAGAATGGGATGAGCGAGGTTCAGAAGTATTTTGGCTCCAACATGAGATTCATAAAAACTATTATGTTGATGAACTTCTTGAGTTATTACATCAAAATAATAAACTAGATGAGATTGCGCTTGTTAGAAATCTTATTTTTGAGCATTTAGC
>Ga0351938_1047_pt1 | contig 41841 bp, 37 predicted proteins | sample TotcelT113001M10_FD_206850 | JGI IMG/M metagenome (GOLD analysis project Ga0351938, IMG submission 206850) | Enriched cells from coal bed in the Powder River Basin, Montana, United States - Total cells T11 rep2 HSBNCT.T11.300.1.M10 ... | reverse complement strand
TCCCAGACTCTGCACAGACAGGTATCCATCAACCAGATAAAGGTAAATCCATATACCCTCTGTGTCCGCGTAAAGGGAGTGGCGGTGAAAGACCGCTCCAGCCAGGATACCTTTGCTTCCTGGGATGAACTCTTCATTAACCTCGATATTAATTCAGTTTTCAAGCGTGCCCTTATTCTCAGAGAGCTAAAGGTCGCAAAGCCTTATATGCGTGTGGTTAGAAACACGGATCATACATACAATTTTTCCGACCTTCTTGGAGAAAAAAAAGAGAGAAAACCAGGGACTGAAGCAAGCAAGAAAACAGGTCTTCTTCAGTTTTCCATCAACAATATCGCAATAACCGGCGGACAGATAGATTTTTTTGACGAACCCAATAATATGCGGCACAACGTGAAGGATATGAGTTTATCCATTCCCTTCGTCTCAAATATGTCCTACGCCGTAGAAACCATCGTTCAGCCGGCATTCTCCGCGGAAATTAACGGAGACTTGTACTCTGTCACAGGAAAGACAAAGCCCTTTGCTCAATCAAGGGAGGCTTACATAGACATCAATATCGAAGATCTCGATATACCGAAATACCTTGCATATATCCCTGTCAAACTAAACTTTAATCTCATCTCCTGCGCAGTCGACCTAAAGGGGAGGATCTCTTTTCTGGAATATAAGGATAAGGAGGCATCCCTTAATTTCGAAGGCAGCATGACTGCAAAAAAGCTGAATCTTGATGATCTTCAAAAAAAACCTCTCCTGCGTATACCTTCTCTTGAGATAGGGATTGTTTCTATCGATCCCTTTGTACAGACGGTACATCTCTCAAGTATGATTGCTACATCACCGGAATTGGCGGTTAAAAGGGATAAGGCAGGGAATTTAAATCTTTCCGCTCTTGTTTCTACAGTCCCGGACAAGACAAAGACACCTGATATAAAGAAGCCTTCGAAAATAGCTTCAGGAGAAAGCGAAAAAGAAAAAATCTTACCCAAACTGGCAGTTGACGAAGTCCGTATAGAGGACGGCAAAATTATTGTCCAGGACTTTGTACCCGATGAACCCATCACCTTTCATATAACCAATCTTACGGTAACAGGCGAGAATATCTCGACACAGAGAGATAGCAAAAGTCCCATAAACCTCACTATGCTCATTGATAAAAAATCCGGTGTTTCAGCAAAGGGCTCCATTGGCATCAATCCCGTTACTGCTGATCTGGTACTGGATGTGAAAAAAGTTCCCATCCCTGTTTTTCAACCGTATTTTACCGATGCCGTCAAAATAAACGTGACAGAGGGTAACATAAATATGTCGGGGAGCCTCAGTATTATCGATACCGGGAAAACCGGCCCTGGTGCTAAATTCACAGGTTCCGTTCTGGTTTCCGGTTTTTCAGCCATCAACAAGGCGAAGGGAGGTGATTTTCTGAAATGGAAAGCCCTGTCTTTCGGTTCTATTGATGTAGGCTATAACCCCATTTATGCCCATATAGGAAACATATCGATCGCTGATTTTTACGCACGGATTGTGGTAAATTCCGACGGTACTCTGAACCTCCAAAGGATCATGGAAGGCAAGAAAGCGGGGGAAGATACTGTGACACCTTCTCCGGATGACGGAAATAGCGGTACAAAACCTCCATTGGCTGCTGAAGCTAAGGTTCCTGAAAAACCTGTTGAAGACGTAAAAGAGCCGATCCAGAACATCACTATAGGCACCATTACACTCCAGGGCGGCACAATTGACTTCACCGATAGAATGATACAACCCAGCTACTCGGCCAGTCTTAATGAAATAGGGGGAAGCATTACAGGCTTCTCGCTCAGCGGGGATAAGAAGGCCGATGTGGAACTCCTTGGTAAGCTTAATCAGCATGTTCCCCTTGCCATCGTAGGCAAGATCAACCCAAAGCGAGATGATCTTCTAGTGGACCTTACGGCTAAATTCAATAACCTCGACCTGAGTCCGATTACACCATATGCCGGGAAGTATATCGGGTATAAAATCGAGAAAGGCAAACTATCAATCGATCTCAAGTATATGATCGTCAAGAAAAAACTGGACTCGGAGAATCTGATCTTCATTGACCAACTCACCCTCGGGGAAAGAACTGATAGTCCCAGTGCAACGAATTTACCAATAAGGCTTGCCATTGCACTCCTCAAAGACCGTAGTGGCCAGATAAAACTCGATATTCCAGTAGCGGGAAGCATCGATGATCCCAATTTCAGCGTCTTCAGGATCGTTATCAAGATACTGATTAACTTGATAGCCAAGGCGGCAACAGCTCCTTTTGCACTGCTTGGAGCCCTTTTCGGAGGTGGCGAGGAATTGAGTTACCTTGAGTTCGACTACGGAAAGTCCCAACTGACCGATATGGACATAAAAAAGATCGACACCCTCGTAAAAGCCCTTTTTGAACGACCAGGTCTGAAACTCGACATTGAAGGACATGCGGACCAGGAAAAGGACAAGGAAGCCATGAGAACCTATCTTTTTAACAAAAAAATTAAAGTACAAAAGCTCAATGCATTAATCAGGAAGGGGCAGGCTGCTGTTCCGGTAGATGATGTTGTCATCGGCCCCAAGGAATATGAGCAATATCTGGCAATGGCATATAAAGCTGAAAAATTTGAGAAACCACGTAATATGCTGGGATTTGCAAAAAACCTGCCGGTTCCCGAGATGGAGAAATTGATGCTTACTCATACGGCGATAAACGATGGGAACCTGCGTGGACTGGCCGTAGAGAGGGCGGCACGGGCGAGAGACGCCATCCTTGGTTCCGGCAAGATCACCGCCGACCGGGTGTTTGTAGTTGAACCGAAAACTATTTCTCCTGAAAAGAAAGAAAAACTCAAAGATAGTCGGGTAGACTTCAAGCTTAAGTAGCAAAACACGCCCCTCCGGGGTGATTTGTCACTGAGTAACTTTAATGAGTTTCTCAGAAGGGAGGCAGTATTAGAGGAGTAATGGTAATAGTCAAATCTTCTTATAAATAAAAAGCCGGTATTCCCTGTCACTTCCCGGCAAGGCATAAGGCGTTACATGATCCAATTCAAATCCCCGATATATTATCCGGTCCTCGCTTTTCCCCTTTAAAATATACGCGCAGCCTCCTGTCCGTATATGCCTTCCCCCTTTTTCCAATATCGTTTCAATGCTCCCGAATCCTTTTACAATAAGCGCATCTACATTTGCAGGATCCAGTGCTTCTGCCCTGCCCTGTAATGTCGTAAGATTTTTCAGATGCATGGTTCTTTTTATATGTCTCTGGAATTGGATCTTTTTAAGACTTTTGTCTAATGAAATGATCTCAGAATTTTCATTCAGTATCGCAATAGGAATTGCAAGGATCCCGCTGCCGGAGCCCAAATCCAGAACCGATTTCATCTCATGCGTATATCCATATAGAAAAAATGCATCGTACAACAACTCGCTGACAATACGATTCAATTCCTTCAGGCCGGTAAGGTTAATATGACTATTCCACTTCTTAAGCTCAAGTGCATAAAAACATAGGTCGTTTACTGTCTTTTCATTATACGGAATGTGAAAATAATTTAGCCCTTTTTGCATAATTTTATTCAGTTCCATAGTATATTTAGGATAGCATAAATAAATTCCTTCTGTTATAATTAAGCATGCATAAAATGATAATCCTTTTGATAGCATGTCTGTTAATGTTTTCATGCGCATCTAAAACACCTAAAAAATCTGAAAACCCTGGCGATATCTATGTAGAAGGTGTCAATTATATGAAAGCAAAAAAATATGATAAAGCCATAGATGATTTCTCTTATATAAGGGATAATTTTCCTTTTGATCCAATTTCTTTCGTAGCATCGGTTAAGCTTGGCGATGTATACTTCGCAAAAAAAGAGTACCTTCTTGCATCAGGTGTATATGAGGATTTCTTTAATAACCACCCTGAAGATGAAAATATTCCTTACGTGCTATCAAAGCTTGGCGAGTGTTATGAAAAACTGTCCCTTTCTTTTGACAGAGACCAGGGGTATACCTTAAAGGCAATTGAAAAGTATGTTTATTTAAAAAACCGCTTTTCCACAAGCAGCTATGCAAAGGATATTGATCTGAAATTAAAGATATTAAGCCAGAAACTTGCTGACCGGGAATTGTATGTCGGTGAGTTCTATTACAAAACTGACCAGTATAATGCATCCATACTGAGACTTGAATATTTTCTTAAAAAATTTTCTTACGCTAAAGGCGTAGATAAAGCGCTATTTTATCTGAGCATGTCATATAGAGCAATTGGCAATTTCCAAAAAAGCGATTTTTACTCCGATATACTTAAAAAAGAATACCCTAAAAGTTTATTTGCAAAATCTACCGTAAGAGAAAGAAGGAGCCTTCAATTAGCAAAGACAGATAAAACACTGTTGCCCCTTGAAGGAAAAACAAAAAAGGAGATTGAATTAGGGCCTCAACCAATAAAGACCAAGACAGAGGAACAAGAAAGCAAGCTCTCCTTTTTTGACGAAACTAAACCTATTGATATAGTTTCCGACACTATGGAAGGTTTTGATAAAGAAAAATACGTGGTTTTCAAGGGAAGTGTTGTCGCAAAACAGGAAGATCTATTTATTTTTTCCGATAATATTGAAGCGCATATGAATGAAACTACAAACGAAATAGAAAAAGCATATGCAAAAGGAAACGTCAAGATTGTTAAGAAAGAACGTACGGCAACATGTAATGAAGCAGAATTCAATAATACAAAAGCTGAAATTATATTGAAGGGAAACGTAATTGTATATTCCGGTTTGGACAAATTGACAGGTGAAGTTGTCACCTATTACATCGATGATGACCGGGTAGTTGTCCAGGGCGAAAAAGAAAAGAAGGCACGTATAACCTTAACACCGAAATGAACTACCCCGCGGCAAAACATATGATATCAAAGACAAGATAAAAGAACAAAATACTTTAGTAGAAGTAAGCTTCAGGGCATTTACCCGCGGGGCAATGAATCCTGACGCCCGTCGGGCGTAGTTTGGAAAGGGCCGGGACGACTCCCTGCCTGTAAATTTAATTCTAATAAAGAACCCTGATATAAACAGCAGAGTATCAGAGAAAAAACTTTGTTATCAAAATTCTTGCTTTACCCTTAGCAAGCTTCAGAGAATAATCAATTCAAAAACTATAAAGGCTACTTTATGAACGGTACAGGTTGATCCTTCACGTATACCAGCGCCTGGCATACAGCAATCAGACTGTCGCTATCCCTTACAACAATATTGTACGAGGCCGTTCTCCTTGTTCTGTTTATTTCTTTGGATTCAGCCGTCAAAACAGTATTTTTCTTCGGCGGCTTCATGTATGTAACATTCATATTCAGTGCAACGGCAATATTCTCATGGCTGTTGGACGATATCTCAAACGCTTCGTCTATCAGCGAAAACAGTGCCCCACCATGCGCATTTCCATAAATATTATCCATCTTTTCCGTATAGATCATCTCGCACAGGGCATATCCCTCTTCCACATCCTTCAGTTTTATATCAAACAATTTAGCAAGAGGTTCTTCTCTGACTTTTTTGAAATACACCTCTTTCTTTTTGTTATCCATAGATCAACCTAAAATCTTTTTTATCAGGTTATCAACATTCCCCTTTGGTTGGGCACCGATAATTCTGTCAACAATTTCACCCTTGTTAAAAAGGATAAGAGTGGGTATCCCTCTGATCCCGTATTTTGCCGGTGTAGCAGGATTTTCATCTACATTCATCTTAAGGACTTTCACCTTTCCTTCATATTCCCCTGCAATGGTATCCAGTATCGGCCCCATGGTCTGGCATGGTCCGCACCATGTTGCCCAGAAATCAACAAGAACCGGCATGGTAGATTCAAGAACCGCACTTATAAACTCACTATCACTTACTGGCTTTGCGTTACTCATAATAATTACCTCCTCTTTGACTTTCAGCTATCTGCGATCAGCCAGAGACAACATTGACGGGACCGGGCTGCTGCCAACAGCTAACAATTATATTTAATAAGCCTTTTGTCAGTCTTTGTCAATCTTTGAACATCTTTAATCTTAATGAATTGCTCACTACAGAGACTGAACTGATCATCATTGCAATTGCTCCATACATAGGCTCGAAGCGTATCCCGAAAACGGGATAGAGTGCGCCGAAAGCTATAGGGATTCCGAGGATATTGTATATAAAAGCCCAGAACAGGTTTTCTTTAATGATCCAGAGGGTTTTCTTTGAAAGCTTAATAAGGCTCACAAGTTTGGAGAGCTGCCCCTTCATCAAAACAACATCGGCAGACTCTATAGCAATATCGGTACCCTTCCCCATTGCTACACCGACATCGGCTGTAGCCAAAGAAGGGGCATCGTTTATGCCGTCACCGACCATAACGGTTATACCCTTCTTCTTATACTCTTCCACTATGTTTGCCTTTTTATCCGGCAATACCCTGTAGAAATACTTCTCAATGCCGACTTTTTCGCTTATTGTTCTTGCCCCCTCCATACTATCACCCGTGATCATAATTGACTCTATACCGGCCTTCCTTAACTCATCGATAACTGCTCTTGACTCATCTCTTACCTTATCGCTGAATGTAATAACACCCATAAGGGCATCATCGTTCCAGATCAGAACAGGCGATGTCCCTTCTTTCTCTTTTTCATGGTATATCTGCTTTGCTGAATCGTAAAGAGTTTTACCCGCTTCCTCATAAAGGGCGATGTTACCGATAAAATAGTTTTTGCCGTTTATATTTCCTGTAACTCCTTTGCCTGGTACAGCCTGAAAATTCTCAACTTTTTCTACATCAATATTTATTTCTTCAGCCTTCTCCCTCAAAGCTTCAGAAAAAGGGTGTTCGGACTGTTTCTCAAGATTGTAGGCAACACTAAGTATGTGCGCTTCAGAAAAACCGTTGACCGGTAATACCTGGGAGAGTGCTATAACACCCTGGGTCAATGTGCCTGTTTTATCAAAAAGTACATATTTGGCCTTGTTGGTAAGCTCAAGGGCCTCAGCACTTTTAATCAGGATGCCCTTTTTTGCGCCTACACCCGACGAAACCATAATCGCTGTCGGCGTTGCAAGACCAAGGGCACATGGACATGCAATAATCAGAACACTCACAAAGGATAAAAGGGCGTTTGTCAGCTTAGGCTCGGGCCCGAAGATATACCACACAATAAGCGCCCCGATACTTATGAGTATTACAATGGGGACAAATATGCCTGCCACCTTATCTGCAAGCCTCTGGACAGGGGCTTTTGTGAACTGGGCCTCTTCTACAAGACGGATAACCTTTGATAAAACAGTATCTTTACCTATTCTTACTACTTTTACGACTATTGAGCCCTTACCGTTTATTGTTCCCCCAATCACCTCATCGCTCGTATTTTTATGTATAGGTATACTCTCGCCGGTAATCATGGATTCATCAATATACGTGTTACCTTCCACAACCTCTCCATCTACGGGCACCTTTTCACCGGGTCTTACCATTACCAGATCACCGACTTCAATGGTGTCTGTGGGCACCCTTGTCTCCCTGCCGTCTTTTATTAAAGCACATTCTTTTGGCGATAGTTCATAAAGCATCTTTATAGCCGTATATGTCCTTGTCTTTGCCTTCGATTCAAGGAATCTTCCAAACAATATCAATGTAATAATGGTTGCGCTGGAATCAAAATATACATCAGGATTCAAACCGGCAGATAAAATAACATGCGGGAAAAATGTAACAAAAGAACTGTAAAAAAAGGCGGCAGATGTCCCAACCGATATCAGGGTATTCATATCGGCAGCAAAATGTCTGAGATTCATAACGGCAGGCCTGTGAAACCTCATCCCGAAATAGAACTGAACAGGTAATGTTAAAATCAGCAGGATAAAATTACTATAAGGAAGGACCATCCACATGGAGAAGACCATAACCACAGCGCTGAAACAGGCAGACCAGATAAAATCCTTCTTTAACCCTGCTTCTTCCTTCTTTGCCCTAATCGTCACATCACCCTCTACATCCACATCGTATCCGATATCACGTATAAGAGAGATGATATCCCTGAGTTCCATATCGTCTTTTGGCGTTATAACTGCTTTCTTCAACGGGAAGTTAACGCGGGCTTCTTTGACATTGTCAAGCTTGTTTAATTCTCTTTCTATGCGGGTAGCGCATGCGGCGCAGTTCATGCCGATGATCGGAAGTTCAACCTTCTCTGCCATAAAACCCTCCATTTAAAACTCTTAAAATAAAAGTTAAAGAAATATAAGGCACAAAACATGAAATAACAATACCACAAATACAAGGAGTATCTTTATAGAATTCACCGTATTATGGTAGCGGCTCTGCAGATGGAGGAAGCAATGTAAGTCATGATAATAGCATCGGTTCACAAATTACATATAGAGGTTGACAATGGACATAAAACTATAATAGTATGTAAAATCTTTATGAAAAAACCCAAACGATTTACAGTTATCATGATATTCATTTTTATAATAACATCGATAATTTACACTAATATTTTTGTTACAAAAGCTTTCTGCAGCAGTGATGACAAAAAAGAAATAATTATTAAAGAGATCGTACAGTTTCTGAAAGATAAAAAAGTAAAATTGAGTGACAGCAAGCTGGAAAGTATGGCAATCACAGTATATGAAGAATCAAGATTATACGATCTGGATTACCGGCTTGTACTTGCAATAATAAAAGTAGAGAGCAACTTCAGGCATAATGTAACGTCCCGTGACGGTTCATGGGGCCTGATGCAGATAAAACCGTCGCTTGCAAAATTCATTTCGAAAAGTACCGGTTTAGAATTTAAGAACAAGAAAGATTTATATGAACCTAACAACAATATAAGACTCGGAACTTATCATATTTCAAAGCTTATGGAAGACTTTGAGAACATTCATGCTGCACTTCATGCATATAATGTTGGTCAAAAAAAGGCCCGTGTAAGATTAAACAAAGAAAGTGAACCTAATACCCCTTTCACCAGGCGGGTATTGAAAGAATATCAGAAAAACACTGCTGTACTTCCGGAACCGTAATCGAAAGAATGATCGGACATACTTACTGAGCTAATATTTTATTCTCTGGCTGTCCGGCTTGATTTTTAGCTACAATAATTTCTATCCTTCTGTTCAAGGCCCGATTCATAGCAGTATCATTATTTACTATCGGCCTGTATTCGGCATATCCTGTTGCGGAGATCCTCTGAGGGGGAACACCGCCCCTTTCAATGAGATGCCTTACTACCTCCGTAGCCCTTCTAACGGAAAGTTCCCAGTTGGATTTAAACCCATTTGTATTAATAGGGACGTTATCTGTATGTCCTTCCACTCTGACATGGTTATTTATCTGTTTTACAACAGGTATAATTTTATCAAGTGCTTTCTTTGCACTGTCCTTTAAGTCAGCCTTACCTTCGTCAAAGAAAGCTTTATCCATTATTCTTATAACAATACCCCTTTCGTCAGAAAAAACGGAAAGATTATCTTTTAAGCCGTTCGCATTTGCCATTGTTTTAATCTCTTGCTCGATCTGTTTTTTTATCTCATTGCTTTTTGCGCTCTCGGCAGATATCAGGTCCAGAGGAACAGTGGCGGCGGAAACACTTCCTTTATGTGCAATCCCTGTTCCACCCGCAAAAATTGTCTTAAGATGCGCCGAAACCTCCTGGTATTTCTGTCCATCCTGCTTTGAAAAAGTGTACATCATAATAAAAAATGCGAGCAGAAGGGTTATGAGATCTGCATAGGTTAGAAGCCACCTTTCGGCATTTTCATGCTCTTCGATGTGTTTCTTCTTCCTCACAGTTCATCTCCGTTACGATTATTCGGCAGCAGGAAAGATAAAAGCTTCATCCTGATAACCCGTGGATTATCTCCCATGGCCAGCGATATAACCCCCTCGCTTATTATTTCAAGATACAGCGCTTCATCCTGATGTTTTACCTTTAACTTATCGGATATGGGCAGATAAATAAGGTTTGCCAATGCAACGCCCCATAGCGTTGCTATAAAAGCGCTAGCTATGGATGCAGCCATGTTAGAACTGTTTTCCATATTACCGAGCGCATGGATTAACCCAAGTACCGTTCCTATGATGCCGAGGGTTGGTGAAAAACCGCCCAGTTTTTGAAAGAACGTTGCGCCCACCTTATGTCTTTCCTCTATATATGACATCTCTATTTCAAGGATTTCCCGGATTTTATTGGTCTCGAAACCATCAATGGCAAGCTGGACTGCCTTTTTTAAAAATGAATCACCAACATTCGGCAATTCTTTTTCAAGGCTCAACAGACCATTTTTTCTCGATTTCTGAGCAAGTTCATAGATAAGGTCAATCAATTGCTGGGGATTTAACTTTTTCTCAAACAGTATAACCTTGAATAGCTTAGGTAAACCCATTAACTGAACAGACGATGTTGTGATGGTGGCGGCGCCAAAGGTACCGCAAATAACCAGAAGCATTGCCGGTGCCTGTATTAAAGATGAGAGATGCCCCCCTTCCATTATAAACGATACAAGCACCGCACCAATACCGAGAACAAGTCCGAAAATTGTTGTAATATCCATATGTCATTAACCTGCTTGCTCTTTTCTGTAACGCAATAATTCTCTCTCTTTCGCAAATATGAAATTTATTAAGAGATCCCTGTCATCTTCGTTTATAGTTGTAAACGTTAAGGCAGTCTCCCAATTGGTAATACCGTTTATCTCGCAAACACTGCTTCTTACAACATCACATAATGATGTAATTTTCGGATAAGGAGGGGTCGGCAATATGACCTTCAATTCCACTTGTTCGCCTTCATGGAGTTTGGCATCAGTTGTGAATCGTATTCCCGCACCACTTATATTGACATTGATATATCTGCTAAGATACAAAGCATCATCTTTTGATTTATACAAAAGGTCGAGGATCATATCCAGTTTTTTATCTATCATCCTTATGTATGTATATATCTGTCCCTTGTCTTTCTCGTTATTGGAAACAATTTCCTTCAGGAAATGCATCTCATTTACCTTATCTATAATCTGGGTAGAACCGTACTTGACTGTGTTTTCAAGTTTTAAATACTCGTCACGGCTGATTCTCCTGAATTCTATGGGAAGCCTGACCTCAACCCTGAAATATCCCCTGCTCTCATCCTTTCCCATACACATCACCTTTTATCATTTCAAGAAAACAGTCGGCTATATCAGGGTCAAACTGGCTGCCCTTGCATCGCTCGATTTCATTGAACGCATGCTCTTTTTCCAGGGCTTTGCGGTAAGGTCTGTTTGTGACCATGGCATCATAGGTATCGCATACAGCAATTACACGAGAGCAAACGGGTATTTCATCCCTGGCTAATGCATCAGGATAACCTCTTCCGTCATATCTTTCATGATGACTTCTTATTATCTTTGACTCTTTAGAAAGAATATCAAATCTGCTGAGGATTTCTTCGCCAAAACCTGAATGTGATTTCATCATATTGTATTCTTCGTCTGTAAGACCGCCGGGCTTAAGCAGTATGGAATCAGGAACACCAATCTTGCCGAGGTCATGAACAGGACCCACAAATTTCAACACATCTTTTTCGTAATCAGCCAGGTTTATTTTATCTGCTAAAAGCAGCGTCATATCGGTAACTCTATGGCAATGATTTTCAGTATACGAATCTCTTTTGTTGATAGCAGCGATAAGTGACGTAAGGGTCTGGAAAACATTTTCGAAAAGGCTTTCATATAACATTCTGTTTTCAATTTGTGTAGAAGCTTTTTCCGCAATAAGCTTCAGAAAAAATATATCGCTGTCCGGCAGATGATCATCATTTCTTAGTCCGTTTCTTTTGCTGTCCACCATAATGAATCCTATGCATTCCCCTTTTATGTTAATCGGCAGATAAAGCTCATTGTTTTTCGATAAAAATTTCTTTTGATAGCGAAGGTTTTCAAGGAAATCCCCTGATACCGGAACCCTGCTTTCCAGGATGCTGCCGTTGTTTGTTTTTTCTTTATAGAGAATCAATTCTTTATTTTTGCCGTCAAAGATGTAGTAACCGCAGGATTTTACCTCCAAAGCGTCATAAACGATGTTGAGCATTTTTTCATATACATCATTAAAAATAGTCAGAGAGTTGAATTGATTAGAAATCTGGTACATGGTTGTTAATTCTTTAATCTTTTTTTGTAACTCTCTGTTCAATAACTCAATTTTCTTTTTATCTTCCAGGGTTTGATAAATATTTTCCTTTTCAATCAGCAGCGACCTTTCCCTCAACGCCCTTATGAGAACAAGCATCAGTTTATCAAATTCAAAGGGTTTTATAAGAAAATCGGAGGCACCTTTTTTCATTGCTTCTACAACATAATTAGGGTTGTAGTAGCCTGTCGCCATTACTACAGCAACAGTTGGATTGTTTATCTTTATTGTGTCCAGAAGGGCAACACCGTTTGTATCGGGCAATCTTACATCGAGAATGACGACTTCAATATCATTTTTATCATTAAGAAGTTCCATGGCCTTTTTGCCTGTAGAAGCAGCAAGAACACTGCAACCGTTTAATGTTAAAAAATCAGAAATGGCATCGATGATATCAGCATTATCATCAACCAGTAATATTTTAGAGCCTTCGATCATGAAGAATCCTCTTTTTGCTTTTTCATGGCTACTCGATCATTAAACGCCCTTTTACAAGTTTCTCCAAATTTTTTATCTCAGCGACAATTCTCTCGGTGTCATTTCCTGATTCAGGTATTTCAACATTTGAATCCGACTTATTATGCTGTTTGTATCTTTCAATTTCATCGTAAAATTTCTTTAATTTTTTAAATAATTCTATATTTGTTTTTACGAGAAATATTTTATCTTTCGCATTTTTAACAATAACCTTCAGTTCTTCCATCCTGAAAGGCTTTACAATATAATCAAAAGCACCTATCTTAATTGCCTCAACTGCAGTATCCAGAGAGGCGTATCCTGTAATAATAATAAATTCTGTTATGTCATTGTTTTTTCTTATTTTTTTCATCAGATCTATGCCCGTCATCTCAGGCATATTCAAGTCTGTAATAATAAGATCATAACGATCTTCCATATGCATCTTAAGGGCCTCTTTGCCGTCACAAGCCCCGTCCACAAGATCGCCGTTATCACTTAGATATTCTTTTATGATTGATCTGAGGTCGTTATTGTCATCAACGACAAGTATTCTGAATATATCATCTTTTTTACTCATATCTTTTCAGTCTTTCTGTCATTTGCTCACCTATTCTGTCAAAGAGCATCTTTTTCATACCCTCTTCAGATATCATTACGTTGTCTTCATGCATTATGTTGCCGTTTGGAGGTTCCTGTTCGACACATTTTGCCTTGACCTTCATATTCTTCATATAGGTCTTTATAACACTGCTTATCTGGTAGTCTGATATGCTCATAATATTCTCTTTTAATGTTATCGGACAGGGAATTTAAAACTTAAGATCAATCAGCCTTTTTTTTCAAAAAAAACCGGCAGGGGCGGGAAGGGAAATTTTGGCGCATATGTTCTTATAACTGCTTTGCTTTTTGAAAGTTTATCCATCTCAATTAAAAGCTTTTTTCGCTCATCTTCCAGTCTCTTCAGAATTTCAGTCTCTTTTATGAGATATCCCTCGGCTTCTTCTGAGATGTTTACATCATTCTTCATCAAGTATTCTGCTGAACTATTCCTTGCGATAAGGTCTTCAATCAATTTATCTATATCGTCTTCAAGTAACACCTTCTCCGTCAATTCAACAAAAGCTTTTTTCATATCATCATTCATCGGCTTCATCCTGATCCTTTTATCGCACTTTTCAGTGTTTTATTAAGGCAAACTTTACGGGTTCAATATAAATGCGATCCTTATTTTACTGCCACGGAAATCACAGCACTTATTTTTTTCTCCTTTCTATGAAAATAAAAATATCCTGAATAGAAATACCTGTTAATATGACCTTTCTTACAAAAGAATCATTAAAGTATGTTTTGTTTAGCATATTCATTATCAGGTTCTATTTCCAACACTTTGTTCAAATATAAATGTGCATCCTTTTCAAGTCCGACATGCGAACACAAACGGGCCATATTGAGCAGCGCCTCGACATCATCAGGGTTTTTTTCAAGTATATTCCGGTAGTATTCTATAGCTTCTTCTGCTTTTCCCACTTGCAAATAAACATCTGCGATATTTTTTTTATAGTCAATATTTTCAGGGTCAAGCTTTACAGCCTGCTGCAAATGATAAATTGCCTTTTCGATATTCTCCTGCTGGAAATACAGAACACCGATATCGTTATGTACTTCCGGATTGTCTTTGTCTATCCCGAGAATTAGTTCAAATTGTTTAATTGATAATACTGTTTCTCCTTTTTCCTGTAATAAAACAGCCTGCCTGTAAAGGTTTACTGCAATTTCTTTTACATCGCTCACAGGAAAAGGTTCTTCGCCTACATTCCGTTTCGCCCCGGTGGAAGATAATGTGCTCAAAAAAGGCAAAGGGATGTAATACTTTGACGGGTCACTGCTTGTCAATGAGATAGTGTATGAACCGTAAGGCGTGGTTGCAGGAATATTCCATTTAGCTTTAAATATGCCCCAGTTTTTTTCTATACTCTTTCGGTAATCAATGTTTAATGCATGAAAGGTTTGGCCGCCAACATGATGAATAAAAACGTCCCCGGCAATCAGGGCTTTAAATCCGGAAATAGCGGCGCGAATACAAAAATCATCATCTTCAAAATTGCCTTTGCCGAATTTTTCATCAAGGCCTCCAATCCTGTCAACTACTGCACGGCGGGCCATCAGACAAAAACCTACAATCCGAAAAGATTCGGTGGTTTGTCCACTATTTTTATCAGCTATTTTTTTTGCGAATTGATGCATTTGTTTCATATTTCTGTATGGAACATCTTTGATTAATTGCGGTCCGGCTACATAATTTGACATCGGCCCCACCAGGCCCACTTCCGGGTGATTCTTAAATATTGCCAGCATGCGCGTAAGCCACCCGTCAGTTACTACCGTATCATTATTGAGCAGCAAGACATATTCGCCCCTGGCCAGTGCCATACCCTGGTTGTTGCCGCCCGCATAACCTCTGTTTTCTCCGTTGAAGATTACCTGAACATTGTCCCTGTTGTCTTTGTATTGTTTAAAGTATTCAATTGTTTCATTGTTGGAACCGTTATCAACAATAATGATTTCATAAGGCTCGTCTGTAAATCTTGCGATACTGTCAAGGCACGATTTAGTCAGTTCCAACTGGTTATATCCCAAAATAATGATCGAGGTTAAACCGGCTACGCGTTTTTTCGGCGTTTTGCATACAGCCAGAGCATATTCGCCCGTGAATGTCGGGGCATAATCCGGTGAAATACTTTTTTCATGAAATTGATCATCAATTTGGAACAATAACTGCACTTCTTCAAAAAAGTTTCGAAGGTAAGTTTCGAAGGTACCCCGTTGATAATAAGCAAGATGATACGGATTACCCACCGGTCCTCCCAGCGGTGTCGATATGGCCAGCAAACCGTCATCAGTCAGGAGACGTGCAACCTCCCTTAAGAATATTTCCCCCTCCACAACATGTTCCAAAGTTTCAAAACTATTGATCATATCAAATGATTCGTCGGGATAATTGATTTTTCTGATATCCATAACTTCAAATTTCAGATTATCACCGTGGTAGTAATCCTGGCAGTATTTTACTGTTTCCGGCGAAATATCCCCGCCAACCACTTGTTGAGCTGTTTCTGCAAACAAAGCTGAGCCATAACCGGACCCGCAGGCTATATCCAGCACTCGTTTGCCGGCAACCAAAGGGGATATATAGCGATATCTTGCCCAATGTTCACGCATAATCTGCGGATCCATATTGGGGGCCAGAGGCATAGCTCTTTCTCCGGTAAAAAATTCCTCATTCTGGTATCCTTTTAAAAAATCGATGCCTTCGGATATTCCTTTTTTATAGGCCTTGTAAAAATCGGTTACGTTTTCTGCACAAAGATAAGGTACAAATTGATTGACAATAGCGGGTGACCAGTCCCACCATTTCATTTCGAGCAACATTTCAATTTCTTTTTGAGAAAACCGGTAACTGATAATTTTAAAGGGATTACCGCCCACAATAGCGTAAGGCGGTACATCTTTTGTTACGACCGTGCGTGCGGCAATTACAGCACCATGGCCTACGGTGACCCCGGATAAGATCATGGCCTCGTCTCCAATCCAAACATCGTGGCCGATAACGACGTTGCCTTTTGTGGCGGGTAATGTCGGCAAGCCTCTCTGATTGGCATTAGGCCAATCTTTATTCATCGGAGGCGAAGCAAACGGGTATGTTGTTACGCAGTAGTGCCTGTGGTTGCCGCCCAGATAGATTTTTACATTGGCAGCAATCGAGCAATACCGCCCAATCTTCAGTTTGGCATTTTCGCCCCACCAGCGGATGACAGGTATTCCATATGTAAATTCTCCAATTTCAAACCCGTATTTAGCAATGTCGTCAGCCATAACATTTCTTGTATAAGTTGAGCCCGTCTCCATTTGTGGCCTCCCGCCTGCATCTTTTTTGATAGGTATTGCTTTTTTTCCGGTAATCGCCGCCAGTTGCTCAATAGTAACTTCGAGGGCCAAGGTTTGCGGTGTGACAATACTAACCTCTTGAAATATATCAAACGCCTGGCTAAAGTCATTTTGCTCAATGGCCGAGTTTCCCTTAAGAATCAGCAAATCGACATTATTAGGACTCTGGCTTAACCCTTGATTGATCAACAGACTTGCCCTGTCGTACTGTTCCTGTTGAATATAGTGTTTTGCCAACACCGACAGAATATCTATATTGTCCGGCGCGAGATTGTGGGCTGTTTCCAACATTTTCCGGGTAGTGATCACATCGTCTAAACAATAATAGCATTCAGCCAGATCCTTCCATAAGAAGGCGGTGCTTTTATCCGGACTGGATTGTTCAATTGCCGCCTTAAACAGTTTAATGGCTTCGTGCCAGGCTCCGTCACTTTTGGCCGATTTAGCCAATTCGGTTAATCGTTGAGGAGTTATTTCTTTTGAACCCTTTTGCAGCAGCCTCTCTAAAAAAACCATTACATCAGGATTTGATAAAGAGGCGTGCCATGGTAATAGTCGCCATACGCTTTCGGCCCTTGATAGTTCGTCTGCGTCAAGCAGGGTCAGACCACACAAAACAAGCACCTGGACACGGCCTTCTGTTTGTTGGAGCACATCATTGATCATCGGCAACGCCTCAGATGCACGCTGCTGCGGCGAGAGGCTGATTAAACTTAACTTTCGCTGAAGACCGGCATCGTTTGGAACCAAAGCCTGCTGTTTATACGCCCAGGCATCTTTTATCGCCCTTGCCATCTGAGAGACAACTTTGCTTATTGGATAGCAATGCCAGTAGTGTCTATGGACTGATTTTTCTATTTTCTGACGTTGATCGGATGTTAGTTGATACACCTCGCGCAACGCCTTCCGCGTAATTGGAACATCAAGCCTGGGCCAACTGACCCCCTGATACTGCGGCAAATAGTTCAGCATATCACCTTGCACAGAAACGTTGCCGGCATTGCCTGACTGAATTAGAATGGCATTATCCTGCCGTAAGGATAAGTTGTCTTCCGGATCGTTCCACTCTGCGGGTACAATAATAAGCTTCCGGCGAAATGCAGCTTCCGCTATAGGTGTTGCGCCTGAAACATCACAGGAAACATATGTATCGCAACTATCCACAAGCCGCAAAATATCCAGCCTTGTGCCCAACGAGTCATCAACAATAATTTTAGCATCCGATTTCGTCTGCACCCTTAAAGTTTTGATCAGGTTTGATAAATCACGTTCGGGCTGCCCCTTTACCGGATGCCAGTCCGGGTAATTTACCCGCAGGTATAACTCGGTTCCTCTGTTTCCTTTAAACTCTTCCAAATAAGCCTGAATGAGTGTATCCCAACGGCGATTAGGCGAAAAGGTGCCTATGGACAAGAAGCGAAAAGCTTTGTTTGATGGATTCAGCCCGCCGCTGATTATTGGAACTACCGGAAACATTTGCCACGGATTCGGGCTTGATACTAAACGGATTGTCTGAGGATCAATACCGGATGCTGTCCACACTGATTTTTCTGCTTCACTCATAAGCCAGAGTTGGTCCATACGACTGCATATATCAATCCATTGAGATGGAACATTCTTTCCTACAAAAGCAGTCATCATAATCCGGACGTGCGGTTCCGGCAATTGGATCGTCAGCCATGACTCATCCGGATTATGAAAGAAAATAGCCGATACAGGAGGAGTCACAGGTGTCTTTTCGAGTGTTTTAAATAAGTTTATATCGCAGTCGTCTATGCCGGGTTGAACATTGCCAACATGCACCACCCTGACTTTGAATCCGTTGTTGTGCAATGCCATTACGCATGCCCTTGATGCGTTGGCAAGACCCGTTCTGTTATAAAATGCTGAAATCCATACAATGGTTCCCGATATCTGTGAGATCATGAGATTCCTTTTTTTGTCTAAGCTTATATGAGATGCGTTATTATCCATTTCTGTCGTCTATTTCTTCCCGGGGCTTTGCGTTAATTCCCGGCGAAAGAAAGCATATCTTCCAACGTGGTAAAATTTATCAGTGCCGGCAAAACCCTCTGATATTCTGCTGCAAAAAAACCACGGGAACATTTTTCTCATGAAAAAAGTTTTGTATGTCAATTTCACGTTTCCCGCCGGCAGGAACACAACCCATTGTTACACCAGCATCACAAAGCATAGCGGGGGCATCTGGAAATGGAAAAAAAGCGTCAGCGGCAAATACAGCTCCTTCTATTTCATGCCCGCATTCTTTTGCCCTGATTACCGCAACTCTTGCTGCTTCAACAGTAGATGGACCCCCGCCGGAAGCTAGAAGCATTGCATCTTTAGCCAGAACAACTTCATTGCCGCCATGATTAGAGCTAAAAGCGACTGCCCATGCTATAATGAGGGATGAGATTTCATTTTTTGAAAATACTTTCCCTTCAGGTGCGCATTCCTTGACATTCAAAATATAATTTGCTGGCGGCTGACGCAGAAAGCCGCCTCTCACAGAACGATAGATAAAAACGGATTTGTCGATGTATGGTTCGACAAGAACTTCGTTCGCAAGCAGCTTACGTTCTTTACGATTACCCATGATAGATATGGCATCCATACTGAAAGACGGCGCCATTACAATATCCAGCATCCAGTAGCTGCTGCCTAAAAGGTTCTCCCTCCGTCTACTTTTGAGTATGGCCTCCGCCAGTTTACCGTCAACAGGAAAATTGGTAATAATTTCACCGCCCCATATTGAACGAGGATTACCAAAAAGAGCTTTATCCAAAGCATCCTCGGGGGATACATTGCTTACGCCCATACCACAGGCGTTGCCGTGTTTGGCGGCAACGCAAAGATAAGGCAAGGAACCGCTGTTCAGCCTGAAAGCCTCTGCAGCTAAACATAACGTGTTCAATATGCAATCGGCATCTGCAATGTTGGTAAAACAAGGAGCTTCTCCTGATAGCTGTTTGAAATTCGTCAAGGCAAGCGGATCGCCTGCTGATACTTCGAATACTGATGCCGGTACCTGATACGGATTTTCACCATTCATTAATGAATAAGCAAAACTTCCTGAAATGACATCGTATTTTCCCCGGTCGGATATAAGAGAAGAGTAATGATTGGCAATTTCATAACATGTCTTGTTCACCAGATCCATGCGCATCAGGTCCGGAACTTCTCCTGTCTCCCGGATTGCCGACACAGTCAGCCTCATATCCTCAACGCTCATAACCGGGATCCTTCCGCCTTTGACAGCAAGCGCCAAAAGAGTTCTGCCGCCTACGTCGTTGCCTGCCGCAAGAGGATAGGGAATTACGTAGACAAGATCGATAGATGACCCGGACTTCCCGGTAAGGGCATGCTCCACCCTGGCATGCATCGTCGGCGGAAAGCCATAGTCCTCATGCACACCGGTGAAATCGGCAATATCCTGAACTGGCAATCCCTTCTGACTCAGAAGTTCAACCGTTTCAGATGACGCAACAATATCCCACCCCTGACTGATGAGCTCTTCTGCAAACCTGTCGGCATCAGATGTGTCGTTCAATGAAAACAAAGCCCTTCGCTTCCTGTTCATGTTGCATTTTCCAAATCATAATAGATATTTTCAAGCCAGTCGGGACATCTTAAGCGGTGCAGGTTAATGCACTTTGGCATCTCCGGTTTCATGAAAGGAAACATGTTATTAATACCGGCCGGGCAGGCATATTGCATCTTCATGCATGTAGGGAAGACAAACCGGTCGCCCACATTATGACCATAATCGCAGGGCCCGTTGACTTTGACAACTTCAGCATGTATTACATCCCGCCAATCTTTCGGGACTCCTTCCTCAAATTTGCCGTCATAAGGGCGTACCTTTACAAGGACATCAACCCCTTTTTCGGCAGGGCAGCAGACATGGCAATCACCCTGTTCATTATAAGTATATTTGGCACCATATAAAGCACCGAGGAAGTAAGGATATAGTGTGTGGTACATTATAGGGCATACCTTGCTCGGGAATATTTCTTCAGTTTCGTATACCCTGCCTGTTTCCTGATGCTCCTTATGCCATGGACAATTTGTTTTCCCCGGCAGCTGTTTTATCTTCATACAATAAAATCCCTCCATCTGGTATTAGCGCATACAAATTTATTCAGTATTTCATTCAGCTTTGCGTGAGCACAGTTGGTGCAGTCATCTCCGCATGGCGGAGTACCGAATATCAGCTCTTCAACTTTCTTCCTTCTTTTGCCTTTCCATATATCTTCAAAGCTGTGATCATACAAACTGCCGTAACTGTATTCTTTCTTGCCCCATGCTCTCCAGCATGGATAGACGCCGCCGTCACAGGAGATAATAGTGTAGAACTTTATGCCATGACAGAAATGCTCTATCCAGTTTTCATTTCCATCATCGAATGGGAATCTAATCTTAATGCAACAGTCGTCATCACTTAAAGCCAGAACCTTATCTTTCATTTCATTTATTTCTATTTCCGAAAAACCTTTTGAGGCATATTCTTCTTTTCCACAGGGTGAGTATGAGGTAGGTGTCGCTTCCTGAATAAATATGTAATCTACTCCGATGTCCTTGTAAAACCTGACGATATTATCAACATCATGGAAATTATCCTTATAAAGGTACAATGTAATGCCGATGCCAAGCTGCAACCCCCGGGTGTCTCTATATTGAACCGCGCTCTTTAAATTATTAACCAGAATATCCCATTGCTTTACAGAACACCCGTGCATGTATGCATATCTTTCAGGGTTATGGTCAAGAACGCTGAACCTTACATAGAATAAATGCTTTAAGATCTTTTCCTGTGAGGAAGGAGTTAACAGAACACCGTTGGTTGTAAGCGTCATTGATAAATTATGCTCTGATCCTGCCTTAATTGCTTCCGGCAAGGCTTTGTGCATAAGGGGTTCGCCGGTCCCCTGTATCATAATTGTTTTAACTCCGGCATCACCAAGTTGAATAAAACTATTAATCAGAACGTCACTTTCTAAGTTTTCCTTTTGTTCTATTCTTTTATTTGTATAACAATACCTGCATGACTGGTTGCACTTGTTGGTGGGGCTTACTTCAACAATGACAGGCGGAAAATACTTGTCTTGTTTCCACGCATAAAGACTGTCTATTTGATAGAGCGTTCTTAAATCATTATATCCTTTCATATGTACCTTAAAGCTCATATATTCTCCTGGAATGACATTTTTAGAATATTCAGGATATCCTCTGGCGATAGTCTTGTAAAATTACCAATTGTGCCGCTTTGCATATTTCTTACACATCTTTTTGATATCTCTTTAAAATCAGACATGTCATTTATGCCTAATTCACGAAGATTCTCCGGCATCCCCAGTGTTTTTAAAAATTGTTTATATTTGTTAATAGCAATTGCAATTGATTGTTCATTAAATATTCTTTCGGCAAATTGTGTAAATCTGGAGGTATTCACATGATAAACATACTTCATCCATGTCGGGAAGATTACGCTTATAATTGCACCGTGTGGAATGTCGTATATCGCTCCAAGTTCGTGCGCTATGATATGAGTTGACCAATCCTGTTTGCGGCCGAATCCCGATGTATTATCGTGTGCCAGTTTACACGCCCACATAATCTCAGCTCTGATGTCGTAGTTATATGGATCATCCTTAACCAGAACAGCATATTTCATAAGTGTTGCAATAAGTCCTTCGCAAATTCTATCCGTGCAATCCACATATGGTGTATTCGTGAAATATCTTTCAAAAACATGTGAAATTGCGTCAATTATACCGCAGGATGTATAATAATTGGAGAGAGTGCAAGTAACTTCCGGGTTAAGAATTGAAAATACAGGAAACATCGATGGATCGGCACAACCAAGTTTCAATTCTTTTTCTTCATGAGTGATGATTGCCCCGGAATTGGATTCACTTCCCGAACCCGGGATAGTTAAAATTGTCGCTGTCCTGATAGATTTTTGAGGAACACTCCTGCCTTCAAAAAAATCAAAGAAGTCGCCTTCCCAGGGAACCCCAATGCCTATAGCCTTTGCAGAATCAATTACACTTCCTCCGCCGACTGCCAGTATGAAATCTATGTTTTCATTCCTGCAGAGTTTTATTCCTTCATATACAAGACTTGCGCGGGGATTAGTTTTCACGCCGCCAAGCTCAGCATAGCTTATCCCTGAAACTTTCAGCGATGCTGTGACTTTATCATAGAGTCCGTACTTCTTGAAACTTTCCCCGCCGTAATGCAGAAGCACTTTTCCGGATAATTTGGAAACTTCTTCTCCCACCCTGGATTCCCAACCTTTACCAAAGAAAATAACGGTTGGGGTATGATAGATACCGTTCAGCATATATTATTTAAATCTCTTCAACAATTCTTCGCCATACATATCAATATTGTCCAATAAGTTATATACCGCCTCACAGCCATTGCAGAATTCATTTTCGTTCCGTTTTTTCTGAAGTTGTAATTTTCTGAAATTATTATACCGTTCATCAAACCATATTTCTTTTAAAGGAGTTTTATCAACTTCTCCCATAATTTGTTTATGCCGCCAATCAAAACTGCATGCTGAAACTTTACCGTTGAAATTTATGTTCATCGTATAAAATGGTAATGTACATATTTCCTTATAGCTTGCTGAATAGGCATCATGGGTTGTTTCTCTTTTTAACCCTAAAGAGGTATCTTTAATATCAGGTTGCGTATAACTGATGGGATGTTCAATACCTACCGTATTACAGATATCTTTAAAATCTTCGTTGAATTTTTGTTTTTCTTCTTCAGAAAGTCCTATATCCATAATTTTGACATTAAGATGTGTTGATTTCTTTTTATGCGCGTAAAGATAGCCAACCGCAAAAACCAATTTATCGTATGAAACATTTACCTGCGAAACCTCTTTGTATCCTTCATCTGAAACAGCCTGCATTGAAATTTGAATGTAGTCAATTCCGCTGTCTGCAATCCCTCTTGCAAGACGCGGTGTAAGATTGGACGCATTGGTAACCAGTATGGTCCGTTTTGCTACACTCTTTTCTTTTGCATACCTTATCATTCGCACTATATCGGGGTGCAATAAAGGTTCTCCATTTTTATGGAAGATTAAATCCTTCACCTTACTTTCAAACTGAGTTAAATCGTCGATAATCTTCCTGAAAAGTTCGAAAGCCATAAAACCTTTAGGCCGTTCATATTTTGCCAATAACGCATGGTCGCCTGTAGTGCAAAATTTACAACGAAAATTGCAAACGTTATTTGTATCCACATGAACGACGAAAGGTGTTTGTATGGGTATTGCTTCTTCTAATTTTGTGCGATTTACCAAATCACGTTTCATAACTATTTTATCCTTTAATAAATTATTTTAAATAAAGGGGATCGCCACATCGTTGGTTAACCCCATTTTTTGTATATCGCTGACAATATGTTCCTTTGCCGTTGTGGAACAAACAACTATTGTTCCATTAAAATCCTTGAGATTCTGAGGACCCGTTATTTCTATACCTAAAATACTCTTTCCATGTTTTTTTTCATCCTTATCGACGATATATTGAATATTGCAGTTTGATAAAGGAGTATTTGACAGCAACATATAGCAATATTGTCCTGCTCCCCAGATTGCTATGTCATTATCTTTGAGCTTTTCTATATGCGCTAAAGTCTTGACACCCTCCTCTGTGGGGATAGACAGACTTCTTAACATTGATATTTCATCATTTCTTGTTTTGTAAAGTTCATTTATTTGACTACTCTTTTCAAAAAGAGCATACAAACAGGGAAATTCTTCAATTAACGCGTATATAGTCCCTGTACAATAACTCTTTAAGCTGTAATTGTTCATCAAATTCATTAAAGAAACAATACTGAAATGGTTTATATGTTCCCATTCGGCAAAAAAGCCGGGAAAGGGACTTGTTTTAGGATACTGATATAAATCAGGACATTCTATGTAGACCTTTCCATCATTTTTTAACCATCTGCTTATGTTTGAAATGGCTTTCTTCGGCTCGTGTAAGTGCTCAAGTATATGACCTAATATTATTAAATCAAACTTATTTGCATACTCCGGTATATCCTCTGAAAAAATACTGCCCTCTTTACTTTTTATTCCTATTTCGCGCAAACAGCCAATCGAAACTGTGTCTAAATCTAAAGCAGATAGGTTGGAAAATCCTTCATTTTTTAAAATTGTCAGAATGCCGCCGAAAGAACAGCCGATATCGAGGATCGCAGCAGATTGATTCATGTTTGTACTGTTTTTTATAAAATCTACGGTAGTAAAATATCTGCTTTCTCTTTTTTCTTTTGTGTGGATATAACCCGGTTCTGAAGGAATTGAAAAATTTGTGTTTTCTTTATATTTTGAATAATACTCAGCGTAACATTTACTCTCGGGTACATCGTTAAATACAAAACCGCAATTGTTGCAAACAACTATATCGTACTCGGACGGCAATATAAAATCACTGGGTACAACATTCTTAATGTGTTTAATTTGCCGTTTGTTGTCGCTTTCACAAATAGGGCACCGTCTGTTATTTTCTTCCATCTATAATCACTCTATTATTATGTAATTTTTTAAACCCATACCAATAATTTGTCTTTCAATATCTTTGAAATAAAGAATAGACAATACCAGGATAATTCCATCAAAATTATACAGAGAATCCGGCGGAGCCACTTTATATCCGCAAAAATCTTTACCTACCATTTCTGAATTATTATCAATAAAAAATGAAATATCAGCATTTTTAAGATTGGTATTTTTTAAGAATGATCGTGCTAAATTTCCTGTACCCCAAACGGCAATTCTTTTTTGACTGCTGATAATTTCATTAATTGTTTTGTTGTAAGCACTTTCTTTCAAATCCAGATCATCCAGATACTTATTTGTTTTGCTATACGAAATATTTTTGTTTTTTTGATTTTCAAACACAGCCATTATCACGGGCGCTTTAATTGCACCGAATTCTATGTTTGCACATACGCTTTCCAACGCTGAAAAGTCACAGTCTTCAAAAAGTTTTAATAATGCACCTGGGCTGAAATGATTAATATGTTCAATGTTGATGTAATACGGCAGGGGTGCCGGAAAACAATGATAATCTAAAACATCGGGGACAATGCAAACAACTTTACCTTCGGCTTTTAAATATAAAGATATGTTTCTGAGCGCGCTTTTCAAATCATACAGATGTTCAAGAACGCCTGATAATAGTATTGCATTAAATTTCTGCATATTTTTATCAGGAATATCATAAATACTGCCCTTGATAGATTTTATCTTCTTCTCTTTCAGCTTGCTAACACTTGCCGGCGATGGATCGCAGCCGGTCAGATTAGAATATCCATCTTTCCGCATATTCATCAATAATCCGCCTGTACCGCATCCCATATCCAGAACCGCTCCCCCTTTCTTTATATATTTCAATAAAAACGGAGAAACTGCCCCGTATATCGAATCCGCCTCGGTATCGATAGTTATTGTGCTGCTGTATTTATTATGTTCATAATAATATCTTTCGTAATCTTCGGCAGTTGCAGGGGTATTTGCATAAACGAATCCGCAGTTCCTGCAACATGCAAGAAAGTAATAATCAGGCAGTATATTTTCCATATCAAATGAAACGCGTCTGATGTTTTTAATGAGCGAACTGTCACATACCGGACATTTTCTGTGTAATTTATTATTCATTAATTTCTCTTTTAAACTTTGATATCCCCTCTTTAAAACTTGTTTTAGGATACCAGCCGGTTTCTTTTTTTATTTTGTCAACACTGACATTTAAATCAAAGGTGCTAAGATTTTCATTTGCACCAAAATTTAACCTAATATCCGGCTTCAAAATATTCCGTGCTTCAATAATAAAGTCTTTGAGTTTTCTGCTTTCTCCATATCCGAGATTATAAATCCCTTCCTTCTCTTGCGTACCTATTAAATACAGAGCGTTTGCGGCATCTTTCGCGTACAGGAAATCCCACAACTGTTCGCAGGGGGTCAATTCAGGTTCCTTGTTATGCTTAAAACAGCTGACAATATAAGATATCAGTAATTTATTCTGACTATCATCGTTTCCATAAATACTAAAAATTCTGAGCCAGCTGAATGGGAGCATCAGTTTGGCAGACAAGACTTTTAAAATAAAATAAGCTGATAATTTGCAAACACCATAAGCTGTAGTAGGATTTGTGCTGTGATTTTCATCAACCCTGTCATTGCAAATTCCATATTCCACATGAGAACCGGTCATGGTGAAATGTTTAACGCCTATCTTTTTTGCAGCCTGCATAGCTGATATTGAATTTTCGATGTTTTTTGTTTGAGAAAGAAAATCATCCCGATCACCCTCCCATGCCAAATGATAAAAATTATCCGCACCATCGATATGGTCAGGCAGCATTGAAATATCTTCCATGTTAATTTCGATAATTTTTATGTTTTCATAACCATATAGTCTGGAAATACGACTGGAATTTTTGCGGCATAAAGCATAGACGAAAACATTATTTTCGATCAGCTCTTTCAAAAGCCAGTGCCCGAGGAAACCTGTTGAACCTGTTAAAATAGCTGTCTTCATTTTTTAAATTTAGAATACCTTTTATATTCTGATTGCAGTAGGAAAGGAGCCAAATCATCAATGGGAGGCGATACCATAGTGCCGTCAGCAAGCTTTTTGCTCAGAACCCTTGGCTCAATAGTTTGAGAAGTATCCTCAATAACCTCACATAATCCATAAGAATCAAGAGATAAAAGCCAGTCTATCCCTTTGTCAATGTCACGGTGTTTTGCTATTTTCCTGAAGGGAATATTATAGGCGCGGCAAATCAGCTTAAAAGAAGGGAAACTTATTCCACTATCCGGCGTGCAACCTGACAAGGCCCCATTAAAAAAATTAGTCTGTGTATTTAATATGGCCTGATAACCATTATTGTTAAATACAATAAATTTTACCGGTAATTTATTATGAACTATTGTCTGCAATTCCTGTATGTTCATCTGAAAACTTCCATCGCCTGTAATGCATATGACCGGTTTTCTGCCGGCCACTGCTGCGCCAAGTGCCGCCGGTATGTCATAACCCATAGCGCCGCAATTTATATCGGTATATAAACGTTGTCCCTTTTTTGATATCCCGTATTGTGAGATTGACGTACAGGCGCAACTGTTGCCCAGAATAATTATTGCATCCTTTGATAGTTTCTCCTGTAATCTGCTTGCAAAAAAGTACGGATTGACAGCCTTACTAACCATTTGCTTTTTTTGCAGACGCTCGAAACTATTTTTAAGCATGGCGCAGTATTGCAGCCATTTGGATTTGCGAGAGATTTTTTTCACAATTAAGTTGTTTAATGACTGTATCACATCAGATACATCCGCATTAACAGAAAAATCAATTTTTATGGTATCCTTTTTAAGTTCCTCAGTATCAATATCAACAACAATTTTCTCAGCATCCGGAGCAAATGAACTGTAATTAAATCCAATTTGTTTAAAAGACATTCTTGCTCCAAGAGAAACGATCAAATCCGCGTTCTGAACAATAAAATTACCGGCACGTCCGCCGAATACACCGAAATTTCCGAAATATAAAGGATGATCATACTGAAAATAGTCAGATACAGCGGTAGGACAAATAACCGGAATATTAAGTTTGCCGGCTAAAGTATAAAATTCATCTAAACAACCAGCCTGTCTAATGGCAGAACCTGCAATTAGAACAGGTCGTTCCGCCTTATCGATTCTGTCCAGAATATGTTTTGAGTTTTTTTCGTTGTATGATGATTTTTTATCAGGTTTAAAACTTTTAAGATTTGAACTTTCAATTATTGATGCTTGAACATCCAGAGGAATATCGATCCAGCAGGGTCCTTTTCTTCCGGTAGTTGCTTCAAAAATCGCACGCTCAATATGGTATTTTATATCCAGCGGGTTTTTAACCATGACCGCGTATTTAGTCATAGGTTTAACGGATTCTACAATCCTGTATTCCTGTTCGCCAAACTGTCTTAAATTCAAACCTGAACTTTCAACGGTTGTGGCGTAACGGGCTTGCCCTGAAATAACAAGCAGCGGTATGCTGTCAAGGTAAGCGCATAAAACACCTGTAATAGCATTTGTGCCGCCAGGTCCTGTTGTTACACATACCACGGCCAATTTGTTTTCAATTTTGGCAAAGCTTTCTGCAGCTATAGCGCTGGCCTGTTCGTGATGATTATATATGCATTGCAATTTATTATGTTGCCCGAATGCATTATTAAGATGCATAGCGCCGCCGCCTACAACTGTAAAAACATTTGTAATTCCGTGAACAGACAATAAATTTGCTATATAGTCAGCTACTTTAATTTTCATGATTTATTCATTAGGGACCAGTTTAGCTATTACGTCAGTAAAAAGAATAACGTCTTCTAATTTGAAATCATCCGATAACACGGGAATGAGAGAAAAATATTTAGTTTTAAATAGTTTTACGGCCTTTTCAAAATCTCTCTTCCTCAAATAAGTGAAGGAAGTTGTCATTATTTTATTGACCTGGACATATAAAGTTGTACCCATTACTATTGCCTTCAGTATATCGCCCTGACTGACTATTCCTATTACCTGTTCAGAATCATTCAAAACCAGAATAGTTCTCATATCGTTTTCATGAATTCGCTCAATTGCATTCAAAATTGTTTGCGACTCGTGAATGCAGTATTTTGAAAAATTATTTTTCATATATTATCCTTATTAATATGTTAAATTTTTTATTAAAAGTTTTTCGTCAATTCTTGTAGATAGCAGAATGTCCAGAATCTTTTCAGCAGAATGTCCATCACCATAAGGGTTTACACAGTTGCTTCTTAAATAATCATTGAAATCTTTTGAAATTGCTTTATTGATTCCACCGATAATTTCATTAGAATCGTAACCGGCATCAATAACGTTAATTCCTCGAACACGTTGGTGCTGGCGGCGCCCGATATTTACTGCAGGTACTTTAAACGATGGAGCTTCAAGCAATCCGGAGCTTGAGTTGCCGACAATGCATTTCGTATTTTTAAGAAAACCGAGATAATCTGCACGTGTAAGATTGGAGAACACATGATATTCGCCACTTTTATATTTATTTATCCCATCTTTAACTACGATTGAACCTGCGTCATTATTAGGCATTATAAGTATTTTAGGAAAATGAAATGAATTCAGAGATTCAAAAACAACTCTTACTTGCTTATCTGTATTAGCATATTCCTCTGTAATAGGGTGCATTACGACAAGAATATACCCCGAGTTTAATTGGAAAGAGTATTTTTCTTCCAGTTTATTAATATCGCTATATTGACCTTTGGTTAATTCGTCGAGTTGAGGAGCGCCGACATTGAAAACTCTGAATGATTCTTCGCCCAGTTTAAGAAGTCTCTTTTCTGCATCTTCATTTGCAGCAAAGTGAATGTGTGCGTATTTTCCAATAGCGTGACGAGTCATCCCATCAACATTTCCGGACAACTCGCCTGCCTGAATGTGCGCCACGGGAGTATAAGTAAACCCGCCTACCATAGCTCCAATCATCTGTTCGCCCCGATCACCTGCCAGCAGTATCCAATCAGGTTTTTCATTTTCAATGATATCCGGCAGCGACATTATAAATACACCTAAAGATTTAGCTTGAGTATAATGATTATAGCCATCAAGGGACATATTTATTTTATAATGAATTTTGAAACCATCTTTTTCGATTTCTTTAAATGAATTACCGTAAGAACTCAAAAGATGCATATTCGTAACAACTAAAATATATTCAACATTATTTCTCTTCTCCATAATGTTAAGAATGGGTCTTATATAGCCCCACTCGCCTCTTGAGCCGGTGATAAACAATATTTTCAGTTTATTATTATTTATTCCAAATCTTCCCATGTTATAAGAGCGTTCCTCTGAATATTATTTTTTACTTTTTTCCCGATAACTTCATTTCTCCGATATGAAGGAATTCCTGTTCCCGGTCTCTTAGACCAAATCATATCGCCATCAATGTTTTCTCCTTTTTTAATTTCCCTTAAGCTCACTATACTTCTGAATGCCCATTCTCTGATCTTCTCTTCTTTTTTATGAATAGTTTTTTCATTTCCTAACGATTTTTCAATTTTTCTGACCCCATCGATTAAATTATGGAGATCAAAAAAATCAATAGAAACAGACTGATCCGGGCCGGGGGTTTGTTTACTTATTATTACATGTTTTTCTATTATCTTTGCACCTGCAACAACTGAGGCAAAAGAAGTATACAAATCAGGAGTATGGTCGGAATGACCTATTACAGCCTTTGGATATCTTTCAATCATTTTACTTATAACTCCAAGATTGACATCTTCATATATTGGAGGGTATTCAGAGATACAATTAGTTAATGCCAAGGGGACGTTAGTTTTAATAAGTGCATTATAAGTTCTGTCTATTTCCTCGAATGTACACATTCCAGTAGAAACGATCATTGGTTTTCCAAATTTTGAGATTCTTTCAAGCGTCGGGATATCCGTCATTTCTCCGGAACCTATTTTAAACGCTTCAACTCCTAATTCATGTATTTCCTGTGCGGCCTTCCAACTAAAAGGAGTGCATAAATACGTTATTCCTAGTTCTTCACAATAATTTTTCAGCTCTTCATGTTCTTTGATTTTCAAAGCATTTTTAACTAAAAAATCATATAGAGGAATATCAAAATTATCAGACATTGGAACATCGGGAAGCATTTCTTCATCCGGTAAATGGTGTTGAAACTTTATAGCGTCACATCCCGCTATAAACGCCTGCTTAGCCATTTCTTTAGCCACTTCAAGGCTTCCCATATGATTATCGCAGCCTTCCGCAATTATAAATGTGGGGCAGCCATTACCAATATACTTTTCACCAATTTTTATTTTCATATGTCTCTCTATTAAAAATAGTTTTATATAAGAGTGTTCCCTGTCATAAAGATAAATAGGTCCTCTTTACCATGTTTTCCACGGCGCACCGCCTAATTGCCACAGGGATTCAAGATAGCGCAGGTCACGGGCAGTATCCATGCATTGCCAGAAACCTTTATGCTTATAACCGCTAAGTTTACCTTCTGCCGCTATGGTTTCCATGGGGGCGTGCTCCCACATTACATCGCCCTTGATATATTTCAGTGCATCAATTTCAATAACGAAAAAGCCCCCGTTGATCCAGCCTTCGTGAAGGGTAGATTTTTCCTTAAAATGACGAATCTTGTTTTCCTCAAATTCCACAGCGCCAAATCTTGCAGGCGGACGAACTGCTGTCAATGTGACAAGTGTATTCTGCTTTTTATGAAAGCTCAAAAGCTTATCCAGATTAACATCGCAAACACCGTCCCCGTATGTCATCATAAAAGTGGCATTCCCGATTAGCCGGGACAACGCCTTCAGTCTTTCACCAGTCTGAGAAATCAGGCCGGTATCAACCAGATGAACAGTCCATTTTTCTCCATTATTCTTACTGATCATTTGTACCTGACCATTGTCCAGAGTAATGGTAAAATCCTGACTAAGACTATAGAAATCAAGGAAATAACGTTTGATCATCTCACCTTTATATCCCAGGGCAAGGATAAATTCATTAAAACCATAGCGGGAATAGTGTTTCATAATATGCCAGAGTATGGGTTTACCGCCGATCTCAACCAAAGGCTTGGGACGGATCTCTGTCTGCTCGACAAGACGAGTTCCCATGCCGCCGCACAGGATAACAACAGGAATATTTTTTGTCATGCCAAGTCTCCTTTTTTCATTGCTATTTGGCTGTATTCTCTGATTTGTTCCAATGAAAGGGAGTCAGATGCTTTCTGCCCGCTATGCCAGGATTTATACCAGTCTACAGTCCAATCGATAGAGGAAGAACTATCCAGAATCGGTTGCCATTTCAGTCCAGATACCGCCTTATCAATGCTCAAATGCAAAAGATGTGCCTCATGAGGCGCCTTTTCATTAGTATTCGGTATATAAATGCTGCTTTTCCCCCAAGCAGCGATGAACCGTTCGGCAAGCTCCCGAACTGTAATCTGATCCGACGTCTGGGGTCCAAAATTCCAAACACCGCTGAATTTATCAGGATTTTCCCAAAGCCGCTGGGCCATGAGAAGGTAACCCGAGATAGGATCGAGAACATGCTGCCAGGGTCTTGTGGCTTTAGGGTTCCTCACGGCAATTGGCTCGCCTTTTGACAGCGCACGGACACAATCGGGAATGATCCTATCCTTTGCCCAATCTCCGCCGCCGATAACATTCCCCGCCCTGGCAGTTGCAAAACCGAGATGGGGACCGCGTCCCTTTTTGTCAAAGAAAGATCGGAGATAGGCTGAACAGACAATTTCTGTGGCACCCTTGCTTGCACTGTACGGGTCATGACCGCCCAGCGGATCGCTTTCCCTGTAGCCCCAGACCCATTCCTTGTTCTCATAACACTTATCAGATGTGACAACGACAACCGCCTTGACAGTCGGGCAATAACGGATGGCTTCCAGAATATTTACCGTACCGCCGATATTCGTATCAAAAGTCCTTTTCGGGTCATCGTAGGAATCCCGCACTATGGCCTGGGCAGCCAGATGAAAGACAATTTCCGGTTTTGCAATATCGACTGCATGTTTAACTGCCGGGAGATCTCGAATGTCGCCTTCGATGTTATGCAGCAGATCCTTAAGCCCAATGAGTTCAAAATGAGAGGGGTCGGTACTCGACGGCAAGGCCAGACCGGTCACTTCAGCGCCAAGTTCATGAAGCCATAGCGCAAGCCACGAGCCCTTAAAGCCTGTATGGCCGGTTACGAGGATACGTTTCCCTTTGTAAAAGCCACCGAACATCTGTCGTTCCTTTTCAGCTTGCTTCGTCACTTCGTTCCTCGCAATGATAAAAATTGCTCTATGACATCCATTGTGTATTCAATTTGTTCTTTGCCCAGGCCCGGATAGGTTCCGAGGAAGAATGTGTCGTTCATGACGCGGTCGGTGTTGGGCAAATCGTCGATCTTGCGATGGTTGATGTTCAGATAGGCTGGCTGGCGAAGGATGTTGCCGCCGAAGAGATTGCGGGTCTCGATAAGGTGCTCGTTCAGATAATCGGTAAGTCCCGTGCGTGTAAAATCCGCCTTCTCACGGACAGTCACAGGAAAGGCAAACCATGCCGGGTCCGATCCTTTTGTAGCTTTCGGCAGAACGAAGTACTTTTCGTATTTCTGAAAACCATCCATCCAGAGCCGGAAGTTTCTTCGCCTGATATCACAAAAGCGCTTAAGCTTTTTAAGCTGTTCCACACCGATAGCCGCCTGAAACTCAGTAGCTTTCAGATTGTACCCGATATGGGAATAAACGTACTTATGGTCGTATCCGTATGGCAAATCGCCGTATTGTCCTGAGAATCGTTTCCCGCAACAGTCGTTTTGGCCCGGCCCGCAGTAGCAGTCCCTTCCCCAGTCTTTCATGGAACGGACAGCCTGCGCGAGGATATTGTCGGATGTGAGGACTGCGCCGCCTTCCCCAAGGGTAATATGATGTGCAGGATAGAATGAACAGGTCGAGAGGTTGCCGAAAGAACCGGTAGGTTGCCCTTTGTATATCGATCCAAGGGCGTCGCAATTGTCTTCTATGACAAAGAGATCATGCCTTCCTGCCAGGTCAATGACTGCATCGATATCGAAGGGGTTGCCCAGCGTATGTGCAATGAATACGGCGCGGGTTTGAGGGCCTATAGCCTTAGCTATATCTGAAACACGTATGTTGTAGCCGGGGACATCCACATCGACGAAGACGGGGATAAGCTGGTTCTGAATAATAGGATTTACCGTTGTGGGAAAACCTGCTGCAACAGTGATTACCTCGTCTCCCGGTTTTAGCCTGCGCTCACCCAGGAGAGGCGACATCAATGCAGAGAGGGCAAGAAGATTTGCCGAAGAACCCGAGTTTACCAATATGGCATGTTTTGACCCAACGGTTTTCGCAAGATCTCTCTCAAAACGCGCAGCACAAGGCCCCTCTGTGAGCCAGAAATCAAGCGATGCCTCCACGGCAGCCTTCATCTCTTTTTCATCGTATATACGGCCCGCGTAATAGACAGGTGTTTTGCCTGGAATGAATGTTCCCCCGGCCGTCTGGAGCCGATGGAATTTTCCGACCAGGTCAAATATCTGTTTTTTTAAAAGGATATTTTTTCCGTGATTATCGGACACGAAAAAATATAATGCAATGTACGTGCCGTAATAGGCTTCTTGAGGGGTTGGGAAGATAAACCAGCTTAAAAGGATTAATATTATTTTGTTATATTTTCAGAAAAGGGGGTCTTACTGTCTGCTCCTGGCTGGATTGATTACGTTTTTCCTTTTCATAGGCCCCTTCAAAACCCTCATTTATCTTCGTGAGTAAAGACTTGCACTCATCAAGGCCCTTTACATCAAGATTAAACTGGATATTTCTCAGTCGTCTAAGCAGATAAAGATAGAGGCTTGAAAGATTTTTGGGTATCTCTCCATAAGAATAATCAAGGGAACTGTCAAGGATTTCTATCGCTGTCGTGATTTTTGACAGCTCGCGGTCTTTCACCAGATAGTTTTGATTCTCTATAGCATGCTTTACAATCTCAAGTTTCTCCAGAAGAATTTGATAAACTTTAAGCAATACTTTCGGCTTATCGTCTATATTTACGCTTCTCTCAACATTGCGGTAGGCTTCGTATGGGTTCACCTGTTCTCCTTCTGGATAATTACCAAGTCTGTTTCCTGGCATCAGATGTATTGGATAAGAACGTCTTTAAACTATTCGATTGGCTTATAAGCGACTCAAGGGCGTTATACCTTTTTCGCATAAGATCCGCCTGTCGTTCAAATTGCTTATCCATTTCTGCAAGCCTGTCGTTGATGCCTGTTATCTCGTTCTGTATCGACTCTGTAATATCCTTCAGGGTCCCCGTATAAGGATCTACATAGACATTCAGCTTGTCATAAAGGGCAGTGCCGAAATTCTTGAGGAGGGCTACCACATCCGTCCTGTTATTCAAGAGGGCTTTTTTCAGGGCTTCGGTATCCATGCTTATTGTACCGTCACCCCCAAAACTTATGCCCGTTGAGGAGAGGTTTTTATAAAGGGTATTGCTGCTTGTCTCGGCAAAGAGCGCATTGGTAATACTGTCTTTGATCGTGGCAAGGTTTACGTCGCCGAGCAGGGCCTTGGAATCGGTGGCGCTGTATGTGTTCTGTTGTTTTATGGCAGTGAGTATATCACTAATGCCACCGATATAAGTAGTAAGTTTATCGATCAAAACATCGTTGTCTGCTAAGATTTTGACTTGAATGGGCGTGCCTGTGGCGGTCGTACCCGCCAGGTTGAGCGTTACCCCTTCTATCGCTTTTGTTACTGCGTTTGAACTGGATGTAATCGAAAAACCGTCCAGTTTGAGGGAGGCATCCTGGCCTGCAGTTATCACATTCTTTCTCGTACCTTCAAGTATGCCCAGTGTCTCCAGTACATTGTTCTGATCGGTCAGGTCCGATAGGCCCACATTTGTAAGCTTCAGCTTATAGGTCGTTACATAGTCATCGTCGGTTACGCTCACAACGGATGCAACAGTACCCGAAGGGGGATCGGCGTTTATGGCAGCGGCGATGGAGTTAAGCGTAGCTGTGGAAAGGTCGATCGTGTAGCTTTTTTCCTTTATCGTCACCAATCCCGACTGGGGATCGCTGAGCCCGAGGAGTGTGCTGATCGTTTTGTCAGGCGTATCGGCCTCTTTCGTGTTATCCCTGTATGTGTCGCTCAACACGTCAGAACCGGAGGCATGGGCAAGCTGTTCCGTGCCTGTATGGAGTGTAAGCTGTTCCAGCACAGTAGAGTCGTTCCCGTTTTTCAGTGACATACCCTCTGCGCCCTCTGCGTCCGACTGGAGGGTAAGCCGGTATTCAGTGTCTGAAACGCCGATGATTGCCGCCGTAATGCCGGAGCCTACGCCGTTTATCTTGGTCATCACCCCGGCAAGGGTGTCGGTGGCAAGTATGCTGACGGACTTGTTGTTTACCACAAGATCGCCCGCAATGCCCAGGGCCGTATTTTTTGAAGTAAATACATCGGAGTTTATCTTTTCAGCTTTTGCAAGGGCAGAGACCTCCACCGAGTATGTACCGGGACCGGCTGCGGTGTCCACAGTAACATTCATCACATCAGCAGTCTTCACTTCCGAATCCGTACAGTAAAGAGAGGAATAGAAAAGCTTATAGCCGTCATCGGAGTTGAACTTTTCCGTATCGTTTATCAGCGTGGTCAGAGCAGAAAGAGATGTATTAAATGACTGCCAGGCGGTGAGCTTGTTTTGATAGTCTGTTTTGCTCCTTGTATAAGGGGCTTCCATAGCAGTTTTCTTGGCTTCAATCGTCTTCTCGACAAGGGTCTCCCAGTCTATACCGCTTGTTAATCCGGCGCCTTGAAAACTTTTACTGGTGCTGGTAGTACTTGTATTAGTGCTTGTAGTGACGGGGCTTGTAGTGACGGGGCTTGTAGTGCTGCTGATCGCTGTACTATCGGCCATATAATCACACCCTCTTATTCGCTGTTCTGTTTATAATCTGCTGAAATCTTTTCATAAAAGTTATTGAGTCAGCCTCCGGGATCTGCCGGACGACCTCCTGACTCTCGTTGTCAACAACCGTTATAACAACTCTGTCAATATCGCTATCGTAATTCATTCTTACTGCCTTAACAGACATGGTTTCTTTTTTCACCTTTTCAGCATTCTTTGCTAATTCTTCGTTTCTATGTGGCGCCGGGACATCCTTCGCTGGGACTTTGCCATGTAAAGATGGGACTTGCGTCTTCACGCCGGAAATATTTTTCGGAATATATATATCCATGGCATCACATACCTTTTTTGACTGCCCCCCCTACTGCGAGGGGGGCAGCGTATTCTTAATTTTTACCCTTTCAACAGAGATAGCACCGCCTGTGGCGCCTGGTTCGCCTGAGACAACATCGAAATACCTGACTGTTGCAGTATCTGGCCTTTGGTAAAGTCGGCCATCTCTGCTGCAAAGTCCGCATCGGTTATGGTCGAATTTGCAGATTTTGTGTTCTCATACATGGATGTCATGTTATCAACCTGGAACTGGATCTGGTTCATTGTAGCACCGATGGTTGCCTTATTCGTGTTGATTGAGGAAATGGCAGTGTCCACAGCAGTAATATATGCCTGGGCGCTGGCAACAGAGCTTAAAGCCATGCCGCTGCCGTCTAATGCTGTAGCGCCTACGGATGCTGCACTGACATATACCTGGCTGAAAGCTACCTGTTCAGATGTGCTGTTCGAATCACCCAGCTGGAAGGTAAAGACGGAATTGCCGAAGACAGACGTGTCACCGTACTTGGTGGAAGTGTTGATGTTGTTGAGTGCCGTTTCGAGCTTGTTAGATTCCGTTTCGAGTTTATCCCTGTCCACGGTGTTCGATGATGCAGCCTGTGTAGCAAGCTCTTTCAACCGTAAGAGGATATTGCTGACTGTGTTCATCGCGCTTTCTGAAGTCTGCAGCATGCCGATAGCCTGGTTGCCGTTGTCAATACCTTTGGCAAGGGATGCAGCTTTTACATTCAGTTTAAAAGAGATTGCCGCGCCTGCAGCGTCATCTTTAGCTGAAGCCACCTTGGTACCTGAAGAGAGTCTCTGTAGAGCCTTGTCCTGTGTAGCCTGATTCGCTGATAAGTATTTCTGTGTGTTGATTGCTGCTGAGTTGGTTGCAATTCTAAAAGCCATGGTAAACCTCCTTGTTTTTTTGTTTTGGCATCATGCCATATTTTTTTGAGGGACTTTGATAAAAAACTTTTTCACCTCCCTTTGTTGTTTTCTGTCTCTCATGAATGTATTATCGTTTACTGATGTAAAATCTTAAGAAATATTTTAAGAATTTTATCAAAAGGGGGATTTAGCGGCAAATAAAGCTATACTCTGCTGCATATAATGGGCAGCTTTCTTTTCATGATTTTGAATAAGCTCCTGGTCCAACCTGATGATATCCTCCAGGGACGGATCTTTGTCCGGCACCACGGTATGAAAAAGATCCAGGGAGCATGCCAGCATCTTTTCCCAATCGTCTTTCAGGGCTGCAATATAGACGTCCGCGGCCTTCATTTCAATATCTTTCTCACCATTCAGCCTATCCAGCAACCCGGATGCCTCTTTGTACCGGCAAGTATCTATGTAGACCGTAAGCAGTCTTTTCAAAAGTTCGCTATCATGGTCAAAAACAGGTCTCCACTCTGACGCCAGAGCTATGACCTTATCGAAGAGGCTAAGCTCTTCATAGCAGAGCATGAGAGCCGACAGACAGTTTCTTGTCTTTTGGCCCAATGTTAAGGCTGTCTCAAGCTCAGAGGCGGCATCGGCCATATGCCCCCGGTATATATGGCACATCCCTTTCTTGTAGTGATACTTGCCGGTGCCGGGCATCATTTTGGAGAGCACGGCGGTCAGATTCTCCGGGTCTCTAAGTATCATGAATGTATCGGATATTGAATTAAGCAGATGCGGATCAGATCCACATTCTTCAAATGCCTTCAGCGCATACTCTTTCGCATCAAGTCTTCGCCCTTCCTTGGCACAGCAGAATCCTGCATAAGCATGGAGCCCTGCGAGCATCTGGGGCTTGTTTACAGGGAAAGTACCCATTTCAATACCGGCGCTTTCGGCAGCTGTCAGCTCTTTAAGGGCATTTGAGTAATCTCCTTCGCGCATCAAAATATTGCCCAGGAAATAATAGGAAAAAAAGTCCGCCCCGAAGGTGCTTTTCAGGTCCGCAATATAGGTTTTTGCGTCCCCGTAACTGCCCTGGGCAGCCAGCACATTGATCAGATCCAGATAAGATATCCGCCAGTATTCAGTAGTTCTGAAGAACCTGTCCTCCTTTGCGTCCTCGATAATTTCTTTGTAGAGCATCTCGGATTCTTTAACCCTGTGTAGCCCCATATTGGTCTTGGCCCGAAAAAACCTTACGATAATATCTCCTTTCTTTTCCGCCTGTTCCGCCTCCAGTATTTTGAGGTTTCTCTCAAGCTTCTGCACAATATTATCCGGGCTGTTATAACCATGATGCACTATACGGAGTTGAGTGGCAAGGGTCGGTATGCCGGATCTTCTCAGCGAATAATTGGGCTGTTCATGTACCCTGCCTTCGAAGAGGATATCCTTTCTCCTGGGGAACAGACGTACCTGATAATACTCATCCTTACGGTTTTCAAAAAGCAGTTGCACCATGAAATGGAAGGCTTTCCCCCGATGTGTTTTCAGGATTTTTCTCAATTCACCCGGATGATTCGACTGAAATTCATCGTCGCCGTCAAGCCAGAGAATGTAGTCTTTTGAAGCATGCCTGAGGGATTCATTCCTTGCTGCAGAAAAATCATCACACCAGTCGAAGTGGAATACCTTTGCCCCAAAACTCCTCGCTATCTCCACGGTTCTATCTTTTGATCCCGTATCAACAACAATGAACTCATCGGCAACACCCCTTACAGAGGCAAGCGCCCTGGGTAAATTCTCCTCCTCATTCTTTACTATCATACAGACAGAAAGGGTGGGATATTTTGACACGTACTATCTATCCTTTTTTTGCAACGATTGGAACGGACACCCCGTAGGATTCGTCCTGAAGAATGATCTGTGTAAAAAAACCGTTCTTTATATTAATAATAAGGGGCGACCTCAAGTTTACATAGAGGATATGATTGTCGGGCCTTACGATACAAAGCACCGCTACGTTCTCTATGGCGTTTTCGTCCGCTTCAAGGGTTTTTAAAACGTTTCCTTCCAGTTCAAAACTATAATCTTCAAATATATGGTAAGGGCTTACCACTACAAAGGAGAGTGAAGCCTCCCCGCATGACAGCAGACGAAAGGGTGATGCCTCCCCGAATACGTTTTCCATCGCATACTCTTCATACTCCTCAAATCCGATGATCTTCCCTTTAAGCCTGGTTTCACTCATTATTATCCTCTATCAGTCTCCTTATGGTTTCGAGGTTATCGAAAGCCGACAGCCTGTTGGCATTTTTGATCTCATGGACAAGCTCTTCTCTGACAATGGGATATCCCCTGGGCGCATCTATGCCAAGCCTGATTTTTCCCTTGTCGATCTCAACAACAACGATTCTGATATCACCGTTATCGCCTTTGATTACAATACTTTCATTCTTCTTTCTTGAAAGAACAAGCATTCAGCCTCTTATCCTAAGTAATTTAAAATACTCATTTTCATTATTCTTGACAGACAGGAGATTGTCGCATCATAAGCGTTGGAGAGCATATTAAATTCAGTAACCAATTGTATCATGTCCGCACCTACCATATCGGACATCGTAGTCGTCAGCAGGTCTCCCTTTGTCGCGTTTTGCGTTGTCAGCGTAGTTATTGTACTTGAGTAAGTCCCGATGTAGGCCACATTGTTCGCAGTCAGATCCAGCGCTTTGTCGATACTGCCTATGGCGGTTCTGATGGAGTCTCCATCGTTATTTTTAAGCGCATCCCTCAGTTCCTTTAAAGCGCCGAAAACGCTCGCGGTATCCCCGTCATAAAAAGCGCTCTTCCCGGAAATGCCCAGCTTCTCTTTTGTGTTTCCGTCAACATAAACCTCCTGAACATCATCAGTCCCCTGGAAGGTGACTGAGTAGTCTGTATCGTCCAGTACAAAGGCGGCCGCATTCGATCTCTTTCCCCCGAAAGCATAGGCATTTCCAACCTTTGTATTCCCCAGAGTTACGAGATTCTCTATAATACCTTCTATCTGTACGGCTGCAGTCTCTCTGCTGGCCGCATCCATCTGGTCCGAACCCTGGGTTACGGCCAACTGTTTTGCCGTGTTCAAAAGGTCTTTCACGCTGCTGAATACTGTTTCGTACGTTCCTGCGAAGACGTTGAGCCGGTCGAGGTTCCTTTTATACTGTGTGTTTATGTCCTTTTCCGAGGTCATCTCAACGTTACGCGCATATATGACCGGATCGTCGGAAGGGCGTAGTATCTTCGTTCCGGAAGATATCTGCTCCTGAAGAACGGCAATCTTCTCGTTCATGCTGCTGAGCTGTTTTTTGGAAAAATCAAATCTTATTTTGTCGCCAACTCTCATCTAACCGCCTCTAATATGCTCTGGAAAAGTTCATCAGCGACTGTAAACAATCTTGAGGATGCCTGAAAGGCATACTGATATTTCATAAGATTCGCCATTTCCTCGTCAAG
>Ga0351938_1032_pt1 | contig 53085 bp, 52 predicted proteins | sample TotcelT113001M10_FD_206850 | JGI IMG/M metagenome (GOLD analysis project Ga0351938, IMG submission 206850) | Enriched cells from coal bed in the Powder River Basin, Montana, United States - Total cells T11 rep2 HSBNCT.T11.300.1.M10 ... | reverse complement strand
TTCAATTGCCAATCTTGTGGCGCACCTTGATTTCGGCGAGCTTGAGGAGCTTTATTTCGGCTCCACACAGGACATAAACGCCCTGGCCGCAGCCTTTTTGAACGCCATAATGGAGTACCCCAGCAAGCTCATCTGCCTTGCAAGCCTGCTGCCGGGCCTTTCCAACCTTGCGGGCGCGGTTCTTTTCCAGGTGCTGGAAAAGGCAAACTCCATGTCTGGCGACCTTGTGGCCGAGGTGCTTTTGAGCCTGCTGGACGATATGGACGGCAAGGCCGCGGGCGAGCTTGCCAACCAGTTCTTCGAGCTGGTGAGAAAAATCCACACAGGCAGCGCCCTTTTGGGGCCTCCGGGCAAGCCGGAGCTCACCACGGCCCTCACCCGCAAGCTTGCCGAGCTTGGGGCATCCATTGATCCGGTTCTTCTGTGGAAGGCCCGCATGGCCTTCATCCAGTTAAAGGAGGCAAGGCTTGCCGCAAGAAGCGAGCTTCTGCGTGAAAATCCGGATCTGCTGCGCCAGCGCCTCCTTGAGCAGCCTGCCCTCAAAAACATCGGCATCCGCATAACAAGGCGCAAACTTGAGCTTCTGGACGACATGGATGACACGGATCTTGCCGAGGCTCTTGAAGGGAGCGCTGCAGTTTTTGACGCCAACATGCTTGCTGAAGTGGCAAACCTTTTTTGTCGGCTTTTAAACAGGGTGCACGCCCGGAAGCCCGACTTTGTACGCAATGTTGCCGTGCAGTTTGCAAACTCGGCGGACGGCTTCGAGTTCAATGAAACCGCCAAATGGCTGGGCAAGGACCTTTCTGATGGCTTAAAGCCCCTGCTGCGTGCGGTGCTTCCCGGATTGTTAAACGGGCTGGCCAATGCAGCCGCACCTGAAGATGATGAATACGGCCAGGAAATGGCGGATGCTTTAAGCGCCCTTTCCGCGCTCACCCTTGGCAAGGAGGCATAGCAAATGGACCCCATTTTTAATGAAGCAGCCATAAAAATCCAGAACTCGAGCCTTCTTGAATACAAGGAAAAGGGAGGCAGGGTGATAGGCTATGTTTGCAGCCATGTGCCCGAAGAGGTGATAGCAGCCGCAGACATGCTGCCCTTCCGTTTGCGGGGCATTGAAATAAAATCCACTGCCATAGGCGACTCCTACTTCGGCCCATTTCTGTGCAGTTGCCCCAAGGCCCTTCTGCAAAACGCGGGCGAAGGCCGATTCTCCTTCCTTGACGGCGCAATTATGGTTCAGGCCTGCGACTCCATGCGCCGTCTGGATGAGTGCTGGCGCAAGGCAGGAAAGGATTTTCCAGGCTCCCTGCCGGATTTTTTCCATTACTTTGCCGTGCCCCACAAGGTTACAGACTATTCCGTGCAGTTCTTTGCTGAAGAAATTGAAAAGCTCGCAAAGGCCATTGAGGGGCATTTCAAAGTCTCCATAACGGAGCAAAAGCTTGATGAGGCCATTGAGACATACAACACCACCCGCGACCTGCTGGTCCAACTGGAGGCCCTGCGCCACCGGGACAGCCCACCACTTACAGGCAGCGAGGCAATGGCAATAGTGCTTGCAGGCACGGCCATGCCGAAAAGCGATTACAACAAGCTGCTTGAAGCAACCATAGAGGATTTGAAGAAGCAGCGGGCAAAAACCCACGCAGGCAAGCCCCGCATTCTGCTTGCAGGCTCGGTGGTGGATGATCTGACCCTCATTGACGCCATTGAGGCCGAAGGTGCGGTGGTTGTGGCAGACACCGTGTGCTTTGGCGCAAGAGCCTATGCCGGCCATGTGGAAAAGGGGGGCTCAAGATGGGAAACCCTTGCCCGGCGCTACCTTAACGAGCAGTTCTGCCCCAGGATGTTCGGATATTCCAACGAGCGCTACGAGCTTATCCTGCAAAAATTCAAAGACTCCAAGGCGGACGGAATTGTTTTCCAGAACATCCGCTTCTGTGACCTGCACGGCTCGGAAAACGGCCTTTTCAACAAGCGCCTGGACAAGGCCGGAATCCCCAACACCCGCATAGAGCGCGAATACGGCGAGCTTGCCGATGAAGGCCGTGTGCGTATGCGCATCAATGCTTTTCTGGAAACATTAGGACGCGGCAAAAGCGCCGCCTGAAAGGAAATCCGCTCATGAGACAGGAGCTTACGGAATACGACTTCATCTGGTCTGTTAACAACCTGCTTTCCACGGCAGCCAAAACAGCCAAGGGAACCCCCAAGGAATACAAGGCGCTGTTGAAGCGCATACCTCACTTTTCAGACCTAATTGACTCCATGATAGGCCTTGGCGAGCCGGGCGTTGTCTTTCTGGAGAGCTTTGCCGAGTACACGGACATGATTTTAACGGCAAAGGCCCAGGGCAAGAAAACCTGCTTCACCACCTTCTGCCAGTCGCCGGTCATTCTTCATGCAATGGGAGTCGTGCCCCTGGTGCTGGAGGTGCTCACGGTTGCAGGCACCCTCATAAGAAAGAGCGCCATCGGCGAGTTCATGGACTACTGCCTGGAGGCGGGCTTCACAGAAACCAGCTGCTCCTCCCAGCGGGGCTCCATGGGCGCATACCTTGCCGGGCTTGCAGAAAAACCCGACTTTGTGCTCATTGACACGCCGGGAATATGCGACACCAATGCCAACTCCTTTGCCTTTGCAGCAGCGCATTTCGACATCCCCTTCTACCAGTTGAACTACCCGCCCACCATAGATGACGAGCGGGCAATAGAGTACCACCGCAAAGACTTCAAACACATGATCTCCTTTCTGGAGGAGCAGACAGGCAAGAAGCTGAATGTGGAGCGCCTGCGGGAAATCATGCTTGAAATGCAGCGCCAGGACGAAATGGTCTGCGAGCTTCAGGATCTTCAAAGGCTCATCCCCAATCCTGTGCCGGGCATTTACAACCTTTTCATCTACGCAATCCGCTTTACGCTGGCGGGCCTGCCCGCCTGCACAAGGATGATTGAGGTGATGCTCAAAAAGGCCAAGGAAAACGCAAAGGCCAACAGGGCGGGCACATCCAGCGGCAAGGAGGAAAAACGGGCGCTTTTTGTTTACATTGACCACTATTCGGCCAACCTGCCCCTGTTCAATTTCCTTGACCAGCACAACATAAGCCATTTAGGCGGAATACTGGACCGCTACTACCAGGATGACGCCTTTTACAAAGGATCAACCTCATACAAGACAGAGACCCAAACCCTGGATGCCATGATTGATTCGCTGGCCCGCCAGAACGCCCATCTGCCAATGGTCAAGCAGATTCGCGGCCCTTATGACTCTCCGGAAATGTGGCTTGAGGAAATAAAGCGGCTTGCGGAAATGTTGAACCCGGACATGACCATATATTCAGGCACCCCCGGCTGCCGCAACACCTGGGGCATGGTTAAGCTTCTGGTCAATGACCTGGAAAAAACAGGCTACCCCACCCATATCATCAACTCGGATGCCTTTGATGACCGGGTGGAGTCATGGGAGGCCACAGCCCACAGGCTTCAGGAATTTTTGGACTTGAGGGGTTTCAACTAAAATGCCCGCAGGCAAAGAAGCCTGCCCAATAAAACCGGAGGATTGTAAACCATGATAACAGCAGGATGCGATGTGGGCTCCCTGACAAGCAAGGCTGTTGTGATGCGTGGCGACCGCATTTTGGGCTCCGCTATCATCCGCTCGCGCACAAAGCCCGAAGAAACAGCCCGCCAGGTGCTCGATGAGGCCTTGAAGCAGGCGGGTCTTTCCCAGAAGGATATTTCCAAATGCGTTGGCACGGGCTACGGACGGGAGCGCATTGACTTTGTGAATGACACCCGCTCGGAAATAGCCTGCCACGGCAGGGGCGCAAAATGGCTTGTGCCCACGGCCAGAACGGTAATAGACATAGGCGGCCAGGACTGCAAGGCCATGCGTCTTGATGAAAACGGCGCTGTGGGCCGCTTTGTCACCAACGACAAATGCGCGGCAGGCACGGGCCGGTTTCTTGAAGTCATGGCCGATGTCCTCCATGTGCCCATTGAGGAGCTTGGCAAGCTATCGGCCCGTGCAAAGGCCCCTGTTGTGCTGGCCTCCACATGCACGGTCTGGGCCCAGGCCGATGTCATTGAGTACCTCAACGCGGAAACGAGCATCGAGGACATAGGCGGCGGCATAAACAACGCAATGGCAGGCCGTGTGGCAAGCCTTGCCAATGCAGTTAAGGTTGAGCGCGATGTTTGCATGACCGGCGGAGTGGCCAAGAACATTGGAGTGATCCGGGCTTTGGAAAAGCTCATCGGCCAGAGGATTGTGATCCCCAGAAAAGCCGACCCACAGCTTGCCGGTGCAATAGGCGCAGCCCTGCTTGCCCAGGAAGGCAGCTGATTTTTCGGCAAGATTTTTTTGCCTTTTAAAATTTTGAATTCTTTTTCGCCCTGCCTTACCGGGCTTGAAATGGAGGCATTATGCTGGTTGCCGGAATTGATGTTGGCTCTTTGACCGCCAAGGCGGTGATTCTGGAGAACGGAAAAATAAAGGCAAGCGCCGTTATCCGCGCCACGCCAAAACCCGATGAATCCGCCCGCCTGGCCCTTGGGGCGGCCCTTGAGCAGGGCAAACTCAAGGAGGCGGACATTGCGTTCAGGGCAGGAACAGGATATGGCAGAAAGAAAATCCGCTCCGCTGACGCAATTTTTTCGGAAATCGCCTGCCATGCCAAGGGCGCTCTGGCAGACAGGCCCACAGCCCGCTCAATAATAGACATAGGCGGCCAGGACGCAAAGGCAGCTATTTTCGATGAAAACGGCCAGGTCCTTCGCTACCAGTACAACGACAAGTGCGCTTCCGGAACAGGCCGCTTTCTGGAAATAATGGCCGAGGTCATGGGCGTGAAGCTTGAGAACATGGGCGAGCTTGCCCTTGCCGCCAAAAACACGGTGCGCATCTCAAACCAGTGCGTTGTGTTTGCAGAAACCGAGGTCATAAGCCTCATCAACGCAGGCCAGGAGCCGGGCGCAATCATAAAGGGCATCCATCAGGCAATGGCAGGCCGCGTTGCAGCCCTTGCCAGAAGCATCGGCGTAACCCCGGAAGTGGTATTCACCGGCGGGGTTGCCAAAAACAAAGGTGTTGCAGCAGCCCTTGCCGAATCTCTGGGCCTGGAGCTTTTTGCCCTGTCCATTGACCCGCAGATAAACGGGGCATTCGGCGCGGCCCTTATGGGCGCAGAGCAGGCTGCCAGCGGCAAAATGGCTTCCTGAAATAAGAACCCAATTACAATTTCCCTTAAAAAATCGGGGGAGGGGCCTTATTTAAAGGCTTTTCCCCCGAAGTTTTTTAATAATGCCTGGGTATTGCAGGCATGAAAAAGCCAAATCGCCTGCTGAAAGACAAACCTCCTGCCGAAAGCCGCCGAATTCCGCAAAAATTATGCGCCTATATTTTTCCTTGACACAGGCTGTTAAAGGGAATAGAAACTGATTGAGTAGTCAGTATAAAAAAGGAAAAGGGCATGACAAGGAAAAACGACATTCTGCTGGCTGCCACGCACCTGCTTGCCCTGAAAGGGTTTAAGGAAACCTCCATGGCAGAGCTGGCAAAAGTTGCGGGGGTGGCCCAGGGAACCATCTTTTATCACTACAAAAACAAGGAAGAGCTGTTTCTGGCCATTTTAAAGTCTTTTCAGGAGGACATTGTTGCGGAGTTTTCCCGCCACCGCCAGATGCGGCAATCTGATAGCGGCCTGCAAATGGTTGCTGATGTGATTGATTTTTATCTGCACATTGCCTCCCAGATGGAGGAGCGGTTCATGCTGCTTCATCGCCATGACGCCCATGAGCTTGCAAGAAGCAACGAGGATTTTCATACCTGCCTGGAGGCCATTTATGATTGCCTCATTGACATTTTTGAGCAGGCCATTCTTGCAGGCCGGGAAGACGGCTCCATAGACGATTGTTCCCCCAGGCGCATGGCCATGATAATTTTCACGCTGGTAGATGGTCTTGTCCGTTTCCACACTTACAATCTTTATGATGTCGGCAGCCTGTACGAAGATGTTGTCCAATCGTGCAAGGCAATGTTGAAAAAAAATATTCCATAGGTCGGGAGATCGGGGATGCTTGCAAAAATATTTCCTTTTACCAAATGGTTTGACGGCTACAATTTTAACAGTTTGAGAACGGATTTTATCGCAGGGCTGACAGTTGCACTGGTGCTGATACCTCAGTCAATGGCCTATGCCCAATTGGCAGGGCTGCCTGCCTATTACGGCCTTTATGCCGCCTTTCTGCCGCCGATGACGGCAGCCCTTTTCGGCTCAAGCCGCCAGCTTGCCACCGGGCCTGTTGCCATTGTCTCTCTTATGACGGCAGCTTCGCTGGAAACGCTGGCAACAGCCGGAAGCCCCGGTTTTATAGCCTATGCAATTATGCTGGCGCTGATGATAGGTTTTTTTCAGTTCATGCTGGGCGTTTTGAAGCTGGGCCTTGTGGTGAACTTTCTTTCCCACCCTGTTGTGAACGGTTTTACAAACGCTGCGGCCATTATCATTGCGTCATCACAGCTTTCAAAGCTTTTCGGCGTTTATGTTGATTCCTCGCCCCACCACTATGAAACCATCTGGCATGTGCTTGGAGCGGCAGTCCACTACACCCATTGGCCAACATTGTTCATGGGTGCGCTTGCCTTTGGAATAATGTACTTTCTCAAAACAGTTGCTCCCCGTGTGCCCAATGTGCTTGTGGCGGTGGTCATCACCACCCTGCTTTCCTGGGGCCTGGGTTTTGAGCACAATATCAAGGCCAATCAGACAGACATTGTTTCGCCTAAAGCCCAAAGCATAATGGGGCAGTTCAACAGTGCATCAGAAGAGGTTGCAGAGCTTTCAAAGCAGCGGACCCGGCTGATGGCGGAACTGACCACGGCACGGCAGGCCCATGATTCTGTGCTTGCTGCCGACATCGAGCACAATGTCAGCGTGGTGAATATAAATATGCAGCAGGCAAAGGAGGAGGCTCATCAGGCAAGGGAGGCCCTGCGCTACCTGCATTTTTACGGAGTTCCCCAAGATGACGGTCATCTGGTTTTCTATGCCAAAGAGGAACTGCCCAAAGGGGCTGCCACTGACGGCCGCACCTGGAGAATCCGCATCGGCAACCAGTCCCTGCCTCAAGACTCCATTGTCATGACAGGCGGCGGCGCTGTTGTGGGCAGCATCCCCAAGGGTTTGCCCGCATTTTCAGTTCCTGCCATTAACCTTAAAGTGATCGCTCACCTGTTTCCCTTTGCAGTCATCATCTCTTTGCTGGGTTTTATGGAAGCCATTTCCATTGCAAAGGCAATGGCAGGCAAAACAGGCCAGCGGCTTGACCCCAACCAGGAGCTTATCGGCCAAGGCTTGGCAAACATGGTGGGAGCCATAGGGCAGAGCTATCCTGTTTCAGGCTCCTTTTCCCGGTCTGCGGTCAACCTCCAGGCAGGGGCCGTATCAGGGCTGTCCAGCGTGTTCACCGGAGTGACTGTGCTGGTGGCATTGATGTTCTTCACGCCTTATCTTTATCATCTGCCCCAGTCGGTGCTTGCAGCAGTCATCATGATGGCTGTTATCGGGCTGATAAATGTTTCGGGTTTCATTCACGCATGGCACGCCAAAAAATATGACGGAGTCATTTCCATTATAACATTCTGCTCCACCCTGGTTTTTGCCCCCCACCTTGATAAGGGGATAATGATAGGCGTTGTGCTTTCGCTTGGCGTCTTTCTTTACAAAAGTATGCGGCCAAAGGTTGTTTCCCTGGCCCGCGCCCAGGATTACGCCCTGCGTTGCGTTTCCACGCATGGGCTTAAAGAGTGCGACCATATTTCAATGGTTCGTTTTGACGGGCCGCTTTTCTTTGCAAATTCAAGCTACCTTGAAGACAAGATGATGGAGATAATGCGCGCAAAACCGAGCTTGCGGCATATAGTGCTTGTGTGCAACGGCATAAATGATATTGACGCATCCGGCGAGGAAACCCTTTCGCTGCTCATTGATCGAATTCGAAGCGCAGGGCTTGATATCTCGTTAAGCGGTGTCAACGAATCTGTGATGAAGGTGTTCAAGAGAACCCATCTGCCCGAAAAAATCGGCGAAGACCATATTTTTGCAACAATGGAAAAGGCCATCAGCACAGTTTATCCGTTATCTCACAGCAACAACAGGGAAGAGGCATGCCCGCTTTTGACAGCGTGCCCGTTGCCTATAAAATAGCTTCAACCCACGGGAGACGAACATGTCCGTAATCACGATTTTCAGCGGAACCTTCTGCAAAACGGAAGAGGTGGTGGAAGCCCTTGTTTCGGGCACGGGCAGAAAACTGATGACAGACCACGACATTGTTGAAAAGGCTGCTCTGCTGTCAGGCATAGCCGGGTCAAAAATTGAGCGGGTATTTTCTCCCAGGACTTCCGTGTTCAACAAATTCACCCATGAGAAGGAGCGCTCTCTTGCCTACCTGCGTTTGGCAGCGGCAAAAACCCTTTCAGAGGACAACCTTGTAATCAGCGGGTTTGCCGGCCAGCTCATTCCCCGCGAAGTGAACCATGTGCTTCATGTCTGTCTTATTGCAGACCTCAAGTTTCGGGTGGAAAGGGCTGCCAAATCCCTCAAAGTGTCCGAAAGCGAGGCCGTAAAGCTTATTGCCGGCCATGAGGAAGCCAGGGCTGCCTGGATAAAGGCCCTTTGGGGAAAGAATGACCCCTGGGACCCTCAACTCTACGACATGGTTCTGCCCACAGATAAAAAAGATGTCAATGCCCTCTCCGCCACCATTTTGGAACACGCGGACTCAAGCGTGGTGCGCACAACCTCACGAAGCATGAAGGCTGTGGATGACTTCCTGCTGGCTGCCCAGGTGGAGGTGGAGCTTGTGCATGAGGGGCATCAGGTAGGCGTTTCCTCCAAAAACGGGGTGGTAACCCTTACCATTAACAAGCATGTGCTCATGCTAAACCGCCTTGAGAGTGATCTCAAGGCCATTGCCAGCAAGGTTCCCGGCGTCCAGAAGGTGGAAACCAGGGTGGGGCCTGGCTTTCATCAGGCGGATATTTATCGGAAACAGGATTTTAATATGCCATCAAAAATACTGCTTGTGGATGACGAGCGGGAGTTCGTGCAGACCCTCTCCGAGCGCCTGCTCATGCGCGAAATGGGCTCGGCCATAGCCTATGACGGAGAATCCGCCCTTGATGTGGTGCGCGAGGACGAGCCGGATGTGATGATTCTCGATCTTAAAATGCCGGGCATTGACGGCATGGAAGTGTTGCGCCGGGTCAAGGCCACCCAGCCCCAGATCGAGGTCATAATCCTCACCGGGCATGGCTCGGAAGCTGACAGGGAAACCTGCATGAAGCTCGGTGCCTTTGCCTACCTGCAAAAACCTGTTGATGTCGAGGAGTTGAGTGCGACCATAAGGCTTGCAAACGAGAAGATTCAAAGGGCAAGGGCAAGGGCAAGCAGCTAGGCAAACTTCCGCTTTTTTGGCTTTAAGCATAAAAAAGGCTTGGCAGAATGGACCTTTTAAATAAAATAAGGCCAGCTTTCTGGAATATCCGGCCCAGGACATCTGCGGCAGGCCGCTACCTGTTCAACTACCGCCGCATCTGGAAATGGTCTGTATTTCTTATAAGCGCTGTTGCCATACTGCCCCTTGTCTTTATCACCGCGCTTGATTACAGGGTCACGGAGCGCGCCCTTGAGTCGGAGTTCCGCTCCCAGACCGCTCATATGGCATCCAACACTCATCTGGCCATGAGCTTTTTCTTGAGCGAGCGCAAGTCAGCCCTCAATTTCATTGTGCACGACAATCCGCCCGATGCCCTCAATGACGAGAACCGTCTGGCCCAGGTGCTCAAGGCCCTGCAGCAGGGTTTCGGCGAGGGTTTTGTGGATCTGGGCATAATAGACAGCAATGGAGAGCAGAAGACCTATGTGGGCCCCTACAGCCTGCACGACAAGGACTATCGTGAACACCCCTGGTTCCGCATGGTGGTTAACCAGGATGTGCACATAAGCGATGTGTTCCTTGGTTACAGGCAGGTTCCCCACCTTATCATTGCAGTGAAGCAGCACCTGCCGGACGGCTCTTTTCAGGTTTTAAGGGCCTCGCTTGGCATAGGCCCCTTTCAGGAGATGCAGGACAAATTGTCCCTTGCGGGAATGGGAGATGTTTTTCTCATCAACAAGCGCGGCGTATTGCAGACCGATTCGCGCTATCACGGCAAGGTCTTTGACAAAATGCCCTTTCCTGTCCCTGATTACGATCCCCACACCCAGGTCATCGAAGGGTTGAGCCCCCAAGGGGAAAAGCTGCTTATCGGCTACCGCTTCATTGAGGGAACGCCGTTTATCCTGATGATTGTAAAGCATAAAAAGGTTTTGCTCGAATCGTGGCGGCAGGCCAGGGTGGAACTGATTTTGTTTCTCCTTTTCAGCGTGACCCTCATCCTGGCGGTTATTCTGGGTTCAGCCACCTACATGGTGCGCAACATGCATCTTGCAGACGAAAAGCGCCTTATGAGCCTGCACCATATTGAGTATGCCAACAAAATGGCGTCCATAGGGCGGATGGCGGCAACCGTGGCTCATGAAATCAACAACCCGCTTGCAATAATCAATGAAAAGGCCGGTCTCATCAAGGACCTGTTCACCATAAAGCAGAGCTATTCCGCTGACACCAAGCTCATAGGCCTGGTGGATGCAATTTTGAACGCTGTGAGGCGTGCCGGTAAAATAACAAAGCAATTGCTTGCTTTTTCGCGCAACCTGGAGGCCAGCGTTGAAATCATTCACCCTGAAGAAGTGGTGAGAGAGGTTCTCGTTTTTCTGGAAAAGGTGACGGAAATGCGCGGCATTTCCGTAAAAATATATGCCGCCCCTCAAACAAAGCCCATAAGAAGCGACCGGGGCAAGCTCCAGCAGATTTTCTTGAACATCATCAACAATGCTTACGCGGCAATGCCCGACAACGGCAATCTGACAGTGCACATTCGCCCCACACACAACGAAGACGGCATAATAATCCGTTTCTGTGATGACGGGTGCGGCATTGAAAAAGAGGATCTGAACCGCATTTTCGAACCCTTCTTTTCAACCAAGACAAGCCAGGGGGGGACAGGACTGGGGCTTTCCATAACCTATAACCTGGTTCATGAAATCGGCGGAAAGATAACCGTGAGCAGCGAGCCCGGCGAAGGCACCTGCTTTACAATCACCCTTCCGGCCAGCATAGAGTCTTAAAAAAAGGAGCAGGCCATGCGGGTACTTCTTGTGGATGATGAAGTTGATCTGGCGTCAGCCCTTGCAGAGAGGCTTGAAATGCGGGAGATTGAAACCGATTGGGTTTCCTCCGGTGCAGATGCCATCAAACGGGTTGAGGAAAAAAAATACGATGTGGCTGTTCTGGATGTGAAGATGCCTGGGATAAGCGGCCTGGACTTGAAGGCCCGCCTTGAGCGGATTGATCCGGGCGTGAAATTCATTTTTCTTACCGGCTATGGCTCTGAAATTGATTTCAAGGAGCTCACATGCCGGGCAGGTGAAACATCATGCCTGGTAAAACCCATTGATATCAATGACCTTATAGGCATGATGAACTCCCTTGTTGAAAAACCGGAAAGGGGATGACCGATGGCTGCCCCCGATGAAATCGGCCAGGCCGGGCTCAAGTTTTTTGGCCGTACCACCGCGGCCTTCACCCATGATCTTAAAAACGCCCTGGCCATAATCAGCCAGAATGCAGGCCTGATGAACGATTACCTGCTCATGGGGGAAAAGGGGATGCCCCTTGATCCTGCCCGGCTCAAAACCGTGGCGGAGCGCATTGACGGTCAGACTCGCAGGGCGGACCAGCTCATAAAGAACATGAACAGGTTTGCCCACAGCATTGATGAGCCGGTTAAAACGGTTGACATCAACGAAATGGTGGAGCTGCTGGCTGCCGTGTCTTTCCGGGAGGCATTCCTTCAAAGGGTAACTCTGGTTCCATGCCCGGAAAAAGAGCCCCTTATGGTGACAACCAGACCGTTTCTGCTGCTCGCCCTGCTGGGCCGGTTCCTCACAGCGGCCCTTGGTTTAACGGCCGAAGGTAGGGAAATTCAGATATGCGTCATCCGGCAAAAAAACGGCGGGCAGGTTCGCTTTGCAAATCTGGGGGGTATTCCCGATACAGACAAGGCTGCTGCGGGTTTGAGCCAAACCGGGCAGATTCTGCTTGATGCGCTTGGTGCGCAGCATTTTCAAGACAAGGATGCAGGGAGCATTACAATAACCATTCCCAATGTTGAAGGCGCCTGAACAGGGCTGTAATTTCAAGCAAAAGGAGGAAGAGCCATGAAGGAAAAAGTGTTGCTTGTGGATGATGAAAAGGAATTTTTGGAAGTCATGTCCGAGCGCATGGCCAACAGGGGCATGGCCGTTTCAACCGCCGATTCGGCTTTTGACGCCCTTGAGCAGCTTGGAAGCGGCAACTTTGATGCCATAGTGCTGGATCTAATGATGCCCGGCATGGACGGCATTGAGGCCCTCAAAACCATAAAGCAGAAGAATCCGGCCCTGCAGGTCATATTGCTCACAGGGCACGCGACCGTGGAAAAAGGCATTGAGGCCATGAAGCTTGGGGCCACGGATTTTGTGGAAAAACCAGCGGACATCAATGCGCTTGCCGAAAAAATAAAAACCGCAAAGGCCAATAAAATGGTGATAGTTGAGCAGAAAATGGAGGAAAAACTAAAAAACATAATCACATCCAAGGGCTGGTGATGCCTTGCCGGCTGCGCCTGAACCGGGCTCCGGCAAAAGGGGCTTTATATCTCTGCGCCATTGTTTCAAATTGCGGTGCGCAGGCCCTTTCAAACCTTGGGATGCCTCTATTTTCCGGCTCGCATTAACTTGATTAAGCCAAAACAGCGGCTAAATTTCACTTGCCAATAAAAGCTGTCCCAAACAAATCTCCTGCTTTGGAATCATAAGGGGAAGTCCTGTTGCTCAAAACAGGCTTCCCCGCGCCTTTTGGAATCTGCAAGCCGGCCCGCTGTTTTGCATCGCAAAAGCCGGCGGAACCATCTGTAAAAAATCCGCAGAGCCATAAGGCTGTTGAAAGGGGCCGCAAAAAATGAGAAAATTTAATTTGGGCTTTGGAATAGACATTTTTCACAAGGGCAAAGCCCCGCAAAGATACGCCTTTTAAATTCCAGCTTGAACAAATTCGGAGGCAAAGATGATTAATTCGCCCGATAATGGCTCTGTCAGCGTTTCACGCCGAGGCCAGGTTGCCCTGCTAACCCTGGAAAGGCCAAAAAGGAAAAACGCCTTTGGAAAAGCCATGTGGGAAAGTATTGCCCTTGCGGCAGAGGATTTGACGGCGAATGTTCCCCGCGCCGTGGTGATAACAGGAGCAGGCGATTTTTTCTGCGCTGGCATGGATGTGAACCCGGACAACCCCCAGGTGGCAGCTCTCATGGAGGCTTTGCAGACCAAAAACCCGGAGCCCATGCGCCAATTGCTAAAGCAGATGCGTGCATCCATTGACCCCATCTTTGAGCTGCCTGTACCCATAATTGCGGCGGTCAACGGCGGGGCCTACGGTGGCGGGGCCGAGCTTGCCTCGCGCTGCGACTTGAGGGTGATGGACGAGAATGCGGTTTTCTGCTTTTCGGAAGTATCATTGGGGCTGATGCCCGACTGGGGCGGTGGCGTTGCCATTACAAGACTTGTGGGGCCTTCGCGGGCTGCGGATCTTGTTCTCACCGCCCGCAGGGTGGGGGCTGTTGAGGCTCTTTCTCTGGGCCTGGCAAACCGGGTTGCCCCGGCAGGCAAGGCCCTGGAAGTTGCCCTTGAGCTGGCTCAAACAATAGCGGCCAACGGCCCGCTCTCGGTGCGGGCCGCCCTGGCAGTCATTCGGGAAACACCTGCAAGAACGCTTAAAAGCGCCCTGGACCTGGAGCTTGAGCTTGCGTCAAGGCTCATTGCAGACGGGGAGTGCATACACGGGGTCGCGGCCTTTTTTGAAAAAAAGAAGCCGACTTTTCCGGACCCTCGATAGACGACAAAATCTTTGGCTCTTGCCCTGCCTATTGCCTCATGAAGCCCTTGCTTTCCAAGGCCTCGCGCACCTTTTCCGCCAGCATCTGTCTGGAGAAAGGCTTTTCCAGGAAAATGAGGCCCTCGTCCAGCACGCCCTGGTGGCTGATTATCTCTGCAGAATAGCCGGACATGAAAAGGCTTTTCATCTCCGGCCGCAGATCCTTGAGATGGTGCCACAGGGTGAGGCCGTTCATGTTGGGCATAACAACATCTGTGAGCAGAAGGTGAATATCGCCCTTGTAAGCCTGGGCAAGGTTTATGGCCTTGTCGGGGCTGTTGACCGCCAGAACCTTGTAGCCAAGCTGGGTGAGCACCTGCTTGGTCAGATCCAGCAGGGGGTCTTCATCTTCAACCAGAAGAATCGTCTCCATGCCCTGGGGAGGCTCAAAGCCCTCCTGGTTCAGGCCTTTGGCCATGAATTGCCCGTCATCATGGCAGGGCAGAAAAACCTTGAAGGTTGAACCCTGGCCCGGCTCGCTGTAAACCTTTATAAACCCCTCGTTCTGGCGGACAATGCCGTAAACCGTTGCCAGGCCCAGGCCTGTGCCCTTGCCCACATCCTTGGTGGTGAAAAATGGGTCAAAAATGCTTTCCTGGGTCTTCTTGTCCATGCCCGAGCCCGTGTCGCTAACGGAAAGCATGACAAATTTCCCGGAAAAAGCTCCATTGCCCATCTCCAGATGGGGATGCTCCTCAACCTGCACCACAGCGGTTTCAATGGTCACGGTGCCAACATCGCTTATGGCGTCCCGCGCATTAACCACAAGGTTTGTGATTATCTGGTCTATCTGGGCCGGGTCCATGTAAACAGGGCAGATGGTAGCGTCCGGTTTCCAAAGGAACTGGATGTTCTCGCCGATGAGCCTGCCCAGCATCTTGTACATGCCGCCTATGGTTTTGTTAAGGTCAAGAGCGGCGGGGGTTATGGTCTGCTTTCGGGCAAAGGCCAGAAGCCGGTCAACAAGCTGGGCGGTTCTCTTGCCAGCCTCCTTTATCTCGCTCACATACCTGTGGAGCGTGCTTGCCGAATCCAGGCCCATAAGGGCAAGCTCCGAATAGCCTATTACAACGCCCAGCATATTGTTGAAGTCGTGGGCCACCCCCCCGGCAAGCTGGCCGACCGCCTCCATCTTCTGTGCCTGACGAAGCTGGCTTTCGAGCTTCTCGCGCTCGGCCTCTGCTCTTTTGCGGGCAGTTATGTCCCTGCTCACCGAAAGAATGCCCTCAAACTCGCCTTTGGCATTGCGGATATAGGAGAAAACAGCCTCTATCCAGATGGTGGGGCCGTCCTTTCTGTATTCCTCAAGCTCAAGGGTGCGGGTGCGGGTTGGATCTGCGTTACCCCTTGCCTCCAGGGCCATCTCCTCCTCAAACACCTGCATGGCGTATTCCAGGGAGGCCGGGGTCATTATCTGATCAAGTGACTGGGTAAAGCTTTCCGCAACAGTGTATCCGCGCAGCCGCTCCACCGAAGGGCTGATGTAGGTGAATTTAAGGTCCCTGTCCTGAACGGAAATCACATCTGCGGTGTTGTCGGCAATGAGGCGGTACTTTTCCTCGCTTTCCTTTAGCTCTTCCTGGGCTTTTTTGCGGTCCGTCATGTCCATTATTGCGCCCACAAGGCTTGTGGCGCTGCCATCAGCATCCATTATGGCAGCCTTGTGGAATATCACATCGCGCATCTGGCCCAAGGCGTTTTGAACCCTGGATTCATAAATCTGGGCGCCTGCACTTTCAAAAATCTCTTCATCCTTTCGCTGGTAGAGCTTTGCAAGGTCTTCAGGGGCGATGTCAAAAACGGTTTTGCCCTTCAACTGCTCCCTGTTGCGGCCGAAGAAATCCTCAAAAGCCTTGTTCATGCCAAGGTAACGGCCCTGCCTGTCCTTGTAGAAAACCGGCACGGGCATGGCCTCCAGCAGGGCGTCCAAAAAGGCCCGGCTTGCTTCCAGCTTGCCAAGCAGCCCGTCCCGCTCGGCAAGCGCCCTGGCAAGGGCCAAATTGCTGTATCCAAGCCTGGAAATCAGCCCGGCAAAGCGGGCGTAAAAGCCCATGAGCGCATCCACGGACTTGCGGGGCCAGCGGGGGACGCGATCCAGCGCATCCAGATATTTCTCCTCGTCAAATCCGAATTTTTTTGCCTGCTGGCGGAAGGTTTCCCTGTCAATCTCTTCATCATCAAAAAAGAACTGGCCAAAGAAAAGGTTGCCCAAATGCCTGTTGCCCACAAAAATTGGTGTGGATATGTCCCAGAGGTTGTTTTTGCACTTGTAGAGCTTGTGCTGGCCGATTTGAACGCCCTGGGAAAGCTCGCAGTCGCTCTCAATGCAGGCCTTGTTTGCCTGGGGGTTAACCCTGTGGAACTTTGTGCATATATCCTGCCAGCCCGCAGCTACAAGAACCTTGCCCTTCAAATCAATTATGGCCACCCCCATGCTGGTGAGCGCATAGAAATTGTCCATCACTGTCTGGATTTCCGGCGCATCAAGAATATCGGAAAGCTCCAGGGCTTCCAGGCTGCCGTCTGGCTCAAGAATGGCATTGAGCTTGGCGCGGACCCTTGCCTCGCTTTCCTCAAGGGCTTTTCTGGCGTTGCGCTCCTGGGTCTGATCCCTGAAAACAAGAACCACACCTTCTGTTTTGGCGTCTTCAACACGAATGGGCGCGCCGCTGTCTGCAATGGGAATCTCGCGGCCGTCTTTGGAAATCAGCAGGGTGTGGTTGGCAAGGCCCACCACCTGGCCGTCCCGCATGACCCGGGCGACCGGGCTTTCAACCGGGGCGCGGGTGTGCTCGTTTCTAATCACAAAAATATCTTCAACAGGCCGTCCGGCAGCCTCATCCTGCGACCAGCCCGTCAACTCTTCGGCCACAGGGTTCATCTGCGTCACCAGACCCTGTGCGTCCGTTGAAAGCACCGCATCACCGATGCTGTAAAGGGTTGCCTTGAACTGCTCTTGGGCCTGGCGCTTTTCCTTTTCCATAAGGTAAAGATTTGCAAGGTTCCGCACCTGCCTCTGCCGGAAAAGGTATCCCGCGGCAATGGCAGCCAGAAGCACGCCAAGAATCATGAAAATGCCAAAGGTCATGGCAAGGTAACGAATCGGGGCAAGAATCTCGTCTGCATCCACCTTGGAAATCAAAAACCAGTTGGAGCCTTCAATAGACCGCAGGTCTGAAAGCACCTCCACCCCCCGGTAATCCCTGCCCTGAAAAACCCCTGCCCTGCCCATAACCGCATGGACGGCGGGGAGATCCGCCTGCCCTATGGGAATGCGCAGCACGAGGGCTGCTTCAGGCCGGTGCCGCAGGGGGTTGAGAAACAGAACGCTGTCATCCTCCCGGCGCACCAGAAGCGTTTCAGCGCTTTGGCTCATGGTCGGCCATGAGGAAATCATCGGATAAAGGAAACTTTCCGCGTTGAAGCGCAGCACCAGGGCCGCAGGCAAAGGCCTGCCGGAGCTGTCAGGGGGAAAGATGACCGTATCAATGTGTGCAATGCCGTTGGGGCACAGATAGATATCGGACATTACAGGGCCGTTTTCCGCCAGGGCCTTTTCCAGGGCCAGAAGAACTTCCCGATTAAGGGCATGTGGATTTTCGTCGGCGGAAAGAAGAATGTTTCCCGACAAATCCACAAGCAAGGAATCCGAATAGCCTTGGGATTCCGTGTCCAGAACAAGACGGTTATGCCATTGCCGGGTCAGTTCCGGATTCTGCGGGTCTTTAAGCCATTCTTCCAGCGCCTGTGCAAAAAATGGGCTGCCTGCCGCCCGTTTGGCGTCAGCAAGGCGCTCTTTGCGCCATTGCACAAGCTGCTGGGCCTTGAGAGCGCCGATGGAGCTCAACTCCTGGTGCTTTTCCTGACGGATGCGGCTTGTTTCATCGTTTAAAAAAACAAGGCAAACAGCCACAAAGACAATGACAAGCAGCGCAAAAAAAGCGGTCCATATACGCCAATCCGGCTTTTTGGGCGGCAGGGAAGCTTTTTGCATGGTTCAATCTCCAGCCTGGCAATTCCGGGTTGCAAACACACGCCTAAAGAGCACTGTTAGGGTTGCAGATTCGGTCTTAAAACAAAGCAGGGGTTTCCCCAAAGTAAAAAGTAAGATGTGGGGCTTGTGATCAGGGGCAGACAGGGGTTTTGCTCTTTGCCTGAAGGACTGGTGACACAAAATGAGGCTTTTGCCTTCTCTCCCGGCGGTGCAGCATGAGCATACAGCCCCCCAAGGCTGAAATCAAGCATCCCCTGCATTGATTTATATTCTACATAGTTTTGTATGCTGACGCAACCATTTGTATTATTTAAAATAAAATTCTACAAAAATGGCATTTGAAAATCTGCTAAAAACAGTAAAATAGTAGGGACTACTTGATGTATGGCTGTGGTTTGTCAAGGAAAAGCCTCTTTTGCCTGCTCATGGCTGCACGGAAAATTCAACAATCCATGAAAAATACTGACAAGCCAATTGCAGAAACTCTTCTTTGGATGAGCTTTCTTGAAGGAAACTTTTTCTGGAGATGGTTTTTTGAGGCATTGCGGCCAAGCCCTGGGGAAAGGCGGAGGGGGCCATTCATTCGGGGCTGCGCCGGCCTGCAACAGAGAGCCCTTTTCCATTTTGCATGGCAGGCATTGTTGCCGACCGGCGCATTTTAAGGAAGGAAAGTTTTCGGTACTGCTCCCTTACAGTCCCGGCCCTGGCCGAATCAGGGCCGGAACCGCCTGCGATTCCATTCAAGGCCTTAACTTGGTTTGGCTGGAACAGAATCGGCACTGGCCAAATTTACCGCACCATCACTGATGCTCCGGAAAAGCCGCCGGAGCATTGTTATTCCGCCTCCCCTGGGGATTTGCTCTTTCCCAGGCTGCGTCTCACGGCGGCAAGGTCATTTTCAAGCTGGCGCTCCCTTGCCAGAAGGAAGTCCTGGCGGGACTGTTCGTTCCACGAGGGTTCATTTAAAGGCCAGTCTGCAAAGACATAGCCGCCTCCAAATCCGCGAGCCCGTCCAAAACCGCGTCCGCACCCGCGACCAAAGCCAGGGCCAAATCCGCGCCCTGCAAAACCTGCTGCTGCCCGCCTTCCTGCCGGATTGCAGTTGCCAAAGCCCCCGCCTGTCATGGGGCCCCGTCCCGCAGGCCCTGTTCCGTCAAATCCTGGCATGGCAAAACTCCTTTGTTCAAAAGCCCTTTTGGGGGTATCAGAAACTCTATCGCCCCTACTGGCCCTTGCGGCCCTGGCCTGTTCCCTGGCCTCCGCCGCGGTTGCCGCCCTTGCGTCCCTGGCCCTGGCCCTGACCCTGACCAAAGCCTGTTGTGCTTCCGGGCTTGATTGTCTGGTTTGTGCCGCCCTTGCGGCAGTTTCCCGTTCCCCTGCCCGTACCCGGCCCTTTTCCGTCCGGTCCTGTTCCGTCCTGTTTTGGCATGCTCTCACCTCCTTTGTTATGAGCATTTGCTCATTAAATTAGGCCTGAAAAATAGCTTTGTCAAGGGGAAATATTTTTGGATATTCTTGACAAAAAGGCTATACAATGCTTTGATTTAACGCGATTAAACACTTTGCAGACATTCATGGGGGATAATGTTTGTGAGAATCCGTCCGACAGGAGCTATATTTTTATATAATAAATTGAAATTACTTATATTTATTACAAAAAATACAGAAGATTGCCCCTGGGTGAAATATATTTCCCCTGCCTTGACAAGGTATTTTTCAAACCCTATTATGCTTTTGAGCATATGCTAATTAGGAGTTGCCATGCGCCCCAGAAAGCAAAGAAGAGTCGGTCACAGCCCGGCGGCAAATTATTTCAAGCCCCGCGGAGTTCCCATGCGGGAGCTCATGGAGGTCCGCATAACCGTTGACGAGCTGGAGGCCCTGCGGCTGGCGGATCTGTTGGGATTAAGCCATGAGGAGGCGGGCGAGCAGATGGCTGTTTCCCGTGCCACCTTCGGCCGCATTGTGGGCAAGGCCAGAAAAACGGTTGCAGACGCCCTGGTGCATGGCAAGGCCCTCATGGTGGAAGGCGGGCCTGTTGCCATGAGGCAGGGCATGGACGAGAGGCACTTTTCCTGCCGCGCCTGCGGTGGCCGTTGGGATGAGCCCTTTGGAACAGGCCGCCCCCAGGCCTGCCCTTCATGTGGGGATGACGCTGTTTTTCGTCAGCAGGATGAGGACAAGGGAGACAATCTGCCATGAAAATTGCTGTGGCCAGCGGAAAAGGCGGAACCGGCAAGACCACGGTTGCCACAAGCCTGGCCTGGGTTCTTGCCCAAAAAGGTCTTTTGGTGCGTTATCTGGACTGCGATGTGGAGCAGCCAAACGGGCATTTTTTCCTCAAGCCCGAATTTGACCGCTGTGAGCCTGTTTATGCGCCTGTGCCAAAGGTGGATGAAGAACTTTGCACCGGGTGCGGCGAGTGCGGAAAGCTCTGCCGCTTTTCAGCCATTCTCTGCCTTGGCGACACGGTGATGACCTTTCCGGAGATGTGTCACGGCTGCAACGGCTGCGCCCTTGTGTGCGGGCCGGGGGCCATAACCTATACAGGGCGGCTTCTGGGCCAGCTTGAATCCGGGCTCGGGGAGGGCGGAGTTGCCTTTGTGCGCGGCACCCTGCGGGTTGGCGAGGCAATGGCGCCACCTCTTATTCGCGCCGTGAGAAAGCAGGCTGCAAACAACGGGGCAGTCACAATTCTGGACGCTCCGCCGGGAACATCCTGCCCTGTTGTAACAACCATTGAGGGCTGCGATTTTGTGGTTCTCGTGACCGAGCCCACCCCATTTGGCCTGCACGATCTTTCCCTTGCCGTGGATACTGTCAGGGCCCTTGGGCTTCCTATGGGCATTGTCATAAACCGCGTGGGCATAGGCGATGATCGTGTTGCACGCTACGCGGAAAAGGAGGGCATTGAACTTCTTGCCGAGATTCCCGATTCCCGGCAGGTTGCCCAGGCCTATTCCCGCGGGGAACTGATGGTGGAGGCCTTTGACAACTGGCCGCCGATTTTTGAAAACCTGTATGCAGGCATCCTCAACATACTGGATGCACGCAAAAAGGAGGCGGTTTCATGAAAGAGCTTGTCATCATTTCAGGCAAGGGCGGTACGGGCAAGACAAGCGTGGCCGCCTCCCTGGCGCTTCTGGCCCATGACGCTGTTTTGGTGGATGCGGATGTGGACGCGGCTGATATGCACCTTCTGGCCCAACCCGAAATCCTGCACGAGGAGGACTTTTTCGGCGGCTCCAAGGCTGTAATCAATCTGGATCTTTGCACAGGCTGCGGCCTTTGCCGTGAACACTGCGCGTTTGACGCCATAAGTGAAGATTTTGTCATCAAACACATCGGTTGCGAAGGCTGCGGAGTCTGCGTGCATATCTGCCCGGAAAAGGCAATTGATTTCCCCAAAAGCCTTTCAGGAAGATGGTTTGTTTCCAACACCCGCCTGGGCCCGATGGTTCATGCCCGCCTTGGCATTGCAGAGGAAAATTCCGGCAAGCTGGTTGCCCTTGTGCGCGGCAAGGGCCGGGAGCTTGCCAAGGAGCATGGGACAGACCTCATCTTAACGGACGGGCCGCCGGGAATAGGCTGCCCGGTTATTGCCGCAGTGACCGGAGCCAGTGCCGTGCTCATTGTGACGGAGCCCACCGTGAGCGGCAGCCACGACATGGAGCGCACGGCCCAACTGGCCCGGCACTTCAATGTCCCAACCCTGGTGGTTGTAAACAAGGATGACCTGAACCCCCAGGTTTTCACACAGATTGCCCGATATGCGGAGGACAACCAGATGACCTTTCTGGGCGGCATTCCCTATGACCAGGATGTGACCCGTGCAATGGTGGCAGGCAAATGCGTGGTGGAGTTTTCCTCCGGCCCGGCGGCGGCGGCCATTAAAAAGCTGTGGGAAAAGGTTGCCGGGTATCTGGCGGAACTGCCTGACCCGGATGGAAAACTGGATGAATAAAGCGTTTGGTGTTAAAGGCCGTTGCCGCTGTTTAGGCAGAAGCGGCTTTTGACTGACAACGAATTGACGGGAGCGGAAAAGGGGATGGACATAAAAGACGATCTGGATGCATGGGCCCAGTCCATGCAGAGCAGCATTGATGCCCAGATAAAGGAGCAGTTCGGGCAAAAGGTTTTTGACCGCTGGCAGAACCCGGTTTTCTTCGGGGTGCTGGAAAATCCTGATGGCATGGCCCGTCTCACGGGCCAGTGCGGTGACACCATAGAGATGTTTCTTTCCATAAGGGACGACCTTGTGGAAAAGGCTTTTTTCAACACGGACGGCTGCATGGCAAGCGTTGTTGCGGGCTCTGCCGCCGCCGAGCTTGCAAGGGGCAAAACCCTTGATTCGGCTGCGGACTTGAACGATCAGGCTGTGCTCGACCTTCTGGGCGGGCTTCCCGAAGGCCATGTTCATTGCGCTCATCTTGCCGCAAGCGCCGTGCGGGCCGCTGTGGACGATTACTTTGCAAAGACCCTTGGCAAAAGCCGGGGAGATAAACAGGCAAAATGATTTGCAGGGCCGAAACGCCCTGAAACAGACCCAGGGAGCGGAATCATGCCTATTTACGAATACCGTTGCGGGCAGTGTGGGGCCACCATTGAGCGGCTGGAAATGGGTGGGCAGCAGGCCTTGCCTTTGTGCGCGGCCTGCAACCAGGTCATGGAAAAAATTTTGAGCGCAGGCCAAAGCCATGTCATCAGCCAGGGGGCATCTTCCGGGGCAGGCGCTTCCTGCTGCGGGGCAAAGACCCCCTGTGCCAACCCCAAGCATTGCTGCGGCCATTGAGATTTTTTCGGGCTTGGCTTTGTGCGGCCTGCTTTTACAACATAAAGGAGGGCAAAAAATGAAAATCGCAGTAACGGCAACAGGCGCAACGCCTGACAGCCAGGTTGACCCGCGTTTCGGGCGGGCTGCCTACTTTGTTGTTGTGGATACGCAAACAATGGAATTTCAGGCTGTTGAAAACAGTCAGAACCTCAACCTGCCCCAGGGGGCGGGCATTCAGGCAGGCAAAACCGTGGCGGATTCAGGCGCAAAGGCCGTGCTCACGGGCCACTGCGGGCCAAAGGCCTTTGCGGTGCTAAAGGCTGCGGGCATAGAGGTTTTCACCAACGCCTCCGGCACGGTGAAGCAAAGTGTGGAGGCCTACAAACAGGGAAAAATGAAGGCTGCCCAAAGCGCGGATGTGGATGGGCATTGGGCGTGAAAACAGCTTTGAAGGAAAGTTTGCAGGGGAAATTTTTAAAAGAGTTCCCCTGCAACACAGGAGTAAAAAAACAGCGCATCAACAATGACTCAACAACAGGAGAAAGAGAAAATGAAAATCGCCATACCCATAGCCGGCGGCAAGCTCTGCATGCACTTCGGCCACTGCGAAACCTTTGCCATAATTGACACGGACAAGGACGGAAAAATCACCGGCAACCAAAGCGTTGTTCCGCCTCCCCACGAGCCGGGCGTGCTGCCCAAGTGGCTTGGTGAAATGGGGGCCAATGTGATAATTGCAGGCGGCATGGGCCACAGGGCCCAGGACCTTTTCGCCCAGGCAGGGGTGAAGGTTGTGACGGGTGCGCCCGCCCTGGAGCCGGAAACCCTGGTGAAGCAGTATCTTTCCCAAAACCTTGTCACAGGCCCTAACACCTGCGACCATTGAAACGATTGAAAAACAAGGGCTGCAAGGGCAAACTTTTTTTGCAAAAGCCTTGCCCGTGCAGCCCTTTTTGAAAGAGTTTTATCGGGAAAACCCTTTCAAAAATATGAATTTTGGCCCGCCCCTTTTACCTGCAAAAAATCAGCGGCCGACAAGCTCCTGGATGTAGCAGCCGCCGCCGCTGCCGCTGCCGCCGCCTGCCGGAACAAAGCTGCCGCCGGAGCCCGGAACGCTCACCGCCATCACAACACGAAAACCTGTTGTGCTGCTTGTGTCTGTTGCCGGGGCCATGAAGTCCCGGTTGGCGCAGCGGCAGTCATCGGCCCCGAAGGGCAGGGCGTCCGGACTGTTGTAATCGCCTCCCCGAACAACACGGACCTCTATGATGAACTTGGCCGGGCCTGTGGGGTCATTCTGGGGGGAAGCTGCATAATAGGTGTCGCTGTACCAGTCGCTCACCCACTCGGCCACATTGCCGTGCATATCAAAAAGGCCCGCCCCAAAGCTTGCGGGCTGCTTTGTGGCCACAATGTGGGGGGAGCTTTCTCCGGGAGTGTCCGGGTGCTCGGAATTGTCCCTGTACCAGGCGAAATCGCCGAGGTTTTCCTTCAGAACACCAGGGGCGTAATAAAGGTCGTTGCCAAGCTGGCCCTGGCGGCAGGCATATTCCCATTCCGCTTCCGTGGGCAGGCGGAACCAGGGGCCGCCGGAGCGGTTGTTCAGGGTGGTGCAGTAGGCAACAGCCTGGTTGTAGCTTATGTAGGTGGCCGGATAATCATCATCATCTGCTGTTCCAACGCCGTGAACATTGTTTTTGGGATTGCCGTTTTCAAGCCAGGGCCGGGTTCCCATGACCGCAAACCATTCGCCCCGCGTCACCTCCGTGGCCTTCATGTAAAAGGCCTTTGTTATTGTGACCGTGTGCTGGGGGGTTTCATCCAAAAAAGCATTTTCCCCCTCAACCTGGCCCTGGGTGCCCATGAGAAATGTCCCTGCGGGAATAAGCACAAAACCCGCTGTGGAAGGGTTGGCAAGGCCCGGCAGGGGAAAGGACATAATCAGGGCGGCAAGGGCCAGAAAAGACATCAGCATCATTTTGAAAGCCGGCCTGGAACCGATCGGCAACCTGAAAAAACAAAAAAATGAAGACCGCATGAAGAAAAGCCTCCCAAAAGGTGTCTGCATTTTAAATCCGCCACTTCTGACAGGGTGAAACACCCCGCACAAAAGCTCCGGCCCGATGCAGTCTGCCCATAAGGCCAGCACCGGGCTTTTTCCTTTTTAGCCCATCAGCCCTTGCCGCGCAACCACCAAATAAAGCAAACACTTGCTATGTATAAGGTATGAAAGAAAATAAATTGTTTTTTATCGGTTGACCCCTTTGAGCGTTTGTGCTAAATATGCCCAATTATTCATTTGACAGCAGCATGGGCCGTTAAATCCGCATCCCCATGTCTGCGAAGAAACAGGAGTAACCCCTTCATCCCACACTTTTTTCAAGGAGAAAAAACCCCATGGCAGAACAAGGAATTTACAAGAACCCCATTTTCTTAAATTCCGTTACGCACAAGTCCGTAAAAATTGCGCCGGTGAAAAGCTTTGAGTTCGCTTCCAAGCTCAACTCCATTGTGGTTGTGGGCCAGGAGTTTCTGGAGGCTGCCAAGTTTTTCCCGGTGGTCTTTGTCAAGGCCCAGGACGAGGAAATAATCCCCGTTGCCATTCTGGGGTTGCGCAACGAGCAGAACCTGTTTGTGGACAAGGACGGCCAGTGGAAGGAAGACACCTACATCCCCGCCTTCTTCCGCCGCTATCCCTTCATACTGGCAAGCAATGTGGGCCAGGACGGCTCCTTTGCGGTGTGCGTGGATTCAGCCTATGAGGGCTTTGGCAAGGCTGACGGCATGGCCCTTTTTGATGCCAAGGGCGAGCAGACCAAGGAATTCAAGCAGGTGGTTGAGTTTCTGCGCCAATACCAGGCCCAGCACCAGGGCACCCGCGAAATGGTCAAGCTCCTTACCGAGTACAAGCTCTTCAAGGACATTTCCGCCAACATCACCCTTGCCAAAGGCGAGAAAATCGGCTTTGGCCGCCTTATGATGGTGGATGAAACGGGCATATTCAACCTTGATGACGACAAGATCATCAACCTGGTCCGCACCGGCTATCTTGCCTGGATTTACGCGCACCTCTATTCCCTGTCCAACTTCCGCATTCTCATGAAGCTGGCATCCCTTACCGCGCCTGTTGAGAAGAAGGAAAAGAAAAAATAGTTTGAACCCGTCTCAAAAAGCCTTAAAAAAAACTTCGGGGCAGCCCTTACAAAAGGGCCGCCCCGTTTTTTTGCGCTGATTTAAAGATATTGAAGATAACTTGAGGGGAACTTTTTTGAGGGAGTTTCCCTTTCCCGCTTCAGTTGTGCTCCATCACGGGCCAGCCTTTTTTAAGGGCGTGCCTTTTCAGCGGCCAGGTGGGGGCCACCGCCACAGGGTTGCCCACAAGCTCCATCATGGGGATGTCGTTCTGGTGGTTTCCGTAAGCCCAGGAGCGGGAAAGGTCTATGCCCTGCTCCCTGGCAAGCTCCAGCACAAAGTCGGCCTTGGCCTGGTGTATGCAAAGAGGCCCGCTGGTTGCGCCCGTCAGAAAGCCATCGTCATCCATTTCCAGGTCCGTGCAGAGCAGATAATCCATGCCCAGATCCTTTATGACGGGTTTAAGGCTGTATCTCACCCCGCCGGAGACAAGGGCTGTGAGGTGCCCATCCTGCTGGTGCTCCCTTAACCGTGCAAGGACTTTCGGGGCCAGATGGGGCTTGACGAGATTCTCGTAAAACTCGCACACGCCGTCTTCAAAGGGGGCCAGCCTTTTGTCCCTGTAAAAGGGCAGAAGTATGCGGGCCATGAAGTGCTCCGGCAGAAGGTGGCGCTGGTAGAACACATTGGCTGCAAGGGCCTTCAGGATGTAGGGCAGGGGCACAAGGCCCATCTCCCAGAGATAGCGAAGGCCTATGGCTGCGCTGTCACGGGTGAGCAGGGTCCTGTCAAAGTCGAACAAAGCAATGGTGCGGCCTTGATTCATCAAAAAAACTCCCGGCTGTTTTGCCAAGCCCAGTTCAGAGGCAAAGTCACATGCGAAGTGTCGCCACAAGGCGCGTGGGCTTGATGAGCAGATCCAGGGCATGGTTGATGTTTGTCACAACCAGATCAGCCGCCTGCAAGGTTTTGCCGCAGGCGCCTTCCTCTGCAATGACGCAGATGCCCAAAGCGCAGGTCTGCAACATCAGGCAGTCGTTGGCGCCGTTGCCGATTGCAATGCAGGAGTCAGGCCCTAAAGAGTTCACAAAATCCTGCTTGGCAAGGTCCTCGCTGCCGGGCTTCAACACATGGGCGTGAAAGGGGGTTTGGGAAAACCGTGTGGCAACCCCGCCAAAGGTGTCGGCGGTGATGATGTGAATGGAAACGGTCTTTTTCAGGCTGTCAAGCCGCTCTATGACGCCATCCAACGGCTCTCCGTCACAGGCAAGGGTGCCGTTGTAGTCCAGCACAAGGTGGCGGATTGAAAGGTTCCCAAATCCGTTGATGGAAATTTGCAGCATGATGATTCCTTTGTTGCGGGTTGAGAAACAGACATTTTCCCATATTTTACAAACATAAAAAAAAGGACGCCGCCTGTCAACGCGGGCCGTGCCTTTTGCCCCTGCGGGGTCTGCCGCAGCATGAGGGCCTGCTTTGATTTTTACAGCTTTATGCTTTTGACCGCAGCTCCTTCCTGTGCCATTATGTATTGCAAGGGCGGGCTTGCTTTTAAGGCGCCTGCTGGAAGGATTGGGGAGGAAGGGCCTGATGGGCGCGATTTTTTATCTGGTTTGCCTTTATCTTTTCATCTGTCTGGGCTTGGCTCTTTTTCTGCACCGTTTTCCCAGGAAGCCGGTGTCGGAAAAGCCCGACTGGGGAACAGTGGAGGACACCATTGTTGACACCCGGTCCGATGCCCGTGACGGCGGGCTTCTTGAGGTCTGGAGGGTCTGGCCCGATGATGAGGTGAGGGGCATGGCGCTTATGGCCCACGGCTGGAGCCGCAACCGGGACAAAATGACCCCGCGGGCGAGAAATCTCGGCCGGATGGGCTTTGTGACCGTGCTTCCCAGCTTCCGGGATCACGGACATTCCAGCAAATACGCTTTTGCGGGCGTTAAGAGCTTTGCAGATGACATCGGCATCCTGCTGCGCTGGCTTGGCCAGCCGGTGGTCCTTTACGGCCACTCCGCCGGGGCAGGGGCCGCAATTCTGGCTGCATCAAAAAATCCTTCCCTGGTGAGGCTTCTCATCCTGGAAGGCTGCTATGCCCACACCCGCCGGGCGCTGTGGCGGCTTTACGGGAGTATGAACAGGGTCTTCGGGCTCTTGTTCGGGCCTGGGCTTCTTCTGTGGGCCGAGATTTTCAGCGGATTCAGGCTTGGGGATTACAGCCCTGTGCGGCTTGCGCCAAAAACCGATATTCCCGTGCTTATCATCCACGGGCAGATGGACGAGAAGTTTCCCGTCCGCTGGGCCCGGCAGCTTGAAAAGGCCTTTCCGTTGGGCAGGGCAAGGGTTTATATCGGCAACAACTCCACCCACACCCAGACCGGGGAGACAATTCAATGCCAGGAGGCGGTGAGGGATTTTGTTGAAGAATGCTGGCAGACGGGCCGATTGAAGGCCTGACGGAATATGGCAGGCCTTATGACCGGAAACGGGGATTCCAAAAAATACCGCTGGTGTCCGCACCGGGATTGTTATGTGGCCCTGGCGGTTTGCGAGAGGGAGGCAAAAAAACGCAAGCGCTGCGTAAAGTGCAGACAGATCTATCAGCAGCTTCCCTTGAATTTTTCCTTTGATAAAAAGCAATAGCGCTTGCCTATCTGCTCTTTTGCCGGATGATTTTTAATGGATACCTTCACCCAGGCCTACCTTGGAGCTGCCGCGGCCCAGGCCCTTGCCCGCCCCGACGAGGTGCGTAAGGCAACGGCCATCGGCCTTGTGGCCGGGGCACTGGCAGATGCGGACATCTTCATCCGCACGCCAAATGACCCGCTCTTTGGGGTTCTCATGCACCGGCATTTCACCCATGCCCTGGTGTTCATTCCCTTGGGCGCGCTGCTGGCAGTCTTGTTGAGCCGCCTTTTCAGGGTCAAAATATCCTTTGGCAGGGCCTGGCTTTTTGCATTTGCGGCCTATGCCACCCATGCGCCGCTGGACCTTTGCACAAGCTACGGAACAGCAATCCTGTGGCCTTTTTCATCGGGCCGCTATTCATGGGACATAATCAGCATAATTGATCCCGTGTTCACAGGGGTGCTTGTTTTGCTCATAGCCTTGTGCTGGTTCAGGCGCTCGCCGCTTTTGGCGCGGTCGGCCCTTGTTTTTTGCGCGGCGTATCTTGCCTTTGGGGCCTTTTTGCACTTGCAGGCAACAAGCCAGGTAAGGGAGCTGGCCCACAGACGCGGGCACGATACAATCTCCATGCGCGTGATGCCCACCCTTGGCAACCTTTTGCTGTGGCGCAGCGTGTACGAGGCGGAAGGCAAAATTTTTGCAGATGGTGTGCGGCTTGGCCTTTTTGGGGCTGCGGCCCTTCACGAGGGCAGCTCTGTCGAGGTTTTTTCCATTGAAAAAAATATGCCGCACCTCACCCCTGGTTCAAAACTGCATAAGGATATTGAGCGCTTTATCTTTTTTGCGGATGGCTTTGTGGCCCTGCACATAGAGGACAGCACCGTGCTGGCGGATCTCCGCTACGCCCTGCTGCCCGATTCCCTTTATCCCCTGTGGGGCTTTACTCTTGACGGCCCGGAAGACGAGCACGGAAAGATGCTTCATTTCCGCCGGGCAAGCAAGCAGAACCTGGTGGCTTTTCTTGCCATGCTCAAAGGGAGCCGGGCAGCGGAAGAATGAACGGATGACACTTTTTTACGGCGCTTTGGCGGGCCGAAAAAGAGCAGGCTTTGACTTCAAGCTTCAAAGGAAAGGAACTTTGCCATGAAGCCCATAATTCTGCCGGACGGGCGGGTCAACTACGGGGTGTTTGATGAGCCTCTCAACTTCAATTTTCACGATTTTGTGGTGCGCGACTTTTTCGGCAAGCCTGTGGGTACGCTCAAAAAACGATTCACCTTCCATGCCTTCAACTATCTTGGCATTGTGACCCCTGACTGGCTCATCGGCATAGCCGCTGTTGATCTGGGCTATCTGCATACGGTTTTTGCCTACCTTTACCGCTTTGGCAAGGGCATGGATTTTTCCTATGACACCAAGGGGCCGGGTTCGGGCCGCCTTGTGCTGCCCCCCAACCCGGATCAGTATTCCATAAGCTTTGAGGCCAAAAAGACAAGGCTTGCCATAAACAAGAGCCATCCGGGCAAGCTGCTGGAACTGGATGCGGATTTCAAGGGCCGCCTGAAGGTCCGTGCCAGGGCCGATTACAGCATGGAAAGCCACAACCCCCTGCGGGTGCTCAACCCCAGCGAGCCTTTCCGCTTCACCTTCACGGAAAAATGCTCCCCCATCGCCTGCCGGGAGCTTTCCGTGAGCCTTGACGGAAAGGACATAACGCCAGCTCTTGGGGACGCCACAATTTTGTACGACTGGTCCGGCGGATACATGAGGCGGGAAACCAACTGGCTGTGGGCCGCCTTTTCCGGGCTGGATGCCGGCGGGAAAATCCCTGTGGGCGCAAATTTTGCGGCCCTGGTGAACGAGGCCTATTTTTCGGAAAACGCCTTCTGGGTGGATAATGACCGCACCCGCGTCACCCGCGCCATTTTCGACCTCAACCTTTTTGAGCCTTACAAGCCCTGGCGATTATGGGACGAAGCAGGCACCGTGGACATTTCCTTCACCCCGGAAAACGAGCGGGGCGAAAAGGTAAACGCCAAAATTCTCAAGACCTTTTTCCGCCAGTTCTTCGGAACCTTTGAAGGCACTCTTGCGCCCTCCGGAAAAAAGCCGGTAAAATTGAAAAATATGCGCGGGCTGACGGAAATCCACAAGGCCCTTTGGTAGTTCAGCAAGGCCTTGAAATGATTTATTATATGCTGGTTGGAGGGGAAGATGAGAGTGTTTGGAATAAAACCGGATGGCCGGTTCAGCGAGTACCGGCAAACTCCGTTTCAGATTCAGCATGAAGAATCTATTTTAGAGGACTGGCTTGAATCAAATCCAGACGGCATTCTTGAAAATGGCCGCATCCTCATTATCGGACGCCAGGCAAGGACAAATTTTGGCGGCTTCATTGATCTTGTCGGTCTTGACCGGGAAGGTGATGTGGTGGTGGTGGAGTTGAAGCGGGACAGAACCCCCAGGGATACAATTGCGCAAGCCATTGAATATGCATCGTTTGTCGAAAGGTTGGACACCAACCAGCTCGAAGCGATGCTAAAAGACTATATGAATGATGAGTCGCTAAACATTGCAGAATACCATAGGGATTATTTCGAGATTGGCACAGATGAGGCGGTTGCATTTAACAAAAATCAACATATTGTTGTTGTTGGGCAGAAAATCACACCGGAAATCCGTCAAACAGCAACCTTTTTGCGAAGCAAGGGTTTTAAGGTGACTTGTGTGGAATTCACCTTTTTTCTGACAGAGGGTGGAACCCGCCTGCTTTCTCAAGAGATTGTTGTTGGAAGTGAGTCGGAGAAGCTAACCCATGTATCTTCGGGTTCGTTGCCTGTTACAACGGAAGAAATTTTTCTGGCTTCCGCAGATGAAAACGGCAGGGAGGTTTTTACCAAAATCCTTGAATTTGCCAAAGCCAGGTCAATGCCGATTCATTGGGGTACAAAAGGGTTTTCACTAAATGTAAACCTTGATGGAACCCATGTAGCTATTCTGTTTGTCTATCCTCCCGATTCTGTGTTCAAGCAGACCTTGCGTGCAGCATTGCGGGATAAAGGCGAAATGGGTAAAAAAGTGGCGGTCCCCGAAGATGTCATTCAAGAGTTATGGCAACAGGCGGTTAATACCGGCTTGTTTATCCCTGCTGGTAGGGGTCTCAAGTGCCATATCACCCATAAGCTTTCCGGAGAGGAAGTGGAATCGCTTCTTTTATGGCTTGAAGCAATTGAGGGCGAGATCAGAAAACATGGGTTAAAACAGTAGAGGAGAGGGCGTGGGCAGAAAATTCGGTTTTTCCTTTTCCTGGAAAAGGGCGTTGGGCATTTCAGCGGCAAAGGGTAAAATCTCCCGCAGAATCGGCATCCCCTTAACCCGCCAGGGCCGCCAGCGCAAGGTGGGCCGGGCCTTGGGCTGCTGTGTGCCGCTTGCCCTTTTCTGCGGCGGCGCGGCAGGCATTGGAATTGTTGTTCGCCTTGTTGTGGCTGCATGAAAAATTGCTGGAAACAAAAAACGATAATAGGGGACCCTTTTATGCAGTTTTCTCCGCAAAAAACAAGTTGTTGAACCTGGCCCTTGAAAGGAGGCTCTAATACTATGGCATCTCCTGTTTATTTTGCAGACCTGCGGGCAAGGCGCTTTAAAGACAACAAAATAAGTAAAATAGGCCGCCTTTTTGACAAGGCAGGCCTTGCCGGGCTTGTGAAGCCTAACGGCCTTACTGCCGTGAAGGTGCATTTCGGCGAGATAGGAAACGACACCTTCATCAGCCCGGTTCTGGTGCGGCGCATTGTGGACAAGGTGCGCGAGGCGGGCGGCAAACCTTTTCTCACGGATACCAACACCCTTTACTCCGGGGGCCGCAAAAACTCCGCAGACCACATTGCCACAGCCATTTCGCACGGTTTTTCATTTGCCACCATGAACGCGCCCATAATAATTGCAGACGGCCTTAAAAGCACCCACTGTGCCCACATACCCATAAACGGCAAGTGGTTTGAAACCGTCAAAATCGCCGGGGACATAGCTGCATCCCACGCCATGATAGCTGTTTCCCATTTCAAGGGACACGAGCTTGCAGGCTTTGGCGGGGCCATAAAGAACCTGGCAATGGGCTGCGCCACAGCCCAGGGCAAGAAGGAGCAGCATTCAGCACGCTTTTTTGTGGATGAGGAAACATGCATCGGCTGCGGAAACTGCCAGGAGGTCTGCCCCGAAGGCGCGGCCACCCTTGTTGAAAAGGACGGGGGGCAAAAGGCCGCAATTGACAAGGAAATCTGCATCGGCTGCGGGGAATGCCTTGCCGTGTGCCCGGAAAAGAGCATAGATCTGGACTGGAGAACCGATATTGTGCCTTTTATGGAGCGAATGACCGAGTATGCTCTGGGGGCCTTCAGGAGCGTTTCGGGCAGGGTCGGCTTTGTGAATCTGCTTGTCAACATTACGCCCGACTGCGACTGCATTCCCTGGTCGGATGCCCCTATTGTGCCTGATGTGGGCATACTTGTATCCATGGATCCGGTTGCAATTGATCAGGCTGGTTGGGACCTGGTGAACCAGCAGGCAGGAAACCCCCAAAGCCTTTTGAGCAAAAACCTGGCTCCGGGCGAGGCAAAAATCCCCGGCCTGTGGAGTCACACCCAGGCGGATCTCCAGCTCTCCTACGGCGAGCAGATCGGCCTGGGCAGCCGCAAATATGAGCTTATAAAAATTTAAAATGGCTTTTTAACAACACAGACCCGCAGGGCAGAAAAAGACATGATACTCATTTTAAACGGAAGCCCAAAAAAAAGCGGCAAGGTGGCAACCCTTCTCCGGGCGGTTGAAAAGGGGCTCAAGGAAAAGGGCCGCCAAGTGGAATGGATGAATGTTTATGATCTGAAAATAGCCCCCTGCATTGCCTGCATGAAATGCCGCCCGGACGGGCGATGCATTCTTCCTGAAGACGGGGGGCATTTTGCGGGCGATAAAATTGCAGCCTGCGGGGGCCTGGTGGTCGGCACGCCAACCCACTGGGGCAACATGAGCGCCCAGTTGAAAATGCTTTTTGACCGCAATGTGCCGGTTTTCATGGGTGAAAAGCCAAACGGCTTTCCCATTCCAAGGCAGAAGGGCAAACCAGCCCTTATTGTAACCGCCTGCACAACCCCCTGGCCCTTCAACTTCATTGCTGCCGAAAGCCGGGGGGCCATACACGCCGTGCGGGAGGTGCTCCACTACGGTGGGATTAAAATAAAGGGGCGGCTTGCCCTTCCGGGCACAAAATCCATGGAAAAGATACCTCAACGCTTTCTTGACCGGGCCTGCAAGCTGGGCCGCAAACTTTAAGGTACAGGAAGCTGAACGCAAAGCCTTTTTGGAGGCAAATTGCTCCTTGTCGGTAAAAAACGCAGCCGGTCTAATCGCCGGGTTGTTGTTGTCGGGGCCAACTTTGCAGGCCTGTGCGCGGCCAGGGCCATTCCCGCAGGCTGGGCCGTAACTCTTCTGGACCCCAACCCCTTTTTTGAGTTTCTGCCCAATATCCACGAGGTGGTATCCCAGCGCAAAAGCCCACAAAGTCTGCGCCTGGACAAGGCCGGCATAATAAAAAGGTTGGGCCACAAATGGATTCCGCAACGGGCTGCCGCCATTTTGCCCGATAAAAAGCAGGTTGTCTGCGATTTTGGCAATGTCTTTGAATATGATGCCCTCATCCTTGCCGTGGGCGGGGTCAACAACACCTTTGGCATTGAAGGTGCGGCCCGATATTCCATGCCCTTTAAAAGCCCGGACCATTGCGCTGCCATTAACAGGCGGCTGGAAAATCTGGTTCACAGGCAAAAGGGCATAAGGGTTGTAATTGTTGGCGGCGGGCTGGAGGGCGTGGAGGCATTGGGGGAAATTCTGCGCCGATTCGGCAGGCATCCGGGCCTTAAAATCAGCGTGGTGGAAGGCCAAGACCGCCTGCTGCCCGAAGCCCCGCCTGTCATTGACCCGGAAGTGCGCCGCCATTGCAGGGGCCTTGCCGTGGAGTTTTTGACCGGGGAAAAGGTGGCAGAGGTAAGGGAAGGGACGGTTGTTCTTGCCAGCGGAAAAAGCCTTGAAACAGACATAACCCTGTGGACGGGCGGGGCAAAGGCCCCGGATCTGCTCTATGAATCCGGCCTGGCCCAAAGGCCCGGAGCCTGGGCAAAGGTGGATAAATACCTGGCAAGCCCGGCGCACCCGGCAATTTTTGTGGCAGGGGATGCAGCCCAGTTGGATAGCGCCCTGCCAAAGCAGGCATATCATGCAATGGACATGGGCAGGCTTGCAGCTCAAAACGCCATGAATCTGCTTGACGGCAAGGCGCTCAAAACCTATTCACCCTCTTTAAAGCCTGCACTGATAAGCTTTGGAGAAATGGACGCCTTTGCCGTGTCCGGCAGCAAGGTTTTTGCAGGGACAATTTTCAATGCAGCCAAGGAGGCGGTTTACCAGCTTGTTATGGCCCGGATGGATTCCTCATGGCCTCCGGCAAGGGCTGCAAGGGCTTCCTGGCGGGGGGTGCAGGGGGCGCTGAATCTGGCTTTGGGGTCAGATTTTTCTTTGAAAAGGCTTTTGGCTTCAGGCAAAATAAGAGCCTTGAGGTAGAGCTTGCAGGAAAAGGCCTTGCCCGGCGGGTTCTGCGGCTTTTTAAAAAGCAACTTTCCTTTAAGCCTTATTCATCACCGTTCTGCACATTTATGGAAAAGTCCTCAAGCACCACACGCCAGGCCCCTCTTTCATAAACAAGGTGAAAAACCCACTGCTCCTCATCTGCCTGCGTGTGGGCCGCGATGCTCACAAGCCGCTGGTAATTGAGCCTGCTGTCTGAAACCACCATCAGCGAGGCAAGGTCAAACACCTCCCGAATCCCCAGGGCCATGTCAAAGTCATCGGGAGAATACTGCCTGCGGGTTTTCTGGGATAAAAGGGCATAAGCCCTTGCCCCGTCCTGCCCCTGGATGGCCAGAAGATACTGGCGCAGGATGTTTATGGGCCTGTCAACGGGAATGTTGATGACCTGCCCCTCCCTTATAAGGTTGGGGTTTTGAATATTGTTTTCGCGGACAATCTGCTCGTAGGCATCTGCATTTGAAAAGACGCGGGCAAGGCGGATTATGTTATCCCCCTTGTGCACCTTGTAGGCATATTGCGGGCTGTCGCCGTTATCCGCCAATGCGGGCAGGGCCAGGGCAAAAACGGCAATCAGGGCAAGGGCTCGATATATTGTGGCCATGAAATACCTTTGGCAGACTTTTAAAATGGCTCTGTCGGTCCTGGTTCAAACAGATTTTTCAAGCATTTTTCCCGCAATTGAGGCTGCTTTTGTCAAAAAACTTATCACAACAAACAGTTTGGATCGGTTTTTGCGGTTCTTTGCCGACAAGGGTTTTGATTCGGCCGGCATCAGGCCCGGCCGGTTATTTTATTATCTGGTAGACTTTCTTTGACCTGTCCATAAGGTAAATATGATTGTAAACCCGTTGGGGCAGGTCCGCAAGCCAGGCCTTTGCCTGTTTTTCGCAGCGGGGGCAGACTTTGCGCGGAACCTGCACGCAGTAAACCCTGTAGCCCCGCGATGAGGCTGAATCTATGGAGAGCGCCCCGGCACAGTCCCGGCAGCGCATGATGCGTTCCGTCTGGTTTTCCTGAATCTGGTCCGTGTCGTAGAATATGTTTCTGCGCCGCTCGATTATCTTGCCGTTTCTGGTGGTGTCCTCCTTGGGGCTTTTGTCAACAAAGTCCCTTCGTAACCCTGCAACCACCTGCTCCACATAGCGGGTTATGTCCGGCGTCTGCGGCTCGTAATTGGTGTCGTAGTCCGGCTCCTTCACCGTGTCCGTATCCAGCCCGGCCATTGCCATTATGATGCCCGAATTGACATAGGGCAGGGCGCGTTCAACGGAATAGCCCCCTTCCAGCACCGCCAGATGCGGCCTTAACCGCTTGGTGAGCCGGGCATAGCCTTGGGCCGAAAAATTCATGTGGGTTATGGGGTCTTCGTAATGGTTGTCCTGGCCTGCGGAGTTGACGATTATTTCAGGCTGGAACTTTTCCAGCAGGGGCATGATGAGTTCTTCAAGCGTGTAGAGAAACCCCTCCTCGCCTGTGCGCGGGGGCAGGGGAATATTCACGGTCGCGCCCAAGGCGTTGGGGCCGCCCATCTCGCTTGGAAAACCGCTTCCCGGATAAAGGGTGCGGCCATCCTGATGCAGGGAGATGAAAAGTGTGTCCGGATCGTGCCAGTAGATGTCCTGGGTGCCGTCCCCGTGGTGGCAGTCCGTGTCAACAATGGCAACCTTGTCAACGCCGTAGGTGTCCCGGATGTACTCCACCATCACAGCTTCGATGTTGATGTTGCAAAAGCCCCGGTTGCCGTGCACAACCCGCATGGCGTGGTGGCCGGGCGGCCGCACCAGGGCAAAGGCGGATTCCACCTCTCCCTTCATCACCGCGTCTGCCGCCACAAGGCAGCCCCCTGCGGAAATCAGATGGCTCTCCGTTGTGACCGCCGCCTCATTTGGCACGCAGAAATGGGTTCTCTGCACATCCGGATATGCGGCAGGCCGCACCCGGTATTCGACAATGCCCTCCACATCAAGAAGCCCCTCCTCCATGACCTGATCCCGCGTGTAGAGAAGGCGCTCCTCCCGCTCCGGATGGGTGGGGCTTATGGACCAGTCAAAGGCAGGGAAAAAAACAAGGCCGGTGCTGCGCGGGGCTTTCAACATGCGGCCTCCTTGTGCTCCCATTCAGGGATGAGACCCGGAACAATGGTGAGCTTTAATCTTATGTTCTTGCCCGTGCGGCCCGAACCGCGGATCATGTTGAAGCTCTCGCGCTCGGTCACGGCATAGGAGAAGTCGCCCTCTGTGGCGCCTTCCTTTGCCGCACGGGCTTTCAGGGCCTCAAGGGCCATCTGCTGGGCCTGGCTCATGGAAAAGTCCCGTGGCACAGGAAGCTCAAGGCCTGCTTCGGGAATGACCGCCGTGCCACGCTGGGTGTCGGCCTGGAGGGTGATTTCCGAGGTTACCCTGGCTGCTGCCGCGCCTACTGCATTGGCCACGGCAAAATGGGGCGGCACCCGGCAGGGCAGGGCAAAGGCCCGCTCCAGATAGGGCGCCAGCATGGCGGCAGGCCCGCCAAGCACCACAAGGGCTTCGGGCTGCACCTCAACGCTTTGAATGACCTCGTGGATGGTGTAAACAGGCCGGTCGTTGACATAGTTGACAAATTCCAGGGCCTGCCTGGCGATACCAAGTGCCATTTGGCGCAAAACCCTGTGGGAGCAGGCAACTGCATCCAGGTCCAGACGCTCTCCCAGAAGTTTCATGGCTTGTGTGGCGGCCTCTGTGTTTCCCTCCTTCATCAGCCCCAGGGTCACAAGGGCGTCCGTGGGTGTGGGGGAGGGCCCGCCAAAGGCAACGGGCGAGCCGTCCCGCATGGGGCCTATGGTCAGCTCGCCCGCTTCGTCCACCGAAATTTTGCTGTCTCCACCCATTCCTATGGAGCGCGATTGCAGGGAGCGGATGCTGGTCTGGTAGTTTCCCAGCAGAATGCCGCCTGGAACCAGCAGGGGCAGGCCGTCAAACATCAGAGCCATGTCCGTTGTGGTGCCGCCTATGTCCAGCACAAGGCTCTGGCCTTTGCAGGAGTCCAAGGCCAGAGCCCCCATGATGCTTGCAGCAGGCCCGGACTGGGAGGCCTGGGCCGGAAAGCAATGGCTGCTGGCCAGATTCACCGTGCCGCCGTCCGGCTTCATGAGGTAACGGGGAGCGGTAAGGCCCTTTCTGGCAAGGCATTTTTCAAGGGCATCCACAAAGCGCTTGTGCACCTTGTAAAGGGCGGCGTTGAGATAGGTTGTGGCCACGCGCCGGGGAAAGTTGAGGCTTCCCGAAAAGCGGTGCCCCAGGGCGACAAAATCAAAATCAGGGTTTATCCATTCCCCTGCCAGGTTTTCGTGGGAGGGGTTTCTCACGGAAAACTTGCACACAACTCCGCAGAGGTCTATGCCTTGCTTTTGTATGGATGCGGCGGCCCCAAGCACCTGGGCCTTGTTGATGGGCGTGACCTCCTGGCCCCGGTGATCCATGCAGCCCTTGACCAGGTGAAAGGAAGGCCCCACCTCAAACCACAAGGGGTTCATGCCAGGCCCGGCTGAAATAATCATCCCGGCAGGGTCCATCTTATCCTGAACAATGGCGTTGGTTGCCATTGTTGTGGAAAAGACCATGCGGCGGATTTTGCCCGGGTCATCCACACGGGAGAGGATGTCGTCTATGGCGAGATTAAGCGTTTCCAGAAGGTTTGGCCGGTTTACCGTTTTGCAAGACGCGGCAACTTCGCCGTTTTCAAGGATCACGGCATCGGTTTGGGTGCCGCCAACATCAAGTCCCAGAATCATATTTTTCACCAAAAAAACGCGCTGTTTATTAAAAGCGCGCTGGTTGGGCATACCAGGGCCAGGGCTTAAAAAGGTATGAAACAGGGCAAAAAAGCCCGGCCCCGATGAGTGTGCAAGGCAAGGCAGTTTTTGGGAAGATGCATCACGCCTTGCTGCATGCCTTCCTGCATTCCGGCCCACCCGCCAGCAACGCCTTTGCCGGGCGGCCTGGCCGTGTGGATTTCCAATATGACTCGATAAAGGCCCATGCCTGGGCCTCAACTGCTGCATGGTGCTTCATTACGGCAAATGATGCAACCACAATAGATGAAACATAGCCAACCCTTTGGTTTTTGTAAACCCCCTTGCATTTCCCGGATGATACGGGGCTGTGACGGCGGCTTCCGGGCTTTCCGGGTCGGGATGACAGCAGGCTGGTCCGTTTGTTGCAACCTGGCACAAAACCTTCAAGACCGTCATTTCGCGCAGCGGGCATCCATGAACCAAAACGCCGCCATTAGCCTGAAGCCGGAAAGGCTTGAAGGGCTCCTGCAAAAAAAACAACTGGCCCCCGGAAAACCGGCGGCCAGTTGTTTTATCGTGCCGTGCAGGTGGAAAGCCTGGGGAAATTTGTCATCGCGCCCGAAGTATCCAGAGCCGCAGCCGCAAACAGGGAAAACTTGTGCCCAATGGCAGCCCCGCTTATTGCATGGAGCGGAATTCCTCCAGGTAGCCGAGCATGGTATCCAGCAGTTCCTTTGGATAAAGCTCTCCGGCAAGCGAGTCCCACACCGGGCGGGTGGCCTGCTTCATGGCCTCAAGCTCGTTTGGGTCCATTTCCACCATTTTCATGCCATAGCGGGCCAGAGCTGCAAGGGACTGCTCGTTGGCATTGCGCGTGAAGGCGATGAATTCCTCAAGCACCGTGTTGCGGGTTGCCAGCACGCCTGCCTGATGCTCGGCGGAAAGGCGGCCAAATGCCTTGCTGCTCCAGACATGCAGGCCCGGGGCATAGCGGATTTTGATGGGATTGGCGTACCCTATGACCGTGTAGGTCTGGGAGCCCACCACCCAGACAGCCGGGGCGATGAGTGCATCAATGACCCTTTGGCGCAGGGCCGATGGCACCTCCGGCGCATTGATGGAGACCGGCTTTACATTCAGGGCTTCAAGGGTTTTTTCCTCCACAACCCCGTACCAGGTGAGGAAGCGGAAGCGCGGAAGGGTTGCAAGCCTGTCCGTGGGCTTTGAAAGGGAATATAGCTGGTCGAAGTCCTGCTCGAACCAGTAGATGAGGGCAAAGCCCCGGTCTGCAAAGAGCTTGTCGAAAATCGGATACATCTTCGGCCGGATGAAGTCCACCTCCTCGTATGAGTTGAGGATGAAGGGCAGGCTCAACACAGCCATTTCCGGGCAGATGACTCTTGTGCCCTGGGCGGTCATTGAAGCGGCCTGGAGCTGGTCTATGCGCATTTTCATGACATAGTCCTCATCATCGCCCATTATGCCGCCGTAATAGGTTTTGAATGAAACCCTGCCGCCCGCGGCTTCAACCAGGCCTTTTTCGAGGATTTCCTCCCAGGCCTTTGCCCATCCTATGTTTCTTGGAGCCAGAGTGCCCATTTTTATTTCAAGATGGTCGCTTTGGGCCAGGGCAGGGGGGCAAAAAAAGGCGGATGCGCTAAAAACCGCAAGACACAGCACCAAAAAAGCCTTGATTTTCAAGCCTTTCATAAACCTGTCCTCATTCCGGCAGCATGGGCACGCAGTTGACCGGCCGGCTCGGCGGCGCTGCGACGCGGGACTGTATAGTAACTGTTTATTTATTCAGCGAACAATTTAGCGCCCCAAAGCTGCTTATGTCAAGATTGCCATATCAAAAAAATCTTGGGGTTTGTATTTATTTTGTATAGTTATAACAATCAGATAAAAAATGGCAGAAAAATCGGCCACAAAAAAATCACGGATGGGCATAAGCCCTGTCGGCAGTTTTCAAGGCTCATGAGTAGAAACATGGGTCAAGCTGTGCCAGCAGTCACCACCCTGGGAGCATGGCTTTGCCGCCATTGCAATGAAGGCCGGCCCTCCCAACAGGCCGCAAAAGTGTCAGCCTGCCTGGGCCTGGGCCTTGACTTAACCGGCCAATCGCCCTACAGTTTGGAATAACTCGCAAAAGCGCTTTTGGGCTTTTGATTTTTCCTTTCCCTGCAAAAGAAGGAGACACCATGCCTCCGACAGAAGAAAAGCGCCAGCATCAGCGTTTTTTCAAAACAATGGCCGTACAGATAAACAACCAGAGTCTTGATGCCACGGCGGAAATGGAAAGCGATGCCCAGGGCAAGAACATAAGCCTGGGCGGCATAAGCTTTTTCAGCAAAAAGCCTTTTGAAACCGGCCGGGAAGTTGAGATGCTCATCCGCATTGCAGACTGGGACCCGGAGGCCAGAAAACGGCGCCTCTATGTGGCGGTGAGCACCATCCCTTACCCTGCCAGGGGCGAGGTGGTGCGCTGCGAGAAGGCATCTGATGATCTGTGGGAGGTGGGCGTGCGCTTCACCGAGATTCTTGAGGACGACAAAAAAGCCCTTGGAAAACACCTGGGCCTTTTTAAATAGGCGCTTTTCGTTGCAATCCGTTGCCGGAAAAATGCAAAAAGGCTTTTAATCTTTTCCATATTTCCTCCACAAAGACGATGCCATGAAACCTGGTTTGTCGGCCTGCCTTTTATCTGTCCTGTTATCTGCACTGGCTTTGTCAGCATGGTTTTTCCCGGCCCATGCGGGGCAGGTGGAAATTCTGAATCTGGAATCCATGACCCGTGCTGCGGGGCTTGTTTTTGCCGGGCGCTGCATTGCAGTTGAAAGGGTTGAACAACCCCAAGCCGAATTCAGCGCGCTCAAAATCACCTTTGAGGTGGAAAAAGGCTTAAAGGGCGTGGAGGATGGCTCGAAAATCTCTTTTCTGGAGCATTTCCTTCCCGGAGCGCCTGCTGCAAAGCAGCGTGGACCGGCCCCCTACAGGCAGGGGCAGAGCTACCTTCTTTTTCTCCACCCCTCAAGCGAAAGCGGCCTCACAAGCCCGGTGGGCATGGGCCAGGGGGTTTTCCTTCTTTTGGAAATGCCCGATGGCTCTCTTGCAGCCAAAAACGGGCTCAACAATGCGAATCTGGATTGGGCTCCCCTTTACCAGGGGTCCATACCTGCTGATGCCCTTTTTGAGCGCATCATCTTCCTTATTGAAAACAACCCGTGAAAATATGCCGAAAATTTCCCTTAAAGCGCCTGCCCTGGGTGGAGTTTTTGTCTTTTTGGGGCTTTTTTGCGCTCTGATCTGCATTGAGCCTGCCCTTGCCGGAGGCCCGCTTGGCGTTACAGGCAACGGCCGCTTTGAGCGCTGGGACAATGCAGCCCCCCTGCGCTACAAGGTTGATCCGGGGTCTTTGGGAACATTTACCAACGAGCAGGCCCGTGCAATGGTGGCCGAGGCATTTGCCCGCTGGACCTCCATTGGAACTTCATCCCTTGAGATGGAGTTTGCAGGCCTGCTTGATGCGGATGTCACGGTTGCCAACTACAAGCCCTATCTTTACGAGCCTTACCAGGACATGGTCATAATTTTTGACCATGACGGCTCCATTGTGGATGATGTGAAAGGCCTTGGGGCAAAAAACAGTGTGCTGGGCTTTGCCTCGCCCCTTTTTGCGGATGAGTATGGTTTCTACACCTGCGGCTTTGTTGTGTTAAACGGCATAAAGGCAACAAGTCCGGGCTTTGCCCAGACAATTACCCACGAAATAGGGCACCTGCTGGGCCTGGATCACACACCTCTTTTCACTCAGTCCCGCAAGCAGGACACGCCGGTGATGTACCCCTACTACTATTCCGAGGCCACGCCGGACCCCAAGCCGGACGACCGGGCCTGGTTCTCCTGGCTGTATCCGGCCGCAAACGGGCGGGATTTGACCGGCCGGATATTGGGGGGCACCTTCCGAAGAAGCCTGCTGCCCTTTCACGGTGCGGTTGTTGTTGCCCAGAAGGTTGAGGAGGATATAAGCGGCCAGTGGCAGATAATTAACGGGCACCGGGTGGCCTGCATTGCCGACTTTCTCAAGCAGGGTTTCGGCCAGTACGAGCTGCCCTTTCTGGAGCCAGGCCACTGGGAGGTTTACATGGAGCCTTTGAGCACGGCCAGCTTTTACGGCGGCAGCTCTGTCGGCCCCTTTAACCTGTGGTTCATAGACTTTTCCAGGGATTACTACAACGCACACAATGAGTCCGGCGACCCGGCAGTTGACGACCCCTCACAGAAGGTTATTCTGCTTGTGGAGGCTGGAGCGCAAAGGGAGAGCATCAACCTTGTGTCCAACAACGCTCCGCCGGGAACAGGGGCTGACCCCCTTTCCAACCTGACCGATGACGACAGCGTCATCTACGAGTTTCCGGGAGGATTTTCCTTTCCATTCATGGAGCGGGAATTCGGCTACTGCATGGTCAATTCGGACGGCAACCTCACCTTTCTGGATGCGGATTGGGCCTCGGCCACCAGGGACGCGGCCCGCATGACGGGTGGTCCGCCGCGCATAGCCCCTCTGCTCACGGATTTGAACCCTTCTGGAGGCGGCTCCGTGATCACCATCGCCGGGCAGGGCAGCTTCACCTTTATATGGCTGGGCGTGCCGGAATACTCACCCACCCCTGTGTGGGGCAACACCTTTGCTGTCACGCTCTATGCCAACGGGGATGTGGCTTTTGACTACACCAGCGTGACCCTGACTCCGGACCCGGACGGCATCCTTGCGGTGGTTGGCGTGGCTCCGGGTTATTTCGGACGGCAGAGCGGCCCCCAGACCCAGTTCACCCGGGACCCTTCAAAAACCTACATAATGGGCGAATCTCCCCTGTACCAGGTCTTTACCCAGGACTTCGGCCTTTCAGGCTACAGGCTCTATTTCGGCGCGGATGAACAGACCCAGGGGGACGGCGGAAAACTGCCCTGGCCAAGCGGCGGATATCCTGAACCAGGGGAAAGCGGAGGAGGAATCTGTTTTATCAGGTCTTTAAAGCTCCCTTGAGGCGGGTTGGCACAGGCCCAAGGCAGGTGCCCGGCCCGGCAAAAATGGGGCAAATCCGCCAAAAAGAGATTCTCGTTTAATTACCTATTGTAATAACAATCAGTTGTGTGGCATAAAAATAACAATACCGTTATCGTGCGCTCCAAAAGGCTTTGTGCCGCAGCTTTTGCAGCAAAAAGCAATGCGCCTGACCTGTTTTCCTTATTGCCTTTAACCTGCCTTAAAAAAGGAGAAATTCCTTGAAGCTTATTGCCCCATCCATTCTTTCCGCGGATTTTTCCCGGCTTGGCGATGAAATTTCAGCTGTTGAAAAGGCTGGTGCGGACTGGATTCACATTGATGTGATGGACGGGTGCTTTGTGCCCAACATAACCATAGGCCCGCTGGTTGTGGAGGCGGCAAGAAAGGTCACAAGGCTGCCCCTTGATGTACACCTGATGATAGATCGGCCCGAGCGCTACATTGACGACTTTGTAAAGGCCGGGGCAGACATAATAACCGTGCACCCCGAAGCCTGTATCCATCTGAACCGCACCTTGTGCGCCATCCGCGAGCACAAGATAAAGGCCGGCGTCACCCTTAACCCGTCCACGCCCTTGAGCTGCCTGGATTGGATAATTGAATACTGCGATGTGGTCATGCTCATGAGCGTGAACCCGGGTTTCGGGGGCCAGAGCTTTATTGAAAATACCATAGAAAAGACGGCCCGGCTGGTGGACATGATCCACCACAGCAACGCCAATGCCTTGATAGAGGTGGACGGGGGCGTGAACTCTGAAACAATAGCAAGAATTTCCAGGGCCGGGGCCGATGTTTTTGTGGCTGGATCTGCTGTTTTCAAAAGCCCGGATTACAGGGCCACAATTGAAAACCTGAAAAAACTGGCAGAATGAAAAAGGTCCTGCAATCCAACAAAAATTCAGGAATCCGCCATGCCGAAAGCAAAAAAAACCAAAATCCTTGTCATAAACGGTCCCAACCTCAACATGCTGGGTAGCCGTGAGCCGCACCTTTACGGTTCGGACACCCTGGAGGTAATCAACGGCGAAATCGGTTTGCTGGCCCATGAGCTTGGGCTGGCTGTTGATTTTTTCCAGTCCAACAGCCAGGGGGCTCTGGTGGATAAAATCCAGCAGGCCCAAGGCAACTTTGACGGCATTATAATCAACCCGGCGGCCTACACCCACACAAGCGTGGCCATACGGGACGCGCTTGCCTTCTTCGGCGGGCCGGTGGTGGAGGTGCACCTTTCAAACATCCACAGGCGTGAGGCTTTCCGCAGCACATCCTTTGTGTCGGGCATTGCCGCCGGCGTGGTGGCGGGCCTTGGCAAGCACGGCTACTTTGCGGCCCTGCGCTTTCTTGCTGCAACCATTCTTCCCCAAAAGGCCTGAGTCGGATGGAGCAGCTTTCAAAAGAGGGCCAGTCCCTTTCCCAGAGCATAGTCAAGGTGCTTTCAGGCATACCCCTGTTCGGACGGCTGGACACGGCGGAGCTTACCATTGTTGCCCGGCACATGAGTTACAGGCGCATTGCCAAAGGGGAGGTTCTGTTCAACGAGTTTGATCCGGGCTCCTATGTATGCTTTGTGGTGGAGGGCGAGTTGAATGTCATGAAGCGGGCCGACCACGACAGGAGCGTGGTGTTGCGGACTTTGGGCAAGGGACGCTCCATAGGCGAAATGGCGGTGATTGAAAACCAGGTGCGAAGCGCCACGGTTGTCGCCAACAGGGATTCCGTCCTGCTGCTCCTCTCCCAAAGCGCGTTTGACAAGATAATCGAAACCCAGCCGAGAATCGGGGTAAAGCTTTTGAAGGGCCTGGCCTGTCTGCTGTCGGACAGCCTGCGCAAGACCTCCTCAAGATTGGCGGACTACATGCTTCCGCTGGCATAAGGCCTGGCAGGTTTTTGGCTGCGGTGCATTTTTTTGAAACGCCCTGTCACACATTGCAACCATGACACCTTTTTTCTGCTTGCGCCCGTTGCCCGCCACCTCCTGGAGCCGCCACCTGGGAGGCGGACACTTTGGTTTTAAGCCGTCACAAAGCCCTTTCCAGCCAAAAACCTTGTTTGCCGGGCCCTGTTTGGCCCCTTCCTTCCAAATTGCCCAAGGGCCATGCCTGCCCGGGTTCAGGGCCATAATTGGAACTTATTGGCCCTTTACAGATTATTCCTAAACCTTTATAAATAAATGTTTAAATATAAACCCGGTTGGATTGGGAGTTTTGTACGCCAAAAAGGCTCCAAACAAAATTTTTTCAGAAAGGGAGCAACATGCAAGAAGCAGTCATCGTGAGCGGAGCACGCACTGCCATAGGCAATTTCGGCGGCTCGCTGAAGGATGTTACGGCAGTTGAGCTTGGCAGCATGGTCATCCGCGAGGCTGTCGCCCGTGCAGGGCTTCGCCCTGTTGCAGGCAACGATGTTCTGGCGCTGGCTCCCCAGGCCATTGCCGATGACGGTCTTATTTTGCTGGAGCAGCAATATTTTTCATGGGACCAGAATTTTGCGCCTGTGAGCATTGATGAAGTCATAATGGGCAATGTGCTGCAGGCAGGCCAGGGCCAGAACCCGGCCCGCCAGGCCACCATCCGTGCAGGCCTTTGCCGCCAGACTCCGGCTTTCACCATAAACAAGGTCTGCGCTTCGGGCCTTAAGGCTGTTGCCCTTGCAGCCCAGGCCATAATGACCGGGGCTGCCGATGTTGTTGTGGCAGGCGGCCAGGAGAGCATGTCCAACGCGCCCATGGCCCTGCAGAAGGCCCGCTGGGGCCACCGCATGGAAATAACCGGCAAGGGCGAAATAACCGATCTCATGGTCTTTGACGGGCTGTATGAAATTTTTTACGGCTACCACATGGGCATGACAGCGGAAAATATTGCCAATGCCTATGAAATCAGCCGCCAGGAGCAGGATGAGCTTGGGGTGCTCTCCCACACCCGCGCCCGCCAGGCCATTGTTGAGGGCCTTTTCAAAAAAGAGATAGTCCCTGTCACCCTTCAACAGAAAAAGGCAGATGTGACAGTTGACACGGACGAGCGGCCGATGGACACCAGCATGGAAAAAATGGCCAAGTTGCGTCCGGCTTTCACAAAAAACGGCACAGTCACCGCCGGAAACGCTTCGGGCATAAATGACGGCGCTGCGGCCGTACTCATGATGAGCGCCCAAAAGGCATCCGAGCTTGGCCTTAAACCCCTGGTGAAAATACGGTCCTTTGCCTCGGCAGCCATTGATCCGGCCTACATGGGCCTTGGCCCGGTGCCAGCCATCCGCAAGGCGCTTGCTCTTGCAGGCATGGAAATCGGCGACATTGAAGCCATTGAGCTCAACGAGGCCTTTGCCTCCCAGGCCATTGCCTGCATGAGGGATCTTGGAATCCCTGTGACAAAGCCAAACGAGCTTGGCAGCGGCATATCCCTGGGGCATCCCATCGGAGCCACGGGCGCCAGGCAGATGGTCACCTTGAGCCATCTCATGGAGCGCAAGGGCTACGGCACAGGGCTTGTCTCCATGTGCATAGGCGGCGGCATGGGCATGGCCATGATTGTGACCCGGTAAGAAGGCCTTAAAAAAGCCCCTTGTTGTTTTTCCCTTGAAAAATGCAAGGGGCTCAAGCATAAGACAAGAAGTCGGGCCAGCGCCCGACAAATAACCATAACGGCCCGGCAGCAAAGCCAAAGGCTCAAAGGAGAGAACAATGCTGGTTCAGAGGCTTGCCGTTTTCATTTTCACAATGGTTCCGGCCATCATCGGCGGTGGCATAATCTACAAATACACGGGCGAAACCTACACCTGGGTGGCGGTTTACGAAGTCATCCTCTATGCCCTGGCGCTTTTGTTCATCACCAAGGGCATGGAGGCCCCAAAGGAGGCAGAGGGCGGCTCCCATCACTGACCCTTGCCCGCCCTTCCATAAAAATGAGTTTTTTGGGAAGAGGGTTGGTCTGGAGAAATGTTTCGGCAAAGAAGTTTCTCCAAAGCAACCGACCAAACCCTGAATCCGCCCTTCTTAACAGATTTTCATCCTGAAACCGCCATGCCCCAGACCCAATACGAGCGCACCATCTATCAGCCTTTTTCCCTGCGGGTGTGGGAATGGGGCCGCCCCTACGCAAAGGGGATGCTGCTTGACGGCAGGCGCAGCGGCCCCTGGACATTCTGGTACGATTCCGGTGCGCTTCAGATGCAGGGAAGCTACCAAAACGGATTAAAGACCGGCCTGTGGACCAAGTGGTGGAAAAACGGCAACAAGCAGAGCGAAGGCCAGTTTCTGGGAGGCAGGATGCAAGGCCTCTGGACAGACTGGCTGCCTGATGGAAGCCTTGTCCAGAAAAGCTTTTGGGAAAACGGCAGGCCAAGCCACGAGACAATAGTTTTTGACCCGGAAACCGGCAGGGAGAAAAAGCGCTTCATGCCTGATGCAGCAAGCCTTCCGGCCCGTGGCTATGATCTTGTCAGCGACCAGGAGGCCAGGTTCCTTCTCAAGCTGGCTGCCAAAAAGCGCCTTGCCATGTCCTGGCAGGCCCTTGCCGGAAAGCGCATAGGCCGGCTTCTGGAGCCCTGGCAGGCAGCCCTGTGGGTTCTTTTGATGGTTTTCTTTTATGCAGGGCTTTCGGACAGGGGCTGGGGCATTCTGGCTGTGCCCGCCAGCTTCACGGTTGCGGCCCTTGTGTGCATAGCCATAGTGTTTGTTGTGCAGATTCACGATTACTACACTAGGCCGGATATTGGAGCGGCCCTCCCGCCGGATTGACAGCAGGCAGCCAGGCTTTGAAGGGTGCCGGGCTTTAAACCCCGGCCCTGGAGGCAGAATGATCAGGCACCGCAATCATGCATGGCTTGTCTTTGCCTTTTTCCTTGCCCTCTTTTTCCTATCCCTGGGTCTGCTGACCTGGCTCATTTTGCCTTTCATCTCTGTTCTTGTAATGGCCTTTGTGGTGACAGGGGTCTTCTCGCCCGTATTCAAGGCCCTTAAAAAAAACATGCCCGCCCAGGCTGCGGCGCTTCTCACCTGCGTGCTGGCATTTTTTGTGCTTTTTATCCCCTTTGTTCTCTTTGTGGGGCTGTTGTCCACCGAAGCCTACGAGCTTTACACCCTTGCGCGGGACAGGGCCTTTGACCAGCAGATCCGTGAGCTTTTGGACACAAGCAGCATTCTGGAAAAGACTTACGCATTTTCCGAGCGCTACGGCATACACTTTTCTGCAGAGGACATAAACCGCGCCCTTCAGGATGCAGGCCGGGTTGTGGGCGGCTTTTTGTGGAGCCAGGCAAACGCCATTGCAGGAAACATCCTGCGCTTTGTGCTCTATTTTTTCTTCATGCTCCTTGTGACCTATTTCTTTTTGCTGGATGGCCCCAGGTTTCTGGATTACGCGGTGGATCTCTCCCCCCTGCCCGAGGAGCAGGATCGCAGGATAATTCAAAAGTTCCGGGATATGGCCGGCGCCATACTGATAGGCAACGGATTTTGCGGGCTTTTGCAGGGCGTGGCCGGGGGAACCGCCTTCTGGGTTCTCAACATCGGCTCACCCCTGCTCTGGGGGGTGGTTATGGCCATCCTGGCATTTCTGCCTATTTTGGGCATAAGCGCGGTGATGCTTCCAGCCTCCGTCATCCTTTTTGTTCAGGGCCGGGTCGCTGCCGCAGTAGGCCTTTTCATATTCTTTGTGCTTTTGAGCGGTTTTGCAGAGTACATTCTAAAACCGCGCCTTGTGGGGGGCAGAATGCAGATGCACCCCCTGCTGGTTTTTTTGGCCATTGTGGGCGGCCTGCAACTTTTCGGAATTTTGGGCGTGGTTTACGGCCCTTTGGTGGTGACCCTCTTTCTCACCCTGGCGGAAATCTACAACGCCAACTACCGCACCATTGTTGTGCCCGCCCTTGAAGATGCACAGCACCCGGAGGAAACGCCCTGAAGCCCCCGCCATATCCCATTCCGGGCAAATCCGGGGTCAAGCCTTTGTCCTTTATGGTTTCTTGAGCGCCGCAAGCTCCTTCCAGGTGGTTCTTTCCACAAAACTGCCGTCAAGATTCTCCTCCATTTCCTTGAAAAGGGTAAAGGGTGCGGCAAAGCTCATGAGATCCCTTTTGAGCATCCTTTTTACATGAAGCCTTGCGGAAATGTCTGTGAGACCCACAACAGCCCTGGGGGTCTTTGAGCGGGATTCCTGCAGGGGGTATAGGGCAAGGGTCTGGCAGCCTGCGGCCCAGGGGATTATGACATTGTCGTTGGTTGTGCGGTGGTGATTGGCAAAAATCACAAGGGCTGCAAGCTGATCCATGTCTGCCAGAAAGCTCACTATGTCCGGCGGATTTTCCTTTTCATCCACCTGGGAAAGGGGCTGGAAAACCGCATATTTTTGAGGCACATCGGTTATGGGCAGGTTCCTGATGAAGCTTTCCACAAGATCCGGGTTTTTAAGATAGCGCTCGCCCTGCAGAAAATCATCGTAAAACTCATGCCGCACAAAGGGTTTTAGCTGCTCTGCAATCTGCTCGCCCTGGGCCGACCCCTTGTTGCCAGTGGAAAGGAATCGGCAAAAGCCCTCCTCGCCGCCGGGGAAGGCCTTGTAAGTGTTGCCAAAGCCAAGCCCCACGCCGCCGCCATAGCATCCGTAGGTTTCCCGGTCAAAAACCGCGGTTTTGCCGCGCACAGCCGCAGCCAGCATGAACGAGACGCACCCGAACTTGCCTTTTTGGAACTGCTTTGCGTTTTGCGGCTTTTTGTCGGTCCAGGAAATCGCCACCAGCGGAAACTCCATACCCAGGGCCTTGGCAATGCGGCTTTCCATGCATTTCTCCTTTGGTTTGCCAACAGGGTTTCCGGGCTCCGGCATCTTCATGAGCCAGATTCATGAAACAGCCGCTGGCATTGAAATATAGCGTTGACAACCATTCTTACCAAAGGATAGCGTTGGCTTCAACCCTGGCGGAAAAAGGCTGCCGGAAGAATTGTCTTGCCGGGCCGTGGCAGGGGCAGCCAAAGTTTCAGACAGTTTGGATGACGAAGGCAAACCCGACAACCCTGAATATCCTGTGGTTGAACCGTTAAAATGAACAGCAGCCTTATGTCGTTTGATTCCGGGCAGATTCTTCTTGTGAGCGAGGCCCTTGCAGTTGCCGAGGAGCTTGTTGCCCAGGCCTACAAGCTTTCCGCCGGGCGCTGGGGCCGTTATCACTATGATCTGAAAACCCTTTCCCAGCTTGTTGCCCGGGAGATAAGCCACCAGCACTTTGCCCAGATATTTCGCTACCAGGGTCAAAAAAGCGGTGCATCCTTAAGTTCGGACTCCTTTGATTTCTACAAGATATGCATCATGGATCATGTGATTCTGTCGGCGCTTGAGCGAAATGAAGGGCTTTTGCTTTTTCCGGTGGCCCTTTACATAACCTGCCACGAGCTTGTGCACATTGTACGCTTTGCCAGCTTTCTCCAGGCTTTCGACACTGTTGAGCAGGCCCGGAATGCAGAGGAGGCCCTGGTCCACGCGAAAACCCGCGAAATACTTGCCCCGGTGAGAATAAAAGGCCTTGCTTTGGTAATGGACTATTTCAAAACCCACGCAGCAGACGGCCCTGTGCAGGAGGGGCCGGTTTCATAAGAAAGCCTCCTTCATTCCCCAGGCCCGTCATTCCTGCTGATGCGGTAATCAAGTATAAAACAAGCTGTTATCATTATCGAAACAGACAATCGCCTTCGGTATTGCAGTGCATGGATTCCGGCGCTTGATAGCGGCAGAGCCTTCGACTTTGCCTGTGGGCCTTAAATGACTGTTCTGTGGGATTGCCGCAGCCCCCCGAAAAACGCCGCCAGCTTACACTCCTGGCGGTTCCAGGGAGACGAGGGCAAGGCGCACGAGCGAGAGGGGAGGGAGCATACTGTTTTTGTATGTGACTGACCCTTGATGCGAAGTGCAACACAGCCATCGTCTTCCTGGAACCGCCAGGTTATTTGCGGCGGAAAAACCTGCCTAACCCTCCCCCCCCCCTTTGCAGCGGGCGAGGCGGCTTTGGCAATGCCTGCCATTGCAGACTCTGCATTGAGACGGACTGTGGAAAGGGGGGCCATTAGGCCCATGAGGACGAAAATATGGCCTGTGTCGGCCTGGCGCAAATAGATGCGGCGCTTGGCAAAGACCAGGGTGGCCTCCTTTGCGCCATCAAGGCTTTTTATAAGGGCAGGCCAGGGGGCGGTTGCGACATCATTCTTGGGCGCAACGGAAAACTCCGAAAAGGAAACCTTCCCCTCCTTGTCCACGAAAACCACTCCGTAAACATTTTCCATGCCCAAAATGTCTGAAAAAATCTCCTTCATATCGCAAAACTTTTCCCTGGGCTAAAAAAGGGCCTGCACAATCTGGGTTTTGGGGCATCTGGGCTTGAGCACAGCCAGGACCACCTTTTCGCCTTTAAAGATGAGCCTGTCGGGCGAATCGCCGTTATCAAGGTAGGCAAACTGAAGATCCCCTGCATCAAATATGCTGCTTATGGCCTCCATGTTCTGGACAAAGCTTTTCATGGATTCGTCAATGTTTATATCCGTAAGACCACAGCGGTTGCCGATCTTGTCCAGCCTGCCCCGCACTATTGCAAGGGTGTCCTCGCCCGGGGTGGGCGGCTCTGGTTCGGGCTGACCTCCGGCGTTTTCCTGGCCGGTTTCCAGGTCATCATCGGTCAGTGCCTCGTAGCCGCCCAAAGAGTCGTCTGCGCCAGCCTGGAGGTCGGCATCTGCAAGGTCTGCGGAATACTCGCTCAACTCCTCGTGCTCGTCATCTGCGCCCCTGGCTGCGTGTTTACCGGTTTCATCCTTCCGGCGCATGGCTTCCAGCAAAAGGCCCTGGGCGTTCTGCTCGATGACTGCATCCCGCGGGGGGCAGCCGTTCTGGATGGAGAGGGATACCTCATCCCATGTGAAGATGGCGTAAGCTGCTTCCGCGCCGGAGAGCTCCCTTATTCTGGCGTCAAGCAGCGAGCCGTCCTTGAAAAAGAGGACACCAAGCTCGTCCTTGGCTTCAT
>Ga0351938_1031_pt1 | contig 53133 bp, 46 predicted proteins | sample TotcelT113001M10_FD_206850 | JGI IMG/M metagenome (GOLD analysis project Ga0351938, IMG submission 206850) | Enriched cells from coal bed in the Powder River Basin, Montana, United States - Total cells T11 rep2 HSBNCT.T11.300.1.M10 ... | reverse complement strand
AGCTACACCAGCGGGCAGCCACGTGCGGACACAGCGCACGCCGGCGCTGCTGCCTTTCAGCGTCGGTCGCAGATGCGCCGTCACAGCGAAGAACACCGCCAATGGTATGCCCACTTCAGGCCAAGGGTCAATGTCGCTGGACACCAACATGTCGCCGCTGTGCTGTATTGTCGCATGTCTGGTGCTGCTGTAGAATTCCCTCGTTCGAGCACCACTTCCCAAGGAGGCACTACGATGAAGAGCGATTCCGTCAAACGCGGCGTTGAAAGAGCACCACACCGTTCGTTGTTCTACGCCCTTGGATGTACCGCGAGCGACTTCGACAAGCCGTTCGTGGGCATCATCAACAGTTACAACACCATCATCCCCGGACACATGCATCTCGACCAGGTTTCGCGCGCGGTGCAAGAGGGCGTCAGAAGCGCAGGCGGAGTGGCGTTCGAGATGAACACCATCGGCGTGTGCGACGGCATTGCGATGAATCACCCGGGTATGAAGTACAGCCTGCCGAGTCGAGAGCTCATCGCGGATTCCGCCGAGATCTCGGCGGAGGCGCACCAGTTCGATGCGCTCGTCTTCATCTGCAGTTGCGACAAGATCACTCCCGGCATGCTCATGGCCGCAGCCCGCATCAACGTTCCGTCTATCTTCGTGGCAGGCGGTCCGATGATGGCCGGACACGTGTATGACAATGGCAAGCTTCGGACCATCGATCTGAGCAATCTGTTTGAGGCTGTCGGGAAGACGGTGAACGGGAAGATGACTGAAGAGGCCCTGGAGGAGTGGACCCGGAAAGCGTGCCCCGGCTGTGGCAGTTGTGCGGGGATGTTCACGGCAAATACGATGAGTTGTATGACGGAGGCGCTGGGAATGGCGCTTCCCGGAAATGGCACGATTCCCGGGGCGTCCAGCCAGAGGCTCGACATCGCGTTGCGCTCGGGCCAGCAGATAATCAAGCTGCTGGAGAAGGGCATCAAGCCCAGGGATATCCTGACGCGGGACGCCATATTCAACGCTTTCACCGTTGACATGGCGCTTGGCGGCAGCACCAACTCCGTGCTGCATTTGACCGCCATAGCACACGAAGCCGGCATCAACTACCCGCTGTCGTGGATCAACGAGATCAGTCAGGGCACGCCGCACCTCTGCAAGATGAGCCCGGCCGGATTCCACCACATCGAGGACCTTGATGCGGCGGGTGGCATCTACGCCGTTATGCACGAGGTGTCCAGACTCCTGAAGCTGAACGCGATGACGGTGACAGGGAAGACGGTCGGGGAACTGGTACCCCAGTTCCCCGTCAAGGACCGCGAAGTCATCCACAGCGTGGACGCCCCGTATTCAACCACCGGAGGTCTCGCTATCCTGTTTGGCAACCTTGCTCCTGAAGGCGCGGTAGTCAAGGCGGCAGCCGTATCGCCTGAGATGAAGGTTCACAAAGGGCCGGCGCGCGTCTTCGATTCCGAGGAGGCCGCCACCAAGGCCATAATGGCCAGGTCGATCAAGGCCGGCGATGTGGTCGTGATCAGGTACGAAGGACCCAAGGGGGGGCCCGGCTTCCGCGAGATGCTCACACCGACTTCATTGCTGGCCGGTCTGGATCTCGACAAGTCCGTCGCGCTCGTTACGGACGGCCGCTTCTCGGGAGCGTCCCGCGGTTCTTCGATCGGACATGTGTCTCCAGAAGCTGCCTCGGGTGGCCCTATCGCGGCTGTTCGCGACGGAGATACCATCTCGATCGACATACCGGCGCGGAAGCTTGAGGTCCTGCTCTCGGACGCCGAACTGGCGAAGCGCATGGCCGCCGTACCCGAGTTCAAGCCTCGAGTCACATCCGGTTACCTCAAGCGCTATGCCGAGAAGGTCACCTCGGCGAGCACAGGAGCCGTGTTCCAGGACTAGCGCAGAGTGGCCTGGGCGTCCTTGTGTCGGGGTGAGGAGGCAGGTACCATGTCTCAGTGGGTTGAGATGGTGCTACGGTTGCTTATCGCGACAGCTCTTGCGGCCGTGATTGGCTATGATCGTGAGGTCAGGGGCAAGGCTGCCGGAATGCGAACGCACGTCATGATTGCGCTTGGCGCAGCGGCTTTCACCCTTGCGTCGCTCTACGGATTCGGAGGTGCTGATGCGTCGCGTGTGGCCTCCGGCGTTGTTGCGGGCGTGGGCTTTCTCGGCGCCGGCGTCATCTTTCGCGCCGGCGCCGGCAGCTCGGTGGCTGGACTGACGACTGCGGCCTCAATCTGGGTTACCGCTGGAGTCGGGCTTGCCGCCGGATGTGGACTGTACGTCCTCGCGGTCGCCGTTGCGCTGCTCGCACTCCTCGTCCTGCGCTTACCCCACATAAAGGACTGATTCGGGGAGGACACGGACGGCGGACCGGCACAGTCGTGAGTCGTGCTATAGTGCTTCGGGCAGGACGGGCGCCAAAGGTATTATCATGCTGCAAGAAGAAGCCGCCACAATCCTTGAGGAACTGCGCTCCGCGTATCCGGACAAGTTCACAACCGAGAATCGGGTGTTCGGCCACATCCACCGTGGCGACGTCATCTTCATCGCGTCCGGATGCGGCGAGCCGCAGTATCTCGTGCGCTCGCTCATCGAGTTCGTGGAATCGCACCCTAAGGGGTTCTTCGATACGGAAGTCCTGCACCTGTGGTCGATGGGACTTGCTCCGTACGCGGATGAGAAATTCAAACGCAACTTCCGGCATAACTCCTTCTTCTTGGGTGAGAGCACGCGCGGTGCGGTGAACCGCGGAGTGGCCGACTACAGCCCAATCTCGCTGTCACAGATTCCGCGTCTATTTCGCCGCGGCATCATCTCGATCGATGTCGCGCTCATACAGGTGTCATTGCCTGATCGGCATGGCTACATGAGTCTGGGCGTGAGCGTGGACATGGTGAAGGCCGCCACTGACATGGCCACGACGGTCATCGCTCAGCCGAATCGATACATGCCCCGGGTCCACGGTGACAGCTTCATACATGTCAGCGATATAGATTACATAATGCCCTTCGATGAACCTCTCCTGGAGTACCGACGGGGAGTAGGGGAGGAGGACAGCGAGGTGGTGGCGGCTATCGGCCGATATGTTGCCAGATTGGTGCAGGATGGCGACACCATTCAGGTTGGGTATGGAAACGTGCCGAATGCCATTCTCGCGAATCTTTCGCAGCGCCGGCATATTGGTGTGCACACCGAGTTGATGACGGACGGGCTGATTGAGTTGATGAAGGCGGGAGTCATCGACAATTCCCGCAAGACCATCGACCGCGGGAAGTCTGTCGCCACCTTCTGTATGGGCAGGCGGGAAACCTACGAGTATCTCGACGATAACCCATCGATCGATTTTCGTCCCGTGGACTACACCAACAATCCGCTTGTCATTGCGCAACACGAGAACATGGTTGCCATCAATAGCGCTCTCGAGATCGACCTGACAGGACAGGCGACTTCCGAGTCGATCGGCGGCCAGTTCTACAGCGGTGTTGGCGGTCATTACGACTTCATGCGGGGCGCGCTTCTCGCGCGGAACGGCAAGACGATCCTGGCGATGCCTTCGACCGCCGCAGGCGGGGAGGCGTCACGCATCGTGCCCAGCATGTCCGACGGCGCAGGAGTGACACTCAACAGGGGTGATGTCAACTACGTGGTTACAGAGTATGGCATCGCGTACCTTCACGGAAAGAACATCCGAGAGCGAGCCATGGACCTCATTTCCATCGCGCATCCGAAGTTCCGGCCCGGGCTGATCCAGGAAGCCAAGAAGCGGAATCTCATCTACAAAGACCAGGCATTCATACCCGGACGCCGTGGCGAGTATCCCGAAGAGATGGAGACGCGCCGGACGACTCGCGGTGGCCTTGAGGTGGTCTTGCGGCCAGTGAAGATATCGGATGAGCCGCTCATCAAGGACCTCTTCTACTCGCTTTCCGACCAGAGCATGTACCGCCGATTCATGTCCGTCCGCAAAGACATGCCGCATGAGCGCCTTCAGGAATTCGTCATTATCGACTATACGAAGGAGATAGTCATCCTCGCCACTGTGCAGCACCACGAGACCGAAGAGATAGTCGGCCTTGGCCAATACGGCATCGACGAGTCAACGCATACGGCGGAGGTTGCAATCGCGGTGAAGGATGAGTATCATAATCACGGTATCGGGACTGAACTCCTATCCTATCTGACATTGCTCGCCAAACGGTATGGTCTGTTGGGCTTCACAGCCGAGGTTCTCGTAGAGAACAAGCCCATGCTGCATCTTTTCGAGAAGATGGGGTTCGACCTCGAGAAGCGCATTGCGGAGGACGTGTACGAACTCAAGATGCTGTTCAGAGAGGTGCCACAACGTGAAAGGTAACGAATCCAGCATGAAGTATCTCTTCGAGCCCAGGGGCGTCGCCATCATCGGCGCATCCCAGTCGCCGGGCAAGATCGGCTTCAAGGTCGTGGAGAACATCGTCGTCGGCGGCTTCAAAGGGAAGATATACCCCATCAATCCTCGCGGCGGTGAAGTGCTGGGTTTGCCCGTGTACAAGCGCATGGAGGACATCGAGGGGCCCGTGGATGTGGCTGTTGTGGTGGTGCCCGCTGAGATCGCCTTCGCAGCGATGGAGGAATGCGCCAAGAAGGAAGTGAAGTTCGCCATCATCATCACCTCCGGATTCTCTGAGGTGGGAAATGTGGCTGAGGAACGCAAGATCGCGAGGTTTGCACGCGAGCACGGGATCAGAGTCATCGGCCCTAACGTCTTCGGTGTGTACTCGGCCTCTTCTTCTCTGAATGCAACATTTGGGCCCGCGGATATCAAAAGCGGCAACGTAGCCATCATCACCCAGAGCGGCGCCATCGGGATTGCCATGATCGGCAAGACCAAGGTGGAGGGTATCGGACTCTCGGCGATGATCTCCGTCGGCAACAAATCCGATGTAGATGAGACTGACCTGCTGGATTATCTGACCTTCCAGGATGACGCGAAGGTCGTGCTCATGTACCTCGAAGGTGTGAAATCCGGGGAGCGCCTTGTTGAAGTGCTCAAGAAGGCCACACGGAAGAAGCCTGTTGTTGTCATCAAGTCGGGTCGATCCCGTCGTGGTGCGCAAGCCGCAGCTTCTCACACCGGTTCCCTGGCCGGCGAAGACAAGGTATTCGATGACGTAGCCCGACAATGCGGCGTGATCCGGGCGGAGAGCATTCAAGAGGCTCTGAACTGGTGCAAGTTTCTCGCGGACTCGCCGATGCCAATTGGCGAAGACTGCGTCATCATTACCAACGGGGGGGGCATCGGTGTTCTTACCGCTGACGCGTGTGAGAAGTACGGAGTGAACCTGTCCGACGAAGTTGCGGACCTCAAGAAGACGTTTGAGTCTGTGATGCCGTCGTTCGGCTCGGCCAAGAATCCCATCGACATCACCGGCGGCGCCAGCCCGGACGACTACGACAAGGCGCTCGTCGCTGCGCTTGGCAACGAGAACATCGACGCTGTTGCATGTCTCGGTTGCCAGACCGGCTCGTTCAACGCCGCCCGTTTTGCCCAGATCGCCGAAGAACGCTACCGCCAGTACCGGCCCGTCAAACCCATCGTCTTCTCGCTGTTCGGCGGCGAGGAGATAGAGCGCAGCATCGTGGAACTGAAGGCCAAGGGTATTCCGGTCTTTCCTGACGTCTATGAGATGACGGCATTCCTTGGCGCCCTGTACAAGGACTACCGAAACAAGATGACCGAGCCAGGGGATGTCGCGACTGCCGATATCGACACAGCGGCCATCGACAGGGCGGTTGCATCCGCCCGCGCGGATGGCAGACACTTCCTTCTGTCGCATGAGGCTCAAGAGGTTATGCGGGCGGCGAAGGTGGTCATTCCACAGAGCCGCGTGGCGCACAATCCGGAAGAGGCTGTACGTTGCGCTGAAGAGATCGGCTATCCCGTGGTCATGAAGGTAGTGTCGAAAGACATCATCCACAAGAGCGATGCCGGTGGCGTGGCGCTCGACCTCGTCGACAAGAAGGAAGTGCTCGATGCGTATGAGGCAATCCTGCGCAACTGTCGCGCATACAAGGCCGACGCAGTCATCGAGGGCATCCAGGTCGACGAGATGATTCAGAAGGGCGTCGAGACAATCGTGGGCGCCCGCCGGGACAATTCGTTCGGGCCTACAGTGATGTTCGGCCTGGGCGGGGTGTACGTCGAAGTGCTGAAGGACATTGCGTTCAGGTCGTTCCCGCTCAGCCGGGAGGAGACCCTGAACATGATCGGCCAGATCAATTCGTATCCCCTGTTGCTGGGCGTCAGGGGGGAATCACGCAAGGACGTCGACGAGGTGGCCAACACCATAATCAAGGTCGGCTGGATCCTCCAGAACTGCAGTGCGATATCCGACATCGAGGTCAATCCTCTCGTCGTGTACGACCATGGGGAAGGTGTGAAGGCCGTTGACGTGAGAATCCTGCTTCGAGAATCTGAGGAGGCGTAGCACATGAAGACCATAGTTGTGGGCTCGACGCACAAGAGTGCCGGCAAGACCAGCATGATCGTTGGCCTCGCGAAGGTTGTCGGTGGCTCGTGCGGCTACATGAAGCCGCTCGGCGACAGACTGCTGTACCGCAAGAAGAGGCTGTGGGACTACGACGCGGCGCTCATCACCAGTGTGTTTGGGCTCGAAGGCAATCCCGAGGAGATGACGCTGGGCTTCGAGCACGCCAAGCTCAAGTATATGTACGACGCGCAGGGACTGAAGGACAAGCTGAGTGAGATGGCCTCGTTCGCCAGCCAGGGCAAAGACGTGCTCTGCATCGAGGCAGGGGAGTCGCTCTCTTACGGCGCATCCGTGAATCTCGATGCGATTTCGCTGGCATCCTACCTTAAGGCCCGGCTGGTCCTCGTCGCAGGCGGGAGCGAGAGTACTATCGTCGATGACCTTGCATTTGTGAAGCGCTATGTCGATCTCAGCGACGTGGACTTCGCGGGAGTCATCGTCAACAAGGTACGCAACCTCGAGGATTACCGCAGCACCCATCTGGAAGATGTGAACGCACTGGGAGTCAAGGTCCTGGGAGTTGTGCCATACGACGCCGAGCTGACGAAGATCACTGTTGGTCATCTCGCCGAGCGTTTGCTCGCCAAGGTCGTGGCGGGTGAAGAAGGTCTCAACGGAAAGGTGAATTCCATCATGGTTGGGGCCATGTCCACAAACGCCGCTCTCCAGAACCCGCTCTTCAAGAAGGAGCACAAACTTGTCATCACCGGTGGGGACAGGAGCGACCTGATACTCGCGGCCATCGAGAGCAGCACGGCCGGAATCATCCTCACAAACAACATCCTGCCCTCCTCGAACATCATATCGATGGCGTCCGAACGGAAGATTCCGCTTCTTCTTGTGCCGTTCGATACGTACCAGACTGCCTCGCAGATCGAGAGCATCGACCCGCTCCTGGTCAAGGATGATGCCAGGAAGATGGAAGTGCTCACACAGCTGGTGAAGGAGCATGTCTCCACCAGTGCGGTGCTCGGGTAGCAGTACGCCTCTTTGGATCATGTGCAACGTGAGGGAAGGCCCGGCGTTCGAACGCCGGGCCTTCACCTTTTTCAGTGCGGGGAGTCCGGACCAGAGCCCAAGAGCACATCAGCCGCGCGACGCGGAACTGGTGCCGCGGCAAGACGTGGCCACGCTGGCATAAGATGCCTGCTGCAAACTCTAGCCCTTGATGACACCCAGAGGCTCAGCCCTGGCAACCTTTCTGCAGATGCCGGCTCCCTGAACCACATCGACGACGTCAGCCACGTCCTTGTAGGCCGGGGACGCTTCCTCGGCAAGTGCGGGCACATCGCCGGTGCGCACGTGGATATGCCGGCGCCGCAGGTCCGCTTCCACCTCGTCACCTCGCATGGACTTTCGCGCAGCACTCCGGCTGAGGAGGCGGCCGGCACCGTGGCACGTGGAACCAAAGGTCTCCTGCATCGCGCGTTCAGTACCGACAGCCACGTAGGAGTACCTGCCCATGTCGCCGGGGATGAGCACCGGTTGGCCGATCGCAGCATACCTTGCGCTCAACGCTGAATCGCCCGGAGGGAAAGCCCGCGTCGCGCCCTTGCGGTGTACGCAGAGGACAGTCCGTCTCCCGTCAACAAGATGAGTTTCAATCTTGGCGATGTTGTGCGCAACATCGTACACCTGGCGCAATCCACGGTCGTTCTCCGAGCCGCCGAACACCTCCCGGAACGCCTCGCGCACCCAGTGAGCGATGTGCTGACGGTTGCACCAGGCGAAGTTGGCGGCGCACCGCATGGCGGCGAGATACTGCCTGCCTTCGGGAGAATCGACCGGAGCGCAGGCGAGTTGCCGGTCGGGGAGGTCGATGCCGTAGCGGGTCACGGCACGCTCCATGGTCTTCAGATAGTCGGTACACACCTGGTGGCCCAGCCCCCTGGAGCCGGTGTGGATGAGAATCAACACCTGCCCCTTCTCGCTGATGCCCATCGCAGACGCCGCTGTAGAGTCGTAGATGTCGGTCACTGACTGTACCTCGATGAAGTGGTTGCCGGAGCCCAGACTGCCCGCTTGCGGCAGCCCGCGGGCCATCGCGCGCTCGCTCACGGCCGATGGGTCGGCGCCCTCGATTCGGCCACCGTCTTCTGTCGCGTCCAGGTCATCCTGAGTCCCGAAGCCATGCCGCACGGCCCAGTGCGCGCCTTCGATGAGCAGGCGCGTTATCTCGGTCTTTGGCGGATGGAGCTTGCCCTCGGAGCCCACGCCCGAGGGTACATTGCGAAACAGGCGCTCCATGAGGGAAGCCATGCGTGGAGCCACCTCGCTCTTTGTGAGATTTGTCTGGAGCAGCCTGACGCCGCAGTTGATGTCGTATCCCACGCCACCGGGAGAGACCACCCCATCCGACACACGGGTGGCAGCGACACCGCCGATAGGGAAGCCATATCCCCAGTGGATGTCAGGCATCGCCAGGGACCGGCCGACGATGCCCGGCAGAAACGCCACGTTAGCTACTTGTTCCAGCGCCTCATCGTTAAGGATCGACTCGAGCATGGCCTCGCTTGCATACACCACGCCGGGCACTCGCATACCCGGCTTGTAGTCGACGGGTATCTCCCATCGATAGTCGTCGATCTTGCGCAACATGTCCATTGCGGCTCCTCTAGACATCAAACACGATGCGGGCGATCAAACCATCCCGGTCGGGCGCAAGGTGCGCCATGTGGTATGTGGCGGCTTTCACTTCGCGTTTGAGGTGCAGTTGGCAAGGCAACAAGTGCTGGCCGTGGCAGTTGACGCGAAGACGGCCATCAGCCAACTCATCGAACTCGAACTGTGAAAACGCCTGGTGGTCGACGAACAGCAGATAGATGAGTTCGTTGAGCCAGTCAACCAGGAGTGCGTCATTGTCGACGGACGTGATGGCGACCGATCGGCAGAGGGTGGCTGCAATACTCCGCTCTCCCATAGCGAGACTGTAGAAAGCGGCAGCCGCATTGCGCAGGACATCCTCGAGGTCGTGGCCACGAACGAGTGCCGCGACGTCCGCCGTATGCGCGACAAACTCAAACGGCTTCGACTCCATTCTACATATCCAGGAAGACGCAGAGTCATGATAGCACGTGACAGGCGGCGCCAGGCCTTCGAGCACCAACACTTCGAGCGCCAACGATTGACGTAGCTATGGCCTTCTGCTAGAATCGGCTACTCAGGGCGGTTAGCTCAGTGGTTAGAGCGCTGCGTTGACATCGCAGAGGTCACTGGTTCAAGTCCAGTACTGCCCAGTTCCCGTGACCATCAACGTGCTTCAGTACATGAGATTCCAGGCTCCCTCGAGACGCGAGACATCGCCTCGCACGTCAATATGTGCTCAGGCACGCGCCTGACCCATTCAGACCTGTTACTCCGATGGACGAAAGCAGCAAGAGCATAGAGATACAGCGCCACTCGGCATCGCACGTGATGGCCGAAGCGGTGCTGCAGCTATTTCCTGATGCCAAGTTCGCCATCGGGCCAGCCATCGAGGATGGGTTCTACTACGATTTCGACCTGCCTCGCCCGCTGACTCCAGACGACCTGCCGGTCATCGAAGACCAGATGCGAAAGATTGTCGCGCAGAACAGCGCGTTCATCCGCCGCGAGGTCAGCAAGGACGAGGCACGCGCCCTGTTTGCGGGACAGCCGTACAAGCTTGAATTGCTGGACGACCTTGAGGAAGGGCACGTATCTGTGTACACCCAGGGCGCGTTCACCGACCTTTGCCGTGGCCCCCACGTTATTTCTGCCGGGCAGGTAGGCGCTTTCAAGCTTCTCAGGACGGCGGGCGCATACTGGCGTGGCGATGAGTCGCGACCTATGCTGCAGCGCATCTACGGCGTTGCGTTTCCGACGGCTCAGGAGCTGGAATCTCACCTTGCCATGCTCGCCGAGGCTGCGAAGCGGGACCATCGCAAGCTGGGCAAGGAACTGGACCTCTTCAGCATTCATGATGAGATCGGCCCCGGTCTCGTCTGCTGGCATCCGAACGGCGCGCTTGTGCGTCAGCTCATCGAGGATTTCTGGAAGGCTGAGCACCAGAAACGCGGCTACGGCATCGTCTACACACCCCATATCGGTAAACTCGACCAGTGGAAACAGAGCGGGCACTGGGAGTTCTACCGCGAGAACCTGTACTCGCCCATGGACCTTGATGGCCAGCAGTACCTGCTGAAGCCAATGAATTGCCTCGGGCACATCCTTATCTTCAAGAGCCGCACACGCAGCTACCGGGAGCTTCCCATCCGCATGGCGGAGTTGGGGACCGTGTACCGCTACGAACGGGCTGGCGTCCTCTATGGGCTCACGCGCGTGCGTGGATTCACACAGGATGACGCCCACATATTCTGCCGTCAGGACCAGATCCAGTCCGAGGTGGAAGCTGTCGTCAAGCTGGCTCAGTTCATGATGCGAACCTTCGGCTTCCCCAAGTACAAGATGGTGCTGGCGACGCGTCCGGACAAGTTCGCCGGCACCCCGGACGTCTGGGAACATGCCACTGCCGCGCTCACGGCAGCGCTCGATTCCCTTGGGCTCTCGTACGAGGAGGATCCCGGCGGGGGCGCGTTCTATGGCCCTAAGATTGATGTCAAGCTGGCCGATGCCCTGGGCCGCGACTGGCAAGGACCGACCATCCAGGTTGATTTCAATTTGCCGCAGCGCTTCGATGTCTGCTATATTGGAGAGGATGGTAGCGAGCATCTCGTTACCATGATCCACAGAACCGTTCTCGGGAGCATGGAACGGTTCTTTGCATGTCTGGTGGAGCAGTATGGGGGCGCATTCCCGGTCTGGTTGAGTCCGATTCAGGCCAGGATCATCCCCATCGCCGACAGACATGTAGAGTATGCCCGCGGAGTCGAAGAGAGGCTCAGATGCGCAGGCATCAGGGTCGATGTCGATATGCGCGGAGAGCGGATGGGTTCGAAGATAAGGGATGCTCAGATGGCGAAAGTACCGTATATGCTCGTTGTGGGCGACAAGGAAATAGATGCTGGAGGAGCTTCCGTGCGCTTGCGCAGTGGCGAGGATACCGGGCTATGCAGTATCGAGGACATACAGAGCCGGATTCTGGCCGCCGTTGGTGACAGGACTTAGCCTATGATGAAGAGCAAACCGCACGGTTCCATGCGACCTGCAGTGCGCGCCCTCCCGGTGAATCGACAGATACGGGCCAGGGAAGTGCGCGTGATAGGGGAGGAAGGAGAGCAGATGGGCACGCTGCCCATCGCCAAGGCTCTTCAGGTGGCACAGGAGCGGGAGTTGGACCTTGTAATGGTGGCCCCGAACTCCGTTCCGCCAGTGTGCCGCCTCGTTGACTACGGAAAGTTCAGGTACGAACAGCTTAAGAAAGAGAAGCATGGACGCAAGAGCCAGAAGGGACTTCTCCGCGAGGTTCGCTTGCGGCCAAAGATCGAGGAGCACGACCTTCAGGACAAGATAAGGAAGACCAGGGAACTGCTCGCGGAAGGGAACAAGGTCAAGATCACTGTTCGTTTTCGGGGAAGAGAGATCGTGTACCCCGAGCTGGGCTGGCAGGTATTGAAGCGGGTTGCGGAAGCGCTGAAGGACGATGCAGTCGCTACCAGTCTACCGTCCAAGGACGCCCGCAACATCGCGTTGACCCTTGCTCCAGTCGCCACCAAGAAGCCCCAGGAGGCCAAACAGAATGCCGAAACTGAAGACTCACAAGGGAGCTAAGAGTCGGTTCAAGATCACTGGAACCGGCAAGCTTCTTCGAGCCAAGTGTGGAAAGAGTCACTTCCGGCGCAGGAAGGAACCCAGGACCAAGCGTCTTTACAGCGGGATGGTCGCTGTGTCGAGCGCGGATGCGCCTCGCCTGCGGCGCCTCTTGCCCTATTCCTAGAGGCGTGCGTGAGCCAATCGACTGCGCTGACCATCGTGTATTGAGTTCCATAGGGAGGATATCGTGCCCCGATCTACGAGTGGACCGGTAAGTCATAACCGGCATAAGAAAGTACTTTCAATCACTAAGGGACATCGAGCGTCCCGGCATCGCCTGTTTCGCAGCGCGAACGAGTCGATGCTGCATGCGCTTGACTACTCCTATGAGCACCGGCGTGAACGCAAGAGCGATTTTCGCAAGTTGTGGATCACACGGATCAACGCCGCAGCCCGTGCCAACGGCTGCAACTACAGCATCTTCATGAAGGGTCTTCGCACCGCCGGCATCGAGCTGAATCGCAAGGTGCTTGCCGACATGGCCGTTCGCGAACCCGAGGCGTTCTCCCGCCTGGTGCAGTCTGCACGGGCAGGAGCCGCGTCGTAGAAGGCGGTCACCCAGGCATGCAGCAGGAACTTGACCGGCTGGAAGCCGCAGCCCTTGCCGAACTCGAGCGCGTCGAAACCCCAGGCGAGCTTGAGGAATGGCGCGTCCGCTACCTCGGGAAGAAGAGCGCCCTGACGTCCGCCCTTCGCAGCGTAGCTGCCCTCTCGCCCGACGAGAAGAAGTCGTACGGCGCCCGCGCGAATGCCGTCAAGTCTGGTCTGCAGCGGCAGCTGTCCCTCAAACAGGAGTCCCTCAACCTCAGCAGCATCCACCTCTCCATGGGCGGCCCCGCCCTCGATGTCTCCTTGCCCGGCAGGTACTTCCCCGTGGGACGCCTCCATCCCATCACCCAGGTCATCCATGAGATCTGCGCTGTGTTCGCTCGAATGGGCTTCCAGGTTATCGACGGTCCGGAAGTGGAGAAGGACTACTACAACTTCGAAGGCCTCAACATCCCGCACGACCACCCGGCGCGCGACATGTTTGCGACTCTGTGGCTTGACGCCAGTGAGTCGCCGGATGCGCGATTGCTTCGAACGCACACTTCACCGATGCAAGTGCGAATCATGGAGGCTCATAAGCCTCCGCTGCGGTTCGTGGTGCCCGGTAGAACGTATCGCTATGAGGCGACCGACGCGACTCATGATTGGATGTTCCACCAGGTCGAGGGTCTTGCGGTTGACACTGACATAACATTGCGCGACCTCAAAGAGACACTGTTCGAGTTCTGCCGCAGCATGTTTGGTAGGGACACGGGCGTGCGCTTCCGCTGCGACTATTTTCCGTTTGTGGAACCCGGCGGCGAAGTTGCCATCGAGTGCTTCCAGTGCAAGGGAGCTGGATGTCGCCTCTGCGGCGGCACAGGCTGGCTCGAGATTCTGGGATGCGGAATGGTGCATCCCGACGTCCTTGCCCGCTGCGGAATCGACCCTCGTGTGTACTCTGGATTCGCGTTCGGCATGGGCGTGGAGCGCATAACGATTCTGCGCCACGGGGTCGATGATATCCGGCATTTCTATTCCGGCGATTTTCGGTTCCTGCGACAGTTCTGAGCGGAGTACTGCAGATGCGTGTTCCTCTGAAATGGCTGGCTGACTACGTCTCCACGGACTGGACCCCGGAACATGTCGCCGAGCGACTCACGATGGCTGGCCTCGAAGTGGGCGCCATTGAGCGCATCGGCGCTTCATGGGACGGCGTGCAGGTCGCGCTGGTCACTGATGTTCAGCCACACCCGAATGCCGACCGGCTGAGGCTCGTGACGGTCAACCTCGGTGCAGACTCGGCAACGGTGGTTTGTGGGGCGCCGAACGTCGCTGTCGGGCAGAAAGTGGCATTCGCCAGTGTTGGCGCGCGTCTCATCGACGGCCACTCCGGTGAGATGGCCACCCTCAAACCGGCAAAGATTCGCGGCATCCTCTCCGCCGGAATGGTCTGCTCCGAGAAAGAACTGGGCCTTTCCGATGACCATGAAGGCACGGTTGAACTGCCGCTGGATGCGCCTGTCGGTGTGGCGCTGCAGGAGTATCTCGGTGACGTCATCCTCGACCTCGAGTTGACTCCCAACCGACCCGACTGTCTCTCTGTCATAGGCGTGGCACGCGAACTCGCGGCCCTCGTCGGGGTGCCGTTGTCAGTACCGCCGGTTGGCTACGCCTCCGATCAGACGCAGGTCGACAGTCTCATCAAGGTATCCATAGAGAGCGGTGACGACTGCAACCGATACTGTGCGACCGTTGTCAGAGACGTGAAGCCTGGCCCGTCGCCGGCGTGGATGCAGGCCAGGCTCAAGGCGTGTGGCATGCGCCCAATATCGAACATCGTCGACATCACGAACTATGTGATGCTTGAGTACGGACAGCCGCTGCACGCCTTCGACTATGACCGTATCGCGCGGAAGGAGATAGTCGTCCGCCGTGCCGGTACGGGCGAGGTCTTCACCACGCTTGATGATGCCGAGCGAAAGCTTAGCCCAGAGGTTCTCCTCATTGCGGACGGGGAGCGCGCCGTGGGTATTGCGGGCATCATGGGCGGTAGCAATACCGAGGTATCAGACACGACATCGACTGTGCTGCTGGAGGCAGCTACCTTCAACCGGGCGGTCATACGCCGCGGCAGTGCCTTCCTTGGGCTGCGCACCGAGGCTTCACTGCGCTTCGATAAGGGTCTCCACCCGAATCTTGCGTTAGCCGCGGTACGGCGCGCAACTCAGTTGCTCGTTGAACTCTGCGGCGGCAGGGCTGCCGGCGGTGTGTCCGATACGTATCCGTGCCATGTCCCGCTGCAGCGGGTCACGTTGCCGGTGTTCGAGCTGAAGCGCCTCACGGGAGTTGAAGTGCCGCGTGAGCAAGCCAGGCAGATACTCGAGCACCTTGGCTACGCGTTCCTCTCCGCCTCCGATCAGGCCACCGAGTTTCAGGTGCCGTACTGGAGAGGCGACGTCAGCGGGCCGGCAGACCTTGTTGAGGATGTCATCCGCGTACTGGGCTACGACCGGATTCCCGTTGGGACCCCTCGCTTCACGACGGCGGCAGTCCCGGTTCCAGCAGACCTGTGGGACTTCAAGGCCCGTCTGCGACGCCTCATCGCCGGCGCCGGATTCCAGGAGGTCCTGACCTACTCGCTGGTGAGTCGCGAGAAACTCGCACAGCTGACGCCCGGCCACCCACTTGCCGTCAACCCGCTGGGCATCGCCAACCCGATGTCGAAGGACCAGGAGTACCTGCGCACGAGCCTGCGCGCCAGTCTCCTTGATGCCATATCCCGCAACCGCCGACGCGAACAGGCTCCTGCGATGGTGTTCGAACTCAGTCGCATCTACCTTCCACAGGCGGCAGGCCTGCCCGAGGAGCGTGAGACTCTGTGCGCGATTCTGTGCGGCACAGGCGAGCCCGTATCCTGGCACCACGGCGAACGCCATATGGACTTCTACGACGCGAAGGGCGCCGTGGAGTTCCTCCTGTCGAAATGCGGCGTCCAGGCTCACTTCGTTCCCTCGCAGGATGCGGGACTCTTTCCCGGACGCCAGGCTGATGTCGTTGTCGACGCTGAGACCCTTGGCGTAGTGGGACAACTTCATCCGACTGTGGCTCGCACGTTCGAAGTCGACCCCGACACGCTCGTGTTCGAACTGGACGTAGCGCGCGTCATGAGGCACGCACGGCAGGTCGCAGAGTATGAGCCGCTCTCTCGCTTCCCTTCCTCGGAGCGCGATATGGCTCTTGTCGTAGACGAGGCGGTCACCTACGAGCGGGTAGTCGACATAATCAGCGGCTTCGGCCTGGTCGCTGAGACGTCACTGTTTGACGTCTACAGAGGCGAGCAGATTCCCGCAGGAAAGAAGTCGTTCGCCGTCAGGCTCGTGTTCCAGGCGCCCGATCGGACCCTTACCGATGGGGAGGTGCAAGCCATGCTGGACAAGATTCTGGCGCGCCTCCAATCAGGGGTGGGCGCCGTGCTCCGCAGTTAGGCCCTCACCCGCCATTCGACACAGAGCCTCGCCGGCTTCGTCGACGGGTATCAGCGTCGAGTCTTTCGCGTCTCTCCGCTTGACTTCAACGCTCGAATTGGCGAGTGTGCGAGGGCTGACCGTGACTCTGAAGGGGATCCCCAGCAGGTCGGCATCGTTGAACTTCACCCCCGGCGATGCAGGCCGGTCGTCAAGCAGGACGTCGACACCGCGGCTGAGCAGGTCCTGATACAAGCGCTCGCCGGTTGCCTCGACGTCACCTTTGTCCGGATTCAGAGTACATATATGCACCTGGTAAGGCGCAACATTCATCGGCCAGACGATGCCCTTGTCATCATGCCAGTGCTCCACAATCGCCGCCAGGAGCCGTCCAACGCCGATTCCGTAGCATCCCATAACACACGGGCGGGATGTCCCGTTTTCGTCCAGGAACACGGCATTCAGCTTGTCGCTGAGAAACGTCCCGAGTTTGAAGATATGGCCTACCTCGATGCCCTTGTCGGCCTTTAGCGTGCCCTCGCAGCGCGGGCACCTGTCTCCCTCACGAGCAAGCGCGATGTCGACAACCATCTCCGCTGAGTAGTCGCGCTCGTAGTTGGCGTTGAGCAGGTGGTATCCCTCCTTGTTGGCGCCCGCGACGAGATTCCGGGCAGAAGGAACGGAATCATCAGCGATTACACGCACTCCGTGTGTCCCGACAGGTGATGCAAAGCCGGCAACCATCCCGGCCGCTCTGGTTTCCGCCTCCTCGGCGAGTCGCAGCGCCGTGCACTTCAACGCCCGCTGGAGCTTGACTTCGTTGACCTCCAGGTCGCCGCGGATAACCGCCAGGATGAACTCTCCGTCGGCCTGGTAGAAGACAGCCTTCAGCGTCCTCGAGGCCGGGAGACTGAGCAACCTCGCGACCTCGTCGATGGTACGGCTGTCGGGAGTGGCCACATCAGTCAGGGCGCCCATCTCCTCGGCTTCGGCAGGACCTGCTCCCGCCAGGGACTTCTGACTTCGCGCTTTCTCTGAGTTGGCTGCGTAGCCACACACGTCGCAGTGAACAACCACGTCTTCACCGGTATCTGTGAGCACCATGAACTCGTGAGATGCTTTCCCTCCGATGGCGCCACTGTCAGCCTCAACCATCACGGCGGGGAGGCCAAGTCTGCGGTACACGGCCGCATACGCCTGAGCCATGGTCTGGTACGTCTTGTCCAGTCCTGCCTCGTCGACATCGAAGCTGTACATGTCCTTCATGATGAATTCCCTTACTCTCAGGAGTCCACCACGTGGTCGCGGCTCGTCGCGGAACTTCGTCTGTATCTGGTAGGGCATCAGCGGCATGTCCCGGTAGCTCTGGACATAGCGCCGCGCCAAGTCCGTAATCACCTCCTCGTGAGTCGGTCCAAGCACCAGGCGGTGCTCTTTGCGATCCACCAGAGTGAACAGCGACTGGCCGAACGAGATGTACCGGCCCGACGTCTCCCACAACTCAAATGGCTGGAGCGCCGGCATGAGCAGCTCCTGTCCTCCCGCGCGATCCATCTCTTCCCGGATAACCTGTTCGAGGCGGCGAAGCACCCGCCACCCGAGCGGCAGATACGAGTAGACTCCGGCCGCACCCTGGCTGATCATGCCGGCCCTGACCAGGAGCTGGTGACTGATGCTCTCGGCATCGGCCGGTGTCTCGCGCGTGGTGCGTCCGAACAGTTTGGAGTATCTCATCTAGGCTTCACCTCGTATCCTTCTCGCACTGGACTCAGTCGCGTTCAAGTAGCGTATGTATCTCGGCCAGGATTGTGTCACACGCGTCGCCAACCGGAACGGAGCGTACAAACTGCCCCGCACGGTACAGCAGTACCTTGCCATCCCCACCGGCGATGCCGACGTCGGCATCGCTACATTCACCCGGGCCGTTGACTACGCACCCCATGACGGCAACTCGAAGTGGCGTTCGTACATCGCGAAGGTACTCGGTCACCCGGGCGGCAATACCAGGCACGTCAAGGGTGGTGCGTCCACAGGTTGGGCAACTGACCACAGACGGTCCCGGCGGTGCAAGTCGGAGCGATTGGAGTATCTCCCGGCCGGCTGCCACTTCCAGCAGCGGATCGCCACTGACCGAGACCCTTATTGTATCTCCGATGCCCATGTTCAAGAGTATTCCTATCCCAAGCGCATTCCGTATAGCGCCCGTCATCGGAGGCCCCGCCTCGGTCACACCGAGATGGAGCGGATAGGGGATGCGATCCGCAATGAGCCGGTAGGCGTCGATGGTCGCGACTACGTCGGACACCTTGAGGGAAACCTTGATGAGCGAGAAATCCAGGTCTTCAAGCACGCGCACCTGCTCCAACGCGAGTGCCGCCATGCGCTCAGGGAGCGCCTCTTCAGGCCTGTAGTCGTGCGGCAGACTGCCGCCGTTCACGCCGATGCGGATGGGGATGGAACGCTCGCGCGCATGTTTCACCACGCGGACCAGGTGCTCCTTGCGAGTGATATTGCCGGGGTTCAATCTCAAGCCATCAACCCCCGCGTCCATGGACGCTATGGCAAGCCGATGATCGAAGTGAATGTCCGCCACCAGGGGAACGGTCGCACCACGCCGAATGGCGGCAATCGACTCCGCCGCCTCCATGTCCGGCACCGCAAGACGTACGATGTGGCAGCCGGCGTCCGCGAGAGCACGAACCTGTTCAACGGTGGCCGCGACATCGCGCGTGTCTGTCTTGGTCATCGACTGCACGCTGACCGGCGCGTCGCCGCCTACCACGATGTCTCGCAGTCGTATCGGCACGGAGCGCCTGCGAGCCATCACAAACCAAACCCCCGCCCCTGGATGAGCCGCATGAGGTCACTCGTCGTAATAAGGATTACCAGCGTGATGAGCAGGGAGGTCCCGACGGCATACGCGATACGAACGGCCCGTTCCGAGAGCCGCTTCCCGCGCCTGACGACCTCCACCAGCGCCACGAGAATTCCGCCTCCATCGAGCGGGGGGACTGGAATCAAGTTAAACAGCGCGATCCCGATGCTGATGAGACCTGCGATGAAGATGAGGTTGGAAGGTCCGAATACCCGGACAGCCTCAACCGTCAGTTGCCCCGCACCAATAGGGCCGACGAACGCAAGCGAAGGATCCTCCCTCATCAGGGGGATGGATGCCACGATCAGCGCAGGCATGGCAACTATGTAGGTGGAACTCGCGAGCGCGGCGGCGCCAAGCGACACGCTTTTCTTCTCAACCCTGGCCCCGGGAGCCCACTTCAGTCTGAGACCAAGCTGCTGGGTCTGAAGCTCAGAGCCGGTGAACTCGACCGTATACGCCTTGTTGTCTCTGAGCATGGTCACAATCGCTATCGACTCAGGCGCCGTTGCCAGCATTGCCTCGTCGAGGGCATCTGCGTTAACCACACCCAGTCCGTTGACGCCAAGTAGCGCATCACCCGCACGGATGCCCGATTGCTCTGACAGTGAACCCTGCGCGACCCCAACCACGATGTTGGGGCTCAGTGTGATGCCCATGGCGGTGCGTCCCAGCGCCTCCGAATACTCCGGTAGGACGTCCATCGAGAGTTGGGCTTCGTCCCGAATGACCTGCAACTCAACCGATTCCTGGGCGGCAACCCGGGCAAGGACAATCCGCAAATCGTCGTACGTTTGCAGTAGCGTCCCGTCAGCGGTCAGGATCACGTCGCCAGGCAACAGGCCTGCCTGCTGTGCCGCGGAATCCTGCTGGACCTCATACACAAGCACGCCGTCGCTGAGGGCCACCCCTCGAGGCAAGGCGAAATAGACGGTGAACAGGACGAACGCCAGCACTATGTTGGCGACGGGGCCAGCCGCGTACACGGCGAGCCTCCGCCATGCGGTCTGAGCAGCAAGGCTCCCCTGGATATTCGGGTCATCCTCGCCGCGACTCCGCACGAACGCTCCGACAGGAAGAGCATTGATGGAGTACAGGGTGCCGCGCCACATCTTGCCGAAGAGGCGGGGAGGGAATCCCAGGCCGAATTCCTCCACTGCCACGCCGACGCGTTTGGAGACGACGAAGTGCCCCAACTCGTGGACGATAACGACGACAAGTAGGGAGACAATGAACAACAGTATTGTTTCAATCATGTCAAACCTGTTCTGTGCGGCATTCGGAGTGGCGGCTGTATGCTGCCGGACGCTCGAGCACGTATTCGTGAGCCCTCTCGTAAGCAGCTACTACAGCGTCAATATCCTTGGCCTCTGATGGGCAGTGCGATGAAAGTGCGGACTCCACCAAAGGCGCGATGTCGGTGAACTGAATGGCTCCTCTCAGAAAGAGCGCGACGGCGGCTTCGTCAGCGCCGCAGAGCGCGGCCGGATAGGTGCTCCCAGCGCTGATGGCCCCGCGGGCCAACCCCAGGCAGGGGAACCTGCTATCGTCCACCGGCCGGAAACTGAGCGTGCGGAGCGAGTCCCACCGCAAGCGTCCGACCAGTCCCGGCAAGCGGTCGGGGTGCGTCAACGCATACTGAATCGGCAGCGACATGTCGGGGACGCCCAGCTGCGCTTTGACCGAGCCATCGACAAACTCTACCATCGAATGCACGATGCACTCAGGGTGTACAAGCACCTCAATGCGCTCCAGCGGCACCCCGAAGAGCCAATGCGCTTCGATGAGCTCCAGACCTTTGTTCATGAGAGTGGCGGAATCGATTGTGATCTTCGCTCCCATCGACCACACTGGATGGGACAGCGCCTCTGTAGCAGTGACCTGAGAAAGCATCTCCTGGGTGTAATCACGGAACGGCCCGCCGGACGCGGTGAGCATCAGGCGGCTGATTTCGCCGTTCTCTCCCTGGAGGCACTGCCACACGGCGCTGTGTTCGCTGTCGATAGGAACCAATGACGCTCCTACACAACGGGCGGCTTCCATCACCAGGTGGCCTGCCATCACGAGCACTTCCTTGCTCGCGAGCGCTACCTTCTTGCCGTGCCGCAGTGCAGCCAACGTTGGAGCAAGGCCGGCTCGCCCCGATGTGGCAACGACAACGGTGTCCACGCCATCATCAGATGCAATCTCCTCCAGAGACGCCATCGTCGCGCCGCAGGAGTCAACTGCGCCCGGGTCTAGAGCGTAATACAGCCGGGGGCGGAACTCACACAACTGACTGGAGAGCGTCCGGGCGTTTCGGCCTCCGGCAAGTGCGACTATCTCCACCCGTCCGCGAAGTGCCCGCACCACCGAGAGGGTCTGAGTACCAATGGACCCGGTGCTGCCCAGCAACGCGACCCGATTCAAGCGCTCACCCACAACGTGAAGTAGTATAGCATCGGGCCGACAAACAGCAGGCTGTCGAAGCGGTCAAGCATGCCTCCGTGACCCGGCAGAATGCCACCGGCATCCTTGACGCCCGCGTTCCGCTTCAACGCAGACTCTACCAGGTCCCCGATCTGAGCTGCCAGTGCGATGCATATCGCGCACAGCGCCGTCACGGGCACCGAGAAGGGGAAGGAGCCCGACAGCCTCAGAAACACAAGACGTATGACGAGGCCACCGATGACAGCCATCAACAGCCCACCAACCGCGCCCTCCCATGTCTTGCCGGCGCTGAGATGCGGCGCCATCTTGTGGCGCCCGAGAGCACGCCCCGTGAAGAATGCAAAGGTGTCGTAGAAGAATGTCGTGAACATGCCAAAGAAGACCAGGTCACGACCGCCGGAAAGAACGTAGAGTCCTCCCCAGTGTCCGAGAAGCCAACCCACGTACACTGCGCCCGCCATCGCCCATGACCACTGTGCAAAAGTGCGATTCCTGCCGGCCGGGCCAAGCAGCACGACGAGAGATGCCACAACAGGAACCGTCACCAGCAACGAGAGCAGCGGAGTCGAGAGTGGCAGCAGCCGTGCGCACGCCAAAACCATCGACCATACGATGGCGATGACAACGAGGACATCAAAGCGCGTCAGGCCGGGCGCGAGACTCCCCAGTTCGTACGTGCAGATTGCTGCGACTACGCAAAGGAAGATACCAAACGGATACGGTCCGAGTATCAGAGAGAGGACGACGAGGGGAACGCCGATGACCGCTGTGAGTACCCGCAGGCGAAGCACGAACGAATTGTAGCAGACAAGACAGGGTGCGAAATCAGGGTTGGACGCCCGAGGCGCCTACAGCTCTTTGATTTCCTTCTCTTTGGCCAGGCCCGTCTCGGCAGCTTTCACAATGAACGCGTCGGTGACGTCGTCCATCTTCTTGAGAGTCGCCTCCATCTCATCCTGCGAGATGGCTTTGTCCTTCTCCATCTGTTTGAGCTTGGAGACGTAGTCACGCCGGATATTCCGCAGCGCCACCTTGCGTTCCTCGACGCGCTTGCCCACCAGTCGAGCGAGTTCACCGCGCCGCTCCTCGCTCAGAGGCGGAATCATGAGGCGGATGAGGCTTCCATCATTCGAAGGGTTCAGACCGAGGTTCGCCTTGAGCAGCGCCTTCTCGACTGCGCGAAGACAGCTCCTGTCCCACGGCTGGATGGTGATAAGCGCGGCCTCGGGCACTGCGATGTTGGCGAGCTGCCTGATGGGGAGATTGGCGCCGTGGTACTCAACCAGGACGCCCTCGACGAGCGCGGGACTTGCCCGGCCGGTTCGGATGGCTGCAAACTCGTGAGAAAGGCCGTCAACGCATTTCTGCATGTCGGCAGTTGCATTCATGAGGACTTCGCTCACCATGAGTCGGCCTCCTTCAGGTCGCCGTAAACGGCGCCGAATGCTAACAACCCAGTTCTATGCGCGCGAATTTGCCGATCCTGACGTTCTCACCCGTCCGTGCGATGGCATCGGTGAGCAGATCAGCAATGGTCTTCGACGGGTCCTTAACGTAGGGCTGCGCGAGCAGGCACGCCTCTTCAGGCGCCACCTCGCAGTCGGCGGGCATATCCTCCGTGCACAGATAGGTCGGCTTGCTCGCGACCACATGCATGGCGATATCGTAAGCCAGACGTTTGAAGTCCTCGGTTCGTGCGACGAAATCCGTCTCGCAATTCAGTTCGACGAGCGCGCCGACGCGGTTGTTGTGGTGCATGTAGGCAGCCACGACGCCCTCGCCAACTGCTCGAGCAGCGCGCTTCTCAGCCATGGCGAAGCCTTTCTGCCTGAGTGCTTCAATGGCTCCATTGACATCACCACAACTCTGCTCAAGAGCCTTGCGGCAATCAAGCATGCCGGCATTCGTCTTAGTGCGGACTTCCTTGACCGCGCTGACAGGTATATCCATTCGTGAACTCCGTTCTAGCTCTCGTCGGGGTTGAACGAGTACGAGCGCAGCATCTCTACCGGCTCCTCCGCCTCTTGAACAGCCTCAGCGGCTGAATCCTCAACCTGTTCCGCGGCAAACATCCCGCGACCTTCGATGACTGCGTCGGCAACCTTGCTGCAGATGAGCCTGATGGCCTTGATGGCATCATCATTGGCCGGAATGGGATAGTCGATGAGATCCGGATTCGCATTGGTGTCTGAAATCGCGACAACGGGAATACCGACCCTTCGCGCCTCGGCCAATGCGATCTTGTCCTTAAGCGGGTCGGCGATGAAGAGCATCCCGGGAAAGCTGGTCATTTCCTTAAAACCACCCAGAGAATTATTCAGGTGATCGATCTTCTTTTCGAGCTTAGAGCGCTCCTTCTTGGACAGAAGATCCAGCTCCCCCTTGTCCTTCCTGTCCTCAAGACGCACGAGGTAGTCGATCCTCGATTGGATGTTGACGAAGTTAGTGAGCATTCCTCCGAGCCATCGCTGGCTCACGAAGAACATCTCGCAACGCCTGGCCTCTTCTTCGATGACCTGCTGTGCCTGTCTCTTCGTGCCGACGAACAGGACCGTCTGTCCGCGGGCGGCCACGTCCCGTACGAACTCGCACGCAGTCATCAGCATCTGGACCGTTTGCTCCAGATCGATGATATGAATGCCGTTGCGCTGCGCGAAGATGTAGCGCTTCATCTTCGGGTGCCAGTAGCTGGTGTGATGCCCGAAATGAGCACCTGCCTCAAGTAGCCCTTTTACAGATGGATTCTCCATACGTTGTCTTATCCTGTTGTGAGATGATTCGGGAGTGGGGTCAAACTGGTGTACTGTACCACAGTACGAACGCGACTTGCAACACGGACTCGCATGCTGTGTGAGCGGGGAGACGGCGCAGCGCCCGAAATCGTGACACACCTGATCGGTGAACTCACCCCACATCCCCTCGTCACATATGCTGGTATCCCTGGTGGGATTCGAACCCACGACCCGCTGCTTAGAAGGCAGCCGCTCTATCCTGCTGAGCTACAGGGACGTGCCCAAAGTCTACCACAGCAGGTCAGACGCAACCCGACCAGCCATCCCTAATCGCTGTCCTTGCCTGCGCTTGCGGAAGCGCCCCTTGAGTCAGTGGTATAGAAGCCAGGGCCCTTGAAAACGATGGGGACCGGACAGAAAGTACGCCGGGCATCCTCGCCACAGACAGGGCATGGCGCAACCGGCTTGTCCTTATAGCTTTGTCTCACATCGAAGTCATGCTTGCAGTGATCACATTTATACGTGTAAGTGGGCACCTGTAATCCTCCTGCCCGCGATACCAGCCCGTCAAGGCAGATGGCTAACTATCTTCGTCCTGCTCCGCGTCACCAGACTGCTCCTGCTCAAGCTCAGTCACAACTTGCTCCCCTGGAACGAAGTCCTCGTCCGTCGCACCATCATCTTCGTGCTGAGCGGTCGACGCCTCCTCCTCAGGTGCGGCAATCGCAGCGACGGCCGCCACCGGTTGGAACTTCAGGTGGAACTCGCCGTTGAGATCGGCATAGCCCTCTTCCAGTTCAGGGCGATGAGAGCCAATGATATGCTTGTCGAGGCAGTAGGCGTGCACATACGTCCCGCACGCACAGCGAAACACCACACGGTCGAATAGTAGAGGGCTTCCGCAAACGGAACAGTTCATCACCTACCTCCGGTCCTTAGCAGTCGCGCTTACAAACTGCTAATTATATTCGACATGGGCGTTACAAGCAAACGCGTTCGCGAACCGCTGTTGACAGTCCACCGGCTCCATGACTACGATGTCGAAGCCCAGCGCCTTCATGCGCCGGACCGTGTACTATTGCGTGCGGCTGCGGTGGGCCTGCGCGAGAGCCGCCGAAGGGCGATTCTCCGAGGGGATGGAGCACCGCGCACCGGGACCATCTCCCACGATTCTGCGTAACAATCCAGGAGGTCTGTGACCGATGGCAAAGAAGGGCATTGGTGATGTTCAGGTCGCCGGCAAACGCGTATTCGTCCGAGTCGATTTCAATGTGCCGTTTGACGAGTCAGGGGGTATAACTGACGATTCACGTATCAGGGCTGCGTTGCCGACTATCCGCAATCTTGTTGATAGGCACGCCCGGGTCATCCTTGCATCACATCTTGGGAGACCCAAGGGGAAGGTTGCGGAGGATATGCGGCTACGCCCGGTCGCCGAGCGCCTCGCTACACTGCTTGGCTTCAAGGTGGGCTACGTAGCCGACTGCGTCGGCCCGCTGGCTGCGAGCGCCGTGGAGAAGATGCGGGACGGCGACGTCCTGCTCCTCGAGAACCTGAGGTTCCACCCCGAAGAAGAGAAGAACGATACGGCATTTGCCGGGCAACTGGCGGCGCTGGCCGACGTGTACGTCAACGACGCGTTTGGTACGGCGCACAGAGCGCACGCATCCACCGAGGGAATCACCCACTTCCTGCCATCTGTCGCCGGACTGCTGATGGCGAAGGAATTGAAGGCCCTTGGGGGGTTGCTGGTTTCCCCCGCGCGCCCGTTTGCCTGTGTGTTCGGCGGCGCCAAGGTCAGCGATAAGGTAGGCATGATACGGAACATGCTTCAGCGCGTTGATGTGGTGCTGGTAGGCGGTGGTCTCGCTGCGACGTTTCTCAAGGCGCGGGGCCTCGAGATCGGCCAGTCGCTATTTGAAGCGGATATGGTCGATGAGGCGCGCAAAATCATGGAGGAGTCCGACAGTTCCGGCGTGCCGGTGATGCTCCCCATCGACGTCCTTATTGCTCCGCAGGTGAAGGCGGGGGTCCGCCCGAGAGTCGTCCAGGTGACCAGCGTGCCTCGGGATCACGCGATCGTCGACATCGGCCCGAAAACTGTCGAGTATTTCTTCGGCAGGATGCAGTCTTGCCGGACTATCATGTGGAACGGGCCGATGGGAGTGTACGAGATACCCCAGTTCTCTCTGGGAACGCGAAGCCTCATCAACTACCTCTCCTGTCTCGATGTCACGAGCGTCATCGGAGGTGGTTCCAGCGTGGACGCGGTGCAAGAGACGGGTGTCGCAGATCTGGTGACTCACGTGTCCACAGGTGGTGGGGCCACGCTCGAACTGCTTGAGAAGGGCACGCTCCCGGGAGTGGAAGCACTGAACGACCTGTGACATCATGATGGCAGAGGCCGCACAATAAAGAGACAGTCAATGAGACAGCCGCTGATTGCCGGGAACTGGAAGATGAATTGCACCGTGGACGAGGCTGTCGCCTTGGCGTCCTCGCTGCGCGAGAGCCTTGGCTCGGTGGTCGGGGTTGAGGTCGCGGTGTGCCCCCCCTTTGTCGACCTGCCCGCGGTACGTGTGGTGCTGGCGGAAACGTCTATCCGCCTCGGTGCGCAGGACGTGTTCTTCGAGGACGCCGGCGCGTACACAGGCGCCACATCGCCACGAATGCTCAGAGATCTGTGTCACTACGTGATTGTGGGGCATTCCGAGCGGCGCCAGATGTTCGGTGACACGGATGACGGCGTTGCCCGAAGGGTGTTCGCGGCGACACGGCACTCCCTCGTACCCATACTGTGTGTCGGTGAGACCCTGGACGAATTCGAGTCGCAACGCACGGCGCAAGTGCTGGAGCGACAGGTCATGGCGGTGCTGCGAGAGGCCGATCCCATTCATGAACTGGTTGTTGCATATGAGCCTGTGTGGGCGATCGGCACGGGAAAGTCGGCCGACCCCGGCGCCGTCAACGAGACCGTAGCGGGCATCAGGAAGCTCCTGAGCAACGCATGGGGAAGCGGCGTCGCGGACAACGTTCGCATTCTCTACGGAGGCAGCGTGAATTCCGCAAACATCGCCGGCTACGTCCGACAACAGGAGATTGACGGTGCGCTGGTGGGCGGCGCGAGCCTGCGCGCCCAGGAGTTCTGCGACATCGTCTTCGCGACAGCCTCGACGCGGCGCTAGAAGTCACTCCGGCTCACAGCGCATATCTCCTGGCGAATGAATCGATGACTCCGGAACCGATAGCATTCATCGCCATCGTCGGACCGACTGCCGTCGGAAAGAGCGACCTCGCGCTGCGCCTTGCCTCGCGGTACCCCCTGGAGATAGTTAACGGCGACAGCCGGCAGATCTACCGCTACATGGACATCGGAACCAGCAAGCCCACCCTGAACGAACGCGCGCAGGTGCCTCACCACGTGTACGATGTCGCGGACCCCGACGAGGAGTTCTCGCTCGCCGACTACCAGCGTCACGCACATGCCGCGATGACGGGCATCGGTGAGCGGGGTCGCGTGCCCCTTCTGGTCGGCGGTTCGGGGCAATACGTATGGTCGCTTGTCGAGAATTGGCTGCTGCCGGAGGTTCCTCCTGACAGAGCGTTCAGGCGGGAAATGGAGGAGTGGACCGCCGTGCACGGGCACGTCGCGCTGCACGACCGCCTGGCCTGCGTCGACCCGGACGCCGCCTCCAGCATACAGGCGACGAATGTGCGCCGAGTCATCCGCGCCCTTGAATTGCACCGCGCTACCGGCGTGCCGCCTTCCCTGCTGCTGAGACGCAGGGCCGGTGTGTCCAAAAACGTGCTCGTCATCGGCCTCCACATCGACAAGACCGTCCTTCATAGCAGGGCTGACGCGCGTATTGATACAATGGTGCGGCACGGCTTCCCGGATGAGGTCCGGGCACTCCTCGGCAGAGGGTATGCTCCAACGCTTCCCGCGATGTCCAGCATCGGCTACCGTGAGATGGTGGAGCATGTTAACGGAGTGATCGACCTCGATACCGCCACATCACGCATCAGGCGGGAGACCCGAAGACTCGTGCGGCGACAGTACACGTGGTTCGGCCTTTCGGATGAGCGTATCATGTGGCTGGACGTGCGTGACCCTAATGCGGCCACTGACGCGGCTGTACAACTGATTGAGAGTGCTATGAGATGAGATTCACGAAATGCCACGGCGCAGGGAATGACTTCGTGGTGATAGACGCACGATCGCTCGACCTGACATGGGATGACCTCGCAAGGAAGATGTGTGACCGGCACTTCGGTGTCGGCTCCGACGGCATCATTCTCGTCGCAGACTCCAGGGACGCAGATCTGCGGATGCGCATGTTCAACCCCGACGGCTCGGAAGCCGAGGCCTGTGGCAACGGTCTGCGCTGCTTCGTCAAATACGCCGTCGACCACGGCCTGGTGACGGCTCCGGAGTTCGACGTCGAGACCAAATGTGGTATCAGACACGTGAGAGTATCCGCGGCTTCGCGCAACCGGGTGACGGAGGCCCAGGTTGGCATGGGAGCGCCCCGCTTCGCGCCTGACGAGATTCCTGTGAACGTTGTCGGACTAGAGCCGCCGATACTTGCGCTGGACCTGCTCGTCGTTGAGCGCACCATACCCGTGAGCCTCGTGTCCATGGGCAATCCTCACGCCGTGGCATTCCTCCAGGAGAGCGTGGGTGAGTTCCCGCTTGGCAGCGTAGGACCGGCCATGGAGCACCACGAGGTGTTCCCTGCACGGATCAATTTCGAGATCGCGCGTGTTCTCGGGCGTCACGACATCGAAGCTCGCGTGTGGGAGCGGGGCGCTGGAGAGACGCTTGCCTGCGGTTCGGGGGCGTGCGCCATCGCGGTGGCCGCGCAACTACTCGGCCGTTGCGACCCCGATGTGCACATCCATCTGCCGGGAGGCATCCTCACAATCACCTGGCAGGGCCCTGGACATGAGGTGCTGCTGCGAGGTCCCGTGCAGCACGTATTCACCGGCGAATGGCCTGACTGACTGTAGAGGAGAGATGACCATGCGATTCGCAAGACGTCTTGACCGTTTGCCTCCATACCTGTTCGTGGACATCAATCGCCGCATCGCGGACATGCGAGCGAAGGGAATCGACATCGTTACGTTTGCGATCGGCGACCCGGACATGCCCACCCCTTCGCATATCATCGACCGTCTGTGCCGGGAGGCGCGCGTTCCTGCCAACCACAGATATCCGGAGACGGATGGACTGCCGGAGCTGCATGAGGCCATCTGTGACTGGTATCGAAACAGATTCAACGTCGAACTGGACCCCGAAACGGAAGTACTCCCGCTCATCGGTTCGAAAGAGGGTATCGGTCACATTGCATTCTGTTTTGTCGAGCCCGGCGCCACCGTCCTCGTTCCCGATCCCGGTTACCCCGTGTACTCCATGGCCACGATGATTGCAGGCGGCCAACCGCACTACATGCCACTGCTCGAGGAAAATGACTACCTCCCGGAGTTCGACACGATTCCGGAATCGATACTCGCCAAGACCACACTGATGTGGCTCAACTATCCCAACAACCCCACCGGTGCAGGCGCCTCACTGGCGTTCTTCGAGAAGGCCGTTCAGTTCGCCCGCGCCCACGACATCGCGATATGTCACGATGGACCCTATACAGAGGTGTACTTTGACGGCAAGCGACCACCGAGCTTCCTGCAGGCCACCGGCGCCAAGGACGTTGGCGTTGAGTTCCACTCGCTCTCAAAGACCTACCACATGACGGGCTGGCGCATCGGGATGGTCGTCGGCAACAGGGACATAATTCGCGCGCTGTTCACGGTGAAGTCTAACCTCGACTCGGGAATCCCGCAGGCCATCCAGCTCATGGCGGTTGAGGCGCTGCGGGGCTCTCAGGCAGTGGTGGACGAGCACAATGCCGTCCTGGAGAGGCGAAGAGACAAGCTGGTAAAGGTGCTGGAAGAGATAGGCCTGCACGCGAGGGTGCCCGACGGGACATTCTACGTATGGGCGAGAGTCCCGGAGGGCTATTCCTGTGTCGACTTGACGCGCGAACTGCTCGAGCAGGTACACGTTGCTGTCACGCCTGGAATCGGCTACGGAGCCAGCGGGGCAAACTACATCCGCTTCTCGATTACTCTTCCAGATGACAGACTGGACGAGGGCGTTCGCCGCCTGGCCGGGTGGCGGGGAGGCGCTCGATAAAGGGACAACTGTACACCACCAAGACCGAACGCGAACGAGCTATGCTCATAGCGGTTCAATCGGAGGGCGGCGGGGACCGCTGGAGCGCGGACGATTCCCTCGCCGAGCTGGCTCGACTCGCAGAGAGCGCGGGGGCCGAGGTCGTGGGTTCGCAGTCGCAACGCCTTGCGAGACCATCCGGTTCCCACTACATCGGCCGTGGCAAGGTCGCGGAGTTGCTCGAACTCAAGACCACCCTGAAGTACTCGCTGCTTGTTGCCGATGACGAGCTGTCGCCGCGCCAGCAACGCACACTCGAAGACGAGCTTGACGTACGCGTCATCGACCGGACGGCGCTCATACTGGATATCTTCGCGCACCAGGCTCGTACGAGCGAGGGCAAGCTCCAGGTGGAACTGGCTCAGCATCGCTACCTACTGCCGAGACTCATTGGTCGCTGGGAACATCTCGAGCGCCTCGGCGGTGGCATTGGAACGCGAGGGCCCGGCGAGTCCCAGCTCGAGACCGACCGGCGCCTGATCCGGCTCCACATCAAGCGGCTTGAGAACGACCTCGAGGGCGTCCGCCGCCATCGAGAGGTATACAGAAACAAGCGGCGCAAGGAGGGTGTGCCGCTTGTGGCCCTGGTGGGGTACACCAACGCAGGCAAGAGCACCCTGTTCAACAAGCTGAGCCAGGCCGACGTAACCACCGAGGACAAACTGTTCTCCACTCTGGACCCCGTCACCCGTCGCGTCCGTCTTCCGGGCGGGACGGCGATGCTCATCACCGACACTGTCGGTTTCATCCACAAGCTACCACCGTCCATCATCGCCGCGTTCCGTACGACGCTTGAAGAGCTCGACGAAGCGGACCTGCTCCTGCATGTCGTCGACATCACGCACAAGGATGCGTCAAGACAACACGCAACCGTTGAACGAATACTCGCTGACATCGGACTGTCCGCGAAGCCAGTGGTGACGGCGCTGAACAAGGTCGACCTCCTTGACGGCCGGCCAGCTGAAGTTGGCAGCGTCCCGCTACACGAGACGCTGGCCGCCACCAGAACCGACTTCGTGCCTGTCTCAGCAGTCACGGGCTGGAACACGGTTGAGTTACTGGAGCGCATCGAAGCGGTCTTGACTTCGCAGTCGACCACTCAACCGAGCTGAGCCATCTCTGCCGGCATCGCGATCACGCCAGCGCGTGCCCGCATAGTGGTGACACCGCCAAATCGGCTACAATAGCGTGCTCTCACATGAACCACGTAGACGCGCTCTGTCGGCTCATCGAGTTCGACACCAGTGGTGGTGACGGTGGCCGTTCTCACGAAGCCCTCGCCTACCTCGAGCGCCTCTTCAGCACGTGCGCCTGCAGCACCGCGATAGTGTCGATACCTCCTGCGGAGGCCGACGCTCTTCCAGGGCGCCGGGCCCTCCTGGCTCACCGCCGCAGGCCGGGGAAGCCGCGCCTCATCATCTACGGTCACATCGATGTCGTCCCGGCCGAGGGGTGGAATGCATTCTCTGCTGTCCGGAATGGAGGTCGTATCTACGGCAGGGGAGCGTCTGACATGAAGGGCTCCATCGCCGCTCTCTTGGGGGCGCTGTGGCTGCTCCGCGACGCGGAGCCAAACTTCGATATGACGGTTGTTATCACCATGGACGAAGAGACGCACCAGCTCGCGCAATTGCGGTACCTCACGTCGGTGCTGGAGGCCGGACCTCACCCGCACGTCCTGAGTCTTGATGCCGGCTTCGGTTACGTCTCCATCGCCAACCTTGGTCTGCTGCAGATGGACATCACCGTCGCAGGCGACTCGGTTCACTCCGCAATGGCCCACCTTGGACGCAACGCAATCGAGGGGGCATCTGCGCTCATGCACGCGCTGCTGGCGCTAAAAACAGGTGTGACACGGAGGGAATCCACGGTGGCTGCTCACCCGGGGACAGGACTGCACTTCATGCAGGCCCGTCTGAACGTCAATCAGATCACAGGCGGCATCGCGCGTAACGTAGTGCCCTCACGCTGCATTTTCACGATTGACCGGCGTCTCCTCCCTGAGGAGACAGTGGACTCGGCCCGAAGTGAGATTCTTGCGGCCCTTGAAGGGGTCCCCGAACCCGAGTGGCATGTGTCACGCGAGTTCTTCATTCCGTCCGTCCCGCCCTGCGCAGACCCGCTGGCACAGGTCCTTGCGGACGTTCTGGAGGCCGTCACCGGCTCCGCCGGACTCTACGGCGACATGCTTTCGGGCGAGTTGCCGTACGCAGCGAGAAGCTGCTGGGGAGGAGACGCGTTTGCAACCGGCGTCATCCGGCCCGAGAACCGCATACATGGGCCCAATGAATTCGTCTACGAGAGCGACCTTGACCAATTGGTTGAAGTACTGGCACGATTCCTTACCGGTGGCCAAAAGGAGGCAGCATGACAGTCACCATTCTGTACCGGGAAGAACTGCGTGAATATGACTTCGGAGTGGGGCACCCATTTCGGGGTGATCGCTATGAGATATTCCCCAAGGTCCTGCAGCAGCACGTCGTCCCAGACGGCCACTACACGCTCCTCGCCGCTGATACCTGCACCGAGGAGGACCTTCGCCTCATATGCAGCCAGGAGTATATCGATTTCAGCAGGGACTACTTCCGGGCAGCCAATCGCGGCGAAACCTTCTCCCGCAGCATGGATTTCCCGAAGTACCACTCACTGGACAACCTCCCTCGAGGTAGACCCGGCAAACTCGAGGAGGCCTCCAGGATGATGATTGGCCAGGTGAAGAGGGCCGCGCAGCTGGTGATGCGGGACCACGAGGAGATAGTCATCTGTATCGGCGGGAACCTGCACCACGCCAAGCCCGACTACGGTGAGGGATTCTGCATATACAACGACAATGCGTATGTGGCCAGGCACCTTCTCGAATCATACGGACTTGAACGAATCATGATTCTTGACACCGATGCCCACCAAGGAAACGGCACGTGCGAGTACTTCTACACGGACCCGCGGGTGCTGTTCGTCGACCTTCACCAGGACCCCACCACTCTCTACCCGGGGGTAGGTTTCGCGAACGACATCGGTGACGGTGCCGGACGAGGGTTCACCGTCAATGTCCCGATGCCCGTGTACGCCGGCCTTGATTCCTACAGGATCGCGTTCGAGCAGGTAGTGGAACCTGTGACTCGCGAATTCAAGCCGCAGGCAATCATCCGCAACGGCGGCTCGGATCCGCATTTCGCCGACGGCCTCACTAACCTTGGCTTGCCGATTGACGGCTTCAAGATGATTGGTGAGAAGATGCGAATGCTGACGCAGGAATGCGGGTGCTGCGAGATTGACATAATCGGCTCAGGCTACAATATCGAGGTCCTTCCATCAGCGTGGCTGGCACTTGTATCCGGCTTGGCGGACTTCGGGATCGATGTGGAAGAGCCTGTGCCTGTGCCGCAGAGGTTCGAGCAGGATCTGGTTGCAGATGACACGGAGAAGGTGGTCAAACAACTCCGCGGGTATCTCCGGGACTACTGGGCGTGCTTCCGCTAGCAAGTGTACGGTGATTGAACGGAGGGAGACGTGGCAGGCAAGAGCACACGCATCACAGTGGACCTCGGAAGCGAAGAGCTGGTGAAATCGTTGAAGATCGCCGCGGTCGAGCATCGCCGCACCGTCAGGGACATCGTGGTTGAGGCACTCGAAGCGTGGCTCGCTTACCGCGGGACAGGCAGGGAGCAGACCGACGCGGCAACTCCACGCTCCGATGCGGGGCTATCGTCAGGCGACAAGGACTACAGAAGCATGATTGACACCCTCAACCGCTACCGAGGTCTGGGCGGCCGGTAATTTCAGTCGGGACACGAGGTGAACGATGGTGATTGCCGAGATAACGGTGGTGCCTTCAGGGGTTGGCCCCTCGGTGAGTGAGTACGTCGCGAGGGCACAGCAGGTCATCCAGCGGCACAGCGATGTGAAATCGATGCTGACGCCGATGAGCACAATCCTGGAAGGGGAACTTGACGCGGTCCTCGCGGTTATCCGTGAGGTTCACGAATGCACCTTCGACGGTCGCGTGAAGCGCGTGTTGACGCTCGTGAAGATCGACGAGCGGCGCGACAAGACCCTGAGCATGCAAGGGAAGCTTGACTCAGTCGCGGCCAGGCTGCGGTGATGAATCGCGTGCCGCGTACTATCGGGGTCGCCCGCCCGAGATACGGGCAATCGATTCGGAGCCAATCGTCGCTTGGTTTGACTTGCGCCTTGAGGCCGGTATATCGTTGTATCGACCCGTGTAAGTAAACGTCGGCCCGTTCCGCAAGCCATCCGGGAGAGGAGAAGGAGAACAGGGATGCCATCCTCAAACCACATGGAGTGCGCGCTGTCCCTTGCGAGACTCGCAAGCGGCTACTCAAGTCCCAATCCTGCTGTGGGCGCGGTGGTGGTGAAGGATGGGCAGGTTGTGGGGATGGGCTACACTCAACCGGTCGGCGGTCCCCATGCCGAAGTGGTCGCGCTCGCACAGGCAGGAGACAAGGCGCGCGGCGCCTCACTGTTCGTAACTCTCGAACCATGCTGCCATTTCGGCAGGACTCCTCCGTGCACCCGCTCCATCATCTCCGCCGGAATCGCCGAGGTCCATGTTGCCCTGGTGGACCCCAATCCACTCGTGTCAGGCAAGGGACTTGCCGAACTGAATGCTGCAGGCATCAAGACCTGCGTCGGAGCATATGAGCGCGAGGCCAGCGAGATAAACGAGGCCTATCTGAAGTACATGGCGACGGGCATCCCTTTCGTCATAGCGAAGTTCGCCATGAGCCTCGATGGGAAGATTGCCACCAAGACCGGTGATTCTCATTGGATCAGCAACGAGCAGGCCAGATGCTACGTGCACGGCGTGCGTCATACAGTGGACGCCATCATGATAGGCGTGAATACACTCATCACCGACGACCCGAAACTCACAGCACGCGGATGTGGGGGAAAGAGCGGCGCCACGTCGAGACAGCCCCTCCGAATTATCGTCGACGGGACGGGGCGCACTCCCGTCGAAGCGCGCATGTTCTCCCAGCCGGGACACACCCTCGTTGCTTGGACCGAACCGGTTGATGAGGCCAAGCGACGCAAGCTGGAAGAGCTTGGCGTAGAGATAGTCGTACTCCCGGGCAGTGAGGGGCTGGTCGATCTCGAATCGGTCCTTCGCGCTGTTGGTGAGCGCCAGGTGTCCACGGTGCTTCTCGAGGGCGGCAGCGAACTCCTCGGCTATGCGTTTGACCATGGCCTCGTCGACAAGGTGCTTGCGTTCATCGCTCCGATGATCATCGGCGGGAGCGACGGGCGCACGGCAGTCGGGGGTAGCGGCGCCTTCACGATAACGGAAGCCCTGTCCCTGGAGCGCGTTGAGGTCAAGAGCTTTGCTGACAACGTCCTCGTCAGCGGGTATGTGAAGAAGGCGTTGGCCGGCGTATGTTCAGCGGCATAGTAGAAGAAGTCGGCACCGTTCGCGAGCTTGGCCCCCACCACATCGCCGTGCAAGCTCGAACAATCCTCTCCGACACGCGAGTAAGCGACAGTATCGCGGTCAGCGGAGTCTGCCTTACCGTGACGGCGATTGGCGCGGATTCGTTCCGCGCATCGGTGATGCCCGAGACTCTTCGCCGCACGAATCTTGGCTCGCTCACCGCGGGAGATCGCGTCAATCTGGAGCGCGCCGTCACCCCGGAAACGCGCCTGGGAGGACATATCGTGCTGGGTCACGTGGATGATACAGGACGCATCGTCTCCATCGTGCCTGAAGACGAGGCTCTCATGGTTACCGTTGCGGCACCGGCAGAGGTACTACGCTACGTCGCGATGAAGGGCTCGGTGACCGTTGATGGTGTCAGTCTGACGGTCGCCCGGTTTGACTCCGATTCGTTCGCGGTGTCGCTTGTGCCCTATACTTCTGAGCAGACAACCCTCGGTCTGGCACGTCCCGGACGAACGGTGAATCTCGAGGTTGATGTCCTGGCGCGGTACATCGAGCGCCTGCAACAGACACCGCAGGACAGCGCAGGAATCACGTGGGACTTCCTCCGAGAACACGGATACTGAAGAGGTGACAGGTAAGACATGCTGGCACGCATCGAAGATGCACTAGAGGATATGAGGCAAGGTCGATTCATCATCATCGTTGATGACGAGAATCGAGAGAACGAAGGCGACCTCGCGATTGCCGCAGAGAAGGTGACACCGGAGATCATCAACTTCATGGCCCGTGAGGGTCGTGGACTCATCTGCCTTCCCATAATCGGTGAGCGGCTGGATCAGTTGGGCATTCCCCTGATGGTCCAGGACAACACATCGAAGAATTGCACGGCCTTCACCGTCTCCATCGAGGCCAAGAGAGGGGTCGCCACCGGCATCTCAGCCGAAGACCGGGCGACGACGATTCAGACGGTGCTGGCGCCGGGCAGCACGGCGGCCGATATTGCGCGTCCGGGACACGTGTTCCCGATACGCGCTCGCGAGGGTGGCGTTCTGGCTCGCGCCGGACACACGGAGGCCATCGTTGACCTGTCCCGCATGGCTGGCTTCTATCCCGCTGGGGTGATTTGCGAGATCATGAACGAGGATGGCACCATGGCGAGGCTGCCGCAGCTTGAGCTGGTTGCGCAGAGGCACGGGTTCAAGATCATATCCATCCGCGACCTCATCGCATACCGGTGCCGTCATGAGTCCCTCGTGCGCCGCGTGGCAGAGGCACGACTTCCCACCAGATACGGTGAATTCCTCGCAGTCGCGTTCAAGAGCACCGTCGACACCAACGAACACGTGGCGCTGGTCAAGGGCGACGTTACCAATGGTGAGCCGGTATTGGTGCGGGTGCACAGCGAGTGTCTCACCGGAGACGTGTTTGGCAGCTGTCGCTGCGACTGCGGCGAACAGATTGGACTGGCCCTGCAGCAGATCGGCGACGCGGGCAGGGGAGTGCTCCTGTACATGCGCCAGGAGGGCAGGGGCATCGGCTTTCATAACAAGCTTCGAGCGTATGAGTTGCAGGACAAGGGAATGGATACGGTCGAGGCGAACCTTGCCCTCGGCTTCGCCGCCGACCTTCGCGACTACGGAGTAGGGGCGCAGATACTTGCCAACCTAGGCTTACATAAGATACGCTTGCTGACCAACAACCCGCGGAAGGTCATCGGACTGGAGAGCTACGGCATCGAGATAGTCGAGACCATTCCGCTCATCGTCGCCTGCAATCCGTACAATGAGCGCTATCTAAAGACGAAACAGGAGAAGCTGGGACACCAGCTAGGCATTCGCGAGGAGGAGAAGAATGGCCAAGTCGTTTGAGGGCATGCTTACCGGCGAGGGGCTTCGCTTCGCCATAGTTGTCGCGAGGTTCAACGAGATGATAACCCTCAGGCTGCTGGATGGCGCGAAAGACGGATTGAAGCGTCACGGGGTGTCGGAAGAGTCCGTTGATGTCGCCTGGTGTCCCGGGAGCTTCGAGATACCTCTGGTTGCCAAAGTTCTCGCTGAGACAGGCGACTACGATGCGCTTATCTGCCTCGGCGCCGTCATCCGTGGAGGCACTCCTCATTTCGACTACGTCGCATCGGAAGTCAACAAAGGAATCGCGAAGATCTCCCTCGATTGCGGGCTGCCCGTGATTCAAGGGGTGATTACGGCAGACACACTTGAACAGGCGATTCAGCGGGCAGGAGCGAAGGAAGGTAACCGGGGATTTGCCGCCGCACTCAGCGCAATCGAGATGGCGAACCTCATGCGCGCTATTCGATGACCTTGTAGACATGGTCGCCGGGGCGCACGCGATCAGGCACCTTGATTCCTATCAAGTCGCCCTCCTTGGCCTCGGCAACCGACATGTGCTCGATCTGCATCGAAGCGAGTACGAATTCAAGGTCAGTCGTCGCTCCCTTGATGCGAATGAGGTCACCTGTCTTCACCGTGCCGTGCAACTCCACGCCTGCAACCACCGGCTTTGCGAAGAAGTCTGAGATTCGGCCGACCTGTATCTCTTCCATCATCTTCCTCCAGGCTCGTTCTCAAGCTACCTGTCACAAATGTACCACCGCGTGCTGAGTGGTGCAATGGACCCCACTCCCGCTCTACTAAGCCCATGCGTATCCCCCCGTAGCCGGAATCGGCAGTCGCATGCCTGCGGCAGAGAGATGCGAGACTCTCTGCCTTGACACACCGTATAGCGCTACCTATCATTAGCTCGGAGTCGGACTAGCGATTGGAGGTCTCGGCAACATGGTTGAGAAGAAACGCGACAAGCCCTATACATGGGAAGAGGTATTCTCGTTTGACCGATTGAAGCGGACCATGGTGTCCCGCGTACTGGAGAACGTCGAGGCGATGTGCGAAGGCAATGAACCCATCACCCCTGACCAGATCAACAGAGTCATCACAGACGAGTGGGACGACGTGAAGAAGGCGGTGCGTTCGTCGCCTGCCGCGCGCGAGTCCTTCCGCAAGTATCTCGAGAAGACGGTTTCCGAGAAGGTGGATACCCTCATCCAGCAAGACAAGTCCGAACTCGAATCGCTTGGCGTTATCGAGAGGGGCCTCTGATTTGGCCGACAAGAAGGAGCGCGCTCCTGACGCCGCAGCTCAGGCACGATCCGAGGTCGAGCAACTCCACCGCCGGGTGAAGATGCTGGACGATCGGCTGGACAACCTCGATTCCATCGTCACCACGCTTGTCCAGCGAGTCATGGAAAAGCCTCTCACGATTGAGCTGACCTGCCCCAAGTGCTCACAACAGATAGAAATCAATATCACGAGCAGCACACGAATGCGAGGCGGCTTCTAGCCGCCTCTCTCTCGTGGCGTGGTTAACAGGCCGCGTGGTGTCCCGTATTAAGCGAGACTATCGCAGCGGGCGATTCGCCAGAACGCCGGCCACCTTTGCCGCAAGTCCGGGAGTTATCGGCACCCCCTCGGCGTAGAACGCCTCGATATCGATGCCGGGCAGGTCCGGCAGTTCCTTCGCAGTCTCTTCCACAAAGTGCAGCTCCTTGCCGAGCAGTGCCCGTTCAACAAGCGCACGGGCGACTGCAAAGCGAACGAAGTCATCCTCGACGTCAGGAATGCCGCGCAGCACATATGTCTTCCCGTCGTGGGCACGAACCGTGCCGGGACTGACAACTTCCTGAACAACAATCTTGCTGGTTCCCATGCAACCTCCGATTCAGAGTCGCGAGGATTGTACCCGTGATGCAGAACGAGGGCAAGCGCGCCAGACCACAGCTCGTGGTTGCGCTCGGTCAGGCTGAGGCATACGGACGTGGAGGACGTACGTCGCACATGACATAACGCCACCCCTGTTCATGCGGCAGCCGCCGACGCCCTGAGTGGTCGACTTCGCCAGGGCAGAGAACCGTCGAAGGAGAATCGCATCTCCCGGATTTCTGCGGCGACCGAGCGTGGGAGCTGCGAAGCGGTGCATGCAGGCCGTCGTGACGTGGCAACCACAGAGTGGATGAATGAACCAGTTCCAGCCAGCAGCCGGCCAGTCGCAGACCTCGGCCCCCGCAACACACGACACTGGTACGGTATCCAAGTCACGTGAATCGGTTGAGCCGCGGAAACCATGTCCAAATGCACGAGGGACTCCTGGCGTCCGTCTGCGCGCCGACAGCGAGGTCGTGCACCTCAAATGCACACCATCGCATCGGACGCCGTTCCCGTTGCCGAGAACTCGCCCGGAGGCCCTGCGCGCCCGGGGCCTGGCGCGGCCAGGCAGTACGCCATCATCCATCGGAGGCTCTGAGGGTGCGCTGCTATTTAGCCGGCAGGCGGCTGACGGGGCGGGCCAACAGATTTTCACGAGGCACCCCCTCGAAAACGCCCCAAATTGCCCCCAAAACGAGGGCAGGCGACCAAATGCTCGCGGAGATGACTCTTTGCGCAGGCTTCTCGGGCCGCCGGGTCGGCGGCGCGGAGGTCGCACCAGTCGACCGAGGATGACCCGCGCCCGGCGTCCTCAGCACCAGCAAGTAGGGGCCGCCGCACAGCCACGCTCCTCGGACTGACAGTCGACGCAACAGGGCGTACCTGGAGCTCTCAGGTCACGCGACGTTATCCCGCAGAGCCGAGCATCAAGTGGAGTGCAGCCAGCAGACGGGACAGAGATAGTTGCCCGAAATGCACCGAAGGCCATGACCGAGCGAGGCGGCGCGCAGAACGAGTTGCGCGGGCGGTGCAACAGCAGACTTCTCGGCGACACCGTCGCAAGCGACGGACTGGCACATCTGGAAGACTCGCGTGTGCCGAGGCCGACGTGTCGCGATGACGATGACCGATAGCGTTGCCACTTTCGGATGGACTGCGTATAATATCCCTTATACTCAGTCTAGACAGACGCAACCAGAAAGGAGGAACCGCGATGCTCCCCTACCTGGACGACTTTCTGCTTCATCTGCAGGCGGACAACTACTCAGCGCGCACCGTGTACAACTATTAGCGCGACTTGCGGGTGTTCGACAACTTCCTCACCGAGAGCAGATTCGAGTTCCCGAGTCTGACCAAGCGCGAGGTCACATACTACAAGGCGTATCTCGCCTCCGGCGACCGCGAAACCGCTTCCGGTGAACACGGCGACGTCAAGTCCCTCGACGCCCGCTCCGTCAACCGCATGCTGTCGGCGTTACGGTCTTACCTCAAGTACCTCATCGACATGGACCTGCCGTGTCCGCTCGCCCCTGATGCCATTCAACTGACGAAAGCGACAAAGAAGCATCCGCAGGTAGCGGAGCTGGAGGCTCTCACTACGCTGGTGGAATCACCCAGCGCTTTCGAATCGGACCCGCGAGTCGCCGCACGCAACCGGGCCATCCTCGAGGTTCTGCTTGCAACGGGCATGCGCATATCCGAGGTGTGCAACCTCAAGCGCACCCAGATCGACAACACAGGCCGCATCTTCATCACCGGGAAGGGGCGGAAACAGCGGTTCGTGTACCTGACAGAGCGGGCCAGGCTACACCTTGACACGTACCTTGCCGGCAGAAACGACAACGCACCCGCGCTGTTCATCCCGTACGCGGGACGGAACGTGAACAACCCGAGACGGAGGATCTCGACCAACTACGTGCAGGAGCGCATCAAGCACTACCGCCAGAAGCTCAGAATCAATGTGCCGACTTCGGCGCACTCACTGAGGCACGGGTTCGCAACGTATCTCGCCGAGGAAGGAGCGAATCCTGCAGCTCTGCAGATACTGCTGGGCCATGAGTCCCTGGAGACAACAACCCGGTACGTACACGCTTCGGACCGATACGCAGAAGAGACGCACAAGAAATATCACCCGAGGGCGAATCCCTAGGAGCCTGACCGACTAATTCGTTCTGAGTGTGCCGTTGTCATCTCTGGTGAGGATAACCGTCGGGAGGTGACGACCGGAGGAGTCTTGGTCTGCCGGAATGAGGTCTCCTCGGACTGCTGAGAGGCGCGTACTCAGTCTATGCCGCCGCCATTTGGTCCCAGGACTCCTCTGCGACCAATCCGGCGTTGCGCGCCCCGAACAGCTTGAGCAGATTGTGCCCGATACAGATGAGTTGCCACTCGCTGTTCACCTTTTCCTTCCCCCTGAGCAGGAACTGGCGGAAGCCTCTCGCCTGCTTGATCTGCCCGAACACCGGCTCGCACAGCTCCTTCCTCAGTCCGTATCGCTGCCGCCCCTGCTTTGTCCTCAGCTTGCGCCGCATCCTGTCCGCTGTCGATAGACCCATTGGTATCCGTCCCCTTGGCGCCGCCAGCATGCGGTGCGTGTGTCGCATCCTGTCCGGTGGCATGTAGACATCTATACCTCTGGCGCTGAGCTCCTGCACCGCTTCGCTCGAGAAGTATCCGGCATCGGCTGACATATCCCGGGGCAGTCCGCCTGTGTTCGCCTGCACCTGCTCCATCAGCGGCACTGCCTGCCCCTTGTCTGACGGCTGCTGCGTCACCTCAGCCGCCACGATCACCTGGCGTGTACTGTCAACAGCAGCCTGGGCGTTGTAGCACTGCTCGAACTGCTTGCCTCCAGGACCCGGCATGATGCGTGACTCCGGATCCGTGAAGTTGCGCTGCGCCTTGTCTGCCGGCACGCCTGTCGCCCTCCCTCCTTTGCTGCCCCCTTGCTCAGCCTCGGCCCGCGCCTCAGCCTCAAGGGCGGCCTTGGCCTCTCTGATCTTCGCGAGCCGGCCCTCCCTGAACGCCAGTTCCGGCGGTAACTCGTCGCCCCTCTTGTCCCGGCCATACCGGCGGTCCTCTTCCGCATCCTCTGCTTCGGCTTTCTTCAGCAGCCCTGCTATCTCCGCCTCCAGCCGCGTCTCCTCCTCCCTCATCCTCTTGTAGCTCATTGCCTTGTGTTTGGACGCGTTCGCCTTCATCTTTGTCCCGTCAAGCGAGACGTGCCCCACCTTCACTAACCCTGCCTTCTGACACAGCCTCAGCACCTGCAGGAACAGCGCTGCCAGCGCCTTGAGATGGTCCTTGCGGAAGTCCGAGATGGTGCGGAAGTCCGGCGTGTTGTTGGCCGCAAGCACGCGGAATCCGACATCCTCCTCAAGACGCTTCGCTATCTTGCGCGAGGAGGGCACTCCGAGACAGTAGGCATACAGCAGCACCTTGACCATCATCGCCGGATGATACGGCGGATAGCCCCTCTCTTCCTCGTAGCGACGCCAGATGATGCTCAGGTCCAGGTGATCCACCACGTCAGATATGAAGTACACCAGATGGTCTTTCGGCAGCCAGTCCTGCAACGCTGCTGGAAGCAAAAGCATCTGCTCGGGGTCATAAGGCCGGAAGGTCTTGCTCACCAGTCGCCCTCCTTGCTCAGCTGTGCCCCGATTATACCTACCATACGTACCCAAAGCTATTACTCGGACAGGCTCCTAGGCTTGGCTGATCAACGACACAAGAGCGGCGAATCCAAACCGGCCTCCCTGAGGGTTCAATCAAGCTCGTGGGGCCACACCAAATCTGGACAGCCCTTTGCATGCGTGTGCGCCGAAGAAGACGCTGCCAGGAAGGAGGACGACGGCCCTCATCGTGGTGGATGCGGTGGGCCCGGCAGGGTTCGAACCTGCGATCAATCGGTTATGAGCCGACTGCTCTAACCACTGAGCTACGGGCCCGCGGGCGACACTTGGCACACCAACCGGCAGAACCAGGTTCCGTATAATACAACGGCTACAAACACAGGCGCAACACACACGGCTCTGCGATGAGATGAGGCGCGAGGATTATGTCGCCTTGTGTCCGCGGCCCTGCTCACCATCAGGGTCAGACACTTTCGCGAGCCTGAGGGCGCTCCGCAGTTCATGCAATGCGTAGTATGCGCCGAGCGTCCGCACCGCATGGTGACGCGATCGAAACGAGGCGGTCCGAGAGAATCCGGAGCCGGATTGCACCACCGCGATGAGCAGTTCGTCTATTCCCGCCTCCGCACCCAGCAACGGCCATCCACACACCCCGAGTCCCACGTCCGCATGGAACTGATCGGCCGCACGCTGCGCAACTCCTAACGCATCCCTGCTGTACCGTTCGCTTCCAGATAGCACGACGGCCCCCTGAAACCACGCATCGCTCCCGCCTGCGCTCCCGAGCATAGCCGCAACCTGTCCGCACGTGATAGCTTCTCCGACCGCGAGCGTCAGTCCGCGTGACGCCACGAGCGCAGCCGTCACTGATTCCTGTGTGTCCTCGTCCACACCCCACACGCAGTCACCAAGCAAACGACGCGTCTCCACTTCAACCGGCTCAATGGCACGCAGAGCAGCCTCAAGATGCTCCGCCTTGGCCGTGATCCGCACGTGGATGCCATCCTGCTTCGCATACATCGCAACAGTCGGATTGGCAGCGGACGTCAGTGACTTCAACAGGACATCAACACGCGACTCAGAGATGTTGAACAGCTTGAGTGTGCGCGAGCGGATGACCGACGCGCTGTCTCGAAGGCGAGGCTCGATTTCCGCCTCCCACATGTTGTGCAACTCGCCGGGTGGTCCCGGCATCGCGATGATGTGTCGGCCACCACGGGATACCCACCACCCGGGTGCGGTCCCACGTGTATTCGTGATGGCCCTTGCGGACGGGATGAGCCACGCCTGTTTCAGGTTGTTCTCGGTCATTTCTATGCGCCGCGCTTCGAAGAACTTGCGCAGCTCCACCGCAAGCGTCTCGTCGACGGCGGGCGTCTCTCCCACAAGCGCCGAAATGCCCTCCCGAGTCAGATCGTCATCGGTCGGACCAAGTCCCCCGCTGGTGAGTATCACATCTGAGCGTTCGAAGGCACGACGAAGACACTCGACAAGGCGGCCGAGATTGTCCCCGACAGACGTGCTGTAGTACAGGTCGATGCCCATGGCCGACAACCGCTGCGCGAGGTACTGGGTATTGGTGTCGGTTATGTCACCAAGGAGAAGTTCACTGCCGACGCAGATAATCTCAGCGCGCATCGACTCGCCTCCCGCGTTCCATCATCACAACGGCGCGACTCAGATGGAACAGTGCGGATGACATTCAGTGGACAGAAGTCAGCGGACGCGGCGCTTCGGGCAATGAGGTCCCGCCTTCCTGCTGGCAGAAACGAATTATCTCGGCGAAGTTCTGAAGGCGAGTCAGGTTGGCCGACTCCATGATGCCGTCGAACGTGACATTGATCCAGGGTTTCTGATACATCGAGCTGAATTTCTCGGACATCGCCGCCACGATGCCGCCAGGCATACATCCATGCGGCATGACGGAGATGACACCGGCGAAATGAGGATTCTCCATCCACTCGACCCCACTTCCTATGCTCAAGACGGCCTCGCTGCCGCACTTTGAAGAGAGCCATCGGCGCGAGTAATCCAGGAGATGTCTGGTTGGCGGGTCCGGTTCCACGAATCCCGAACACGGCGATTCGATGGACCTTTCGGTCCGCTCCTGAAACTTCTCCATCACGTAATTCAACACCAGTTTGCCCACTCTCTTGTGAGCCACCGCGTCTTCGACGTTCCGACGCGCCACGTACTTCATCCACTCCGCCATCGGAGACACAAGGACCTCAAGGCCGGCCTCTTCGCAGCGTCTCACAAGGTTGGCGTTGGAGAAGTCATTCGACCGCAGGAATATCTCACCGTTGATGCCCACAAGCGGCCTCCGCGGCAATGAAGGGTCGATGAGCGTCTTGAACTCCGCCACAGCCTGCTGTACGAGGTCGCGCGAGAAGCGCCGCGTCTCAAGTCTGTCGGAAATCGCATCCACGTAGTGGCGGAAGAGCCTGTCAGTGCTCCCCGGCTCCTTCTCATAAGGCCGCGTGCGCCACAGCATCTTCTGAAGGACGTCAACCGCAACGCATCCCTTCCACGTTCGCTGCACAAAAGCCAGTACGTCCAGCTTCGAGCCGAGCTGCATATCGCGGTACCCGTTGTTGGATACGCTTGCGAACATGGGCATATCGAGACCCAGGTCCTGGAACACGCGCAATTGCTCGCCCGCATAGTGCCCCAGACGGCAGGGGCCGTACGCGCTTGCCATGAAGGCGGCAACCTTGCTGCTATCGTGACCGTTCTCGTGGTAGTGCTGCAGGAATCCACCGAGGGTCACCCGGAACGGGAGGCACTCCACGCCGGAGGTGACCTTATCGGCGTAGTTCAATACCCGGCTGTCTGGCTCAGGAAGCACGAGCGCCTTCACCCCATGTCCCCGCATAGCGGCGCCGATGAGCTCAGCGTGCGGCGACATGTAAGGGATGAGCAGAGTGCGGTCTGACTTGGATAGCACAGCGATGCCGCGATATATGTCGTGCGGGTCGACCGTAGTTGCTTGCCCGGACTTCGCGTGGCCGACGATGGTGTCGACGAAGGCCTCGATCCTCGTAACGATACCGGCCTCGGCGGCGTGCTCATCGATCTCCAGCTGCCCGAGCGGTTTGCTGCCCATGATGTCATGCACCATACGCAACATGAAGGAGTTCGGCCCGCACCCGAAATTGGTCAACGCAAGGCCGTAGAGCTGAGGGTCATCGGCCACAAGTTTCGCGGCGGAGATGTACTTCCGTTCATAGGCCCAGTAAGGTCTATCCTGGTATTCCTTCGGGTTCACCTTGTCCAGCGGCAGATAGTCCATCGGTATCGGGACTACCCCCAACTGTGCAAGTTTCTCCGCGATGCCGAGGTTCGCGCCGGAATCCTGCGACATGTATGCACGCGACAGGATGACAACTCCAAGCTTGTTGCTCTGGCGCAATTCAGCGAGCAGACGTTCGCCCGCTTCAGACTGCTTCACACGGAACTCCGACAGTGCGCGCAGTCCGGCCGCAGCAGCGACCTTCCCCTGCTCCTCACTGAAGCCCATGGTGCGCGCGATGTCCGTCAGGTTCTCAATGACATCTGCATCGCCCTGACTGAAATCGAGCGTGGGAATAAGTAATCTGTCACCACACCCCAAGACCTGGCGAATTATGTACGGTGCCGCCTGGACCAGCGGGCAGGCGTACTTCTGGTCCTCCGCGCCCTCCATCGGTCCAAGTCGAATCGCCGACGGGAACAGTACGTAATCGGCAGCATCCAGGCTCGCGACGTGGCCGTGCAGGAGCTTCACTGGGAAGCAGCTGTCAGTGTAGGCAAGCTCGGTCGACTTGTGGATGATGTCACCTGTGGATCGTCCCGTAACCACGGGACGCGCGCCCAGTCCGCGGACGAACCCGATGAGCAGAGGGGCGAAGTCGTACACAAGCAGCGCTCTCGGGATGCCCACTGAAGGCCCTGTGGCATCTCCGCCGTCGGAACCGGCAAACAGCAGTTCCTCGCGGTCGTCGAAGGCAGTGCGCTGCTTTGCATGCCCCGCGCTCGCGTCGTACCGGTCACAGCGGCTTCCATAGAAGGTCGCGGCTTCACCCGGCACCGACATCTTGGTGATGGTGCAGTTGTTGTCGCATCCCTTGCAGGTGAATGTGGACAAATCCACTTCCGACTCGATGACCGTTGTGAATCCCTTGAAACGCGATTTCTTGCCGGCCAGGCTTTCACGGGCGAGAAGAGCCGCGCCAATGGCGCCTGAAATCTCTTTGTGTTCAGGAACGATGAGTTGGCGGTCCGGCAGTTCGCGCTTGAATGCGGAAACGACCGCCTGGTTGTAGAACACCGCACCGGTCAATATGACGCGATCACCCAGCCGCCGGTTCTCAACTACCTTCGACAGGTAGTTCTTGGCGATGCCAATGGCAAGGCTACTGGTGACCACCTCAAGCGGCACACCGTCCTGCTGAGCCTTGGCCACAGACTGCGCCATGAACGAGGCGCAGCGCGTCCCGAGGTCGATAGTGTACGGAGCATCGAAGGCGAGGTTCGCGAACTGTCCGTTGGTCACGCTGACACCCAGCATCTCAGCCAGTTCGTCGATGAAGCTCCCCGTGCCGGCGGCGCACGCCTTGTTCATCTGGTAGTCGATGACAACGCCGTTCCGCTTGATAACCAGCTTGGAGTCCTGACCGCCGATCTCGATAATGTCTGCGCCGGGGTCGAGTTCAGCGGCCGCGCGCGTCTGAGCGGTGATCTCGTTCTTGATGAGATCGGCTCCAACCAGGCTACCCACCAAATACCGGCCGGAGCCTGTAATGCCAACGCCGGCGATATCCACGTTGCCCGCACCCTTGTCGAGCAGGCGCGCGAACAGCTCTTTCACCGCGCCGACGGGACGTCCCGCGGTCATGAGATAGTGTTTGGTCAACACACGCCCGGTCTCATCGATAATTGCGGCCTTCGTGCTCGTGGAGCCGATATCGATGCCGAGATAGCCCGTGCAACGTTCTGTAATGGTCGGCACCACCATGGCAGAAGCGCCGTCAACCTTTTCAAGTGGAGGCATCTGGAAGTACTGCGTCCTCGTATCCTGCACATCAAGCAGGATACGGTCTGTGCGCTTGCCAACGGCCAGCAGCGCCGTCCCGAGCGCCTGAGCGTGAAGATAGTCATCCGGCACAGTTATGGCCGTCGGCTCACTGTTGCGCGCTGAGACCACGTCCTCCAGCGCCTTGATGATGGCGGCATTCGCCGCAACCCCACCGGCCGCATACACGGGAGTTGCGAAAGGTCCTTTCTTGAAGGAACCAACCATTCGAGCCACGCTCTCGCACAGTGCATAGAGCATAGGCTCGACTGTCACTCCCTTCTGTTGCAGGTGTATCAGGTCAGTCTTCGCGAAGACGCTGCAGCGGGCCGCGATGCGAGGCGCATTGCCATCGCACTTAAGTGCAAGCTCCGCGAAATCCTCGATGCCGATGCCAAGCCTGTACGCCTGTTGCTCGAGAAAGCGCCCCGTGCCGGCAGCGCACAGCGGATTCGACTCTACCTTCCATGGCTTTCGCAGACCGTCCTCGAGCTCAATGATGAGTGAAGACTGCCCGCCGATCTGGATGATGGTGCGTGCGTCGGGATGAGAGTGCAGAACGCCGGAGGCAATAGCCAGGGAACTGGTGAAAGAAACCCAGCCCAGGTCTGCAGGTATCGCCGAACTGCCTGAGCCCGAGACACCCACCGCAAGGATGTCTTCCTGCGGAATATCCTCAATCGCACGGGCGACAAGGATCCTCACTGCGGCCAGAGGGCCGGAACCGACTCTCTCTACGTCCTTACGGACGGTAATCCCGCTTTCGTCAATCAGGCAGAGTTTGACGCCTACTGAACCAACGTCGATACCAAGGTAATACTGCATCTGTCCGACCGTGGATTGTAGCACAACAGGTTGGGATTGGCTCCTGCGTTGGCATAATACGCGGGGAAACAGCGTGTGGTCGGTCCAGAACCGAACCTGGATCCGGCCACACGCGAGGTGACTGTGCGCACCAGTCCGGCGATGACCCTACGGCAGTCGCGCCACGCGGTATGGCCCGGTACAGGCCGGACCTTCGGTGTAGCGCAGCGTCATCTCCGTCAGGTCCAGGATGATGGACGCCAGCGTTTGCCACTGGTCGACTTTCTCGCACGCCTCGTCTGGGTGGCGGCAAATTGAATCCGGGTAGCTGAAATGGTCGGACAGCGCCTCCCGAATCGTCTCCACCTCCAGCTTGCCTCTCCGTGCCTCGAGGAGCCTCCTCAGTCGACCACTCCTGAATATGGAGTCCGCGAGAGTCCCTTTGCCCGTGTCCCTGATGCGCAGCATCGGAGACTCGAAGTGATTGGCGTGCGTCAGTATCCCGTCGCGAGGATAGACAAACAGGAGGTCGTTCGGCAGGTTCTCCACATCGATAATCTCCCCTCCCTGGTGCCCTACCACCATGTTCATGCTGTTGGGGCCAGGGTATGCCATCAGCATCTGGAGCGCGGCCGACATCCGGCTGGAATTGAGGATGCCTCTCAGCTTGATGAGGAACGGCACGCCGGGACGAAACACGTCCGCCTCCGAACGGATGTAGTTGATGCACACGCCCAGACCGGCAGAATTGAGGCCGCGGTGCCCGATGGTCCCCGCCTCGGCGTGCATCACGATGTTCGGTTTCTCTTTCTGCTCTATCTGCAACACAACACAGGTTTGCAGCGCCTCCGCGCGCCAGTCCCAGTTCTGTCCGATGATGACATGACCCGACTCCGTTGCCTCAGGCAGAAGCCCAAACGATGTGCATCCACCGGAGGATGACTCCTTGAGTGTGTTTGGCAGGCACGAGAAGGTCAGTTCGGTTCGTGCATTGAGCGCGGCGACCTCGCGAAACTCCAGCCCGGCCCCTTCCGCGACGCCGCGCATTTCCTCAACCAGATCGGAGTCGAAGCGCTCGATGAACGGCACAAATGCCTCGACATCCGTGAGTATCTTCTCCCGGCTGACCCCACCCATGTGCTGCCACAGGTTCATGTAGAACCGCAGATTGTCCTTGATGAGGTGCGGGACCTGTTCCCCGTGCTGGCGCCCTATGTCCCTGGGAGTCCCTGTCAGTCTCAGTACCGGTACAGTCATAGTTGCCTCCTGATTGTGCGCTCGCTGCCCGTATCGTCCCCGGCGGTGGAAACGCGGCATGCACCGGGGTTCACCGCATTGTACAAGGTTGCATTAGATGCAACCACCGACGCACGTACATTGTGGTGCCACTCGCCTACCTGTTACAATTGATGATTGTTGCGACGTGAGGCGAGCGTAGAGTGGTCACGGATTCGCCCGCAATTCCGTACGATGCATCTACCTGAGCAGACTTCCTCCTCAGCGAGGATATCCCGAAAGATCGACCGCCTGTCCACGGATTCGGCGTTCGTCGTTCTCGCACGCGCCCAGGCCCTCGAGTCGCGCGGGCTGGACGTGGTGCACCTCGAGATAGGCGAGCCCTGCTTCGATACTCCGGCGAACATCCGCGCCGCGGGCAGCCGGGCCATCGAGGACGGTCTTACCAGGTACTGCAATTCGCAGGGTGTTGTCGCGTTGCGCGAGGAAATCGCTCGCGATATACAGCGCACGCGCGGGCTGCGCGTACCTGTCGAGCGCATCATCGTCGGCTCCGGCGCCAAACCCCTCATCTTCTTCTCCATACTTGCGCTTCTCGACGACGGAGATGAAGCCGTCTACCCCGCGCCACTGTTCCCCGTGTTCCAATCGGCTGTCGGATTCGCCGGCGCGCGAGCCGTGCCCGTGCCTCTGCGCGAAGAGCTGGATTTCCGTTTCGACATGGACGAGTTCCGGACTCGGATCACACCTCGCACCAGGCTCATCATCTTGAATTCGCCGCACAACCCCACGGGTGGTGTGCTGACTCCCGACGATGTGCGGGAGGTCGCGGAACTCGCCATCGAACGTGATTTGCTGGTACTTTCGGACGAAGTGTACGACCACATGTACTACGAGGAGCCGCCGGCAAGCATAATGGCCCTGGACGGCATGGATGACAGGTCCGTTCTGGTGACCGGCTTCTCCAAGACGTACGCGATGACGGGGTGGCGGCTGGGCTATGCGGTCGTTCCGGACTGGCTTGTCGAGCCGGTGGTCCGCCTCATCAACAGCAGTGCGTCCTGCACTCCTCAATTTGTACAGATGGCCGGCGTGGAAGCTCTTACAGGTCCGCAGAGCGACAGCGCTGACATGATGCGTGCTCTCAGGGAACGCAGAGACCTCATGGTGCAGGGACTGAATGAGATTCCGGGCATCAGCTGCCGCGTGCCCCGCGGCGCCTTCTACGCGTTCCCCAACGTTCGCTCGCTGGGACTGACATCCGGCGACCTTGCCGGCCTGCTACTGAACGAAGGTGGCGTCGCTACCCTGCCCGGCACTGCGTTTGGCCCCGAGGGCGAAGGCTACCTGCGCCTTTGCTTCTCGACATCCGAGGCCAACATACTCGAAGCTCTCACACGCATCCGCGGCGTCATCTCCCGACTGGATCAGGGGCGATAACGACCGGCTCACGGACGTCGATGACACTGCCTCATATCAGCGTGAACCGCGCTACAACGCGTGAGGTTGCCTAGTCAGGGGTGAGGTTCCGGAACGCTGCTTGCACGAGTTCAGGCAATGCGGGGTGGATGTGCAGAGCCTTCTCGATCTCTCCGATGTGCCCGCCCGACGTCATGGCGTTGATGACCTCCTGGACTATAGACGGGGCGTGCGGCCCAATAACGTGGAATCCAAGGATTCGACGCGTATCCTTCTCGACTATAGCCTTGGCGAATCCGTCCGTCTCCATCATGGCTTCGCCGGTGGCGGTGTCCATGTACCGAGCCCTTCCCACCAGGACGTCGTGCTCCTTTCGCGCTTCGTCGGTCGTCAGACCAACGGCGGCAATCTGCGGGTACGAATAGACGGCGTGCGGCGCCGCGCTGTAGTCCATGGCCTCCCGCTTGCCCCCGAAAGCGTTTCGCGCCGCAAGGGTTGCCTCGATGTTCGCGATGTGTCTGAACATGTAGCGACCATTAGCGTCGCCCACCGCATAGATGCCCGGCTTGTTCGTCTCCATGAAGTCATTGACGTGCACGAACCCACGCTCGTCCGTCTCCACGCCGGTCTTGTCGATTCTGAGCAGGTCGGCATTTGACCGGCGACCGGTAGCGAGCATAACCGTGTCCGCCGTCACCGCGAAGCGCGCGCCGGAACGCCGCTCCTTCACGAGGAGCCGCACGTCCCTTGCGCCACGAACCGCCTGTTCAATCTCTATGTCGGTCAGAACCTGCATGCGCTTGCGGAGCGCGTGCTTAAGCAATGCCGCTACTTCCGGCTCCTCCCCGGGGACCAGGCGTTCCGCAGCTTCGATGAGCGTCACCTGCGTTCCCATAGCCGCAAAGAAGTGGGCATACTCAACGCCGATGTAGCCGCCTCCGATAATCGCCATGCTTCGAGGGCGACTGGTAAGCTCCAGCAGCGTTTCAGTCGTAAGGAAGTTGACCGTGTCCAGGCCACGAATCTGCGGCACCGTGGGGCGGGAGCCGGTCGCGACGAAGAACTTGTCCCCGCGGATATGCGTGTCGCCGACCACAAGCTCGTACTCGCCGACAAACTCCCCTGCCCCTTCGTAAAAGTCGAGGCCGCGAAGCGCCGAAAACGACTCGCGCAGATGCTGCTGCGCCTCTTCCACGCTGCGGCGCATCCGCTCCATGATGAACGGAAAATCGATATGCGTAACCTGTGCCTCGATGCCTAGCTTGCTGGCCTCGTCAATCTCGACGACCCTGTCTGCCGGGAGCATGAGCATCTTCGACGGTATGCAGCCGAGGTTGGG
>Ga0351938_1030_pt1 | contig 53238 bp, 34 predicted proteins | sample TotcelT113001M10_FD_206850 | JGI IMG/M metagenome (GOLD analysis project Ga0351938, IMG submission 206850) | Enriched cells from coal bed in the Powder River Basin, Montana, United States - Total cells T11 rep2 HSBNCT.T11.300.1.M10 ... | reverse complement strand
TTGCTTCTCGTTCCCGTCTCGTTTTTGGAGAACTCCGATGACATCCTGGTGCTGGCTCCGGCGGGTAGGTCTGATCTTGTGGCTTGGTGTTTGCAGTTCGGCCAGTGCTTCCGACGGGCCAACTCCGCCACAGTCCGAAGCGGACGTCATGGTGCGGGAGGCTTTGCGGGCCGCGGTGGCGGGGCAGTCGCCCGTCGGCGGCACGCTGTTCGAGACCGCTCTGAAGGTGGCGCCGGAGCACACACTGGCCAACTGGTACACCGGCCGCTTGCAAGCCAATGGGAAATGGTCGTCGATCGACCAGTTGACCCAGCAGACGCAGCAGGACTTGAGACTGGCCGAGTACCGCCGGTTACGGGATTCCGTGTCTGCCGATGTTCAAGGCCAATTGCTGCTGGCACGTTTCTGCCGCAAACACGGTTTGACGGACCGCGCCCGGCTGCATTGGTCGAACGTCCTGCAGGTCCAGCCGCAGAACAAAGAAGCCATTACCGCCTTGGGGCTTCGGCTGCACCGCGGCATGTTGCTGACCAAGGAGCAGAGCGAGCAGTATGACCGGGTGCTGGCCGAGCAGGCGAAGGCCGAAACACATTGGCCCAAAGTGCTGGCCGGATTCCGAAGCCGATACAAGTCGGCGGACGTTGCCGAACGGGATTCCCTGCTGCGCGAGCTGAAGGGAATCGGCGACCCGCAAGCGATTCCCTTCCTGGAACGGGAACTGTCGATGCAGGGGGAAGAACTCGCCCTGGTCGCCATCGGCTTGCTGGGCGGAATGGAACACGAGGCGGCGACGATCAGTCTGGTCCGCCACGCGGTGCTGGGCGATTCCCCGGCGGTCCGCGAGGCGGCTTCAGAACGTCTGAAGACGCGCCCCCTGTTCAGTTTCGTGCCCGTCCTGATGGGCACTTTGGCCACGCCGATCGAGTTCTCGTTCGCTGTCACGCCGATTTCCGGAGGCAGCAGCAGCTGTGTGGCTGCGTCCTATCACTTCTACCAGGAAGGGCCGCTCGCCGATTTCTCGGTCGCGGTTCAATCGCAGACGATCGAACAGGGCAGGAACCAGCCCGCGGCACGCCGGCTCAACCCCGTTATCTCGCGCCACCTTGGCCAAGCCGCAAGTTTCTGGCGGCAAGCCAGCTTCATCAACGCTCAGACCGAAATACTGAACGAACGGATCGACGCCGTGTTGACGAAGGTGACGGGGGTCGACGGTGGCGGGCGTCCGCAGGACTGGTGGAATTGGTGGCAGGAATACAATGACCTATATGCCTACGACGAGAAACCCGTCGTGGAATACACGGAGTACCAGGTCCAGATCATGGCCTGCGAGTGCTTCTTTCCCGGCACCTTGGTTTGGTCCGATACCGGGCCCGTCCCGATCGAACGGTTGCGCATCGGCGACCGCGTGCTGGCCCAGGACCCGGACACGGGCGAATTGACCTGCAAGCTGGTGATGCAAGTCACGGTGCGGCCCGAAAGTCCGACGCTGCGGCTGATGATTCCCGACGAAGAAATCGTCGTTACCCGCGGCCATCCGTTGTGGGTCGTCGGCAAGGGCTGGCAGATGGCCCGGCACCTGGAACCGGGATCCCGGCTGCACGCCATCCCCGGTCCCGTGGCGGTCGAGTCCGTCGCGGAAGGGCCAAGCGCGCAGCTGTACAACCTGGTCGTGGCGGATTTCAACACGTACTTTGTCGGCCAGAACAAGGTGCTGGTCCACGACAACACGTGCCGCCGCCCGACCCGAGCCGTTCTGCCGGGTTTTATCGAAGAAAATGCCTCAAAGCAAACCAGAATGGAACAGAATCAGGCACTTGGAAAGCCTTAATTCAAGGCAAGAATCAAACAGACTGAACACGCCAGAACTGGCGTGTTTCGCTGCCCCCGTCGAATTGTTCCGGATCGAAAAGAGCAAAACGGTTGTCGACACCTTTTATTCCCACCTTTTATTCCGGAATCGTGGCGTAAGCTTCCAGCTTGCGAAATGGGCAACGGAAGCACAATAGCAAATTGAACATGGGCAGCGTCGGCAAGCTGGAAGCTTACCCCACGTACCGTCACCGACTAAATCGACAGCCCGCTCGGTGGACAGGGGGGCCAATTTTGGTCGCTGGTTCTGCCGCGTCGCCGGACGTGGTAAACTTGCGGTAATGAAGAGCCCTAACCGTGTTGGAGATTTTGAGCGTGAATGAAACTGCCATCCTGCGAGCAAAGGTTCCCGCTCGCCGCCTGCATCGGGCTGAGAAAATCCTTCAGAAGCTCGGCCTCACGCCAAGCGATGCGGTGAACCTCCTGCTGGCCCAAATCGAGATTCGACAAGGGTTGCCGTTCGAGGTCAGCGTTCAACCAAAGCCGCTGCTCACTGCGGACGAGCAGGCAACGGCCTGGACGGAGACGTACGGTGCCTATTGAGCCTCAACCCGGCGAAGTCTGGTATGCCGACCTGGGGTTGGCCGAAAAGAGCCGGCCGGTCTTGATCCTGGCGTGTCCACGATCCGACGACGCCCGTTCGCTGGTCATCGTCGCACCAAGTTACGTCGCAGATTCGCGGACAACGCGGCGAGGTGCCGCTCGGCAAACCGCGCTGGCTACCAAAAGTGTCGGCCGTCAACGTGCAGGGGCTGGCCAGTTTTGACCCCCACAAACTGGCTCGCCGCCTGAGCACGTTGTCGGACGCCCAATTCGTCGTGTTCAAGGATGCGCTTCGAGAACTGTTGCAGCTTTGAGTGATTGATTCCATTTGATCGAGTCGGGATCCCACAGACGCGGAGGTGTCAGGAACCGTTATCGAGGTGGTGCAAACGTTTTGGTAGGCTGCCGCGATGGGACGCCCGAAACGAGCCACCGATGGGGGATTGGTTCAATTTCTACACGTTGTGCCGGTACGTGGAGCGGAATGCGATGCGGGTGAATCTGGTGCAGCGTGCGGAAGACATGCTCCCTAACGTGCCGGAAGTGCTCGTCGGTTTCCGCCCAGCCGGTCGTGTCCCTTCAATATTCGCGTTTCGTGATCACGCCGGGTTGCGGTTGCGGGTATCCGCAGCAACCCTGGAATGTCAAGAAGTCGAAGGTCATCCAGCCCAGGAGCCGGCCCTCGATCAACGCGTGGTCCGCATCGTTGCCGGCTCCAGCGGCGTTGCCAAAAAACGGCCTGAAGCTCGGGGGGCCAGGTGGTTCCGGCCCGCGGGGTCGCTTGGCTCGCCGCCGCGCTGGCCGCCGTCTGGCTCGCGAAAGCTCCAGGTTGCTTTTTCCCGCGTGGGAATGATGGTAAACTGTGCGTTCGTTTGGCAAGTGGCAGCGTGGGCCGGGCGCGGGAGTGCCGGGCGCGTGCCGCAGCAGAACCAAGGCGCACGACAGTTGATTCCGCGCCGCATCACGGAAAACTCACGGGAGAAAGAGCATGGCAACAGGCAGCGACAAACTGGCGATCGATGGCGGCTCCAAGGCGGTGACGAATGCGCTGACACCGTGGCCCAAGTTCAGCGACCAGGCGATCGATTCGGTCGTCGAGACCCTGCGTTCGGGCAAGGTGAATTACTGGACCGGTCCCAAGGGGATGCAGTTCGAGCGGGAGTTTGCCAAGTGGCAGGGCAGCAAGTATGCGATCAGCGTGGCCACAGGCACCGCCGCCCTGCACGTGTCGCTGGCCGCGTTGGGCGTCGGACCGGGCGACGAGGTGATCGTGCCCAGCTATACGTTCATCGCCACCAGCTTTTCCGTGGTCCAGGCCGGCGCGATTCCCCGCTTTGCCGACGTCAACCTCGACGACCACTGCATCAGTATCGAATCGGCCGAGAAGCTGATCACGCCGCGGACCAAGGCCATCATCCCGGTCCATCTGTACGGCAACGTCTGCGATATGGACCAGATCACCGCCTTTGCCAAGAAGCACAACTTGTTTGTCATCGAGGACAACGCGGAAGCGTTTGGTGGGGCGTACAAGGGCCAGAAGACCGGCACGCTGAGCCAGATGGCCGCCTGCAGTTTCTGCCAGAACAAGACCTTCACCACCGGCGGCGAAGGCGGCATGGTCACGACCGACGATGAAGAGCTGGCGTGGCAAGCCCGCAGCTTTCGCGATCACGGCTACGATGTCCGCAAACGCATGAACTTGCTGGAACTCGAACAGCATCTGCCGTACATCCATAACCGGGTGGGTTGGAATTACCGCATGACCGAGATGCAATCGGCGATCGGCTTGGCCGAACTAGCTCGCATGGACGACTGGAACATGCCCGCGCGGCGGCGCAACGGGCGGATCCTGTTGGACGCCTTGAGTCCGCTGCCGCAGGTGAAATACCTGCCGATCGACACGCCCGAGCGGCAGAACGGCTGGTACGTGTGCGCGTTTTCGCTGGACATCGAAAACATGCAGTGCGATATCGGGCAATTCGTCCAAGCGGCTGCGGCCGAGGGCTGTCCCTGCTGGAAGGTCTTCTGGCCCCAGTGCCACACCGAGCGGGCTTTTATGGATGGCAACGGCTTTGGCCGGACGGGCTTCCCGTTCAACTCGCAGGAGTACACCGATCCGGCCAGCGTCGATTACAGTCGGGTCGAGGTCCCCAACGCCCGCTGGCACGAGACCCATACGTTCACGTGTTTTGCTTTTCCGACCTTCTCCGCCGAGGACGTGCAGCAAATCGCCGCCGGGCTGGTAAAGGTGATCAAGGCTTACCGTTAATGTCGAGGGGTCCGCGTATGTGTCAGCATTGCCTGAATCGCCGTGAGTTCAATGCCGCGACCGTTGCCGGACTGGCGGGCGGCGTGTGGGGACTTTCTTCCGTCTTGTCGGCTGCGGGCTCCGCGCCCATCGTGGCCGACCCCTGGGATCCGGACAAACCGCCGGTGGTCACAGGCCGCCCGTTGCGGGTGCAGCCGATCCTGGCTCACGCGGTGATGACGCCGCGGGAAAAGACCTCGTGGCGGTCCTGGAGCGAGATCATCAACGAGCAGGCTGCCGCTGAGGAGATGCAGCGAATCGCCGGCGAACTGCGGACGCTGGCCGCTGCGGCCGATTTTCCGCTGGAAATCCTGCCGGCGGCCAAGGTCACGACGGGCGAGCAGGCGGCGAGCTTGCAGCGCGGCGATTTCGACACGGTGCTGTTGTACGCGGCGTCGAACGCCGGCTTGTTCCAGCCGTGTTGTGCGGCCGATCCGCACCGCGACACGGTGGTCTTTGTGCGGCACAAGTCGGGACCGACTTATTATGGCTACGAGTGCTTGGGCGTGCGGCATTTTCCCGTCCCGTCGCCCGAGTTGTGGCAGAAGAACAGCGCCGAGTCGCATGGTGGCGTGACGCTGGACGATGTGGTTGTCGACGATTACGACGAGGTGCTGTGGCGGCTGCGGGCCCTGTACGGATTGAAGAATTTCATCGGCCAGCGCGTGGTGGCCTTGGGCGGTCCCGGAGGCAAGTGGGATCCCACGGCGCCCGACGTGGCGCGGCAGCGTTACCGGTTCGACCTGATCGAGGTCGGCTACGACGAACTGGCGGCCCGACTGCGAGCGATCGCGGCGGACGCGGCGTTACAGACGCAGTTGGCCGCTTGGACCGACCGCTATCTGGCCTTGCCGAACACCCGGCTGGAAACGAAGAAAGAGTTCGTTCACCGAGCGTTCGCCCTGTACGTCGTGTTTCGCCAATGGCTCCGCGAACACCAGGCTCCCGCCTTGACGATCAACGCCTGTATGGGGACGATCCTGTCGGTGTCCGATACCACGGCCTGCATGACGCTCAGCTGGCTAAACGACGAAGGCTACCCGGCGTTTTGCGAATCGGATTTCGTCGCCGTCCCGCCGGGCATCCTGCTGCATTACATCTCCGGCAAGCCCGTCTTTCTGCACAACTCGACGTTCCCGCACAACGCGCTGGTGACCTGCGCCCATTGCACGGCCCCGCGGCGGATGGACGGCCGGCGATACGAGCCGGCGCGGATCATGACGCACTACGAGTCCGACTTTGGCGCCGCGCCGAAAATCGAGATGCCGATCGGCCAGCCGGTCTGCGCCATCAGTCCCGAGTACGCGACGGGCCGTTGGGTCGGCATTCGCGGCATCGTCCGTGACAATCCCTGCTTGGCCATCTGCCGCAGCCAGCAAGACGTCGAGATTCAGGGGCCGTGGAAGCGATTGATCCGCGAAGCGCGGGATTCCCACTGGCTGATGGTGTACGGCGATTATCTGCGCGAGGTCGGTTACGCCGCGCGCAAGATCGGTTTGACCTGGGACAATGTCGCCGAGCCGGAGGGGTGAGGGCGTCCAGGACGATTGGATGGACCCGTTCCGTATCCGACGACGAAAGGCCGCAGCCCTGAGCAGTTGCTACGCTGCCGCCCGCTCGTCCAGTACCACGTCGCGAATCACCTGCACAACGCGGTCCTGTTCGGCCGCTGTCAATTCGGGAAAGATGGGCAGGCTCAAGGCTTCCTGGCACAGCCGTTCGGTCACGGGCAGGCTGCCGCGGCGATAACCGAGAGTACGGAAACATTCCTGCAGGTGCAGCGGAACGGGGTAGTAGATTTCCGATCCCACGTTGCGTTCGGTCAGCTTGGCCCGCAACTCGTCGCGGCGGCCGTGCGGAACGCGGATCGTATACTGGTTCCAGACGTGATATCGGTCTGGCAGTTCCTTGGGCAGGACCAATCGCTGGTCCAAATGCGCGGCTGCGAACAGCTCGTGATACCGCTTGGCGTTCGCGCGGCGGTCGTTCGTCCAGCGGCCCAGCTGGGCCAATTTGACGTTCAACACCGCCGCTTGGATCGAATCCAGCCGGCTGTTGATCCCCACGAGGCTGTGGTAGTAGCGAGTCTTCATCCCATGCGCCGCGAGTCGCCGGATTTTCTCCGCCAACGACTCGTCATTGGTGACGACCATCCCGCCGTCTCCATAGCCACCGAGGTTCTTGGTGGGGTAGAAACTGATGCAACCCACGTCGCCCAGCGAGCCGGCAGGATGCCCGTGGTATTCCGCCCCGACCGATTGGGCCGCGTCCTCGATGACTCGGAGGTCATTATGCCGCGCGATTTCCAGCAGGGCGTCCATGTCGGCGCACTGGCCGTACAAATGCACGGGGATGATCGCTCGCGTCGCCGGCGTAATGGCCTCTTCGACCTTGGCCGGATCCAGGTTGAACGTCACCGGGTCGACGTCCGCAAAGACCACGCGGGCGCCCAGTCGCCACACGCAGCTGGCGGTCGCAAAGAACGTGAAGCTGGGGACAATAACCTCGTCACCAGGGCCGACATCAAAGGCCATCAGGGCCAACAGCAACGCGTCGCTGCCCGAGGCACAGCCGATGGCATGACGGGCATCGCAAATCGCGGCCAGCGTTTCTTCCAACCGCGCCACGTCGGGCCCGTGCAAGAATCGTCCCGAATCGACCACGCGGGTGATCGCCTCGACGATCTCATCGCGCAGCATCGCATTGCCGCGACTGACGTCGAGCAGAGGAACCGAGGTCGGAAGGTCGTCGCGCCGCGCCGAGTCGGGAATGGCCGGAGTCATGATCGGTCACCGCATCCATGCAGAAGGTTGGGATCCAGTAAGGCGGCTGAGCGGTGCTGTGCTGGCACAACCGCCGCCAATCGGACGGGAAGACTACGGTTTTTTCAAGAAGCGATCAAGAGGGAATTGGGGCACCCCGAGGGAAAGATGAAAAAGCCGCAGCCAAGTCCCCCGCGCGGCGAACAGCCGAAGAAATACGGGCGATTGAGTCCAACGGCATCTCGAATAGCGCAAACATTAGGGCCGCCTCAACAAATTGCTGAGGCGGCCCTTTCTCGTTGTTATCGGTGGGTTCGGCCGCCGCCCGGCGCCAGCAAGCTGACACGCCGCGCGGTGGTCAAACGGCTGACCTTGACGTCAGCCCGCGGCGTCCTACTTCTTCTTCGCAGGGGCCTTCTTGGCGGGTGCTGCCTTCTTGGCAGGTGCTGCCTTCTTGGCGGGCGCCTTTTTCGGTGCAGCTTTCTTCGTGGCCACTACACGTCCTCCGTTAAACTAAGGTTCCGGCGAGTTCCTTCTCGATAGCGTCCGGGTTGCCCCGAGCCGCGAGTCTTCCTCGCCAACTGCTGACTGCCACTTGCTCGTTTCCGAGGTGCTTGCCTCTGTCCTCATCCCGAATGAAGCGAGTACAAACACATGTGGCACGTAATCTCCATTCACTGCTAGCTAATGTTTTACGCATCGCCCAAAAATATGCAACACGTTTTCGACAAGTTTTCCACAAAAATTCGCAAGATTTTTTTATGCGCCTCGACGAGCGAATCAAAACATCGAGATCGCGCTGCCACTGCGCAGCACACACGCGGGTTGCGCGCGGCGCTGTTCCACGCCGAACAGTCGCCGCACCAACGGACGCTGACAACGCAGTTGCCACCAACGCCGCCACGAACCTCGCGCGCGCTGCGCCGTCGCGGGATCGCTGCCAGCCGACAAGATCTCGGACCATGCGCGCGACCAGCACGCGCGGCGGATGTGGATCGGATCCCAGCCGTACCAGTCAAGCCGCGGTGCGCACAATACGGCGCGATGCTGCCGGGCCAACTCGGCCACGTGCGCGTTCAATTCATGAGCCCGCGCGATTGCCTCGGGAAACGTCACCCGCGATCCCGGGAACAGCAGTGTGCGAATCCAACGGTACTGCCACGGCCTGATCAACGCGACGCGCGCCAACGGAAGTTCGGTCATGACAATCGGTTCGCAGACGCCGCGCAATCGAGTCAAGCACTCTGCGACCCAGGCGGCGATCTGATCGGCGTCGGCACCGTACAGAATGTCGTTGCCGATATCGGTCACCAGCGCGGCGGTCGGCAGCGTGGGCCGCCGCGCTAATGCGTCCCACAGTCCACACTGCAGGATACCCGGCAGCGACCGGCCGAGTACACAACTGGTCTGACCGTACGAGCGGCCATGCCCACTGGCCGCCAACACGTCGGCGGGCTGCCCCCAAACCCGTTCCGCCGTCTCGACGATCGTCGAGATCCCCCGCATGACATTGCTGGCGCCCAACAGGACCACGCGGCGCCGGTGCGGTGGTGCCAGCTCTGATTCGCCGCGGGAAATGTTCTTCACCGCATCCTTCGGAATCACCAGCTTCTGCCTCGCAAGTTCTGAATCGCCATGTAGTTAGAAAATGCCAGCATCGCGAAGAGAATGCCCACGAAGCGGTCCTGGAGGACACCGAACCCGATCACGGCGATCGCGGCCCCTACGACCACCGACAGCCACAAGGACTTAACGACGCCTTGCCACGGGTCGCTGGCGGTGAGCATCTCCCGGGCGATCTGTCCGCCGTCCAACGGCAGCACCGGCAGCAGATTCATCAGGCCCCAGAAGATATTGACCCACAACAGACTGGAGGCGAATTCGCTCCAGTATTCGTTAGCCACCTCGGGCAGGAAGACGATCGGAATCGGCAAGAATCCGTAGGCCAAAAACAAATGTACCGCACCGCCGGCGGCAAACACCATCACGGCGACCAGACCCGCCAGCAGGAAACCGGCGCCGGGTCCCGCGGCGGAGATCAAGATCTGCGCCAGCGGGCCGCGCGAGCACCGTCCTTGTCCGCCGGACCAACGCGCCGATTCGGGAATCGCCAATCCGCCCATCATGTACAAGACGATGCGGCAGTCCTGGCCGTAATGACGCATCGCAAACGCATGCCCCAGTTCATGCGCGAGGATGGAGATGAACACGGTCCCGGCCCAGATCAGCAGGGTCATCGGATCCCCGTCCCGAGCGCCCAACAGCAGCGCGATCAGCCAGAACAGTGGATGAACGCGAACCGGGAACCCGGCGATGCGAAAGTTCAAGTCGAATTGGGTTGGCGCAGGTTCAGCGGCAAACACGGTAGGATTTCCTCGATTCTCGGTTCTCGGGTTTTCGTCCGGCGATTCGCTGAAGTTTTTCTTTCGCCCTGTCGAAAACTGTTCTCTGATGCATGCGACACGTGGGGGACAGAAAAAAATCTCGAACAGGAAGGGGTTATGGCTTTTACATTGAAAGTCGTCGATTGGCGTGACGGGCGAGGCGCCAGTCATCCGGAGTATCTCAGAAAACAAGACTTTTGGAAACGCGTGGGGCTTCCGCAAGCTTGGAAAACCAAACACGAAGCCGAGGTCGCCGCCGAACAGGCCTGGATCGAACCGGACTGTAACGGGGTCGCCCCGGTGTGCGTGGTCACGGAGTGCTGACCAACCGCTCCAAAACACTGGCTTGCCACGTCAATATCAGGACCATTGTGACCGCTGCCGCGAACGTCGGCAAGCCAGCAGAGCCACGGGGCCAAAACGCCAACCCATCCAGGGCGCGCCACAGGCAGATGTGGACAAACGCCGCCAGGCACACGTAAGCCAATCGCGGCGCGGGATGAAATCGCGGCGACAAGCCCAGCATCAAGGCACCCGCCAGGCGGGCCGCCGATGCCAGGAGCCCGACCGACACGGCCGCCGGCCAACCCAAGCAAACGCCCACCAGTCCGAATCCAAGCAGGGCGTCCCCGAGCGTCTTTTCCCTTGACGGCGCGGCGGTCTGCGGCGATTTGCCGTCCGGCGACTCGGACGTTGGTCGTGTCGTACGTTCCGTTGCGTTGCGGCCTGCCAGGCGGCAACCGCCTCCCACAACGGTTCCCACTAGCAAGCCGCCAAGCAATCCCGGCAGACCCCGCCCGCCGTGCGACCAGGCCGCCAGCCATGCTGGCCCGTCCAACCGGCCCTGCTGCCAAATATCGGGACGCAGCAGCAGTGCAAGGCCGATCCATAGCCACGCGGTGACCAGCGCCCCGGCCGCATAACGCAGCGGCACCGCGTAACCGTCGTAGCGAATCAGGGCCCAGCTGAGCAGCACGCAAACCAATCCGCTGTGCAGAAGGCACGTTCCGATCAAGTCCCAGCGGGGATGCCCGATCAGCCAGCTGACGCTCAGACGCATCGTCGTCCGCTCGCCGCAGTCCGGCAGGTTGACGGCCGACAGCAGAATCTCCAGCGTGGCCAGAACCAGGATGACCAAGCCGACCGTCAGTTCGACCAGCGGATACCGGGCGGAGATCGGCAGACGGCACGTGCGACAGCGGCCCCGCAGCTTGAGCCAGCCAAAGACGGGAAGATTATCCCAGGCCGGAATCCGCACGCGGCAGCGCGGGCAACGGGACGAACCCCACAAAGACATGCCTCGAGGCGTGCGGTAAATGACGACATTCAGGAAACTGCCGATGCACGAGCCGAATACGAACAACCACGAAAGAATAAAGAACTCGAACAGCCGGATCGGGATCTGTTCAGCCAGCGAGACCAGCAGCGGACGCGGACCTGCGGCCAGCGTGCGGGCCGGTGCGACCAGCGCAGACGCCAGCGGCCACCCCACGGCGTAGACCAGCAACAAGCCGGCCACGGCGAAGGTCGCGATCAAAAAGGGCCAGTTGCGGCGTTTTCGGCGAGGCATGCCGGTATTCTGAACGCCCGGCCGGGATCCCGCAAGGACACCGGCGACGATCTGCACGCGTTCATGATCAAACTCGTTCCACCTATAGGGTCAGCGGCCAATGCCGGTTACTTTGCACCCGGACATGGTGAGCCGCAAGGCGCTAACCGCGGGTTTTCGCGGGAAATCGAAAACGTCCAAGAAACGGGTGATATTTTCGGTCCGGGTGTTGTTTTTCCGGTCGCAGAGTGGTTAGAATTTCATCGTACGTTCGAAATTCCATCCTGCGGATTGCCAAGGAAGCAACGATGTTCAACAACTTGCCGCTTGTGCTGGCCGTCGACAATGTAACTTGGTTGGTAGTGCTCGGGGTTGGTTTGGTCGCCAGCTTGATGTTCTTTTTGTTGCTGATCATCGCAGCGGCCTACGGCAAGCTCTGGTTTCAGGCCTTTATGTCCGGGGCCGACGTGAGCATCTTGAGCCTGATCGGGATGGGGTTCCGTCAAGTGAAGGCCACGATGATCGTCACGGCCAAGGTCATGTGCGCCCAGGCCGGGCTGCCGATCGACCGCCGGAGCGGAATCAGCACCTCCCGTTTGGAGGCACACTATCTGGCCGGCGGCGACGTGATGAAAGTGGTCCACGCCATTATCGCCGCCCATCGAGCCAGCATCGACTTGGACTTCGACCGGGCTGCGGCGATCGATTTGGCCGGTCGCGACGTGCTCGACGCCGTACGGACCAGCGTTTATCCCAAGGTGATCGATTGTCCCGACCCGCAGCGGAGCGGCAAGGCGACCTTGAGCGCCATCGCCAAGAACGGCGTCGAGCTGCGTGTGCGAGCCCGCGTGACGGTGCGAACGAACTTGGAGCAGTTGATCGGCGGGGCGACGGAAGAAACGGTGATCGCCCGCGTGGGCGAAGGCATCATCACGTCGATTGGCTCCGCGGCATCGCACAAAGAGGTGCTGGAGAATCCGGACCGCATCACCAAAGCCGTCTTGGCTCGCGGTTTGGACTCGCAAACGGCCTTTGAAATCGTGTCGATCGACATTGCCGATATCGACGTAGGAGAAAACATCGGGGCTCGTCTGCAAGTGGACCAGGCCGAAGCGGACATGCGAAAGCGACGCGCCGAAGCCGAACGCCATCGCGCCGAAGCGGTGGCGATGGAGCAGGAAAACCGGGCAAAGGTCACGGAAAACCGCGCCCGTTTGGTGCTGGCCGAAGCCGAAGTCCCGCTCGCCATCGCCGACGCGTTCCGCGCCGGCAATTTTTACGCACAGAGCCCCACCGGCGCCGCTTGATCTGGATGCGAGCAAACCTCCTCCCTGTAACACCGCCTGCCCGCCTGCGGAACCGTCGAAATACAAGAGGAACCGCAGGGTTCCCACTTTTCATCAACGTGCGTTGATCTATAATTCGGCGGCAATGCCTCCGGGTCTCCGCGACCTTGGGGAGCATGATAACCTGCCGGATGCCGAGGCGAGAGCGATCGTCGTGTGCTCGTAGCGGCGCTGCGGGATCATACCACAGGGCAAGACGATGACCGCACCGAAAAGTCCCCTACGAAGCGTGACGCCGTTTCCAGATGCCACTGTGCCCCTGGTGTTGGCATTGACCTTCGCCGGCTTGGGATTCTCGCCCGCGATGCCGGCCGCGGATGCTCCGCCGGCCTCCAGTTTCGCGGACGTCGGCGTAACGTTCATCAAGAAACACTGCCTGGATTGCCACAGTGGTTCGCAGCCCGAGGCGGGCTTGTCGTTCGCAGAATTTCGCGACGATGCGTCCGTCGTCAGCCAGCGCGATCGTTGGAAGATCGTGATCGGGATGGTCGAGACAGGGGGCATGCCACCGGAAGATTTGCCGCAGCCCACGGCGGACGAGCGCGACGCCTTTCTTCGCGCGGTGCGAGGTGCGTTCGAGCGAGCGGCGCGCGATGCCAAGCCCGACCCGGGGCGCGTCACGATACGGCGGTTGAATCGGACCGAGTACCGCAACACGATTCGCGACCTGGTCGGCGTCGACTTTGATCCCACGGAGGATTTTCCCTCCGACGACATTGGCCACGGTTTTGACAACATTGGCGACGTGCTGACGATGTCGCCCGTACTGATGGAACGGTACCTGGCGGCCGCCGAGAGTGTCGTCCAGCGAGCCATCAAGGATGGTCCGGTCGATACCTGGTCGGCCAGCCAACAGCGATTGCTGGCATGCGATACCAGCCGGTCGCCAGCCCAGCAGATGCGGGAGATTCTGCAGCGATTCGCTTTGCGAGCGTATCGCCGGCCTGCCACCGAGCAGGAAGTGTCGCGTCTTGCGGAGTTGGCCGGATCGGTGGTCGCCCATGGCGGTTCTCGCGAAGATGGCTTGCGTTTGGCCATGCAAGCCGTGCTGTGCTCGCCCAAGTTCCTGTTCCGCGCCGAATTGGACGACCGGCCCGACAGCCCCGAGGTACGGCTGCTGGACGAGTTCCAGCTGGCCTCGCGGCTGTCGTATTTCCTGTGGAGCACCATGCCCGACGACCAGCTGTCGGAGCTTGCCGCGCAGGGTCGTTTGCGCGCGGACTTGGATGCCCAAGTCCAGCGGATGCTGCAGGATCCGAAATCTGAGGCTTTGATCGACAACTTTGCCCTTCAGTGGCTGCAATTGAAGCGGCTCGATAGCTTTACGCCCGACCCGCAGCGTTTTCCCCGGTTCGGTCAACGGATGCGGTCCTCGATGCTGGAAGAGACCAGACTGTTTTTCGCTTCGGTGATGCGCGAGGACCGCAGCATTCTCGACTTGTTGGACGCCGATTACACGTTCTTGAACGAGCGTTTGGCGCGTCACTATGGCATTGTGGACACGCACGGGACGCGAGCGGGGAAGGCCCCGGTGCGGCCCGGCGGACAACCTATTCGGGGCGAGGAACTCGTCCGGGTCAGTCTGGTCGATGGCGAGCGGGGCGGGCTGCTGACGCAGGCCAGCATCTTGACGGTGACATCGAATCCGACGCGGACGTCGCCGGTGAAACGCGGCGTCTGGGTCCTGGAACAGATCCTCGGAACGCCTCCGCCCCCCGCGCCGCCAAACGTGCCGTTGCTGCCGGAGGGCGAGGAGGTTGAGTTGACCGGTTCGTTGCGGGAACGCTTCGAGCAGCATCGCAGCAATCCGGTTTGTGCCAACTGTCACGCGCGGATGGACCCGCTCGGATTCGCCTTGGAGAACTACGACGCCATCGGAGCGTTTCGCACCAAGGACGGCACGTTCGACATCGACCCCTCTGGCGAGTTGCCGGACGGACGCACGTTTCAGACGCTCGCCGAGTTGAAGGAAATCCTCAAGGAGATGAAAGACTCGTTCGCAGCCTGCCTGAGCGAAAAGATGTTGATCTATGCCTTGGGCCGCGGCCTGGAGTTCTACGATCAACCGGAGGTGGACCGCATCGTAGCGGCCCTGCAACGCGACAACTACCGTTTTTCGACGCTGGTGCGGGAGATCGCCCGGAGCGACCCGTTCCAAAAGCGGCGAGGATAATGCCCAGGCTCAGACGTACAGAATTCAGATTTCGCGGTCCAACAGCCATACGGCGAGGAGACCGGTTTTCCCGCGAAATCTGAATTCTGTACGTCTGAGCCCCTCCCCGTTACAACCCCAGGAGCACTACCATGCTAAACACGAATCTCCTCTCTCGTCGCACCGTCCTGCGTGGGCTGGGCGTGGCCGTCTCGCTGCCTTGGCTCGAAGCGATGGGGCCTCTGGTCGCCTGGGGCAACACGACGGCGCGTGACAAGCCGGCCCCAAACCGCATGGCGTTCTTGTATGTCCCCAACGGCGCGAACATGGCCGACTGGACGCCAAAGGCGGAGGGCACCGATTTTGAATTGCCGCCTATCCTCGAACCGTTGGCGCCCGTGCAAGACCAACTGCTGGTCCTCACCGGCTTGACCGCCGACAAAGCTCGGCCCAACGGCGACGGCGGCGGCGATCACGCGCGGGCTCTGGGCGCGTTCTTGACCGGCGCCCAACCGCGAAAGACCGCGGGCGCCGACATTCGGGCCGGCATTTCGGTGGACCAAGTCGCCGCGAGCCGCATCGGCGATCAGACCTGGCTGCCCTCGTTGGAGATCGGCGGTGAAGCCGGTTCGATGGCCGGCAACTGCGACTCGGGCTACAGCTGTGTCTACTCCTCGACGATGTCCTGGCGCTCGGCGACCCAGCCGCTGCCCAAGGAAGTCAATCCCAAGACCGTGTTCGAACGGATGTTCTCGACGACCCCCAGCGCCGCGCGCGCCGAACGCGATGCGCGGCGCAAGAGCGTCTTGGATTTTGTCCGCGAGGACAGCCAGGACCTTGCCGGACGTCTGGGCGCCAATGATCGCCGCAAACTGGACGAGTATTTCTCGTCGATCCGCGACGTCGAACAGCGGATCGCCAAGTCGGCCCAGTCGCCGACGCCGCCGGCCTCGGGCTATCCGACTCCGACGGGCGTTCCGCGGCAGTACGACGAGCATCTGCGGCTGATGTGCGACTTGATCGCGCTGGCCTTTCAAGCCGACGTGACTCGCGTCTGCACCTTTGTCCTGGCCAACGAAGGCAGCAACAAGTCCTATGCATTCATCGACGTGCCCGAAGGTCATCACGAGTTGTCGCACCACGGCAACGATCAGGGCAAGAAGGACAAGATCCGGCAGATCAACACGTTCCACGTCAGGCAACTGGCGTACTTGCTGGAGAAACTCCGCTCGATCCCCGAAGGCGACGGGACGCTGTTGGATCATGCGATGATCGCCTATGGCAGCGGCAATTCGGACGGCAACCGCCACAACCACGACGATCTTCCGATCCTGCTGGCCGGCGGCGGCTGCGGCACGATCCAGTCGGGCCGGCACATCCGCTATCCGAACGAAACCCCGCTGACCAATCTCTGGCTGGCAATGCTGAACCGCCAGAGCGTCGAAGTCGCCCAGTTGGGCGACAGCACCGGCGTCCTGCAGGGGTTGGCGAGTTGATGATCGCGCAGAAAAACGCGTGTCAGGCTGCTGCGTAAAGCAGCGGCCGTGTGGTAAAATGTTCCGCGGATAATCGCCGTGATCCCTGGAGGAATCCACCATGCCGGTTCACGATTGGGCGCGCATCGACGCAAATGTGTTTCACCATTTCCACCAGCGCTGGACAATTGCCATCTGTGATGCGCTGAACGCGGGCCTGCTGCCCTCCGGATACTCCGCTCTGGTGGAACAGCATGCCGGAGGTCTGGTGCCGGATGTGTTGACGCTCGAACGGCGATTCCGGCCAGGCCGTTCAGCGGAACCGGCTGGCGGGACCGTCACTGCCACGCCTCCCAAAACCCGCCTGGTCAAGACGGCCAAGGCCGTGTTGGCTGCGCGGGCCAACCGCGTCGTCATCCGTCACCGCATGGGCGAGGTGGTCTGCGTCTTGGAAATTGTTTCCCCCGGAAACAAGAGCGGACGCGCAGCGCTGCGGGCTTTCGTCGACAAGTCGCTCCAGTTTCTGCGGCAAGGAGTGCATCTGCTGGTGATCGATATCTTTCCCCCCACGGCGCGCGATCCCGGGGGCATCCACAGAGCGATCTGGGACGAGATCGAGGAAGAGCCGTTCGAGTTAGAACCCGACCGCCCCTTCACCCTCGCCACCTACGTTGCCGGCGACTTGCTCACCGGCCGCGAGACAACGGCCTACGTCGAACTGGTCGGTGTGGGAGAGGCCCTGCCCGACATGCCGGCGTATCTGGACGCCAGCGGCTACGTCCCCGTGCCGCTCGAGGCGACCTACCAAGCGGCCTGGGCTACTTGTCCGACCGATTTGCGCGAACTGGTGGAGACCGGCAAGTTGTCCGGCGAGGGCGAGGAAGCACTGTACGAGAAATAGCTATCCGGTATTCAAAAAGGAACCGCTTCGTGACAAACCTTCAGCGACTGTCCTCGCGTGAGGAGTGTGAACGCTTGATCTGCTACGTACCCCCGCGGCGTCTGCTCGGTGAGGTTGGTCTTGGCCTTCTGGTTTCACTGGTGTGGCTGGCTGGCGGATTGCCCGCCGCTGAACCCAATGGCGATCCGGCGGTATCCGGCGAGTTGTACGTCCGCGTCAAGCAGACGGCCGTCGAGGTGCTGGTCGACGACCACTTGAAGGGCAGCGGCAACATGATTGCTGCCGAAGGCCTGGCGATCACGGCGGCACACGTGATTGGGCGGCCGGGAGCCCGTGTCGAATTGCTGTCTCCACTTGCCGGCCGGCGCAAAGCCGAGGTGGTCGCGGTGGACCTGGGCCACGATCTGGCGTTGCTTCGCGCCGAATCACGCGAGGGCGGCTATCCGTTCCTGCCGCTGGCGAACGCGTTGCCGCCGGCGGGCGGCGAGGTTTACCTGGTCGGCACGCCGATCTTTCGTCACGCGGTCATGTTTCGCGGCATCGTGGCTTGCGAGACGCCGACGTTCGAGCACCTGAATCCCGGCTACGTCGCGGTGCTGACCCTGGCCGCCACCGTTCCCTCCGGCACGTCGGGGGGCGCTTGGGTCGATCGCCAAGGGGCGCTGATCGGCGTGCAGAGCGGCGTGATGTCCAACAACGGGATTCCCGTCGGCGTCTCTTTTGCCGGCTTGGTGAGCGGCGTCCAACGGCTGTTGGAAACGCAGCAGACCGCTTCGACGCCTAACCTGGGTACGGCGGTGGAAGAGACCTGGCAGCAAGGCCGCGACATCTTGGATCGCTTTCCGCCGCAAACCGAGGGCTTGATCGTGAAAGTGCTGCAAGCGGACGGTCCGGCGGCGCGGGGAGGCCTGAAACAATTCGACTTGATCATCGAAGTGGATGGCCAAGCGGTGCGGTTGCCTGACGAGTTGCTGCGACGGGTCCGTCAGAAGAAGCCCGGCGAGTCCGTCTCGCTGACCGTGCTCGGCCCCGACGGCACTGGCAAGCGTCAAGTGGTCGTGACGCTCGGACGGCTGGAAACCGGCTGGCCGGAACCCGCCGCCGACGGCAAGGGGCAGTAGATGCATTACGGGCGAACGCCGACGAAGAACGGTCGATATAGCAAAATGTGAGGTTATCGATCGGAGGATAAATGGCGGATGCAGCAAATCTGCCATCGCCCCCGGGGCTCTGACTCAACGCACGCCCAGATTCCGTTCGATTTCGCGTGCGCGATCGTCGATGCCCAGCATGTGGCCGGGCGGGCCCGGTTTGCGGAGTTGGGAGCCAAATTGCGAGTCGGGGTCAGGCTCGGTTTGCTGCGCCGGCTGGGTGCGCCAGGTATCCCAGGAGGCACAACCGGTGAACCCCAAACAGGAAAGGAAGACGATGCCGATGGCTCGGCAGAACGCGTCGCCGAAGTTGGGCAGTTTTGGCAACATGGGAGTTAATAGCGATTTAGGGACGGGGACACCGTGCATTCAAGCGGGAGTCTAGTCTTTCGGCTGACCGGACAGCCGAAAGACGGGACTCCAAGCTCCGCGATCTTCGTCAAACCGTGCTCGGACTGTCGCAAAAATCGGGCAGCAAGTCCAGGCCAGTTGATCGAAACGGTGTTAGCGGGGATGATACGCGGCGATTGGGAGAAACTCATGAACCTGCCGCAAACCGTTCCGTCATCGTCTGCTGTTGCGGACCGCTCGTTGTCTCCGGATTCGCTGGACGTCCTGGTGATCGCTCCGCATCCCGACGACGCCGAACTGGGTGCCGGGGGGGCCATCCTGCGGCTCAAGGCGGAGGGCTGGCGGGTGGGCATCTTGGATTTAACCGACGGCGAGCCGACACCGTTTGGTTCGCCGGAACAGCGAGCCCGCGAGACGGCGGCGGCCACGGATGTTTTGGGGATCGATTGGCGAGCGAATCTGGGCCTGCCCAATCGCAGCTTGGAACCGACCCTGGCGGCCCGCCGCCAGTTAGCCGAGGTGATTCGCCGTGTACGTCCGCGCTGGCTGCTGGCGCCCTACTGGGTCGATGCTCATCCCGACCACGTCGCCGCGACGCAACTGGTCGAGGCGGCGCGGTTTTGGGCCAAGTTGACCAAATGCGATCTGGCGGGCGGTCCGCACCATCCGGAGCGGATCTTCAACTATTACTGCGTGCATCTCAAGCTGGCCGCCCAGCCGGCGTTTGTCCTGGACATCAGCCCGTATTGGGATCGCAAGCTAGCGGCGATTCGCTGCTATCACAGCCAGTTCGTCGAGGGCCGAGCGGCGGAAGGGCCGTCGTTTCTGGACCGTTTGCGCGACGAAGCGGCTTTTTGGGGGAAGACGATTGGTGTGCGGTACGGCGAACCTTACGCCTGTCGCGAGCCGGTGGGGCTGAGCAGCCTGCAGTCGCTGGTGTAACTTGGGGGCTGTGAAAGGCTTGGAGCATGATGCTTGACGATCGACCACAACGGCGAAGCTGGCCGCGCCGGCTGCTGAATCGTGCCGAAGTCGATCGGGCGACGTTTTTTGCGTTGCTGCTCCGCAGTTGGCAGCTGGTCGCAGGCGCGGTCAGCGTCGTACTGATCAGCTGGTTCTTTTCGCCCGAGCTGCAGGGCTACTACTATACGTTTTGGTCATTGCTGGCCCTGCAGACGTTCTTCGAGCTGGGGATGTATCTGGTCATCATCAGTGCTGCCAGCCACGAGTGGTCGAAACTGCAGCTGGACGAACACGGCGAAATCGCCGGGGACGCCACGGCGTTCTCTCGCCTGGTGGGCCTGGGCCGTTGGATCGCCGTCTGGTATGGCGTGTTGGCGGTGCTCTTTTCGGTGGTGGTGGGCGTGGCGGGGGCCGTTTTCTTTTCGCTGAAGCCGACGGACGAGATTTCGTGGTTTCGGCCCTGGATTGTGTTGGTCGTGCTCAGCGGCGGGTTGCTGTGGACGCTGCCCTGGAACGCCTTGTTGGAAGGCTGCAACCAGGTCACTGCCGTCAATCGTTTTCGGGTATGGCAAGCCATTGCGGCCAACGTAACGGTTTGGGCGGCGATTTCGTGGGGAGCGGGACTGTGGGCCGCGGTGGCCACCGCGGCGGTTCGATTGGCCGCGGAACTGTTCTTTCTGGGCTGGCAATATGGCCGTTTCTTTCGGCCGTTTTGGCGAAAGGCGGACGGTCCTGGCATCGACTGGCGGGCGGACATTTGGCCCATGCAATGGCGGATTGCGATCAGCGGAACGTTCAGCTATTTCGAGTTTTTCTTGTGTACGCCCGTCCTGTTCTATTATCACGGCCCCGTCATTGCTGGCCAGATGGGAATGACTTGGACCCTGATCACCGCTTTGCAAGGCGCCGCCTTGGCGTGGGTTCAAGCCCGTGCCCCGCTGTTCGGAATGTTGGTTGCCAAACAGGAATACGGGGAGTTGGATCGCGTTTATTTTCGCTTGACGGGCATCTCGCTGGCGGCCCTTGCGGTGGGCAGCATGGCGGCCTGGGGCTTGGTTTGTGGGCTGTATTGGTCCGAGCTGTGGATGGCCGAGCGTCTGTTGCCGCCGCTGGCTACCGCGATTTTCCTGCTGGCCACCGTGCTATACCAAGCGCCTCGCTGTCAGGATTTCTACTTGCGTGCCCACAAACGCGAACCGTTGTGGTGGCTCAATGCGCTGTCCAGCACGCTGATCGGCCTGCTGGTCTGGCTGTGGGGCGCACGCTACGGAGCGACGGGCGCCGCTACAGGCTACTTGGCCGCCGTGTTCACGTTCATCCTGCCCAGCAAGACGTACTTGTGGAGTCGTTGCCGACGGGAATGGCATCAGGATCCTGCGGATGATCGGGTTGTTAGCTCCGGCAGCGACCGTTCTGTCCGGTAGCATTCCGCCGGGTTGCGATCAACGCCGCTGGGGCCTCTAACGCCCCCGAGGCGGCAGCATCCGAGAACTCACGGACGGAACTTGCGTCCCGCGAGGACCTGGCGGCGCACTCGACCAGGCGGGCGTCATCGCGTAGGGAAGCGGCGGCGTGGTCGGTCTTTGACCGGAACTTATGCTCGGCGCCGCTCCCCTGGACGGTCCGCTGCGCGGCAGGGTCGCTGGTGTTGCGGTCCGTTGCCCTGCCGTCCACTGGCCCGCCGTCGCTCGGCCCGCTTGTTGCCCTGAGCCCTGCGTGCCGAGGGCTGCGGGCGTCCTGACCATGGCGGAGCCCGCACCCCAATTCGGCGGCGAGGGGGCGGATCGGCTTCCGTCCCGAAACGCTGGTTGGTGCATCGCAGCAGCGGGAACCGAACCGGCCAAACCTCGCGGCACCGGGCTTGCCGGCATGCGATTGGACACGAGCGTTTCGTTTGCGCAACGACTGACATAAGCGGCCTTGGCAGCCGCTCGCTCTAGATCCGGCGTCATCCGGCTGGACGCCGCCTCGACGGCGCGGTTTTCGGTGTCCGTCGTGTGCCCGCTCAGTGTTTTTCGGCGATCCGTATTGACATTGACGGTGGACGGCAGACGTTCGGCTGCCTGTGGCGGCTGAAGCACCTGGGGAGGCGGGAGAAACCGCAGTTGAAACGGAGCATCGGGGGTTGCTGAGGAATTCGGCGTCATCGGCGGGAGATCCGCACCTGCTCGATCTTGCGCTCGCGTCGGATGGAGGCACAGCGACAGCACTGCTGCCACGAGAAATGCGAAACGGAGTTTCTCCACGCGTACCATGTGATGCCTCCTTGTTGCCGGGCAAGACCAGCGGGACGCCCCGAGAGCCCTCCCGACCGGCATAACCGCGATCACTTGCGTACGTTATCGGCACAAGTGGGGGGCAATGGTTAGGTTTTGGTGATTCGAGGGGATCGAAATCCCAGTCGCCGTGCCACAGTCGTCGTGCCACAGTCGTCGTGCCACAGTCATCGTGCCACCGTCATCGTGCCAATGTGTTGTGGCGGCTTGGGTGGTGACGTATACTTTAGGCATATCCAACCCCGCGAGACACTCCCATGCCATCCCGCCCTCCCATCCACGCGTTGCAAGCCGAATCGCTGTTTTGCTGGTGTTGCCTGTTGCTCGTCTTCACCGCATCCGCTCTGGCTCAACAAACCCCCTTCCGTCCCAGTCCCGCCAGCGAGTCCGCACCTCGGGTTCCCGGCTTCGGGCCCCTGCAAGGCCAGCGGACCATTCCCGGTTTTGGCCCGGAAGGCGCGACCCAGGTGGCGCTGCTGCCGGAGGATTTGGCCAAAGCCGACGACCGCATGCAACGCTATGACAGCAACCGCGACGGGTATCTCGACCGCAATGAGATCGGCGGTGGCCGCTGGTCGGACGATCCGTTCCAGTTCGATGGGGACCGCGATGGTCGGTTGAGCCGCTTGGAATTGGCCCGTCGCTATTCGCTGCGGCGACTTGCCGAGTCGGGCGGTGGCATGCCGCCCCCGTCGACCGTTTCGGTTCCGGCGGGAACGTCCCCGTCGGCAGACGAGCAGCAACGGCGGGATCGCGAACGGCGGGCGATGGAAGAGGCGGCGCGGGCGCGAGGGGCTTTGCGCGGCACCCGCGAAAGCTGGCACCTGACGGAAACGTTAATGAGTCGTCATGACATCAACCGCGACGGCGTGTTGGATGCCAACGAACGCCGCAGCTTGGGCTTGCCCGCCGCCGCGGATCTGGACCGCGACCAACGCGTCAGCCGGCCCGAACTGTCCGCCTGGCTGGCTCAGCAGGAATCGCTCCAAGGACGCGCCATCCCCCGCGAGCTGCCCGCTTGGTTCGTCGAAAAAGACAAAGACGGCGATGGCCAGATCCAGATGTCGGAGTTTGCCGACCAGTGGACCGACGAATTGTACGACGAGTTCAGTGCCCTGGACTTGAATAACGATGGCATCATCGTCGCAGACGAGTGCCTGCAGTCGCTCCATCGCCTGCAAGAGGAGTACACGAACCAGCGTTTCCAGCTCATTCCGGTCAAGGGCGTCATCCGTTCGGACATCGAGGTGAAAGAAGACCGCCGCATCGCCGATCTCGACGTGCAACTGCAGATCACGCACACGCACGACGATCACTTGAACGTGTTCTTGATCGGAGCGGATGGCCAGCGGGTCGAGTTGTTCACGGGGGTCGGCGGCAACGACGATCATTTCGACAATACGATCTTGGACGAGGAATCGCCTCACTCCATCTTGCGTGCGAGGCCGCCATTTGCCGGCCGCTATCAGACCGAGGAGCTGAGCCGCGGTGGCAAGGGGCTGAAGAAGTTCTACAACGGCAGCATGGCGGGCACTTGGACCCTGCTGGTCGAGGCCAACAGTGATCGGCCCGGCGTGCTGCACGGCTGGTCCCTGATCTTCCGCCGCGTCGAAGAGGCGCCGGGGGCGACGAGCGAGCAGGAATTCGACTGAGTGTCCCCCAGCATGCGGACACCTCTTGTCTTGGCGGGATGGATGGGCAATCCGTCCCACCAATAGACAACCCCCGTCTGCCCCCGAGGATTCTGCGAACTCTGCAGACTTCGGTCGCTTGAATCACCGCCGCCGACAGTAGCGAATCGTCGGCCGGTTCGCTATACTTCTTGGGCTTGATTGGGGTTCGAGCCGAACGCGATTTATGTCAATTTGGAATGCGGCGATTCCCCGCCGCTTTTCGAATATCGAGGGCAACACGACGTTTTTTACGTGAGACAACGATGACGAACACGACGAAGACCTTTGACCCGTTTGGAGCGCGTGACACGTTTGAAACCGGAGCTGGTCCGGCGGGGATTTATCGGTTGGCCAAGCTCGAACAGTTGGGTTTGGGCCAAATCGACCGTTTGCCATACTCGATCCGCGTGCTGCTCGAAGCCGTCTTGCGGACCTGCGACGGATATCAGGTGACCGAGCAGGACGTCAAGAACTTGGCGGCTTGGCAAGCCGAATCCGTGGCGGAACTGGAAATCCCGTTCAAACCCGCCCGCGTGGTCCTGCAAGACTTTACGGGGGTCCCCGCGGTGGTGGATTTGGCGGCGATGCGCAGCGCCATGCAACGGCTGGGCGGCGACCCCAAGAGGATCAATCCGCTGATTCCTGTCGATCTGGTCATCGACCACTCGGTCCAAGTCGACCGCTTTGGTAGCGTCGATGCGTTGAACGCCAATGTGGAACTGGAATTCGCGCGGAATCGGGAGCGGTACGAGTTTCTGCGGTGGGGCCAGCGATCCTTTGAGAACTTCCGCGCCGTGCCGCCGAACGTGGGCATCGTGCATCAGGTGAATCTGGAATTCCTGGCCAAAGCGGTCTTTTTGGGCAGCGATCCGCGCGGCCCGGTCGCTTTCCCGGACTCGCTGGTCGGCACCGACAGCCACACGACCATGATCAACGGACTGGGCGTCGTCGGTTGGGGCGTGGGGGGCATCGAGGCCGAAGCGGTCATGCTGGGCCAGCCGCTGTACATGCTGATGCCGGAAGTGGTAGGCATGGAGTTGACCGGCCAATTGCCGCCCGGTGCGACGGCCACGGACCTGGTTCTGACGGTCACCGAAATTCTCCGCAAGCAGGGCGTCGTTGGAAAGTTTGTCGAATTTTTCGGTGCGGGCGTATCGTCGATGTCGTTGGCCGATCGGGCGACGTTGGCCAACATGGGGCCCGAATACGGGGCGACGATGGGCTTTTTTCCGATTGACGCCGAGACGCTGAATTACCTGCGCCAGACGGGACGCACGGCGACCGAAGTCAGCCTGGTCGAGCGTTATACCAAGGAGCAGGGCCTGTTCCGCACCGACGGCGCGCCGACTCCCAAGTACACCAAGTGCCTGGCGCTGGACCTGAGCACCATCGAGCCGTGCCTGGCCGGCCCCAAGCGGCCTCAAGACCGCGTGCCGCTGACGCACGTCAAGCGGTCGTTCCAAGCGGCTTTGCGAGCCCCGCTGAACCAACGCGGCTTTGCGCTGGGCGACGATGCCCTTCGCCGCACGGCGACCGTCGAGGACAACGGCCACACGGCGGAAATCGGACACGGCGCCGTGGTGATCGCCGCCATTACCAGTTGTACCAACACCAGCAATCCGTCGGTGATGCTCGCCGCCGGACTGTTGGCTCAAAAGGCCGTCGCCCGCGGTTTGCACGTCCAGCCGTACGTCAAGACCAGCCTGGCGCCGGGCTCGCGCGTGGTCCAGGACTACCTGGAGAAAGCCGGGCTGATCGAGCCGCTGCAACAGCTGGGGTTCCACATCGTCGGCTACGGCTGCACGACTTGCATCGGCAACAGCGGGCCGTTGCCCGAGCCCGTGGCCAAAGCGGTGACGGCGGGCGATCTGGTGGCCGCCGCCGTGCTCAGCGGCAACCGCAACTTCGAGGGCCGCGTCAATCCGCTGGTCAAGGCCAACTATCTGGCCAGCCCGCCGCTGGTCGTCGCCTATGCCCTGGCCGGCTCGACCGATGTCGATCTGACGACCGAACCGCTCGGTCAGGACCGCGATGGTCACGACGTATTCCTGCGAGACGTATGGCCGACGCGTCAGGAAATCCAGGACACGCTCGCCCGCTCGATCGATCCCGGCATGTTTCAATCCCAATACGGCAACGCGTTCGAGTGCAACGAGATGTGGAACGCGATCCCGGTCAACGAAGGGGATCTGTACGCCTGGAACGCATCCAGCACGTACATCCAGGAACCGCCGTTCCTGGAGGAGCTGACCACCGAGGTGCGGCCTGTTCAGCCCATCCGCGCCGCGCGCGTGTTGGCCGTCCTGGGCGATTCGGTGACCACGGACCATATCTCGCCGGCCGGTTCGATCGCCAAAGACAGCCCGGCGGGCCGATTCTTAATCGCCAGCGGTGTCCAACCGGTGGACTTCAACAGCTACGGTGCTCGTCGCGGCAACGATCGCGTCATGATCCGCGGGACGTTCGCCAACATCCGGATCCGCAACCAATTGGCCGGCGGCAAGGAAGGCGGCTGGACGCGGCATCTGCCGGACGGCGAGTTGCTGACGATCTACGACGCCGCCATGAAGTACCGCCAGGAGGGCACGCCCCTGGTGATCTTGGCCGGCGCCGAATACGGCACGGGCAGCAGCCGCGACTGGGCGGCCAAGGGGACGTTTCTCCTGGGCGTGCGGGCCGTGATCGCGGCCAGCTATGAACGGATTCACCGTAGCAATCTCGTCGGGATGGGCGTCCTGCCGTTGGAATTCGTCCAGGGACAAACCTGGCAGTCGCTGGGCTTGATCGGCGAAGAACAGTTCACGATCGAAGGCCTGGACGACCGCCTCCAGCCACGCTCGACCATCACCGTCACCGCCGTGGCGGCGGACGGCGCGGTCAAGACTTTCAAAGCCCGTGTCCGCATCGACACGCCGGTCGAGATGGACTACTACCGCAACGGAGGCATCCTGCAAACCGTGCTCCGCAACCGGGTGGCCGTGTGCCGGGAGCGAGCCCCGTGGGGAGGGGGCGTACGCGGCCCGGTGGCGTGGCGTGAAACCCCCACGCTGTAAGCTTACGCCACTTCTTTCTTGGCCGTTCCTTAGCGTGTCGCTGCGGCTGCGATACTCGGCGCCAGCTCTCTGCAGCAGGTCTCGATCATGCCGCAATGCGGCTGACTGCACCCTCCGCCCAGCCGGCCGTGGGGACAGAACTGCTCACACTTGTCGCCGCTCAATTGCAGGACCGGCACGACGTCCCGAGGTCCCAGCGACTTGTTCACCGCGCGTTTGGCCAGTGCGTGCAGCCATTTGTCTTGTTGCGGCACGGGAACCATGACCGGCTCGGGGCAGGCCGCGGCGGGCAGACTGACTTCGTAGTAAGGCAGCCACTCGCAGGTCGGCTTGCACACGGCCAGTTTTCCCTCGTCATACGCTTCGTACACGTAGACCGCCCGCACGGCGACGACCCGCACGATGGGCATCTTGACCAGAGCCAACGAGGCCAACACCGAGTTGGGATCCGTCTGCATGTACTCTGCATACGCCTGGCAGACCGGACTGTGCCTGGGCACCGGGAACAGCACCGGGATGTCCGCATGAGCTCCCTTGACCACCACCTCGAATTGCAGAGCTTCCGGCAAGGATCTGATTCCTTGCGCCAAGACACCGTCGCTCATGCTTTTCAACTGGATCGGCGTCTGCGTCTTCAGATCGTCAATCGCCAAGTTCAGCACCACATCGCGGACAATCGGCAACGGCACGACCTCGGCACTCCGCGAACCACCGGAAAGAACACCAAACGCCACCACCCCCATCAGCGAAACAGCAAGTCGTAACATCGCGAATCCCTCCTCAAAGTTGGCAAAAACAAGTTACGAACGTGACGTTTCCCAGCAGCAGAGAACTGCGGCGGTAGACCGCGAAAATGAGCCTGGTGAAGAGAAGCCATGCACAGACGATCGACGCGACCATGCCCGCAAGCCTATCTGGACCAAGCAGCGGCGAGGCGTCACCGGCGGCAAGAAACAGCGAACGCAAAAAACCCGAGGTGCGACAATGCGCACGGCGAAACGCTCTACCCCGTGAAATAACCGCCCCAACTGCCCCAGCCCTCCTTAACTGCGAAACTTTCCGTAATTTACCAATCTGCATGACAAAATCCAAGCAGAGGCACAGAAAATCTCGATTTTTTCCAGACAAGCCGATCTTCGGAAAAATATCCGGGGGCCGGGATGCCTCGCCGACGGTTGCGCTCTAAAATAAGCAACCGTTAATGCATTGGTTGGAGATCTGTGGTCGGCAAAGTGGTTCGGCCGGAGATCGGCCACACCCGTACGGTAGCCGACGCCTGCGCTGGCCGTTAAACAACCTTACGTGCAAGCCCGGGCAGAATTGTCGTCGCCAGAAAGATCTGCAGATGAAGTACCGATTGTTCGCTTCCGCCCCGCTGGCCGTCTGGGTTCTTCTTTCCGCCACGTCGGAGGCCGCCGTGCCGGAACGTGTGGATTTCAACTTCCACATCAAGCCGATTTTGTCCGACCGCTGTTTTCATTGCCACGGTCCGGATGCGGGAAATCGCCAGGCGGATTTGCGGCTGGATACCCCGGAGGGATTGTTTGCCGAAGCCGCTTCGGGCGATGCGTCCCACGTGGTCAAGCCGGGCGCCGCGGACGACAGCGAAATCTACCTGCGGATCTCGGCAACGGACGAGGACTTGCGCATGCCGCCGCCGGAATCCAAGCTGTCGCTCGCGGCTGACGAGGTCGCCGTGATCCGGCGCTGGATCGAGCAGGGAGCGGAATGGAAGCCCCACTGGGCGTTCATTCCCTTGCAGACGGTGCCAGTGCCCGACGTGCGACGCCGCGATTGGCCGCGAAACGAGATCGATCGCTTTGTACTGGCTCGGTTGGAGGCGGAGGGAATCGAGCCGGCGCCGCAGGCCGCGCGCCAGCGTTTGATCCGCCGGTTGACCTTCGACTTGACCGGCCTGCCGCCGACGCCGGGCGAGATCGACCAGTTCCTGGCGGACGATTCCCCGGATGCCTACGAACGCCTGGTGGATCGGCTGCTGGCTTCCGAACGCTTCGGGGAACGGATGGCCGTCGATTGGCTGGACGTGGCGCGGTATGCCGACACCTACGGCTATCAAGCCGACGTCTATCGCGCGGTCTGGCCTTATCGCGACTGGGTCGTTCGCGCGTTCAATGCGAACCTGCCTTACGACCAGTTCATCACGTGGCAGCTGGCCGGCGATTTGTTGCCTGGGCCCACGCGCGACCAGGTGATCGCGACGGCCTTTAACCGGATGCACCGCCAGACGAACGAAGGGGGCAGTATCGAAGAGGAATTCCGAGTGGACTATGTGAGCGATCGCACCAACACGCTGGGCGCGGCCCTGCTGGGCCTGACCATGGAATGCGCGCGGTGCCACGACCACAAGTACGATCCGATCAGCCAGCGGAACTACTATCAGTTGTTCAGCTTCTTCAACAATATCGACGAGTGCGGATTGTACTCGCATTTTACCGACGCCGTGCCGAACCCGACGCTGCTGCTGACGACGGACGACCAGCAACAGCGGCTCGATAGTCTGAATGCCCAGCTGGAGCGGGCCGAGACGCAGCTTTCGGTGCTGGCGGAGCACCGCCGCGAAGCGTTCGACCGGTGGTTGACGGGCGAGCGTGGCCAGCCCGAGGTTCCGGGACTGATCGGCGATTATCCGTTCGAGGTGATCGAGTCCGGCAAGCTCGAGAACCGGGCGGCTGGCGAGCGGCCGGCCAAGGTGTTCGAGGACCCGCAGATCGTTCCCGGCCGGGTGGGCATGGCGTTGCAGCTCAGCGGCGAAAATAACGTGACCACGCCGGTGGGCGGTGACTTTGGCCGCCATCAGCCGTTTTCGATCGCCTTGTGGATCAACACGCCGGACATCAAGGATCGAGCCGTCATTTTCCATCGTTCGCGGGCTTGGACCGATGCGGGCAGCCGAGGCTATGAGCTGCTGTTGGAAGACGGCTACTTGAGCGCCGCGCTGATTCATTTCTGGCCGGGCAATGCGATTCGAATTCGCACCACGGACGCCATCGCCGTGGGCCGGTGGGTGCATGTCGTAATAGCGTACGATGGTTCCAGCCGAGCCGCCGGATTGACGCTGTACGCCGACGGTCGGCCCGCGGACCGGACGGTGGTTCGAGACAATCTGTTCAAGGAAATCACCGGCGGTGGAGCGAACGAACTGACACTGGGCCAGCGGTTCCGCGATCGGGGATTCAAGAACGGACTGGTCGACGAGTTGAAGGTCTTCGACCGCAGCCTGACGGCGATCGAGGCGGCACAGATCTACGACGGCAGAACGCTGGCCGAGACGCTGGCGGTGCCGGCCGGCGAATTGACCGAGGAGCAGAAACGTGACCTGTTCGCCTACTACTTGGCCCACCAGGACCAGCCCTACCGCGAGGCGTTGGCGGCGTCGAGCGAATTGCGTCGGCAGCGGAACGCGGTCATCGACTCGGTGCCGGAATTGATGGTCATGCAAGAGATGCCCGACCCGCGAGCGACGTATCTGTTGCAGCGAGGCGAGTACGATGCGCGCGGCGAACTGGTACAGCCCGGTGTGCCGGAGGGCATTCTGCCTTGGCGGGACGCCTGGCCGCCGAACCGTTTGGGCTTGGCGCAATGGCTGACCGATCCCCGGCACCCGCTGACGTCTCGCGTGGCCGTAAACCGGTTCTGGCAGCTGCTGTTCGGCCGCGGGATCGTGGCCACGCCGGAGGATTTTGGGAGTCAAGGCGAGTTGCCCACGCATCCGGAATTGCTGGACGCTCTGGCCACGTCGCTGGTCGATTCGGGTTGGGACGTGAAAGCGCTGATCAAACGCATCGTGACTTCGGCCACGTATCGTCAGGAATCGGACTGCGTCCCGGATCGGTACGTTCGCGACCCGGAAAACACGCTGTTGGCGCGCGGTCCGAGTTATCGTTGGCCCGCTGAAATGCTCCGCGACCAGGCGTTGTTCGCCGGGGGCCTGCTCGTGCCGCAAGTGGGCGGGCCACCCGTCAAGCCGTACCAGCCGGCGGGCTTGTGGGAGGAGAAATCGGGCGCCAAGTACGATCGCGACGTGGGCCAAGGCAGCCACCGCCGCAGCTTGTACACCTTCTGGAAACGCACCTCCCCGCCGCCGGCGATGGTCACGCTGGACGCCGCCAAACGCGAGGTCTGCGTGGTCAAGCGGGCCACGACCACGACGCCGCTGCAAGCGCTGGTATTGCTGAACGATCCGCAATACGTCGAAGCGGCTCGGGCTCTGGCCGAACGGGCCATGACCGAAGGGGGCGCTGAACTCGACGATCGCCTGGCCTTTACATTCCGCACGCTGACCAGCCGGCATCCGGCGGCCGCGGAGATGGACGTGCTGCAGCGGCTGTTCGCCGAACAGCATCAGGACTTTGCCGATCGCCCCGAGGCGGTGCAGCAATTCCTGGCCATTGGCGATCACCCGCGGAATGAATCCTTGGACGCCACGGAATTGGCCGCCTTGGCGGTTGTGGCCGCGGCCGTGATGAACCTGGATGAAACCGTGATGAAGCGGTAACGAGGGAACCACGAACATGCTCGACGATTTTGTCCGTCAGGTCACGCGACGGCATTTCTTTTCGCGAACCGCGGTGGGACTGGGCAGCGCGGCGCTGGCCCACTTGTTGGCGCCGAACGCGGCGCAAGGTTCTGCCGCACCGTCCGGCGTGATGACACAGTTCCATCATCCGCCCAAGGCCCAACGCGTGATCTACCTGTTCATGAGCGGCGGCCCGTCGCAGATCGACTTGTTCGATTACAAACCGCTGCTCAACGAACGGCACGGCGAAGAGCTGCCGGACTCGGTGCGGCAAGGCCAGCGGCTGACGGGCATGTCGGGCAACCAGGCCACGTTGCCGTTGGCCGGGTCCGCGTTCAAGTTCCAGCAGCACGGCCAATCGGGCGCGTGGCTCAGCGAATTGCTGCCGCACACGGCGGGCGTGGCGGACGAATTGTGTTTCATCAAGTCGATGCATACGCAGGCCATCAATCACGATCCCGCAATCACCTTCTTTCAGACGGGTTCGCAGATTGCCGGCCGCCCGTCGATCGGCGCTTGGCTCAGCTACGGCTTGGGCTCGGCCAACGAGAATTTGCCGGCTTTTTGCGTGCTGGTCACCAAGGACAAGGGCGGCCAGCCGCTGTACGAGCGGCTGTGGGGCAGCGGTTTTCTGCCGGCCACGCACCAAGGCGTCCAGTTCCGTTCGGGCAAGGACGCCGTGCTGTATCTGGCGAACCCCGACGGGATCACCGCGGCCGGTCGCCGCAAGATGCTGGACCGCCTGCAGGAACTGCACCAGCTGCAGTACGAGCAAACGCTCGACCCGGCCATCACCGCGCGGATCGAACAATACGAAATGGCGTTTCGAATGCAGAGTTCGATGCCCGAGGTGACGAATTTCGCGGACGAACCGGAGCATGTTTTGGAGATGTACGGTCCGGATGTCCGCACGCCCGGCACGTTTGCGGCCAACTGCCTGCTGGCCCGCCGCTTGGTCGAGCGGAACGTGCGGTTCGTCCAACTGTTTCACAAGGACTGGGACCACCACGGCGGCTTGCCCGGCGGCATTCGGCAGGAGTGCAAGCAAACCGATCAAGCATGCGGGGCCTTGATCCGCGATCTCAAGCAACGCGGCATGTTGGACGACACGCTGGTCGTCTGGGGCGGGGAATTCGGGCGGACCAGTTACAGTCAAGGCAAGCTGACGGCGACCAACTACGGCCGCGACCATCATCCCCGCTGCTTTACCATGTGGCTGGCCGGCGGGGGCATCCGGCCCGGGATCAGCTACGGCCAAACCGACCCGTACAGCTACAACATCGAGCGAGATCCGGTTCACATCCACGACTTGCACGCCACGCTGCTGCACCTGCTGGGCATCGACCACCAGCAGCTGACGTACAAACACCAGGGAAGGCGTTACCGGCTGACCGACGTGCATGGTCTGGTGGTCAGAGAGCTGTGCGCATGAGATCTCTCCGCAACGCTCCCCAAAAAAAACCTCCCCACTTGCTGCTCGACCCATCGTTGCCGGCTTCCGGCACCTGTGCGGGATTGACCTGAGTCATGACACGTCCTTCATCGACCACGCGGGAACCGTCGGCCCGCGGAGGACCCTGGCAACGCACCAACGCCGTGTCCGCGAACCCGGCCCGCACTTCACAAAGTACACTTGCGCATACTACATGTACATATCATCATTTGTCAAGACACCGGACGAACTTTTTGCTGTCGCACTGCCCTTCCTCGCGGCGCCCGGCCAGATAAGCTGCAAGCCCCGACATCCAACCTCGTTACGAACCCGTGATGCGCCAATGCCTTTGCTCGACAACCCATGCAACCTCCCTGACGTGTTATCTGGCTGGAGTGCTATCGCCGCTCGAAGTAAACGCTCGGACAGCCCCTCTCGAAGGGGGGCACGCACCCTGTTATCTGGCCAAAACCGGCCAGATAACAGCCCCGCAGACCCCGCCGCCGAGCAGACGCAAACTCTTTTAGCCAAACAACTTCCGACGGCTCACCCGCCTGAGCCGTCCGCAGTATTCCCTGGCCGCTAGCGGCCAGAGAACATGCACGCCGACACTCACCACCCATGCTAACTACTCTTGACCACTGCGTCTGATCGGCGTTATCTGGCCGCGATAAAACGCTTCCCACCCCCCAAGAAATTTCCAGAAACCCTTGCAATGACTCCCCTTGGGCCTGTAAACTATCACTCGACGAGCCCGGCAATATCCAAGCCACCCGGCCAGAGAACACGGATTCGGGTGCCGGATAATACCGGGAGAATTACAAGTTACGTCAGTGGAGGTGCGCGATGCCACGTCATACCGAAACGAACAGGCAACAACATCGAGCTCTCGGTGTATTCGCAACGTGTCTGCTGATTGCACTTGTGCTTCCGCCCGCAGTGTGGGGAGCGCAGCCAGAACAGGATCTTGAGACCATCACGGCACGGGTCCTCAAGGCAACCAACGCTGCGCGCGAATCGCTGCCGTCAGCTAAGGGCAGAGGGCGATTCACGCACACTTGGACTAGGCTAACGGAAAGCGTCGTTCGGCCGCATCGCCGCGTTGACGGTTCCTTTACGTTCGCATATTCGGGCCGGAAGAGCTACATGAAGTTCGTGAAATCCCCGCGGAAGGAATGGAACGCGGAGATCTTCATTCTCACCGGCGACGCCATCCTCACCAGCGGTTTCTCTCCCGAGTTCCCAAGCGGTGCGAGGGGGTGGATTTGGAAACAAACGAAGGACGACGGCTGCACGGACCGGCATGGCATCGCCCCTCATTGCATCTGCGAAGCCGCGACGTACGTCGATACTCCTGGCAGTTATCGACTTGTGAGCGTGGAGCGCGAAAACGAAATGCACGTTATCCAGCACGCAAGCGAGGAGCGAGTCCCCTACGGGAAGCAACCGGTTCTGTTTTTCCCGCGGCGCAGGTTCACGATCGACCCGACAAGAAATCACCATGTTGTGCGTTTCGAGTTGCTCTACGACAAAGTGCCGCGCGCCGTCATCGAAAAGGACTGGGTACAAAACGACACCGGTCTATGGTATGTACGTCACTACCGCTACGAAATGCTCCCGGTACTTGAAGGCGAGGGGGGATACTCATGGGAGTTTCGGCTTGATGCATTCGAGCCGAATGCGGCTGTCCCCGAAACTACGTTTTCCGTGGGCGCGCTTGGACTCCCGGTCGGCGCGTACATTTTGGACAATCGAGTCCAGCCCCCCAACCGGATCGAGATTCGAGCGCCGGATTTGACAACCATCAAAACGCCCTTTGCGCCGGCAATCTCGGTCGCAAACGCACGAACGAATGGTCGCCATCCCGTCAGCGACCGACTTTGACGTAACCAGTCGCTGGACCGGAGTGGCCGATCCGGTCGGAATTGAATGGAACGCTGATTGGCGGCCACCCGGTCAGCTTGGTCGTTCGTCCTTTCGGTAAACACATGGAGGTTACTAAATGACTGCCAATAACGCTGTAGAAAGTAAATGGATGTACTCGCATCCAGTAAAAGTCGTTTTCGTCATCCTAGCCGCATTTGCGATTTCGCAGCTTGCTGTCGGCCCGGTAGCATTAATGGTCGATCGTGGCTTGCTATCTCGATCAACAGCGACCTCGTTAGGATCTACGGTTTTTCTTCCGATGTCATACTCCGCAAATCGTTCCCCAATGTTTTTTGATTGTTTGAAAACATATGTTTCGTTTTGGGCTTCGTCCCCAAACCCGGTGACAACTGGCGTACCGCCAGTGCCAAATCCTTATCCTTTACCTTATCGTCGAGTAAAACCGGGTGAGACATTTCCACCGCCAATTGACCCCAATTTGGATGGCAAAGTGTTCCCAACTCCGGTGCAGAGCACGCAAACTTCGTCACCTCCGATGATCCCATCAACACCGGACCGGTAGTTCGGCGGGGCAACTCAATGGGACGAACAAAACCATGCACGTGCGGACTGGAAATGGTTTGTTGACAAGCGGGTGTAAACCCCGCCGGAGTAGCTCCTAGGAGAGCGACCGCGAAAGAAACATCGCCTTACTGAACACGACCGAGAGTCTGCTTCGCATCCATGGTCGGTGACCTGCGAAGTTCGCGCCGGCCTCCCAGCGTTGACTTCGCCGTTGGTTGGGCCTATCGTGAAGGTAGTTGGCGGGCCGCGGTCCTCGGCGGACGGCAGCCACATGCGCCGCTGGCCGCAACAAACCGTACGAACAAACAACGAGGAGATGCTCAGAGGATGATTACGATCACTTTTCCTGATCGCGATACGGAGAAGCGAGCCCTTGCCTACCTCCTGGGCCGATTTTCGGGTCGGATCCTCCGATCCGGCGAACATCTCGTGCCCGAGGCAGCGCTCGAGGCATTGGCTGATCAGAACATCCCGTTCAGCGTGAAGGGTAAGGCGACCTATGTCGAGCAATTGGCGGCGATTCGAGGTGCTGCTCCCGCTGCAGTTCAATGACGGTCGCGATGTGCCGCCGGACTGGTTGGCGGAAGCGGTGCTGGAGATCGTCGACAATTTTGGGGCGGCCAGCTACGAGACCCAGAAGGTGGAGGGCCACTGGCGGCACGGTGGGGTTGTGTACCGCGACAATCTCGTCAGGATCGTCGTGGATGTGCCGGATGCGGCCGATAATCGGCGCTGGTTACAGAGCTTTAAGGCTCGCTGGAAGGCTCGCCTGGAGCATCCCGGGAGACCAAGAACCTGGCCGCGGAGCTGCCCGACAGGCGCGGAAAAGGGGATAAGTCCCATTACTGACTTAGGCGGATGCTTGTGGTGAGCTACTGGGCATGCCCAGAGCAGCACGAGTTGCGCCGGGAGGGATGATCTTCCACGTCTTGAATTGTGGCAACGACCAGCGCACCATTTTCGGGAACGAAGACGATTACGCCGCCTTCCAACGGTTGTTCGGCCAGACCCAGGAGGCCGCGCCGATGCGGGTGTTGGCCTGTTGTCTACTGTCCAACCATTGGCACCTCGTACTATGGCCCGAGAAGGATGGGCAACTGGCGGCCTTCATGCAGCGGCTGACGACGACTCACGTTCGCCGCTGGCATCTGCACCGGCAGAGCGTGGGCCGCGGCCACCTGTACCAGGGCACGTACAAGTCGTTCCCGGTTCAGGACGACAAGCACCTCTACGCCGTCTGCCGCTATGCGGAGCGGAATGCGCTGCGTGCAAGCCTGGTTGAACGAGCCGACCAGTGGCGGTGGTGCAGCCTGGCGCAGCGGGTAGGGCGGCAGCGTCTGGACCAGACCGCGCGGTTGTGCGACTGGCCGATACCGCGTCCGAGAAATTGGGTTGGTCTGGTGAACGCAGTGCAGACGGAAGGCGAGTTGGACGCCTTGCGCAGGTCGGTTCGACGTGGCTGCCCGTTCGGAGACGAGGTCTGGCAACAGCGCACCGCCAAGCAACTCGGCTTGGAGTTCTTGCTGCGCCCCCGAGGGCGACCGCGAAAGAAACAATGAGCGTCCCAGGGAACCAACGAAATGGGACTTATCCCCTTTTCCGCTCCCCGGCGACACGGGCTGTTACAACCCGGAGTCGAAGAATCCCCCGCCGCACATCGATGGCCTGGCGCGGGCCGGCATGCGATTCACCAACGCCCACGCCCCCGGCCCGCTGTGCCACCCGTCGCGTTACGGGTTGCTGAGGTATCCCTTCCGCGCCGATGTCAAGGCCTGGCCTCGCCGCGCCGTGATCGAGGAAGGCCGCATGACCATCGCCTCGCTGCTGCAATCGGGCGGCTACCGCACCGTGATGGTTGGCAAGTGGCATCTGGGGTTCGACGAACGGGGCTACGACCAGCCGTTGCCCGGCGGTCCGGTCGACCGCGGCTTCGACGAATTCTTCGGTATCCGCGCTTCGACCGACATCCCGCCCAACGTCTACATCCGCGGCGATCGGGCCGTCGAACCGCCGACCGAGCAGATCGCCGATAACCAATCGCCCGGCTGGGCGCCCATCCAAGGAGCCTTTTGGCGCGGCGGCGGCATCGCGCCGAACGTCAAGCTCGAAAAGGTTCTACCGCGGTTTGCCGACGAGGCGATCGCCGCTATCAAATCGAATGCCTGGAACATGACAGAAACATGAAATGACAGAAGGATATCATGTTCTTGTCATGTCATGTTTTGTCATCGCTTGTGATCAGCTCGCCTCAAAACTCGGCGATGATCCCGCTGCGCCGCCTTTGCCACCCATCGTCCCATTCCGGAGCAGCGGCTTTCGGGCTGGAGAAAAAAAGAAACGAAGAAAGTAAATCTGCGTGGGTTGACATTCCTCACGTCGGTCCCTAATCCTTTATATTGACAATACCCGCTTGTCCTGCTGCTGCAAAGGAGTCTCCCGTGGTTGTTCGTAGTGGTTTGCCTCGTCAGACACCGCTGAACCGAACCCTCGACCGTCTTTCTTCCGCGGGACGCAGATCACGTCGCTGCGCCGCCTGCCGTTGTTTGAGCCGGCAGCTGCGGTTCGAGTCGTTGGAAGAGCGGGCGCTGTTGACGGTCGCTTTGCTGAACGTACCCGATTGGGTGGCCCAGGGGCCATCGCCAGCCATCAACGGTCAAACGGAGAACCTGCCGAGTACGGGACCCGGGGCGAACCCGGTCAGCGGCGCGATTCAGCAAGTCGTCGCGCATCCGACGGACGCCGATACGATCTACGTCGGGGCGGTCAACGGCGGCGTTTGGCGAACGACCAACGCCACGGCCGCCAATCCCTCGTGGGAGCCCTTGACGGACCCGTTTCCCGGTCTTTCGATTGGGGCCTTGGAAATGGACCCCACCGTTGCCTCGAACAACACGCTGTGGGCGGGCGTGGGGCGTTTCAGCGCCTTTAACGGGGCGGGCGGGCCGTTGACCGGTGTGTTGCGGACAACTGATGGCGGAGACAACTGGCAGCAGGTGGCCGCAACGGACCTGGCGGGCAGAAGCATTTCCGGCATCGGGGCGCGAGGAAACACGGTTCTGGTCGGCGCCAATGGATTTGGCGGAGGCGTTGGCGCGGGGATGTACCGCAGCACCGACGGTGGAGCCACGTTCAACTTGATCTCGGGGACGAACGGACTGGGGGCGGGCCCCGTCTTGTTTATCGCCGGCGATCCGCAGGACAACAACCGCTTCTATGCGTCGGTCAGCGGAGTCGGGCTCTTCCGCACGGATGACGCGGGAGCGATTTGGGTAGATGTTTCCCAAAACGACGCGACGCTGCAATCGCGAATCCAAGTCGCCGGCAACAACAATACCGAGATGTCGGTCTCGCCGATCAACGGGCGCGTTTATGTGGGAGTGCTTCAGAATGGTCAGCCCAACTATATCGGTTTCAGCGACAACCTGGGGGGCACGTGGACCGAGATGGACTTGCCGGTCACCCTGGAAGGCGACGGAGACTTGGAAGGTCTCAATCCCACGCTGAAGCCGGGCGGCCAGGGCGCTGTTCACTTTTCGATCCTGGCCGATCCAACGAACGTGAACCTCGTGTACGTGGGCGGCGATCGCCAAGACGGCCCCTTCCCCAACGCGGTCGGCGCGAACGATTTTACGGCCCGGCTGTTTCGGGGCAATACGGCCGTGGCACCGGTCGCCCCGGGCTCTACGACCAATGCGTTCTCTCCGCAGTGGCAGCACCTGACCCATGCGCAGAACCAGGGCTTTGCCGGCGGCGGAACGGCCAGCGGCAGCGCGCCGCATGCCGACTCGCGCGACATGGTCTTCAATGCTGCCGGCGATTTGATCGAGGTGGACGATGGCGGGATCTATCGCCGCACCAGTCCTCAAGACAACACGGGGGACTGGTTCTCGCTGTTGAGCGACGCAGCGGGCGGCTTGCAGATCACCGAAATGCACGACGTGGTCTACGATACGGTGGCGAATATCATCATCAGCGGGAATCAAGATACCGGCACCACGGAACAGATCGCTTCGGGCGGTCTGGTGTGGCGAAGCGCATCGGTGGCCGATGGGGGCGACGTGGTGGTGGATCCGATCGGGGCCACCCCGAATTCGATCCGTTACTCCAGCCGGCAGAACCTGGGCGGATTCCGATATCGCGTCATGGATGCCGCCAACAACCAGGTCGGTGCCGCCGTCTCTCCCGCGCTGAACACCGGTACGGACCCGGCCATTGCTCCGCAGTTCGTCACGCCGTTGGCCGTCAACAACGTGGTCGGCGACCGATTGATCATCGGCGGTAACAACGGAGCTTATGAATCGACCGACCGGGCCGAGAACTTGACGCAAGTCAGCACGACGGTCGTCAACCGCAGCGCCATCGACTATGGTGGCCGCCGCGACGGCGTGGACAACCCCGACGTGCTGTACGTGGGTTCCGGCAGCCAGGTGTTGGCGCGGACCGTAACGACGTTCGGCGCCCTGGCTGTCACCGCGGCGCTGCCGCCGGGCGTGGGAACGATCGTGGATGTCCTCATGCATCCCGAGGACTGGATGACGGTGTTCGCCATCGACAACGACCAAGTGTTCCAGTCCCTCGATGCCGGCGGTTCCTGGAGCGATATTACGGGCAACTTGATCGACTCGAATCTCCGCTCGCTGGAATTCGTGTTCGACACGATCAGCAGCGTGGGCGCGCTGCTGGCGGGCGGAGACGGCGGCATATTTCGCTCGATCACGACCAGTCTGGGGACATGGACGGAGTTCGGCGGCGGCCTGCCGAATGCCCCGGTGTGGGACATGGACTACGATCCAAACGACGACATCCTGGTCGCCGGCACGTTGGGACGGGGCGCTTGGAGCGTTTCCAACGCCAGCACGACCGTGTTCAACTCAGGCGTGTTGCAGATCGACGGCGACATGGATTTCGCCGGCCAGGACGACACGATCCTGCTGGTCCGCAATGCCGCCAATCCGCTGCTGCTGGATGTCTTCGTCAACGGAGTCCTCTTCGGACCTTATCAGCTTTCGACGCTCAACCAGATCAACGTCAATGGCTTGGGCGGCAATGACACCCTGATCGTCGACAGCTCGAACGGGCTCGTGACGGTGCCCGCCGGGATCCGTTTCGACGGCGGCATCGGCTTCGACCGCCTCGATCTGACGCAGACCGGCGGCCCCACGCGGACCAGCAGCACGGTCAACATCGGCGCCAATCCCGGCGACGGCCAGAGCGTCCTTGTCGACGGCGCCGACACGCAGACCGTCTTTTTCCAGAACCTCCAACCCATCACCGATATCGTTCCCGCCGCGGCGTTTCACATCAGCAGCACCCCCGTCATCGCCAGCCTGCTCGACACCGGCAATGCGGTCACCTACACCAGCGGGCAGATCCTGGGTGTTACCGCCGGCCGCGTCACCGTGGACGCTTTCGAGCCCATCGAGTTTTCGAACAAGACGAACCTGGTGATCGACCTGGGGGCCGGCGATGACACGTTTGTGGCCAACCACTCCGGCTTGCCAACCGGTCTGGAGACGATCACGGTCAACGGTGACGACGGGGCGGATGTGCTGCGATTCGAGGCCGTGCCGAATGCGGCGGCGACGTCGTTTGTCTCGGTGACGGTCAACGGCGGCGGCGGCGACGACGTGGTGGATGCCCGCGCGATCGCGGTCGACACGCCGTTCACGATCAACGGCGGTGCCGGTGCCGACTTGCTGATCGGCGGACGGGGCGACGACGTCTTGTCGGGCGGCGATGGCGACGACATCCTGGTTGGCGGCATGGGCGATGCCAACGGGACCGGGATGATCGGTAACAACACCTACCGCGGCGGCACGGGGTTCGACACGCTGCAGATCTATGGCACGTTGCAAGACGACACGATCGACGTGATTCAAGCCAACGGCGTGTCGCTGAACGTGACGGTCAACGGCACTGTCGCGAGCGAATCGCTGCCGGATGCGGATGTCGAGGAGGCGAGGATCGAGGCTCGCCGGGGCGACGACGCGATCCGCATCCGGATCGCCGATGCCTTCTTCACGGCGGCCGCGGACCGCAGTTCCGTGCTCCGCTTCCACGTGCTGGGGGATGCCCCCAACGCCAGCGACGTTCTGAACGTCGTGGACGATGGCCTGGGGGACACGATCCTGCAGCGCGTGGCGCCGGATCGCCGTTCCGGAACCATTCGCATCGCACCGGGGCTGACCAATCCGGTCCCGGCGATCGTGTACGAGGGCATCGAGTACGTGGCGGTGACTCCCGTGAACCCACTGACGGGCGGCACGGGGACCGATGGCCTGGGCCGTTGGGTTGTTTTCAAGCCGGATCCTTACGAGAGCAACAATACCTTGCCCACGGCCACCTACGTGGGAGCTGGCGGGACGTTGAACGTCGACCCCACGATCGATCCCGGAGCCGGTCCGTTGGGGATTCCCGGGGACGAGGACTTCTTCCAATTCGTGGCCGCGGAAACCGGCACGCTGGACTACCATGTCTATTTCGATGCGCTGCCCAGCTTGGCGAACGGCCGCAGCGGTCTGCCCGGGGATGGCATCTTACAAGTCGACGTCTATGACTCGGACGGCTCGTTGATCGGCACGGGCAGCCCCCTGACGGATCCGGTGGGCAATGTGATCGGGCGGCGTTTTACGCATGGGGCCGTACGAAACCAGACCTATTTCCTGCGCGTCCGCGGCGACACGAACGCACCAAACGCAGTCAACGTCTACCGGTTCACCGTGATGAACGTGCCGGCTCCGGTTCCCTCGCTGGTCGATCTGCAAGCCGGCTCGGACACGGGCCGCAGCGACAGCGACGACGTGACTCGGGACACGGCGCCGACGTTCGACATCCTCTTGGATGACGACCGTTTGGACGAGTTCACCAATTTGAACCTGGTGCCCGATACGACGGACGACGACACGCCGGACGCGTCGGCTCACTACGGCGTCCAAGTATTCAACAACGGTGTGGCCATCGGGTACGCCTATTTCACGGGCAGCGGCAACACCTGGCGATTCACCGCCGGACCGGGCGATCTGCTGGAAGGCCATAACAATTTCCTCAGCGCCGCCGTTTGGGTTCGCGATCGAGCCGATCCGGAACAACTCGGCCGCGGCGAATGGGGGCCGGCGTTGCAGGTCACGCTGGACACGATTCCGCCGCCGGTCAGCATCATCGGCATCTTCCCGGCCAGCGGGGACTCGGGCGTGTCAGGTTACCCCGACACCTTGGCCGACCGCGTCACCAACGATCCCGGCGCCGGCTTTACCGGCTGGGCCGAGGCCAATTCCCTCGTCCGGTTGTACGTGGATGCCGAGGCGTTGAATAGTATCAACAACCCTGCCGAGTACCGCCTGACCGTCGCCCTGCCCAACGACGGCGATGAAGCCTTCCCGGACGGTCAGTGGACGGCAGCGTTTATCCGCGACTTGAACGATCCGGGATGGTTCCCGTTCGACGGGGTCCGCGAAATCCTCGTGACCGCCGAAGATCTGGCGGGGAACGTGAACAGCGTTACGGACGGCATCGGCGATGCGGATCAGGTGCTGAACATCTTCATCGACACCCAAGGGCCGCAGGTGACGCGGGTCGATGTCAACAGCCAGAACAACTCCTACGAACTGTTCGACCCCAAGCCCTCGACCAGTGGTCCCACGCCGCTGGTCCACTCGCTGGTGATCAGCGTCGAGGACTGGCCGGCCCGCAGCAACGTGGAGGCGAACTTCCTGTACGAGGCCCTGTTCCGTCCCGTGGCGGAAAACGCCGCCAATTACTCGCTGGTCGGCGATCATCACGGGCCGATCGCCATCGACCGCGTCGAGTTCACCACCAGTCCCGCCTTGGCCGACGGCCAACCGGCCGAGGGCTACCTCACGATCTACTTTGTCAATCCGCTGCCCGACGACCGCTTTACGCTGACGCTGTCGGACAACCTGGTCGACCCGGCCGGCAACGCGCTGGACGGCGAATCGAACACCGGAGAACCGCAAGAGACGACGGACCTCCAGTTTCCCAGCGGCGACGGTCAGCCGGGCGGCGCCTTCGTGGCCCGGTTTACGGTCGACAGCCGTCCCGAGATCGGCGTATGGGCGGCAGGCAGCGTATACGTCGATTCCAACGGCAACCGGGTGTGGGATCCGGAAGGCAAGGATGGGGATTATGTGAATCGGGACCTGACTTACGTCCTAGGCTTTACCACCGACAATCTCTTCGCCGGAAACTTCTCGCCGCCGGGAGCCAATTCCTTGGCCGACGGGTTTGACAAGCTGGCGGCGTATGGCAAGGCCGGCCAGCACTTCCGCTGGCTGATCGACACGGACAACGACGGCGTGCCGAACCCGCCTACGGGGATCATTGAACCCATGGGAGTGACGGGCATCCCGATCGCCGGAAACTTTGACGGCGACCAGACCAACGGCGATGAAGTCGGCTTGTTCGCTGGAAACCGATGGTACTTCGATACCACCCACGACTACCAATTGGATACGGTGCTGGACACGAGCAACATGTCCGGGATTCCGATTGTGGGCGACTTTAACGGCGATGGTGCGGACGACTTGGGGGTCTGGAAAGACGATCGCTTCACGTTCCTGTTCACGACCCAAGATGGAATGGGCGATGGCATCCCGCGATCGTGGGTTCCGGGCGCCGAAGTACATTACCAGTTCGGCTTCATCGGCGTCCGCGAGAAACCGGTAGCCGCCGATATGGACGGGGATGGGATCGACGACATCGGGCTGTGGGTGCCTGATCGGGCGGGCGTCTCGCCGGAAGAAAACGGCGAATGGTACTTCCTGATCTCCGGCGGTACCCCCTGGCCACAACGAATCGCTGCCGAGGACGGCCGGGCGCAATACAAGCCCGTGCCGTTGGGCAACGACCTGTACGCCAGCTTTGGCGACGAATTCGCCTTGCCGATTGTGGGCAACTTCGACCCGCCGGTGACGCCGGTCAGCAGTCCGCCCGTGCTCCTCGGCCTAACCAACCTGGACAATGCCTACGACGTTGACGGTGACGGGCGGGTCGTGCCGTTGGATGCCTTGCAGCAAATCAACGACTACAACCAGAACGGTTCAAGGCCCCTGACGACGAGCGTCCTGGGCGGTCCCTTCTGGGATGTGAACGGGGACGGATGGGTCACGCCCGAGGACATCCTGGCGGTGGTCAACTTTCTGAATCAGCAGGCGGATGGCGCGGGGACCGCCGAAGGCGAGAGCGAGATGGTATCCGCGGCGTTGAAATCGCCGTGGGTACCGGAGGCGGCAAGTCAAGCGGCGGATGAAGCCGCACGCGATGCTGCCACCGCGCCGCCACGGCTCATCGCCCCGGCGGTGGATCTGGTTTTTGCACCCGCTGCCAACGCGGCGGACGGGGCCGTGGTTCGTGACCGTCTGGCAGAGCCTCACTCGGCATCTGCCTGGGACGATGCCGCGGGCTGGGAACTCGAAGAACTGTTGTCGGTCATCACCCCGGCCGTCCTGGGTACGTTGTAGATAACGTTCGACGGGTTCATCGCTCGCGCCGGATATCGCTGCTAAGGTGTTCCTCGCCACGATGGTACGCCGGGCCCCGGCGATTGGTCCGGCGAGTAGCACTTTCCCTGCCATGTATCGCGGCGGCACAGTTCGGCCTCCAGCGCTGCCCGGACGGCCACTTTGTCCAAGCACCACGCTGGCGCGACGAAGTACTCGCGAGGCGCGTCACCGCTGATCCGCTCGACAACCACCCGCGGCGGCAGCCGTTCGAGGATCGCGATCAGCGTATCGAGGTACTCGTCCCGCTCCAGCAGCCGAACTTCGCCGCGCTGCAACTGGTCCGCCAGACGCGTGTTGCGGACGGCATACAGATTGTGGATCTTCACGGCATCGACCTCCCATCGCACCAATTCGCGGGCCGAGGCCAAGACGTCCTCCCGCGATTCGCCGGGCAGGCCCACGATCAGATGAGCACCGATGTCAAATCCGCGGCCCCGGCTCCGCTGCATGGCGTCGACAAACGCTTCGTGCCGGTGCCCGCGGTTCATCCAGTCCAGCGATCGGTCGTGCATCGTCTGCATCCCGTACTCGACGGACAGATACGTGCGGCGGGCCAGTTTCGTCAGCAAATCCAAGACGTCGTCGGGCAGGCAATCGGGCCGCGTGCCGACGGCCAGGCCGATGATGCGGGGATGGGCGAGCGCTTGTTCGTAGACATCGCGCAAGCGTTCGACAGGCGCGTAGGTGTTTGTGGCGGGCTGAAAATAGGCCATGAAATGCTCGCAACGGTAGCGCGCTTGCATGCGGCGGATGCCCTCGTCGATCTGTTCGCCGATCGAGCGGCCCGGCAGCCGGCGGCTGGGACTGAAGCTGCGATTGTCGCAGAACGTGCAACCGCCCGTGGTGACGGTCCCATCCACGTTGGGACAGGTAAAGCCCGCATCGACGCTGACCCGCTGGACGCGATGCCCGAACTTGCGGCGGAGAAAGAAGTTATAAGCAAAGTAGCGCAAGCCGGCCGCGCGCCAGTCGAAATCGGCCGCCGAGGCGGCAGACGGGGTGTCCTTGGTTGACGGCGATGGCTGCGTCATGTAAAGTACTTGACGAAAGGGTTGCGTAAGGCGGGTGACCGCCAACCGTTGCGCGTCCGGTGTCCGAATCATAAGTCGATCGCGGCGTGAAACAAGGGGAGCCTGGCAGATGTACGGCGAACTTGTCCCTCTGGGCGGCGGAGATCCCATTCCATTATTGAAGAAGCGGCTGACCATCGGGCGGCGGGAAACTTGCGACATCGTGTTGCGGTTTGCCAACGTTTCGGGGCAGCATTGCGAGCTGATTGCGGACGATGGCTACTGGTTCGTCTCGGACAAGGGCAGCCGCAACGGCACCAAGGTGAACGGCCTCCGCGTCGCGACGATGCGCAAGCGACTGGACCCCGGCGACACGCTGTCGGTTGCCAAGCACAAGTACGAGATGCGCTACTCGCCCGTCGACGACCTGAACGCTAGCGGCCCGCCGCCGGCGGAAGAGGAACCCATCCGCGACCTGCTGTCGCAAAGCCTGCTGGATCGGGCTGGCCTGAAACGGCGGAAGACCTGACGGCCCTTGCGATGGCAACGACAAGGGACACAATCCCAGCATTTGCGAATCAATCCAACGCGAATTGGGCTAGATAATCGTCGAGCGGGTACTGCCGGGCTCCGGGCTGCTCGGCTTTGAGCAGGACAAAGTTCTCCAAGACCAGCGCGTCCATGTTGGTGGCCATGAAACAGCGGTAGGCATGCTCTGGCGTACAGACGATGGGCTCGCCGCGCACGTTGAAGCTGGTGTTGATCAACACCGGGCAACCGGTCTTGGCTTCGAACTGTTTCAACAGCCGCCAGTACCGCGGATGCCGCTGCGGATCGACCGTCTGCACGCGGGCCGAGTAATCCACGTGCGTGACGGCCGGTATGACGGACCGTAGCGTTCGCAGTTGGTCCACGCCCGACCGCTGCGGTTCCGCCTCGGCCGCCACCAAGCGTTTGCCACTCTGCACCGGGGCGACCAACAGCATGTACGGACTCGGTTGGTTCGTCGGCAGCTCGAAGAACTCCTCCGCCCGCTCGGCCAGCACGGACGGGGCGAACGGCCGGAACGACTCGCGAAACTTGATCTTCAAGTTCATCACCGCTTGCATCCGCGGACTCCGCGCGTCGCCCAGGATACTGCGGCCGCCCAGGGCCCGCGGCCCGAACTCCATGCGGCCCTGCAGCCAGCCCACGACCTTTTCTTGAGCGATCAGTTCGGCCACGCGGTCGCACAACTCATGCTCGTCGTCCCAGCGATGGTACTTGGCTCCCAGACCGTCCAAGAACCGCTGGATCTCCTCCGCGGTAAAACGCGGGCCTAGCAGCGAACCGTGCTGCTGGTCCAGGGGGTTGACCGTGCGGGGATTTCCCAGCAACTGGTGCCAGATGAACAGGGCCACGCCGAGCGCTCCGCCCGCATCGCCCGCGGCCGGCTGAATCCAGACGTCGGTGTACGGGCCTTCGCGCAGGATGCGGCCGTTGGCGACGCAATTCAACGCCACACCGCCGGCCAGGCACAATCGCGTCAGCCCGGTTTGCGCGTGGACGTGGCGAGCCATGCGGAGCGTGATCTCTTCGGTCACGGCCTGGACCGAAGCGGCCAGATCCATCTCGCGCTGGGTCAGCGGCGACTCGGGCCGCCGCGGCGAGCCGCCGAACAGCCGCTCGAACTTGCGCGACGTCATGGTCAGGCCTCGGCAGTAGTCGAAGTAGGACATGTCCAGGCGAAACGAGCCGTCCGGCTTCAGGTCGAGCAGCTTGTCCAAGATCAAGCCGGCGTATTTCGGTTCGCCGTAGGGAGCCAGGCCCATCAGTTTGTATTCGCCCGAATTGACGCGAAAGCCGCAGAAGTAGGTGAACGCCGAATACAACAAGCCGGGCGAGTGCGGGAAATGCAGCTCGTGCGTGAGCCTGATGCGATTGCCGCGCCCGTAACCGCAGCTGGCCGTCGCCCACTCGCCGACGCCATCGACGGTCAGGATGGCGGCTTCGTCAAACGGCGACGGAAAGAACGCACTGGCCGCGTGCGACTCGTGATGCTCGGCAAACACGTACTGCTTGCGATAGGCGTACTGCAACCCCGCGTTCAACTCGCGGCGGAGATGCAGCTTCTGTTTCAGCCAAACCGGAATCGCCTGCAGAAAGGAACGGAATCCGGATGGTGCATAGGCGAGGTAGGTCTCCAACAACCGCTCGAATTTCAGGAACGGCTTGTCGTAAAAGCCAACGTAGTCGATCTGCTCCGGCCGCAGGCCGGCCTCCTGCAGACAGTACTCGATGGCGGCCACGGGAAACTGTTCGTCGTGCTTCTTGCGGGTGAAGCGTTCCTCCTGAGCCGCGGCGACAATCGCCCCATCGCGGACCAGCACGGCTGCCGCGTCGTGATAAAAGGCCGAAATGCCGAGAATGGTGGTCATCGCCGGTTCCGGTGAGGCAAGAGTCGGTTCCCGCCGGCCCAGCTGACGTTCCGGCGACGGGATTATCGCAAACGGACCGTCCGCTGAACAGGGACCGCCTCAACTTGCTTCCAAGATGGTGGCACGCCCCACGCTGGGTGGTGTCCGTGTCTCGCGTTCTTTCGCCGGGCCAAGCCACAACGCTTGCCGCAGCTTCGCCGCCAAATCCGTAATCGAGAACGGTTTCTGGATGAATTGCACGCCCTCGTCCACAACGCCGTGGTGGGCAACAACATCGGCGGTGTAACCCGACATGAACAGCCGCTTGAGATCGGGATAGAGGGACAAGAGGTGTTCGGCCAGATCGCGGCCGTTCATCTCCGGCATGATGACGTCGGTCATGAGCAGATGGATGGCACCCGCGTGGGCCTCGGCCAGCCGGATTGCCTCGCCGGGATTGCGGGCTGCGAGCACGGTGTACCCCATCCGTTCCAGCATCTGCATGATCATTCTCAGGAGCGCCGGCTCGTCTTCGACCAGCAGGATGGTCTTGCTGGGGCGAACGGCAGGCTCGGCGGGAGCCTGCCGCAAGAAGGGCGCATTCTCGCCTTTGTGCCGCGGGAAATAGATCTTGATGGTCGTTCCTTGGCCTGGCTCGCTTTCGACTTGAATGACCCCCTGGTTCTGACGGACCGCGCCGTAGATCGTGGCCAACCCCAGGCCGGTCCCCTGGCCCACATTCTTGGTGGTGAAGAAAGGCTCGAAAATACTGTCCAGGGTCTTCTTGTCCATCCCGCAGCCGTTGTCCCGGACGGCCAGCAGCACGTATTCTCCCACGGCAAAGTCTGGGTGGGCGGCGCGGTATGCCTCGTCGAATACCTCGTTTTTCGTCTCGATGGTGACCTGGCCCACGCCGGTGATCGCGTCCCGGGCGTTGACACACAGGTTGGCCAGGATCTGGTCGATTTGCGAGGGATCCACCTTGACCTGCCACAGGCCCCTGCTGGGCTGCCAAACCAGGTCGATATTCTCGCCGATCAACCGCTGCAACATCTTGGTCATGCCCGCGATGGTCGCGTTTAGGTCGAGTACCTTGGGGGCAATGATCTGCTTGCGGGCAAAGGCCAGCAATTGCCGCGTCAAGTCGGCCGAACGCTGGGCTGCCTTGCGGATCTCTCGCAGGTGATGGTGCAGCGGCAGCGACGGGTCCACTCCCTCGAATGCCAGTTCCGTGTAGCCCAGGATCACGCCCAGCATGTTGTTAAAGTCGTGGGCTACCCCGCCCGCCAGCCGACCGACGGATTCCATCTTCTGCGCCTGAAGCAACTGGGCTTGAAGTTGCTCCCTTTCCATCTCCGCGCGCTTGCGATCGGTGATGTCAGAGACGAATCCAATCGAGCAACGGTCATTCAGTTTTGCGGCCTTGACCGACCAGTAGCGGGCCTCTCCGCTCTTGTGAACATACCGGAGTTCGCCCACCGCGGCACCCGACGTAACAACGGCATGAAAGTGCTGTTTCGCGATCGGATGGTCCTCAGGCAGGATGGTTTCGAAGATGCTTCTTCCTACGAGTTCCTCCTTGGAATACCCGGTGATCCGCTCCGCGGCGGCATTGACCTCCAAATACGTCCCGCTTTCATCCGCGACGAAGATGCCATCGGGGGCGTTTTCTACGTAGCTTCGGAATTTGTTCTCGCTGGCCTTCAGTCTTTGGCTCCTTTGGATCTGTTCCGTAACATCCTGGACGGTACCGGCAGAATAGATCGCTTTGCCGTCTGCATCGAACGTCGTTTCGCAACGTTCCGAAACATGCTTGATACGGCCGTCAGGGAACTGCAGGCGGTGAACGATCGCATAAGGTCTCTTGGTGTCCAGCGATCGTTGATAGGCAGCTCGAACGGCATCGCGATCTTCCGGATGAATGGCCGCAATGAAAGCCTCATTCGTTAGGCCAAACGTCTTCTTGTCGATCTCAAAAATCCGGAAGACTTCGTCCGACCAGAAAAGACGGTTTTCGGTCAGGTCGAATTCCCAGCTGCCGATTTTGGCAATTCGCTGTGCTTCCTTTAACCGTCTTTCGCTGCCGCGCAATTCCTCTTCGGCCTGTTTGCGTGCGGTGATGTCTTGGAAAACACAGCCGAACTGAGAGGGTGCGGTGCGAAAGGCCCTCACCTCGAAATGCTTTGCGAGTGCGGCGGAATAGTCCTCGAAAGATACCGTCTCGCCGGCGAGCGCGACCTTGCCATAGGTCTCGATCCAGCGACGTTCGGTGCGCGGCAAGACTTCCAGGACCGTTCGGCCCACGACGGCTGCCGCTGTCAGGCCGGTCATCCGCTCGAAAGCCAGATTCACCGCCAAAAAGCGGTAGTCCACCGGCACTCCGTCCGCGTCGCAAACAATTTCGTGCAACGCGAAACCGTCCAGCATCTCGTTGAACAGCGTCCTGTGATTCGTTTGGTCTTTCCACAGGTCGCCCATCCGGGCCTGAGCCATTGCCTCCAACGAATCTCGTTCCCTCCGCAGGGCCGCCTCCGCCGCCCTGATCCGCAACGCGACCTTGATTTGAGATACCAACTCGTGCTCGTCAATCGGTTTAGACAGAACGATGTCTGCACCGATCTCCAAACCTTGGCTCCGGCTCTGCGCGTCCGTTCTGAGGGGCATGACCATGATCACGGGGATGAGGCCCGTTCTGGTATCGGCTTTCAGTCGCCGACAGATCTGAAAACCGTCCATGCCCGGTATGCCGGCGTCCAACAGGATGGCATCCGGCAGTTCCACCGACGCCTTGGCGATCCCCTCCTCGCCGGATTGTGCAGTGATCACAGCAGATTCGGGTATCCATTGCTTCAGCAACGACGATATAGCGGCCAACTTATCCGGTTTACCATCGATTGCGAGGATCTTTGGCACGAAAAACTCCTGTGAAACGAGACAGCCGAGAACGCCGCTTGCCGAGCAAGCAGGCGGCCGACTTGTCGCTAGCCGCCCGGGACATCGCCCGGTTTCTCCTCCATCGGACGCATTGCTTCGGTCTCAGGGCAATATACACCACATCATAAGCCGCTGGTATAGCCTTGAAAGTCCTCTTGCGGCGTGGGACAAACGGGCGATATGCTCTGTTGCGTTTGCGGTGGGTACATTCTCAAACAGGCGACGTGGGATAAATGGCCAAGTTTTTGATCTTGCAAGCCGACTACCCGGCGGGGCGAGGCGTGCGTGGCATGAATCTGTGTCGCTTTTTGAAGATTTTTCACGGGCGACGCGCGGTCGAAACGATTTCGACCGCGGACCTGAAACGTTCCGGACGGAAGACCTGCGACACCTTGTTTATTGGAATGCCAACGGCTTTGCGGAGGGACGATCTCGCGCAAATACGCTACGGCAAGGCGATCTTATTTGACTATTTGGATGTTCCTGGCGCCGCTTGGTACGACTCCGACAAGGAATTCCTGCTGTCGCTGAGCGACCGCTACTTGAAGGCCTGGACAGAACCCGGCTGGGACAACGGGATCAAGTTTGGCGTACTGCCGATCCGCCGTTTTCCGGGATTGTCTTTCGGCTTGCGTTACCGGCGAGCGACGGCATGGCTGCGGTCTGAACGAGAATGCGATCGGACCTACGACGTCGCTTTCGTCGGCTCGCTGACCGGCTGTTCGGTGGCGAACCAGCGGGTTCAGTGGGTGCGCGAGGTGCGCAGCGCCGGCGACCGCTATCGGTTCTGGGGCGGTCTGATCGGTTCACCCTCCGAGCGACGCGATTTGGAGCAGCAGCTGGGCGGTAGCGAGGAGTTGTTCTGCCGCCGCCGTCGCGTCGGATTCTTTGTGTACTTTCGGCATCTGCTGCAATCGCGCGTCGCGCTGGCGCCGGCGGGCAACGCTCGCTGGAGCTATCGCCATTACGAAGCGATCTACGCCGGCGCCATCGTGGTGACCTGCGATTTTCGTCAAGTCCAAACGTTGATTCCGCTGCCCGTGGATGGCATGATTCACGTCCCGGATGGCGTCTCCGTGCTGGAGGCGATCGACAACGCCTTGGCGCTGCGTCGTCAGGCGCCCGAACTGGCCGCAGCCAACATTCGCCAGCTCGAGCATTTCCTGCAGGACGGCGACTACACGCGTCAGAAACCGGAACTGATGGACCGGTTTCTGACGCAGTTCGAGTCGTGACGCGGCATCCTCAGGGTTGTTGTTGCGATCTTGCCTTGGGGGTGGCGTATTTCTGCCAAACACGGCGAGGAATTCCTCGCTGTCCGCTTGGCACAGCCATTGCATCACGCCGCCGGTGCGTTCTGGGCTCGCGGCGGACGGAGCAGCAGCGCGCCAAACGCAGCCAGCACTAATAAGACCGCGGCCAGGTAGCACGAGTAGGTGAAGGTCTGGTACGTGTCGTACAGTTTCCCCGCCACCAGGGACAAGGCAAACCCGCCCAGGCCCCAGGAGGTGAAGACCAGGCCGTAGTTGACGCCGAAGTTCTTCAAGCCGTAGAAGTCCTTCGTGACCGAAGGGTACAACGCCAGATTGGCACCGTAGTTCGCGCCCATCAGCGCGGACAACACCGCCATGACCGGAATGGCGGACAGCATCGAGCCTTTGGTTGCCAAGGTCAGCACGATCATCAGCACCGCTTGAAACAACAGACAGCCGATGAGCGTGGGTTTGCGTCCCAGCCTGTCGGACAGCATCCCCGCGATGATCCGCCCGGCCCCATTGCCGACGGCCAGCGAAGCGACCAGCATGAATCCCAAAGCGACACCGGCCTGCTTGTCCGCGATCACGGCCAGTTTGGCGATGATCATCAGCCCCGCGCCCGCCCCGCAGGCATACATGAACCATAACAAATAGAATTGCGGCGTTCGCAACATTTCCATCGGCGAGAAATCTTCCTTCTTGGCGATCGCCCCGGGAGTCGGTGGAATGGTTCCCGCGGGGACATACCCCTTGGGCGGCGTGCGAAGCAACTGGGCCAAAGCCACCACAACCAGCAAGAAGGCAATCCCCAGCGTGAACATGGCACCGGGCACCCCGCCTTCCTGCTTGACCAGCCAGTTTGTCAGCGGCGCCGCGTACACCGAGGCCAAGCCAAAGCCCGACACGACGATTCCGGCGATCATCCCCGTCCGAGCGGCGGGAAACCAC
>Ga0351938_1023_pt1 | contig 60861 bp, 57 predicted proteins | sample TotcelT113001M10_FD_206850 | JGI IMG/M metagenome (GOLD analysis project Ga0351938, IMG submission 206850) | Enriched cells from coal bed in the Powder River Basin, Montana, United States - Total cells T11 rep2 HSBNCT.T11.300.1.M10 ... | reverse complement strand
AGAGGAATGTCGGCTTCCTTTTTGCTGTTCCTAACAATGACGCTTTTGAGGATCTCAAAAATGATGATCCCCTTATGAAGGAAGATGCCGGCGCATATTACATTCAAAATGGTGCTATTCTTCCAGCCTATCGAAGAAAACTGGCACTGAGGAAAATAATGACAGTTTTGAGGGAAGAATTACAAAAGAGAGGTGTTTTCACCATTAGTATGCACGCACGGGTGTCAAACGGCTTGAGCAGAATCATTCAGGATCACATGAAGATTGTTGAGATAAGGCGAATCGATACCTGGAAATACTATGACCATGCAGAGCCGACAGACTACATTATTGCAAAATGGCAAGAGGATTAATGAGTATGTGCGGCGGATGCAAAACGCTTCTTGTTAAAGCTTGAGCGTGCTACATTCCAAACCGCTATCCGCAGTTTTTCATAACATACCCAATACAAAATAAGTGACAAAAATAATTATCCCGGTAAGGGCGAAGAAACACATTTTAACCGGTAATTCTTGCCTTTGGGAAACTAAGCAGTTTGCGCTTTGCAGGTGCAACAAAGAACCAGTCAACAGTGAATAGAATAGCCCTATTTCATTTTTTTTCATAAGTACACAAGAACCGAATGAACCTGATTTATTATGCATTCAGTAAATCTTTTAACGCATCAACATATGGTCTGCATCTTTCGCCCCAGACAGCAGGCGGCTGAATACACCATTCGCAATGATCATCTCCTTTTCCCACACATAACGGTTCAATAGCGATAACAGGAGAGCCGAAAAAAGCAGTGCACCAGCCGGATCCGTACCCCATAAGAGTCCAGCAAACCGGTTCGTCTGAGATATTTTGTGAGGAAATATGCTGCTCGGCTTCATAAGAATTTTCCCAAAGACCGGTAAAGTAAAATGACCCCTTAGCCCGGCTAAATTCAATATCTTTAGGGATAACGCCGGCAATCCCTTCCCAAGTATGAATCACAGGCCCTGACACAAGAAGATCCATTTCCGTATCAAACTTGTAATTGGTCTTAATCTGTATAAAATCCGTATATCCCTGCTGATAACCGAATCTCAAAAAAAATTGACGCGCTTTCAAGATACCGAATTCTTTAACTAAATTATTTCTTAGGAGACCGATGGCATTTGCATCAAAGATGACGAGCCTTTTATCTCGGAAGGAAATTACCCCCCTTTCAGTATCAAACCTCAAATCTTCGGACAGACTGAAATCCGCTGCCTTCATTGATGCCTCCTTATGCTAAAAGAGATTCTATTATATTCACTGCATATGAGTCCGATAAAATTTTCGGTCATAACTGATAAAACTTTAGAGAATAAGGTTCTTTCTTAAAATTAAATAAGATAAATAATTGTACAGAAAAGAAGAATTACAGAAAATAAACAGACTTACATATACTATAAAACGTATTTACTTGGCGGGCGGGAGTATAAATATTGCAGGATATCTTATGATAATCCTCAATGAAAAGCTTATCATAAGATATCATATAAGAACATGGTGTTTTTGATAATTGATTGCCCCGCGGGTCAATACCCTGTCGCTTATCGCGTGGCAGCTCATTTCAGATTGTGTTTTTTTGCCCACTGTGCGACATATATAGGGCTTTCCAGCACTTCGACCCCCGCTTCCCTTAAAGCCTTGTGCTTGCCCTCTACTGTCCCTGACGAACCTCTCACGATAGCGCCTGCATGTCCCATGCGTTTGCCCTGAGGAGAGTACCGGCCGGTAATATATGCGGCAACCGGTTTTGTCATTCTTCTGGCAATGAATCCTGCGGCCTTTTCTTCCTGTTCCCCGCCTACTTCGCCGACAACAATAACTCCGTCGGTACCTTCATCCTCTTGAAAAAGTTCGAGGATATCAGCAAGGTTCCTAAGCACAACCGGATCAGCACCCATACCCACTACAGTACTCTGCCCGACACGGCTTTCCGAGAGAATTCCTGCAAATTCATATGAGAGCGTACCGCTGCGGGAAATAATTCCTACACGGCCGGGCGCAAATAATGATGCAGGCATAATACCCATTTTCCCTTTTCCCGGGACAAGAATGCCTGGAGTTGTAGGCCCAAGGGCAAATACACCCTTTTCAATGGCATAATTGCGCATCCTTATAACATCATTCACTGGAATATGTTCAGGTACAATGACGATTAGTTTGATTCCTGCATCGATGGTTTCTAAAAAAGCATCAAGTACAAAAGCTGCGGGAACGAAAAAAACCGATGCATTGGCTCCGGTTTCTCTGACTGCCTCTTCAACACTGTCAAAAACAGGCAGGCCTTCAACAGTAGAACCTCCCTTGCCCGGCGTAACACCGCCGACAACCTTTGTTCCGTATTCGAGCATCCAGTGGGTCTGGGTGCTCCCTATGCGACCTGTAATCCCCTGTACGATAACACGGGTAGAATTATTCATTAATATGCTCATGGGCAAACCTCAATATAACTTTTATCTTTTAGCATCCGGAAAATAATTTTTGAATCTGCTCTGGAAAAACAAAATCTCATCAGTTGCCCCCGACAATTTCGTAGAGCTTGTCAATTGCCCTTTCGGTTGCCACTTCAGTGACTACATGTACTCCTGCTGAACTAAAAATCTCCCATGTTTCTTCCTGGCGGTTTCCAAGCGCCTTGGCAACGATAGGAATTTTCACGTTATGTTCCTTTATATAACGCACTACACCCTTGGCCCCTTCATGTATAGGATTTATACCTCCGTAAACATTAATGAATATTCCTCTGAGCCCGGGTTTCATCATAATAAGTTCCATGCAGCGATAAAGCAGATCAGCCGTTATGCCTCCTCCGGTTTCAAGAAAATTAGCCGGTTTCATCTTTTCGCCGATAATGTCCATAGAAGCCATACCAAGTCCTGCGCCTGAGGAAATAAGTCCTATATCGCCATCAAGGTCCACATAACTGACACCTATCTCTCTGCCTCTGCGCTCTATCGGATTCTCAATACGATCAACACGATCCGGTAAAGGGAAACGAATTCTTGACAGGGCAGAATCGTCTACCTCAAGCACTGCATCAACGGCAATCAATCCGCCGTTAGGAAGGACAACAAGGGGATTTATCTCGGATATGAGTGCCTCATAACGCAATGCCACTTTATACAACTGGCTGATTACATCCGTCCAGGCGGTAATGAGCTGTTGTTTGAGCCCGAGCATCTTTAAAAGCCCCCGCGACAGATAAGGATAATATCCGAAAGACGGGTCAATATGGATTGCGGCAATTTTTTCAGGCGAGGTTCTTGCCGTTTCTTCAATAAGCATACCGCCTTCAGTGCTGGCCACAATAACAGGCTTGCCTGAATAACCATCGACAGTAATACCCAGATACAGCTCTTTTGCAACCTCCACCTTCTCACAGACAAGAATCTTTCGTACAGGCAGCCCCTTGATCTCTGATCCAATCAGCTCTTCGGCCATTTCTTTCAATTCATCCGGCGTTGATGCAGTCTTAATACCGCCGGCAAGCCCACGGCCGCCTACAAGAACCTGGGCCTTCAACATGACTGGATACCCTATTTCTCCGGCCACATGGAGGGCTTCATGCATGCTTCCTGCAACACCACGTCGTGGTACCGGGATGCCATTCTGTTCAAAAATGTCTAATGCCTCATATTCATGAAGTCTCATAACTATTGTGTTCCTTTAAGTTGATTTTATGATTGCGTATGCATATTATACACCTACGCAGTGTGTAAGTATAAAATTGCCATCGTAAGATGTCAATGAAAATAATTATATATTTAATTATATTTTGAATTAGGCAATATTACCAAATAGAATCTGCACTATACCAATAAACATTTCATTTTAAAGATATTTTACTGAGAAATGGTATCCCGGAACAAATAATATAGATTTGGCATGACAAATTAAATTTAAAATAAATTATAATTTAATTGCATATTTAATTTAATTGATGTACAATTCCACATGACAAAGAAAAATACAGAAAAAATTAAACATCCGGAAGACAGCAGCCTAATCGCTTATCAGGGCATCAGGCGTATGCTTTACAGTAAGGAGCTTGCACCAGGCCAGAAGATTGCCTATCGTGATCTTGCAGAAAAGCTCCAATTGAGTCCGACTCCGATTATTCAGGCCCTTAAATGGCTTGAATTGCAGGGTTTTGTGCACCATGAGCCGAACCGGGGCTACTCCATGGCACCATTCAGCATTAAGGAGATTGAAGAGCTTTACGAACTACGGGAATTGATTGAGCCTTCGCTGGTTTCAACCACAATACAAAACATAGATAAAAAAGGTCTCAGTGAACTCAAGGCAGCACTTGAAGCACATCTATCAGCAGAAAGGGAATTCTATTTAAAGGAAAGACTTTTCAAGAACAGAGAATTTCATATGACTCTTGCCTCTCTTTCAGGAAAGGCGACGCAAATTCGTGTGCTGCAGAATGTATTCGAAATGTTGTTCCTTAAATACGGCGGCAACTACCTTCCAATGTCATCACTTATATCCACCGATCAGGCGCATCAGGAGATTTACGATGCCGTTTCATTGCGAAGCCTGGAACGGGCGCAGACAGTTCTGAAAAACCACATTACCAATGTGAAGATACAGGTGCTGTCAAGTGTCAAAAAAATGCTGGCGGAACAGGAACAATCTGTTTTCTGAAACACTGAAACGCACATAAAAATTTATTCTAAATATTCTAAATCAAGGAGGTACACACTATGGGTCTAAAAACAAAAGAAGAATATATCGAATCGATACGGGCTTTAAAACCCACGGCATATATGTTCGGGGAGCGTCTGACTAACATTGTAGATAACGCCCGTTTGCGTGCAGGCATTGAGGCAACCGGAGCAACCTATGAATTGGCAAACATGCCTGAAAACCGTGATCTCATGACTACCATAAGCCCCCTTATCAATGAACCGGTAAGCCGTTTTACATTACCCCCGGCCAGTGTTGAGGACCTGGTGGCAAGGGTTAAAGTCAACCGGAAAGTAGCCAATTACGTAGGGACATGTCATCAGCGCTGCACAGGTCTTGACTGCCTGTCTACTCTGGCTATAGTAACCTACGACATCGATAAAAAATACGGCACCAGCTACAATAATAATTTTACAGAATTCCTGAAATATATGCAGAAAAACGATCTCACCGGAAATGCCGGCGTAACTGATGTAAAAGGTGACCGTTCTCTCAATCCCAGCGAACAGGTTGACAAAGACATGTTTCTCCGTGTTGTTGAAAAACGGGATGACGGAATCGTCGTGCGCGGCGCCAAGGCACACCAGACCGGTTCTCTTTCCTCTCATGAAATAATCGTGATACCTACCAGGGCAATGGGGAAAGCGGACAAGGATTACTCGGTGGCTTTTGCCATCCCTTCCGACACAAAAGGTCTGATTCACGTCGTAGGAAGGTCTACGCTTGATATGCGTGAACTGGACGGATGTGATATAGGCAATATCTATTATTCGAAATACTGTCCAACCTTGATTTTTGATGATGTTTTTGTACCCTGGGATCGCGTATTTATGTGCGGCGAAACAGAATTCGCACAGGATATGGTTGTGAAGTTCTCATCTTTTCACCGCCAGAGCCACGGGGGATGCAAATCAGGTAAAATCGACTGCATGACCGGCGCTGCCCTTACCATGATGGACTATAACGGAACTGCAAAAGCCGGCCACCTCAAACAGAAAGTTATCGATATGATTCACAGGGCGGAAACCCTGTATGCCTGCTGTCTTGCCTCTTCTTATGAAGGCAAGGAACAGCCTTCCGGCGCATACTTTATCGACACCGTCCTTGCCAATGCTTCGAAGATCCACGAGGGCAAAGAAATGGCTGAGGCTACCAGGCTGATGATAGACGCTTCCGGCGGTTTTGTCGCAGATTTGCCTTCTGACCGGGATTTTGCCAATCCTGAAATCGGCGGATTTTTGAAAAAATATTTAAAGGGCGTTGACAGTGTGCCTGTTGAAAACCGTGTAAAGATGTACAGGCTGGTGGAAAAGATGGCCATGGAAAGCGCCGATACCATTTCGGACATACACGGCGGCGGTTCACCGGAAGCTCATCGTGTTACCATCTTCAGGGAAACAGATATCCAGAGCAAGAAAAAAGCTGCCAAGAGGCTTGCAGGCATTGAAGACTGATATAAGGGGTTGATTAAAAAAGGGCGGCTTTTACAGCCGCCCTTTTTATTTTAAAGTTATAATCTTATCAATTTAAAACTAACGGTGGCCATATTTTTCTGAAAAATAACCCGGTTCGCCATCTTCGAATCTTTTCATTTCATCTTCATACCAGCTTGTCTGTTCTTCTATTTTTGTATCAAGTACAGTAAGGTCAACTGTATTTTTTTCAATCATTCTTTCAAATTCATCCATTTCCATCGGAAGTTGAGATTGTTTAACATATTTCACATACCGCGTCAGGGCATTAAAACCTTCAGGCTTGTTCTGCTTGAACATGATAAGGGATTTGTAACCAAGAATTCTTAAAATATAATAACTGTCTTTATCAATTTCCTCTGCTTCTTTGATGGTTCGTTCAGCATTGGCAACATCACCCATCTTGTAATAAGCTGCCCCAAGGAATGCCAGTGAAGGCGAATCGCGTTGAGTTATTGACGCCTGTAAAAAAAATTCCTTCGCCTTATCATATTTTTTCTCCTTGAGATATTCTTTTCCGATAAACATCTACCTGGAATAGGCAGCATATTTTGAGCTGCAAGATACAACAACCAAAGTACTTAAAACTGTTAAACTTATTGTCATACATTTTATATTTCGAGTCATTTTAAGACCCCCTCCACTTTTAATATTGTACTTATCAGCTTTAATCTATCCTGAATTTTCTTTGAATTGCTTGATTTCAACCGTTTTATGTTTACATTCTTACGAACATCAAAGGGGTACGGGCACCAGGATCTTTTTCTGCACCAAAATATTGCGACATAAAACATGCACTGCAATTTGAATATCTTTAATGCTGCTTGTTATTCTTCTCCTCATACATCAAGGTATCTGCCTGAGCTATAAGTTCATCGAGTGAAGAGGGTTTTTCAGGGTCATAGTGTGCTATGCCTATACTTAAGGAGAGCTTATAGTTTCTCCCTTCAGGCCTGTTGTAATCATCAAGGGTATTGTGCAGACGTTTTATGAGGACTTCTCTGGTTTCATCGGTGGTATCTATTGCAAGGATGGCAAATTCATCCCCTCCCATACGTCCTATAATATCCGATTCCCTGAATACTTCTTTAAGTATGTTTGCAACTTCAATGAGTGCTTTATCTCCTCCCTGATGACCCAATGTATCATTGATATGTTTCATCTTGTCCAGATCAGCAAAGAAGAGGAGCATATCCTTCTTTGCCCTCTCTGCTACCTTCATCTGCTGTTGGGTAAGGGTGAAGAAGCCTCTTCTGTTATATAAACCCGTGAGGTCATCTGTAAGAGATATGGCTTGGAGCTTTTCTTCAAAACATTTTTGTTCAGTAATGTCGTTGCAGCTCATCATGTGTTCACCTGTCTCGAGCTGGACAGGGACGAAGTTCACAATCTTCTCCTTACCATCCTTACAGTACACTTTGAATGTCCTTGGTCTTTTTTGACCTATCCTTGCCTGTTTTAAATCTTCTACCCAGGCTGAGATAACCGTTTTTCGGTATTCAGGATCAGGGTATGCCTTTTTAAACCATGTTCTCCCGTCAGGAACATCCTCTATATCATATCCGAATAACTCTTTGAATTTAGGATTCACATAGGTAATCTTTCCTTCCCCATCAATCAGAACCATTCCAAAAGCTGCATTTTCAGAAAGGGTGATAAACTTTTTTCTCTCTTTAAGAAGCATCTCCTCTGCCTCTTTGTGGGCGGTGATGTCATGGAAAATGCCCATAAGGTAATGCATTCCCCCGATGGTGATGAGGGTAGAGCCTATATCGACATAGAAGATTGACCCGTCTTTTCTCAGTACCGGCAGGTCCTTGGCAAGAATTTTCTCCCCTTTTAGCTGTTTTTCAAACTCATCAAGAACGTGGGTGATATCCTCCGGTGGGTGGATATCGTAAACGGTAAGACTTTCAATCTCTTCTTTCGTATACCCCAGCATGGAACATGCGGAAGTGTTCCCCTGAAGAAATTGTTTGGTTATAGCATCAGCAATCAGAATCCCGTCACTGGCCCTATCAAAAATTGTTCTGAATTTCTCCTCGTTCTCGCGTAGTGCCTCCTCGGACTTTTTGAGAGAGGTGATGTCCTGATTTACTCCATAAGTCTTGACCGTTTTGCCATGAGAGTCCTTGATAATGAAAAAACGGACGTTGATATAGCCGATCGTGCCGTCCGCATAGAGCATTCGGTGTTCAATCTGCCGGTTGAAATAGGGATCCATTGTTTCGATGGCTTTCCGAATTTCTTCCCCGACCACAACTATGTCGTCGGGATGGACAAAGCGATGGGCGTATTCGGCGGAATCCATTGTATACCCCCCGCATTGCTCAACCGTGGTGCTAAATATTTTGTAGAAATGGTCATTGAACGTAAAGAGGTCGTTGGCAACATCGTACTCCCAGGGGCCGAGATGGGCCATTTCCAAAGCATTGGATAGTTGTGCCTTACTGGCATGTAATGCTTCATCGGCTTGTTTGCGTTCGGTGATATCACGGTTGCTGGAGCATCGACCAAGGAACTGCCCCTCATTATTGTAAACAGGCTGACACAGTTGGGCAATCCAGTGTTCCTTGTTGTTCCGGTCCACAATGCGGAACTCAACCTCGCCCTTTTTGTTAGCCATCAGGTTATGATACTCATCCATATGGCGTCTGAATAGATCCTGATCGTCAGGATGAACGATATGGTATATTAACCCTGCATCGGCCATGAATTCTTTAGACCTGTAACCACTTATCCTTTCGCAGGATGGGGATACGTATAAAAGATTCCTCTGCGGATCAGTCCAGTACACCCAGTCATAAGTAGAGTCCGCCACCACCCGGAACTTCTCCCTCTCTTCCTGCAATGTCCCTTTCAAACGCTTGTGTTGCATCGACAAAAATGTAATGATGCCTCCGATTGCAATAAACAGAGTAACTCTTATCAATGACTGCAATATGGTGTCACTGTCTGATGTAAAGGTAAGAATAAGTAAGAAATAAATAATAGCAAGGCATATAGAATATATGAACCCTCGCATTGCATAATACATACAGCTCAGAATAATTGGAATATAGAAAAGGTTCTGAAAAATAATAAATGATCCGGAGGAAAGATAATAGAGGCTTATAATGATGGTTGTGATTGTTGTGGCAGCTATGGACAAAATGGGAAGTAGGTTTTTTTGAGGATCTTTTTCTGGATTAGCGCCGTTCATGACATAGACCTCTCAAAAAAAAATAGGTGTAACATCAAAGTTAGTTATATAATCATTATAGCACATATTATTTTTATGAGGTGTGAAAGAATTTTCCATTTCAGGTTATTCGTTACCACATGAAAACTGCTACAACATTAAAAAGATTGAATGTGTTGTTACATGGTGTTGTGTATGCCGCAGGAAAAGCCGCGCAGTATGCATTTCAGTCAACTATATTTAATTCCTCCTTCAATAAAAAGAGATGGTCAAGTTCTTTCAGACAACCTCCAGCAGTTTTTAAGTGTTTCGCCGCTCCAGTTCATATTGCCTCCCTTGCCTTTGGCAAAGTACTCCAGTAAACATCATCCGGGGTCCTGCCGTCAAGACCCTGATGTGGCCGCCGTGCATTATATCTATCAAAGAACTTTATAAGTTCTTTTTTTGCATGGGTAATTGACTCATATGCCTTTAAGTATACCTCTTCATATTTGACGGTCTTCCAGAGACGTTCAATAAACACATTGTCCATCCAGCGGCCCTGTCCGGCCATACTAATTCTGATATTGTTGTTTATGAGAATGTCAGTAAATACATCAGAGGCGAACTGACTTCCCTGATCGGTATTGAATATATCGGGTTTTCCATATTTCATTAATGCCTCTTCCAGGGCCTCTATGCAGAAGGACACGTCCAATGTATTGGATAATCTCCAGGACAATACCTTTCTGCTTGCCCAGTCCATGATAGCAACAAGATAACAAAAACCCTTTGCCATGGGAATGTAGGTTATATCGGAACACCATACCGAATTGGCCTCTGCAATATTGAGTCCACGAAGAAGGTAGGGATAGACCTTATGATCGGGATGGGATTTAGAAAGACGAGGCTTCTTATAGATGGCTTCTATGCCCATCTTTCGCATGAGGGTCCGGACATGGATTCTGCCTGCCTTATAACCCCTCATTCTCAGTACACTTTTCATACCCCTTGAACCAAGGTAGGGCTCTTCAAGATGAATCTCGTCGATGAGGCGCATAAGTTCTCTATCTTTGTCGTTTGCCGGTACAGACACATAGTAGATGCTTGACCGGGAGAGTTCTAATATTTTGCATTGTTTTGTAATAGGCAATTCATGTTCCTTATCGATCATTTCTTTGCGCCCGGCTCGCCTATGCGCCCGAGCGCGACTGATAAAAAATCGTTTTCCATTGCAAGCTGCCCGATCTTGGCGTGGAGTGCCTTAACATCCGGTTCTTTACCGGAGGACTTTCCTTTATCGAATACTTCTGATGCTTTTTCAAGAAGAACCTTCTTCCATTCAGCGATCTGGTTTGGATGGACCTGGAAACGTTCCGATAATTCCACTAATGTCTGATCTCCCTTAATTGCCTCAAGTGCCATTTTTGCTTTAAATGCTGCTCCATGATTCCTTCTTGGTCTTTTCCTCATTTTACTGCTCCTTTTCTATTTGTTGTATTATAGAGCAGCAAAACCACTTATGTCACTGTCTGAATTTATTGTACCATCACTAAATATGTTTTTCTGCTCAACATGACAAACATGATGCGTATCAGTTTATGGGCTGTTGCAAGAACCGCTTTTTTATAGGGCAGTCCATCTTTTCTTCTTTTATAGAAATAGGTTCTGAAGAGTTCATTATTGATAATTACCCTCGTCGCCATGAGCCAGATCACTCTTCTTAAGTGCCGGTTTCCCCGCTTGCTGATTTTACTCTTTCCTGCATATTTTCCTGATTCATAGGTTGATGGATCAAGACCGGAGGCGGCGATCAGCTTTTTGTCGTTCTCATAAATCTCTACCGTCCCTCCCATCTCAATGAGAAAGTTCATTGCCGTATTATCCCCTATCCCCTTCATTGAACAAAGGATTTCTACGTCCTGTTTCATCTTCTCATTTAAGATGTTCATGAGCACTTTTGTGGTCTCTTTCATCTGCTCCTCAACATGCATAAGAAGGGAGGCTTCCTGCTTGAGCGCAAGCTCTTTGGCAGGGCTTACAATGCCGACTGATGAGGCGGTGGCATCCATAAGCGCCTTAACGGTGGTACGAGGCCGGTTGCCCTGGTTTTCTGATTTAAAAACATTCGCAACGGCGGATGGATCGGCCCTTCTTATTGCATGTGCAGAAGGATATTCCATTAAGAGGCGTAGGGTTGCTTTTGTGAAAACCCCGGTTATGTATTCAAGCTCAGGAAACGTGACAGAGAGTATCCTCTTCATATCCGCTTTTAGCGAGGTTACGTGATCGGCAAGTTTTTCTCTTCTCCGGGCAAGATCCTTGAGTTCTGTTGCAAGATAGTCAGGTGTCTGTGCAGACAAGGTCTTTTGTTCTCGCATGAGGAATTGAGCGATCACAAAGGCATCTTTTTTGTCTGTCTTTGTTTTCCTTAAAGACCGCTTTGAGAACCCATGAATAAGAAGGGGATTGATAATAACAACCCTGTAGCTATGTGCGGCAAGATACGAAAACAGGGGAATATGATAAGATGCGGTAGATTCCATGCCCAGGAGGAAAGATGTCTTGTCCTCCGGTAATCGGACGATGAGCTTTTCAAATCCTTCCCGGTCCATTGTACAAGTCAGAGAGAATACTTTTCTCCTTGCTCTCCTATGCTGCATACATCAAACTTTTCTTTCGATACATCGATTCCCACAAAGCAATTCATAATATACACCTCTTATGGTAATATATGAAAAACAGGGTTGCCTCCGGCCAATCCTCCTATAATGACAAGGGCTCTTAAAAGGCCCAATCAACTTATCATGGCTCCAAGAAGCAGGGGACAGACTGAAAATAAGGGTTCGGACGACCCAGGAAGACTTAAGTCCCCCTGCCTTTCTTGGGGCAAATCTTACCTGCTTACAGGATACTTATACAAGAATTAATGGTAGGAGGAAGAAAGCGGTGTGTCAGGCATAAACCACAAAGCATGAAGGACAGGAAGAGCATTCGTCGAGCCTGCTTGACAGTTTGACAATACACCCTGTCTGATTTGTGCCGGACCAAGTGTTTCCACACGAAAATCCTATAGGTTTAAATCCTTATTTCTTCGTTTCTCAATGTTTTTATTTGAGCAGAGCTAATACATTTCAAAAATAAAAGTCCCGCTGTTTAAGTCGGGGGAGATGACTTAACCAAATAGGTCACGAAACGAGGGGCTATCAGGCTATCTGCTAGATAAGGGGCTGAACCTGATCTTCCTGGTAATACAGGGGACACAGTTCGGATGAGCCGGGAATAAAATTTCGGCACACCATCGGGCGTGTTTCGTAAATTTCGCAGGCAAAAAATAAGCCGTGCCGTTTAAGATAAACACAGCTCGTCAATCTTACCCCGAACTTATTAATGATCCGGTCACCCGACCACATTACTTCGTTTTCGCGCAGGCGGGCAATAATATCATAGCGCCGTTCTTTTTCCCATCTCTGAATATCTTCAGGAGAGACGTAGGCGACCATATCCACATGACAGCAGGTGCCGCATCTACTACAGGTAATGTCCCTATTCTTTTTCACTGTTCATTATGAGATATCAAGCGCTAACTTATTTATTAGTTCCATGTATACCTCCTGAGAGACTGCTGCGTATGCGCATGATGCGGGATAATGCCCGTTTCCTGTTATTAAATTCTGTGTAACTGCCCATTATTTGTCAATAGGCAAGATTATACAGCATTCACAAACATCATCCGTAAGAGTATATATAAAAAAACCAAGTTACAGGAAACAGGAGTTCTTTCAGAAAATTTCCCCGCACTTTTCCAATACCTGATTGATTTTATCAAAAATAATTCTTCCGGCATCATAACGGTCAGCCCCGTGCATGAGAAGTGCGTCGTATTCCGTTTCGGCATGCCTTATGCGCGCTGCTGCTGCAAGGGTGACCATATATGCGATCCCAGATCTCCCCAACACTCAGAGCAAGTTGACTCCCGGGTCAAGATAAAAACTGCTATTTCGCTGTCATCGGTTTTCATAGTTCTTTCGCTTGTAATATTAATCATCTATTATTACAAACAGATATCATAATCAAGACAATAATGATTGCCGGATGAAACATTGTGTTTCAGCGCTTATGTGGATATGGGAAATTACAGGAAAGTGCTGTATACAAGGCAAAAATTGCGAAACATAAACTTCAGGAAACTACACCCCTGGCAAAAACCGCGCAGCGTAAGTCCAAAGCAATAAAAACATAGTTTGTCTCCGGAAAACAATCAAAATATTGACATTTACCGGGGGCTAATGAGAAAATATTATTTTATCGATACGTAAGGGAAAGTGCCGATGAGGTAACAAAGTTATATGAATGAACCTCCCCGCAGCAAAGCTGCGAGATATCTATTGATTGAATCTATGAAATTGTTTTTATAAATTCAAAATTATCAATAAGGAGCAGCTATCAAACCAAAAGCGGGATACTGTATAAACTGCGATAACAGACATGGCTGTAAGTCAAAAGATCCTCCATGTATTATTGAGCTGAAAGAGAAAGATATTACAGACATATCAGGCAAGCAATATCTGATCAAACAAAATAAAACGGGCAAGTGCAAGGATTGCCCGTTTTTTCGCTCATGCTTGAACATAGAAGACTATAACCGCATTGATTTGCACTGAACGTCCGTATATAATAATGTAGAATCACTAACAGGATGATATTTCGGTTATGATAGAAAATGCTTATGTATGTTATACTGATGTGTTGGGTTTCACCTCACGGTTTATCTCCGGAGATCTGTCAAGCAAATATGACAAATTAATAAAAAAGGTGAACGATATAGAAGATCCCGGCATAACAGTCTTTCTAATGTCCGACAGTATTGTGATAATATCGTTGGAATTTGAAAAGTTCCGGGATATTGTCAAGGAATTTTACACATGGGGTATACTTAATGATTTCTGGCTCAGAGGCGCCATCACGCAGGGTGATGTCACAAGATACCACGAACGGACCATAACCGAACAGAACCGGTTTATCCTTCCCTTTCTTGGTGACGGATATATGAGAGCCTACGCCATTGAGACAACATTGAATATATCCGGCATTGCAATAGATCAAAAATTCTTTGACTCTGACGATTTAAACCCGGGATTCAGAAAGGGCATAGATTATATCGAGTATGAGGAATATTTACCGAAGGAAGGTTATGAAGGTATAAAAAAGCTCCTCCTGCCTAGAGAACATTCCCTGCGACAGGTTGTAGATACTATGTATTTTGAAGAAATGCTCGGATCACATATTGAAGACGTGGACAAATACATCAATACCTTCTGCTTTTATATACAGCAACTTTTGGAACGTGCAAACACTGGAAATGTTATAGCTTTCGTGGAAAAGATAACTGGGGAGTTTGAGAAGCAGGGCAGACGCATATTAATGCCAACCAGGATTGTAACTATTTTTATCGCTATGGTCGAAGGTTTGCTGAACCGCTACCGGTCGTCCGATAACGCATATTTTGATAACCGGGATCAGCTTGAAATACTTATCAGCAGGATTATATCGGCCCTGAAAGAAGAGGGATACCTCTCCGCCTTTGTCGATAATATACTTGATTTTGATAAAAGAAGACATACCTCCATATATAAAAATATCAACAACCTCAGATCACATTTGCATTCATGACTCTTCCGTTCAAAACAGCCTGTAAATTATCCTGCGCTATCTCGTACCATATCGAGCAAATCTGTAAAGTTTCCACTGCACCAACTCAGCGCTTTATTACCAATAAAAGACCATATAATCCAAGATTTGTTGTTCGAAATGATGTTTTATTAATAAAATAAAAAGATTATCATAATACAGAGTGCTCAGTTATGATGTTACAGATTAAGAATGAAGGATTAGATTCAAGCTACATAATAATCAGCGCTCTGGTTTAGGATAATCAACTTCCGACAATACCAACTAAATGATATTGTCGGAAAATGCATTAAAAACCAAAAGGGAGGTTCGTTATGAAAAAGATGTTAGCAATAACCACTTTATTTTTTGTTATGTTTTTTCTAACCACTAACGTTGGTCTGACACAAGGGACTTCGAAAGCTGCAAAAGAACCTTATGTAATCGGTGGAATCTTTCCGTTAACCGGTGGTTTATCATGGCTGGGAGTATACAAAAAGAAGGGGGCTGACCTTAAAGTGGAATTGATTAACAAGGCTGGCGGAGTGAACGGTCACCCGCTGGAGTTGATCTCCTATGATGACCAGTCGTCTCCTGAACAGGCAGCTAAGGTAGCACAAAGGCTGATATCCAAGGATAAAGCTATTGCTATAATAGGCACGGCAAGCGTCCCGGTCTCCGGCGCAGTTGCCTCCCTTGGCAACAAATATAAGATCCCTGTCATCATAGGATCAGGCTACTCGGTAGATCCCCAGAAGGACAAGTTTATCTTCAACTCCGCCCACAAAACCGATTTTGCATGCGCCCGTCCCTTTCAATACTTTAAGAGCAAAGGGATCACAAAAGTAGCTCTTCTGATGCCCATAGGCTCTCTCGGTGAATTGGGAAGCAATCTGGCAAGGAAATATGCCCCGGCATACGGAATAACTATTATCGGTGAAGAAAAATTTGATATAAAAGCGCCCGATGTAACATCACAACTTGCCAAACTGCGTACACTCAATCCCCAGGCAATCTTCTCCTTTTGTACAGGCGAGCCTGCGGCCCTCGTTGCAAGAAACATGTCCCAGATGAACATGAATATTCCTTTGCTTGTTTCCCATGGAAACGCAAACCCCGGGTTCCTTAAACTTGTATCCAATCTGACCGTTCCTGTTATCGTACCTGCCGGCAGAGCCGCTGCGCCGGAAGAGGTCCCGGATAATGATCCATGCAAGAAAGTTGTAGTGGAGTTCAGCAAAGCCCATATGCAGAAGTACGGTGAACCGGCTAATTATTATTCGGCAGAAATGGTGGACGCCATTGACCTGATCGCGGCGGCTTTAAAGACCACCGGATCCTCGGACGGAGAAAAGCTGCGTGAAGCCATTGAGAAGACTAAAGGCTTTGTCGGGATGCAGGGAGTTTATAACTTTTCGCCAACCGACCACCATGGCACTGTCCTTGATGATATGATGGTTCTCGGAATAAAGGACGGGAAGTGGAAGGTACTCCTTAAATAAAAAAAGAAGCTTCTTGATGTTAAATATCAAATATTGTCAGGGGCAGGGGTACACAAATGGGTGACATTTCACATCTTGTTCAGTTTTTCTTTAGCGGACTTACTACGGGCAGTATCTACGCCCTGATAGCGGTCAGTCTGGTAATCGTTTACAAGGTGTCGCAGTTGATCTGCTTCTCCCAGGGAGAGTTTTTTATTTTCGGGGCCCTTATTATGGTTACGCTTACATCAAAAGGGATCCCGATGCCCCTTGCTTTTGTCCTCTCCATTCTTATTGCTATGGCCATCGGGGCGCTTATTCAGCAGGTACTGATACGACCGATACAGGGCTCCTCCATCGGGGCATTAATTGTTATGACAATTGCCATTTCTCTTGCATTAAGAGGATTGGCAATGCTGATCTGGGGCAGGGAATCACATATTCTCCGTCCATTCACACAGGGTTCGCCGCTACAGATTTTTGGCGCAACTCTCCAACTTCAGGTATTCTGGATTGTCGGGATAACCGCTGTTATTCTGCTCCTAATATGGCTTTTTTTTGAAAAAACCTCTCTTGGAATAGCCATGCGGGCATGTGCGGAAAATCCCCTTGGCGCAAGTTTGATGGGCATCAGTGTCCAGAAGACTGCGCTTTTTGCATGGGCATGGGGCTCCGGAATAGGGGCATTGGCAGGCATTGCCGTTGCCCCTCTTATGTTCATGCAATATACCAGCGGGGTTATGCCTATGGTGAAGGGGTTTATTGCTATGTCCATAGGCGGCTTGAGCAGTATTGTAGGATCTGTGATTGCGGGACTCCTGCTAGGCATTATTGAGTCATACACAATAGGCGTTATTTCTTCCAAATTTTCAGATACCATTGTTTTTGCACTGCTGATGGTGGTTCTTATAGCAAGACCAAACGGGCTTTTCAGCAAGTCATAGGCGGATATGATATGGAAAAACTCAGAAAAGTCTGGTGGTTAATCCCTGTAGTTTTGATTATTTTATATCCCGTCACCATAGGCGGAAAATCGGCTTACTGGAGCGGAATACTTGTTTTTGCGGGCATCTATGTCATCTTAGCGGTAGGCCTCGATCTGTTGATGGGTTTTACAGGCCAGATATCCGTTGGCCATGCGGCGTTCTTTGCGGTAGGCGCTTACACATCCGCTGTTCTGACGGTCAAATACGGTTTCTCACCTCTGCTTGCCATGTTTGCCGGTATGTTTTTAAGCGGAACTCTTGCATGGGTTATCGGAAGGCCTGTTCTTGCCCTGAAAGAGTACTACCTTGCTATGGCAACTCTCGCTTTTAATGAAATCATTATTACACTTATTGTGGGTTTCGAAAACATAACCGGCGGCGCTTCAGGACTTCGCGACATTCCGCCATTCGGCATATTCGGACTTGTTCTTGACAACCCTCTCCATTACTATTATTTTGTGTGGGCAGTTGTTCTTATGATAATTGCAAGTTCTGTGCTCATCATACGTTCACCCTTCGGCAGAACCCTGGTCGCCATTCACAGCGACGAGTTGGCGGCAAGCACTTTCGGAGTTGATTGTGCAAAATATAAAACCCGGGTTTTTGTCCTTGCTAATGTTTTTGCGTCAATTGCAGGTTCTCTGTTTGCACATTACATGGGATTTATTGCTCCCGATGATTTCGGTGTTTCAACCTCCGTAAATATTCTGGTAATGCTCTTTCTGGGAGGAATAGGGACAATATATGGTCCAATTCTTGGGGCTATATTCCTGAAGCTCCTTCCGGAGATAACCTATCTGGTACAGGATTACGAATTGCTGCTGAACGGCGTTATCCTCATCATTGTCCTTGTTTTTATGCCGAAGGGCATATATGGCATCTTCATGACATTGAGAAACAAGGCTTTTGCAAGGGCAGGCAAATGATGGAACAGGATGGTGTGATTTTAAAAGTTGTTGATGTGCAAAAGAGTTTCGAAGGAGTACATGCAGTTGAACATGTAAGCTTCAGCATAAAAAAAGGTCAAATCAAGGCACTGATAGGTCCCAATGGTGCAGGCAAAACTACACTACTCAATGCGATAAACGGTATAATGCCTCCTGACAGCGGTCACATATTTTTACTCGGTCAGGACCTGGTAGGGCTTAGAACCGATAAGATTGCTTTTCTCGGCCTTTCAAGGACCTTTCAGCTTGTAAGAATGTTTTCTATTAACAACGCTACAGTTCTTGACAATGTTATGCTGGGCGCACATATGAAATTGAAGCCGAGTCTGCTCGAGTCAATCTTCCTGCGGGGGAAGGTGGAAAAGGAAGAGAAATCGGCTCGTGAGAAAGCTTTAGAACTTCTGAAATTTGTGGGCCTTGAAAGGGCAGCAGATACCGTCCCGACCGCACTGTCTTTTGGAAATCAACGTCTGGTCGAACTTGCAAGGGCATTAATGACTGAACCCCGAATACTTTTACTCGATGAACCGGCCTCCGGTCTGAATGATGCTGAAGTGGAGGATTTTACAAAGCTTCTCCTCTCTATTCGGGATAAAGGAATAACAATCCTCCTGGTGGAACACAATATGAAGCTTGTAATGAATATTGCTGACGATATTGTTGTTCTGGACTTCGGTAAAAAACTCGCAGAAGGTTCCCCGCAAGAAATCTGCGCCAATCCTGAGGTTATTGAAGCATACCTGGGAGTAACAAATAAAGAGTGTGATACTATAATATGATTCTGAATGTTGAATATATATCAGCTGGTTACGGCAGGGTTCAGGTTTTAAAAGAGATCAACCTTGAAGTGGGAAGCGGTGAGATAGTGTGTCTTGTCGGGGCTAACGGTGCGGGGAAGACGACGCTTCTCAAGGTTGTTTCCGGGATCATACCCTCAATACAGGGGAAATTATCTTTTAACGGCCAGGACATAACCAATCGTAAGCCTGATTACATAGTCAGGACAGGTCTAAGCCATGTCCCGGAAGGACGACAGATTTTTGCTGATCTTACAGTGCGGCAGAACCTTATTCTTGGGGCATATGTAAATAAACCTAAAAAAGAGGAAATGGAGAAGCTCTTCAGTTTTGTTTTTGACCTTTTCCCTATCCTCAAAACAAGGTTGACACAAAAAACCGGAACTATGAGCGGCGGGGAACAGCAGATGCTCGCAATCGGGCGGGGTCTTATGTCCCAGCCGAAGCTTCTTCTCCTTGATGAACCGTCTCTGGGCCTTGCACCCCTTGTTGTCGAGGTTATATTAAACGTCATCAGCAATCTCCGGTCTGCCGGTATTGCAATATTACTTATTGAACAGAATGTCAACGCTGCGCTTCATATAGCAGATCGGGCATACGTCATGGAAACAGGCAGGATTGTCAGCCAGGGTGACGCCAAAACACTGCTTGGGGACGATGAGGTAAAAAAAAGATATCTCGGTATGTAACAAACTTAATAGAAGAAGGAGATGCAATGTATTACGATCCTGATAGAAATGACCACGGCCTGCCGCACAATCCTTTCAAGTCCTGCGTTGTGCCAAGACCGATTGGATGGATATCAACCGTCAGCCCTGAAGGGGTTCACAACCTTGCGCCTTACAGCCAGTTTCAGAACCTGACCTTTGATCCGCCTTATGTAATGTTTGCGGCAAATCAGAATACCCGGGGAATGCGGAAAGACTCCGTAATAAACGCCGAGAAAACCAGTGAGTTCGTCTACAATATGGCTACTTACGACTTGCGTGAGGCGATAAACCGGTCGGCAGCTGAAGTGCCGCCTGAGGCAGACGAGTTTGAACTGGCAGGTGTAACCAAAGCTCCTTCGATCATTGTAAAACCCTGCCGGGTAGCTGAGTCTCCGGTTCAGTTCGAGTGCCGCTATTATCAGACGATACGGCTGCCGGGGAAAGGGCTAATGGGCACTGTAGATATTATTATAGGCCGTGTAATCCTTGTACACATCAAAGACGATGCGATCAATCAGGACGGGCGCCTCGATATTTTAAAGATCCGCCCATTGGCCCGTCTTGGTTATTATGACTACACAACGGTTGAATCTATTTTCGAAATGGTAATTCCTGGCGAAAATGAGTCGCTCCTCATCGGCCTCGAGGGTGCGGCAGAAAACGCTCCTGCTGCTCATAAAAAATAGAGCCATAATTTCCGAAAGGTAACCTGTTCATCTCCTGAATGTATTTGACTTATCAAAAAAACATTGTAAAATTAGTGCAGGTGTAAATAAATAAGGGGGTATGGCAGCGAAATGCGCGCAGCCAGAGACCGATTCATGGAAGAGGAACTTCGTGTCGGAGGAATTTTCCCTTTATCAGGATACCTGTCCTGGTGCGGAGAATATAAGCGGAAGGCAGCCGAGTTAAAAATTAAAATGGTCAATGAATCCGGCGGCATTAACGGGCATTGCCTCAGGCTGATAGCGTATGATGACCGCTCCTCCGCAGAGCAGGCAGCTAAGATAGCCGAAACGCTGGTTTTCAAACATCGGGTGATCGCCATGGTAGGCACAGGTTCACTTCCGATCTCCCATGCAGTAGCCCGTATAGCTAATAAGTACAGAGTTCCGCTATTTTTGAATTCCGGATATGCCATTGATCCTGTTAAGGATCATTTTGTTTTTAATACTGCCCATAAAACCGAATTTGCAGTTGCCTCTTCCTTTCAATATTTTTATGAAAAAGATTTGAATAGAATCGCTCTTTTGATGCCCATGGGTCCTCTTGGCGACCTGGGAAGCTGGCTGGGTCGACGCCTGGGCAGCCAACTGGGTATTAAGATCATCGGGGAGGAAAGGTTTGATGTCAGGTCACCTGATTTAACATCGCAGTTAGAAAGGCTGCGCAGCATGAAACCGCTGGCGCTTTTCTCATTCGTTACAGGAGAACCGGCTGCATGGGTGGCTAAAAATATGGCACAAATGGGCATGAATATGCCATTACTTGTATCTCACGGCAACGCAAACCCCGGATTCTTAAAATTAGTTTGTCACGTACCTGTGCCAATTATCGTTCCGTCAGGGAAAAGTATGGTTCTTGATTCTATTCCCGAGAACGATCCCTGCAGAAATATCGTAACTGATTTCAATGCAAGGCATATGAAGTGTTACGGGGAACCTGCCAACTATTATTCAGCCGAATTGGCAGATGCTATCGATTTGGTGACTGAGAGTCTGAGGGTTGCAAGCGCAGATCCGGAAGAAATGCGCGATGCAATTGAAAACACAAGAAAGTTTGTCGGGATGCAGGGTGTTTACGATTTTTCACCAATTGACCACTACGGCACACAACTTGAACATATTGTTCTGCTAACCATTAAAGACGGCAAATGGCACTTTGCTAAAGCTTTTTCATCAATAGCGTTTTCTGAAAACATCCATACCAATCAGAAAACGGAGTTAATCTATCAACTCGCCGGCCTGCTGTCTGAAACTTGTCCTAATGGCCTTGATAAATCCGATCAAATCCCTGAGTTCAAAGAAATGGAAGCATCCCAGGATAGTTTAAACCGCACGCATGCCAATTTTGGTCTTTATTCTGTCGTCAAACTATACTGCCAGGAGAAACAGGAAATGATACGGGCTGTTCGGGAAGAGGATACGTTGAAGGCTAAACAGGCCCTTTACAGATTACTGATTATTGCGCTTTCACAGCATTTCGAAAATTTTGAAATTCTTAAAATCTCTGTATTGGAACTTTTCCTCGCATTGTTTGATGCGGCGGCAGATGAAGGGGCTGATCTTGACAGACTGGTAAAATTTAAACACAATTTTACTGTGGAGTGGGAAAACGTGAAAGACCGGGAGACGCTTTGCATTTGGATTATAAGGGTACTCGATAAAACAATGGACAGTCTTTCCAAAAGAATGAGAGACAAGAACCTCGGCCTGTTGAAGAAAGTCTTCCGTTTCATTGAAGCCGGTTATGCCGACAATCTGACTGTAGCCCGGATAGCACGCGAAGTTTGTCTAAGTGAGTCACGATTAGTCCACCGGATGAAAAGCCAGTACGGTCTGACATTGAGCGATTGTATTGCAAAGGTCAGAATAGAAAAAGCAAAAGCAATGCTGAAAAATACGGACATGCCTATCAGCAAAATTGCACATGAAGTAGGCTATGGGGATCAAAGCTACTTCACGAAAGTTTTTAAAAGAAACCTGAATTGTACCCCCAAGGATTTCAGGGGCAGTATCCTTAAACTTTCAGTTGCTGTTGAAAACTGAAGACAGATTACCCCCCCCACTAATAGACTCTGCATACTTTTATCCCGGTTATGTTATTGGCAACGGTGTCGGGTTATTCTAAGCAAACCGTCGTGAGGCAAGGAAGCTTGGTCTTTGTCGCTCAATACTGCCTTCGCGATGAAACCTTAGCATAAGCAAAAGTTCCGAAGCCGAAGGCGAGCGCATGAAGCCGCCGGAGCGTAATGAGCGTATTTGCCTTAGGACAACCCGACGCTGTTGCTTATCCTAATGTAAAATTTGGGTTTATGTTATTTGCCTGCTGTTTTTGATAAGACGTTTGACTTTATCAAGGAGTTCGTACTTCTCCTCTTCCGGAAAATCTTTCAGCATTGCATTCATGTATTCATCCCGTTCATTTTCTATTTTTATGAGAGTTGTTTTTCCTTTCAATGTTATTTCAAGTATGGTTACTCGATCATCGGTAGGATCGGATTTTCTTATGATAAAACCATTTTTCTCCAGCCTTTTTGCAATGCCGGTCATATTGGCGCCGGGGACAAGCATGATACGACTTACTTCAGTAATTCTGCATTGACCGTCACCTGAAGCATCCAGTACTCTCAGCACATTATACTGCGGGAAAGAAAGGACATATTTCCTGAAAATAGAAGACACCACCCTTTTAAATGTCTCTGCTGCTCTTACAAATGACATCAGCACATTCTCATCAGCACTCAGGTGAATTTGATAATTGTTAATTCCCATATCTCTACCTCAACTGACTATTGTTAGTTTATACAGCAGCTGAGTTTATTATACCAGCTTACATAACTGTATTCCAGATAATTAAAACAATATATTGATAGTTAATGTATTGACTTTTATTTCCCGCTATGCTATCAAAAATATATGGATAGCACATGGCTATTTAAAATAGGTTTCTCTGCAAGCATATCAGACTCTGGAAAAGAAATTTCAATTACGGCTAAAATTGATTAACAGTATGAAGACAACAAAAATAAACAGAAATTAAAGTCAAGAACAAGGAGGTACAATGCGAACCAAGAATGAACTTGCAAAAATTGTTGGCAAGAATTATGTGAGTAACAGCATTGAAGATTGCGCAAAGTATTCACAGGACCAGAGCCTTCTTCCGCCGGGAATGGCCGAAGCTGTGGTATGGCCGGGAAGTTCGGAAGAAGTGGGAAAAGTTGTAGCATGGTGCAATGAAAATAACATGCCCGTTGTTCCTGTAAGTTCGAAAGTACACTTCCATGGGTGTACAATACCCAAACAGGGCGGAATCATAGTTGATCTCACAAGGATGAACAAGATTCTGGAAATAGATACAGACAATCGACTGGTAAGGTTTGAACCGGGCGTAACATGGGAACAGCTTGTTGGAGATCTTGCAAGAAAGGGTTTGAGGCCGATTATGCCGCTGCTTCCACCGGGAGACCGCTCTCCTCTTACTGACACGCTTGAACGGGAAGTGCCGACAAACGTGGTCTATGATTACGGTGAACCTATGCAGTCCATTGAGGTTGTCTGGCCGAACGGTGAAATCTTCAGATGCGGTTCTGCAAGCGTAAACGGTTTCCCTGATTCTAAATCAAGAGGAGCAAACCCGTCCGGACCCGGTCTTGATTTCTACCGGTTCTTTCAGGGTGCGCAGGGTACAATGGGCATCGTCACCTGGACAAGCCTAAAGGCTGAGTCGATCCCGAAAATAGACAAAATCTTTTTTGCCCCTGTAGATGACCTGACCTATGCAATTGATTTCCTCTACAGGATCCTGCCGCGAAGAATCGGTCAGGAATGCCTCCTTTTAAATAATGTTGATCTTGCTGCAATTGCAGCAGGCAAAGGGCTTGGAGATTTTGAAAGCCTTTGTGCCAAACTACCTCCATGGACACTTATACTTGTTATAAGCGGTCTGTTGAGAAGGCCGGAAGAAAAGATAGCTTATGAGGAAAATTTCCTTTCTCAAGTTTTGAAAAACGAATTCCCGAAGATGGGTCTTGCAGACAACCTCCCCGGTTTCCCAGGTCTTGGAAGACAGCTTTTACCCATGCTGAGAAAACCATGGCCCTCAGATGTCCCATACTGGAAAAACAGCATCAGAGGCGGGTGCCAGAATCTCTTCTTCATTACCAAACCAAACCAGATCCCTGCATTTATGGACATAATGGAAACAGTGGCCGGCAGATATGGTTATCCCGTATCTGATATCGGAAGCTATATTCAGCCCATAGAGCACAATCGCGCCTGTCAGGTCGAATTCAGCTTCTTCTATGACCCGGAAGATGAGAACGAAAAAGCTTTCGTTGCCGATCTTTGTCTCGATGCTGCAACCACCCTGTTAAATGAAGGGGCTTTTTTCCCAAGGCCATATGGAGCTCTTGCCCCGATAATATACGAACGAGCTGCCAGTTATACGATGACGCTGAAGCGGTTAAAAGGGGTATTTGACCCGAACAATATTATGAACCCTGGAAATTTGTGCTTCTAAGGAGGATGAAATGCGAAAAAACGAGATGTATTATACGCCAAAAAAGAAAGTGGCTTTAGATGTAAATGATTTAAATAATTTTGTCTACGACATGGACCATTGCATCAAATGCAAGGGATGTTATTGGGTGGAGCATACATACATGCCGGGCGTAAATTTTTCTACAAGGTGCCCGAGCAATTTATGGAATGATTTTGACTCTTACGGGGCCTTTGGAAAGATGCGGATAGGCCTTGCGCTTAATGAAGGGAAGCTCGAATGGACCGACAAACTACTCGAGATCGTATATGCAGACCCGCTGTGCGGCGCCTGTGATGTAGGCTGCAAACGTAATCTCGACCTGGAAATAGAACTTACGCTCGAAGCATTAAGGGTTAAAGCGGTAAAGGATGGAGCAGGTCCCATGCCGGCACATAAGAAAATTGCAAAAAATATAGCTTCAAAACACAATCAGTTCGGATCGCATAGCGAAGGCAGAATAAAATGGCTCACAAAGGACATCAATGTTGCCGAAAAGGCTGACATGCTGTACTTTGCCGGTTGCTCCGCTTCATATGTAAATCCTGATATTGCAAAGGCAACAGCGAAGATACTGAACGCTTCAGGCAGCAAATTTATGCTCATGAAGGACGAATGGTGCTGCGGAAATACCCTCTATTCGGTCGGCATGATAGATGAAGCAAGGGAACTTGCAAAACGCAATATAGATGCCGTAAAGGCATCAGGCGCAAAGACCCTTGTAACAAGCTGCGCCGAATGTTACCGCATGTGGAAGGTTGATTATCCGAAGATGCTCAATATTGCAACTGCAGACCTTGGCTTCAAGGTAGTGCATTTGATTGAAGTTGCCGATGAAGCGATTAAAAACGGCAACCTGAAATTGACAAAACCTGTGGATGTCAGATTCACCTACCATGATGCATGTGGTGTAAGCCGGCTTTCAGATCCCTGGACACCATGGAAGGGAGAACGCGGATGGATGGGCACAGTAAGTCCTGCGCTTAAAAGAAGACGCGGAACAACAGGATTATACGCTCAGTCAAGGAATATACTGAATGCCATCCCCGGCGCCAGGTTTGTTGAAATGCCAAGGATAAGAGAAAACGCATTTTGCTGTAGTGCAGGCAGAGGCACAAAAGAGGCATTTCCGGATCTTGCAAAGTTTGCGGCAAACCACCGCCTGGATGAAGTAAAATCAGTAAGTGCTGAAGTTCTCGTGTCTGCGTGCCCCTGGTGTAAAAGCAATTTCAACGAGGCAGTGAAAGAGAACGGGGACAATGTGAAGATAATGGATATTTCTGAGATTATCCTTGCTTCAGTGGAAATATAAGGAGGCAGACTATGAGCATACAAAGACAGGCATATAAAGCGTTAGAAGCTGTATTGGGTTCCAGGTATATCTCTGATGATCCGGCAATATGTGAAGGATATCGTTCAGGACCCGGAGGATATGAAAGCGGTCTCGGATACGAACGTGTGATGACCACAATCCCCGGTACCGTTGTTTTGCCAAGAACTACCGAAGAAGTACAGAAGATTGTCAAAATATGCAACCGTTACAAAGTGGCCTATGTGCCTTACAGCACAGGTTTTTACGGACCGCGTTCCCACTGCCACGTGGAGAATGAGTTGCTGATCGACTTAAAAAGAATGAATGACTTTGAGATAGATGAAAAGCATTTTTATATCGTTGTAGGTTCCGGTGTGATCTATTCCCCGATTCAGCAGGAAGCATTGAATAAAGGGGCATACGTTGTCATCGGCGGGGGCGGAGCACAGGCTTCGGCTATCGCGAACCTGATCGGCGACGGGTGGTCTCCGCTCAGCCACAGGATAGGGCTTCCGCACAGGCGTATTCTTGGAACAGAGCTTGTCCTTCCCGACGGTGAAATTGTAAAAATGGGTTCTCTTGCAGAAGGAAGCGACCCCTTCTGGGGTGACGGACCAGGGCCTGATCTGCGGGGACTCTTAAGGGGTTTTACAGGACTTCGCGGCTGCCTCGGGATTGTTACGAAAATGGCCATAAAGACACTTCCTTTTCAGCCTGAGCCGCTTGTACCTACCGGTATTGCACCAAATACCGCCCTTGCTCTGCCTCCAAAGCGCGTCAAATGGGTAAACTTCCAGATGCCCAGCAAAGCAGCCCAGGTTAAAGCCATGTTTGAAATCGGCAAAGCTGAGATTGCAGGCGCTGTAACGAAGGTTCCACTCTTCTGGCGTGCCATCGCGAAGGCTGAATGCAAAGAAGAATTCTGGGAAATCTGGGGGAAGGAAACGGAGGAAACCATCAAGAATTTCTTTATCGTCCGAGTACTGCTCGTTGGCTACACCTCTGAGGAGCAAATGCAGTATGACGAAAATGTGTTAAATGATATTATGACAGAGTTAGGCGGCATTGCACGTCCAACAAAACCCTCAGACGAATCGTGGATCAAGAACGCTGATTCGGCAGGTATGTGGCTAATGTGCGGCTCCTATGTATCTGTTGACTACATCATTGAATCTCTCTCACAGGCAACCCAGCATGGAGAAAATTATGCAGACCTTAAGAGAAAATATACTCCGCCACTTATGCCTGATAACGGCGATCCCGGATGGTTCCAGAGCTTTGAGCTCGGACATCAGGGTTACTCTGAATTCCTTGTTTACTGGGATCAGGATGAAGATACCACCGGTGTTGACCACTTCTATCTTGAAACTGCAAAAATGAACATCAGGGAAAGATTTTACACATCCCTCTTAGGACCTCACCAGCCTCTCTATCTGACAGGACCCAAGTACGGCCCTAACTATCATAAATGGCTGCTTAAAGTAAAAGATGCATTTGATCCGCTGTGGGTATGCCACCCGCCGGTACCTCTTGCACATGATGATTTTGTTGATCGTGCAAAGTGGATGCATCCGCTGAAAGACTGGGACAGCCCGAAAAAGCTGCCCATGCCTAAGTGGTAATCAACCTCCTTTAATAAAAAAATGCCTTTCCCTGCCCCGGGAAAGGCATTTTTTTATGCTGGATATGTCATTGGCAACGGTGTCGGGCTGTCCCAGACAAACACGCTCATTACGCTCCGGCGGCTTCATTCGCTCGCGTTCGACTTCGGAACTTTTGCTTACGCAAAAGACCAAGCTTCCTCGCCTCACGACGGTTTGTTTAGGACAACCCGACACCGATACTAATCTTAATGGAAAATATGGGATTATTACATGTACCAAAGCAGCCTATGACAAGGCCAAGCTGTAACTCTCAAGCAGGCAAGTCATACGCCTTTTTCTATAAGCTCAACGAGCAACCTGTCTCCCAGGATAAAGAATGCAATCTTTGTAACGTTTTTGCATTCCCTTTTGAGATTTTTATCATAGGCTGCACAGTCTTCCGGAGGGTTAACCATTTTAAAACCTTTTCCAACAAGGTTCTTCGATATATTCTCGATGTCATCCACCTCAAAACAGAGATGGTGCAAGCCTCCTCCTTTCTTTTTAAGAAAATTGGTTACAGGCGAGCTATCATGTGCAGGCTCAAGCACCTCTATATAAACATCATCCTCTCCGCCTACATTTATGAATGATGCAGATGTCCTCTGACCCGGGTGTTCCACCGGGTCTGTCGCCCCTGTAAGGCCTAATGCACTGAAAAGCTCCGCATAGCTGGTTATATCGTCGACAACAAATCCGATATGGTCAAGCTTAATCACGGATAGCCTCTTAAGTGTCAATGTTTCAGTCTGTTTTTTAACTCTTTGACCAATGCGATATTTTCAAGATGTCCTGTCTGTCTTGCCGTAACCTTGCCCATGATGGGTCTGTTAAGAAGATACAGGTCTCCGATCAGGTCAAGGATTTTGTGTCTTACAAACTCGTCTTCAAACCTGAGCTTTGTATTAATAACCCCTTGATCATTCAGAATAATAAAATTACTTATCCTTCCACCTGAACCAAGACCCATATTCTGAAGTTTTTCAAAATCCTTTAGGAAACCAAAGGTCCGTGCAGGTGCTATCTCTTTAAAAAATGATTCTTTACCGCAAACAAGACAATATCTCTGAATGCCTATGGGCTTTGGATGTTCAAGGGTATAGTCTATCTCGAACACGTCTGACGGTTCAATGGACAGGTATTTTCCGTCAGGGAGCATTGAAAGCATGATAGTCTCCTGAACCCGCAACGGTTCAACACCCTCTTCCTGCTCGATAACCCCTGCTTCCTCGATTTTTTCGCATATCTCAATAGAAGAACCGTCAAATATAGGCACCTCTTCGCTCACTTTTATGAGGAGATTGGTAATGCCGTACATATGCAATGTTGAAAGGAGATGTTCAATAGTTCTTACAATGCAATTCTTGCCCTTGACAGACGATGCATAGCCGACGGAAAACACATAATCTATATAAGCGGGGATTCGCTCTCCATCGGGTATATGCTCAAATATAATGCCTGTGCCTTCCGGCATAGGCATGAGTATCATGCCCGTTTTTACGCCCGAGTGAAGTCCGACACCATAAGCAACAATACTCTTTCCTATGGTTTTTTGCTTATATATATCAACTCCTTTTGCAACTCCGATTTTGAAATCTGACGCCTTATCCACAGCCCTGGCCTCACCGGCAAGACCCCGGGAGATTACCTCAAGCACTTTATCTATTGACAGGGGCTTCTCAAGAAAATCATAGGCACCTATTTTTACAGCCTCTACGGCTGTAGAGATCGTTCCATGTCCTGATATTACAATCACCATGGCATTCCGGTCCTTTTTCTTGATCAGTTTCAGCACCTGCAGGCCGTCCATCTCAGGCATCCACACATCAAGGATAACCACCCCGGGTCTTTCCCGATCAAATAAGGCAAGTCCCTCTTTGACATCGGCTGTCTTAAAGACCTGGAAGCCTTCATCCTCAAGAATGGACGAAAGGCTGTCTAATATAGCTTTTTCATCATCAATAATAAGTATTTTACTCATGGGTGATATTTTACTTGAAACAACAGTAATTTACAACGGGATAACATAACTGTTTGCAACTTATTAAAATTTCAGTTAAATTGACCCGAGAAACAAGTCTATGGCATACTGATCAATTTTTGCTGATTGTCTTCCGTAAAACTCGCGGGTTACCTGCTACACCCTCTTAAATCATTTGCTTACTTTATATCCGGCATTTTCTATGGCTGCTTCAATCTCTTCCTTTTTCAGCCTGGATTCATCGTACTTAACAACAGCGTTTCCTACAGATACTTCTGACTGTTCAATCCCTTTAAGTGCGCCTATCGCTTTTTTCACACTCATTACACAATGCTGGCAGCTCATACCCTCAATATTAATTGTTATCTCTGACATGGCAAATCCTCCTTTTTAAAAAAGATGTATATTTATTATAGGTATCAGTCTGACATATTACAAGCAAAGACCATGTTATTTTTCATCATTCTCACGCTTATCATTACGTTTATAAGTCAAAGTTTTGAATCAGGCGAATATTCTATTTCGGAACTTATCCGGCCAGGCAATATACTCAGGGATGTATCTGATATAATAAAGCCTTTTCTGTTAAAGAACAGAGAAATGAATAAATCCGGAAAGGTGCTTATCGGGACTGTTGCAGGCAATATCCATGATATCGGAAAAGATATCGTTGCCTTAGTGATTGCAGTGAATGGCTTTGATACGCTTGATATTGGAATTGATTTCCCGGCAATTATCGTTGTTGAAAAGATAATCTGGACATATTCCTAAATTTATTATAATATATATATAAGTTACAATTTAGTATAATATTATTAACAAAATGATTTGAGGGAGGTATCAATGCCTTACGATCCAACAAAAATGGCAGACTGGCAAATTTCTGAAGCAGCAACGGAAAAGATGAAATCCATCTGGCAGCTTAAAGACGAATTATCTCTTGAACAGCATGAAGTGCTCCCCTACGGAAAAATAGGAAGACTTGATTTTGCAAAAATCATAAATAGACTCAAGGATAGGCCTAACGGTAAATATATCGAGGTAACTGCTGTTACCCCGACCCCCCTCGGGGAAGGAAAAACAACAACCTCTCTTGGATTGATTGAAGGCCTGGGAAAAAGAGGGAAAAGCGTGGGAGGGGCCATCAGGCAATCTTCAGGCGGACCCACAATGAACGTGAAAGGAAGCGCGGCAGGCGGTGGAAATGCCCAGGCGATCCCGTTGACGGAACTGTCTCTCGGATTAACCGGGGACATCAATAATATTATCAATGCCCATAACCTTGCCATGGTCGCCCTCACGTCACGGATGCAGCATGAAAGAAACTATAATGATGAGGAACTTGCAAGAAGGAATCTGAGACGCCTCAATATAGACCCGAGCAACGTGCAGATGGGGTGGGTAATAGATTTCTGTGCCCAGAGTTTAAGAAATATTGTCATCGGTCTGGGCGGAAGAATGAACGGTTTTACAATGCAATCCCGTTTTGATATTGCGGTAAGTTCGGAGGTAATGGCAATCCTTTCGATTGCAAAGGACCTGAAAGATTTACGGGAAATGATCGGCAGAATTACAGTGGCATACGACGTAAAAGGGAATCCTGTAACCACTGAGGATCTGGAGGTTGCAGGCGCTATGTGCGCATTCATGAGAGAAAGCATTAACCCTACGCTTATTCAGACTGTAGAGGGGCAGCCGGTATTGGTACATGCGGGACCTTTTGCAAATATTGCAATCGGGCAATCCTCTATTATCGCTGACAGGGTCGGGCTTAAGCTTTTTGATTACCATGTAACTGAGAGCGGTTTTGCTGCTGAAATCGGGTTTGAAAAATTCTGGAATGTCAAGTGCAGGATCAGCGGGTTGGAGCCGAATGTTTCGGTCATTACAACCACAATAAGGGCGTTAAAGATGCACGGCGGCGGCCCGAGGGTGGCTCCGGGGTTGCGTCTGGCTGATGAGTACAGGATGGAGAATCTTGAATTGCTGGAAAAGGGCATCCCGAACCTTCTTCACCATATCAACATAGTGAAATTGTCCGGTATAAAGCCTGTTGTGTGCATTAACAGCTATAACAGCGACACGAAAGAAGAAGTTGCACTTGTAAAGCGCTATGCAGAGGCTGAAGGTGCCCGCGTAGCGGTGTCCGAGCACTGGTTAAAGGGCGGTGATGGAGCGCTGGAACTTGCAGACGCGGTGATTGATGCATGTGAGGAAAAAACGGATTTTCAGTTTCTTTATCCTCTTGAGATGTCTTTAAAAGAAAGGGTAGAGCTAATCGCAAAGAAAATCTACGGCGCCGGCACAGTTTTATGGATACCGGATGCAGAAGCAAAACTGGCAAAGCTGGAAGCTGATCCGGACAAGAAAGACTACTTCACGATGATGGTAAAAACGCACCTCAGTCTGTCCCATGACCCGGAGTTGAAAGGAGTGCCGAAGGGCTGGAGACTGCCGGTGAGGGACATCCTTGTATTTACAGGGGCAAGGTTTCTATGTCCGGTAACAGGGGCAATAAGCCTTATGCCCGGCACAGGTTCAGACCCTTCATTCAGGAGAATTGATGTTGACACCGAGACGGGACAGGTAACGGGGCTGTTCTGATGTAACGCTGTCTTCATTTGCTCATCTTTGTTGTCTTCTCCTTGCCACCCAGGTAGAACCCGTGAAATAATCAGCGGTGTGGCCGGAACACTATTTTTCTCCCTGCCGGGGCACCCATCCGGTGGATGGGTCGTGCGCTCGACTACCCACTATCGACTTGGATTTCATTCAATCTGCGAACTCTTCGTTCCTCTCCTCAAACATCGCAGATTGCCCTGCGGGGCATTTATCCTTGTCGAGTGGGATACCCAATCGTGCTCGATTCGCGAGTCGCATGCGGTTTCATTGCGAGCGAAGTCGAGCAACAAAGTTCTTCCGTCCATGATACGATGTGATATAACCTGGATATGTCATTGGCAATGGTGTCCGTTTGTCCTGAGCAAACCGTCGAGAGGCAAGGAAGCTTGGTCTTTTGTATAAGCAAAAGTTCCGAAGCCGAACGCGAGCGAAGGGCGCCGCCGGAGCATAATGAGCGTGTTTATCTGGGACAGCCTGACACCTTTACTAATAATAATGGGAAAGATGGGATAAGTTGCTTTTTCATAGGTTAGTACCAGTTTGCTGCAAATTAGGTTCCTTTTCCGGTTTTAACACCTCGTCTGCTTGCAATGGGGTGTTAATTTTTGTATGATGATTAAGGAACATTTTTACAGGATTAGATGTCTAATACAATGGATGATAAGATAAAAGACAGTACGGACAAGGACCTTGAATTTGTATTGTTATGCAAGAAAGGGAATATTGACGCCTTTGAAGTGCTTGTCGAGAGGTATCAGAAGAGGATGCTGAACATAGCTTACAGGATAACAGATAATTATGAGGATGCCTGCGAGGTCGTCCAGGAAGCTTTTCTCTCCGCGTTCAAATCAATAAAGAAATTCAGAGGAGAGGCAAAATTTTCCACCTGGCTTACCGGCATCACGATAAATCATGCGAAGAACCGCTTAAAACAGATAAAATCACGGTACCATCATGAAGGATCATCAATAGATGATGTATTTGAAACAGACAGCGGCAGTTATAACATGGAGCCGCAGTCCCCTGAAATACCAATTGTCGAACAGCTTGTGCAGAAGGAGGTTCAGGCACAGGTACAGAAATGCATAAATTCTCTGGACGAAGAATACAAGGAGGTTGTTGTCTTAAGGGATATGCAGGGGTTTTCTTATGAAGAGATACAAGATATCCTTAAAATACCTGAAGGAACAATTAAATCAAGGCTTTTCAGGGCAAGAGATGCCCTCAGAAACTGTCTGAAAAAAGTTATTGGTGGTCTATGAACAGATGCGCGGACATAGAAAATAGTCTTTCGGCTTATCTTGAAGGGGAAGTTACCAGTCCGGAGCAGAAACTTATTGAGGAACACCTCGCAGCCTGCAGACAGTGCAGCAAGTTACTTGAAGACCTCAAAAAGACAACAGAGCTTGTCCGCAGCCTCGAAGAAATAGAACCCCCGCCCTGGTTTAAACAGAAGATTATGGCACGAGTCAGGGAAGAAGCCGAAGAGAAAAAAGGGATATTCCGGAAGCTCTTCTTTCCCATACATATTAAGATTCCGATAGAGGTTTTTGCCACATGTCTGGTTGTGGTAATGGCGGTCTATGTATTTAAATCTACAGGACCTGAAATAAAATCTCTCCAGGCCCCTTCCGAACCTTTACAGACCGCTGATTCTGTTGATCAACGATACGTAAAAGCTGTACCTGCCCCTGCCCCTGTTTTTAAAGGGAAAACAGTCCATGAAGAACGTTATGAAAAAGATACGGTTGAAGTCTCCCAAGCCCCAAAAGGAGGCACAGGCAGCGTTACTCCCGGTGGGACTTCTGTTTCCCCGCCCCCTTCGGTTATGCCTATACCTGCACCGGTCCTATCAGATTCTGCTGGGACTGCTCCTGCCCGAATTGTGAAAGAGCAGGAAATCGAGGAAAAGAGAGAAATATTTAAATCTACTCCTTCATCAGCCGGGGCATCTGAGTTTACACATAAGAAGAAGGGGGATATTGCCGCCTCTGATATGGAGATGCAATACAGGCTCGGACGTGAAACGCCCCCCGGGCAGCTTCAACTTAAGGCGTCTGCTGCTAAAAAGCCACAAACCATTAACATTAAGGTTAAAGCCGACAACACCGCTTTTGCAGGCAGAGAAATCGAAGACCTTCTTAATCGGTCAAACGTAACGAACATCAAGCGAGAATCACGCGAAGGCACTGAAATCATCACGGCAACAATTCCGGCTCAAAAACTGAAAGAACTCTACGAGAAACTTAAAGCTGTCGGTGAAATTAAAGAAAACATCCTGTTATACAATATCCCTGAAGAAGAAATTGCAGTCAGGATAGAAATTGTCAGTAGTTGGTGAGATACTTTTAAATCCAGTCAATTTCTATGATCCCTTAACCTTTTTAAACTCAGTCTCAATAGAATCGTATTACTCACACACCCTGTGTTATAATCCCAAATATGTTATTAGAAAAGGTGTCGGGTTATCCTAAGAAAACCGTCGTGAGGCGAGCATCTTATTTAGCTCACAAAGTGAGCAAGAAGGGGAGGCTTCAACAGCTTGGCTGATGGAGGGGGCGACCCACCTGCGGAGGACAGGCGCAAGCCCCGGAAATGGAATCTCGGCCTTTGTCGCTCAACACTGCCTTCGCGATTAAACCGTAGCATAAGCAAAAGCTCTGAAGCCGAACGCGAGCGAAGGGCGCCGCCGGAGCGTAGTGAGCGTGTTTACAAGGGATAGCCCGACACAAATACTCATGCCAAGGAACATCTGGGATAATACATTTTGTTTGGAACTTTTTGAACCTCTCCTTTGTCTCATAAAATAGATGCAAAAAAACAAACAACGCAAGGAGGTTGCATATGAAACGCGCTTCAAGATTTTTAATGCTATACATCATAGCTTTTTCTCTTCTATTTGGCATTGCCTTCGCAAAGACACCTGTCTCCTATCCGTCAGAGGGTGACGATAAAACCCTGTCCCCTTATTTCCTTGTAAAAAGCGATGATCCGACATTAGACCAACTCCCACTCAAATCCACTTCTGCTCTCGTTAACATTTCCGGGGTTATTTCCGACGTGCAGGTTACGCAGGTTTATAAAAATGAAGGGAAAAAAGCGATTGAAGCCATTTATATCTTCCCGGCCTCAACACGGGCGGCAGTATATGGGATGAAGATGACAATCGGGAAGAGGGTCATTGAGGCAAAGATAAAAAAACGGGATGAAGCTCGCCAGGACTATGAAAAGGCGAAGGAAGAAGGGCGAAGCGCTTCCCTCCTTGAGCAGCAAAGACCGAACGTTTTTCAGATGAACGTGGCAAATATTATGCCCGGCGATAATATTAAAGTGGAACTTAAATACACCGAATTGCTTGTGCCTGAAGACCGGGTATATCAGTTCGTCTATCCCACTGTTGTAGGCCCGCGTTATTCAAACCAGCCCGCGGAAACAGCCTCTGCATCCGAAAAATGGCTGCAGAACCCTTACCTTAAGGAAGGAGAAACATCTCCATACGCCTTTGATATTACGGTTAATATCGCGGCAGGTATGCCCATTAAAGAACTCGCATCTACCTCACATAAGGTAAAAGCGGATTACAGCGGCCCTGATACCGCAAAAATCGTACTGGACAAAACTGAAAAGTCCGGCGGCAACCGCGATTATATCCTCCGTTACAGGCTTGACGGCGACAAAATCCAATCCGGCATTCTTCTCTATAAAGGTGAGAAGGAAAACTTTTTCCTCCTTATGATGCAGCCTCCAAAACGTGTTGCAAAAGCCGAAATACCCGGCCGCGAATATATCTTTATTGTTGATGTCTCAGGTTCAATGCACGGCTTCCCTCTGGAAATATCTAAAAATCTTTTACAGAATCTCATTGGAAACCTTCGTCCTACTGATAAATTTAACGTCCTTCTTTTCTCCGGCGGATCAGCTCTTATGTCCGAGGAATCCTTACCGGCAACTTCGGAAAACATAAAAAAGGCAATAAATGTCATTGACCGGCAGCAGGGCGGCGGCGGCACAGAACTTTTACCGGCTTTGAAGCGCGTTCTCTCCTTGAAAAAAACTGAGAACTACGCCAGGACTATTGTAATTGCGACAGATGGTTATGTGGCTGTGGAAGAGGAAGCATTTGACCTCATCAGGAACAACCTCAACAATGCGAATATGTTCGCCTTTGGTATAGGTTCAAGTGTAAACCGCCACATCATCGAAGGCATGGCCCGTGTCGGCATGGGAGAACCGTTTGTTATCACAAAACCGGGTGAAGCCCCGGAAAAGGCAGAGCGTTTTCGCGCAATGATCCAGTCCCCGGTTCTCACACAGGTAAAAGTAAATTTCAACGGTTTTAGCGCCTATGATGTTGAACCGATCACTGTACCTGATGTGCTTGCAGAACGCCCTGTCATTATTTTCGGCAAATGGAAGGGGAAACCGCAGGGCACAATTACCTTAAGCGGTTTTTCCGGCAGCGGTAAATACACGGACACAATCAATGCAGGGGAAGCTAAACCCCTTAAAACCAATGCAGCCCTCAAATATCTCTGGGCACGCCACCGTATAACCTTACTTTCCGATTACAATATGCTCCGTTCGGATGATAAGCGCATAAAAGAGGTAACAGACATTGGATTAACGTATAACCTCCTGACTGCCTACACATCTTTTGTTGCCGTTGACACGGAAATACGTAACCAGGGTGACAAACCTACAACCGTTAAGCAGCCCCTTCCATTACCCCAGGGAGTCTCAAACTACGCTGTAGGCGGAGCAATGCCGTTAGCTGCTTTGCGCGCGCCTATGCATGCAATGCCCACGAAAAAGTATAAGATTGAGGCTGAGGCAGTCCGCGAAGATGCGATGAAGGGCGATAAACAGGATGCAATAACAACAAAAGTAAGCGTCAACAACGTTGTTGTATCCGGAGGCATAACAAAAGAGGTAGTCCTTGATGAAGCCAAGAAGCATCTTGGTGATTTTGAGAATTGCTATAATAAAAACGGCTCAAAGGGAAAGCTCGTATTAAGTATTGTTATCAACAAGGACGGAACAATAAAGGATGTCAAAATTGTCTCAGGTACTTCCAATAATAAAGCCGGTGATAAATGCATTATCGAAGCAGTAAAAAAATGGAAACTTCCGGCAACCACAGACGGTAGTAAAGCAAAGGCAACGATCACTATTACATTTACCCCATAATCTTTTAAAACAACTCTGAAAGCCCCCTCCAATCTCATGTTCATCATGAGGTTGGAGGGGATAAAATATCTTCCTGAACAAAACAAAGTGAATTGAAAATTCCTCTTCCGATTCTTGTGTACTTATATTTATGTTGTTTATTGCTATGGAGGTTAATATCCCTTCGGTTCACTGTGCTTCGTTCCCGACCATACTATAAAAGGAGCTTGCGTCGCCCCCTCAACCGGCAGAGCCGTCGAGGCCTCCCCTTTTCGCTCGCCGTACGAGCTATTTATCTCATTTACGTTTTATAAGCTTGCTGCACTTGAGGAATCCTGTATCTTTATGGTCAGTTTTAATTATTTTATGGTTAATATTATCGTATTATTTATAGTCAGGGTATCCTCATCCCGCGTATATATACGGGAGCGCTCCGCTTCGCTTAAGTATGGTAAAACCCGGTCACTACGCAATGTTCACGTAAGGGACATCAACCTCCTCTGAAGAAAACCAATAAAGCAGGCGATTTTGCATAGTTCTATACCTCAACATGCCAAATATCTTCAACCTTGGAATAATTTATTGTTGGAGATGGGTTGGAGATGGGCAACTCCAGTTATTAAGCCCCGTATCTATACAGTAATAAACAAAATAAAGACAAAAGATAAATAATCGAGAGGCTGAAGAGGTAAAATTAAAAGTTTAAAAGCTCCCTGCGCTTTTCGGCGGTCCTGCATTATTCGGTGTTTTAGACCATGTGCCAAGCTGGGGAGAACCTGCATCACCGCCCTGGGCCGGTGTCCAGTATCTTTTGTTGGCGTAGACGTCCGCCGCAATAACCCCGGTATTGACGTTTACACCTGTGTTGACCTGCACCTTGTCAGCGCTCATAAGGATTGCAGGTGACGTGAGATATACAGTACCAGTCCCGCCGAATATTATTGCCCCGCCCGATAGTTCGCCGCCATAAAGTTTTATCTGGGTATTGGCGTCCATCCTGCTTCCGGCATAGATATTCAAAACCCCTTGAGTCCCAAGGGCGCCTATTTTTATGATATCGGCCTGAAGCCCTGCCCCGCTCAAAATGTCAATAATACCCTTCATACCGTTATTTACGATATTCAGGTCGCCGTAATCGGCAACGATATTCTTTCCATAATTTTCTCCGCCGTCTTTCAGACCGTCTATGCCTATTTTACCGCCGGCAGATGTAAGCTGGACTTTTGCGCGTCCCGCGTCGGATTTTGTGTATGAAGCAGAATTAATAAGTGCAAGTATCTGGCCGGTGTCTGTTACATTGATCGCAACAGCGTCTGGGTCTGTATTCTGACTTTTTAAGACTATACTGCCTGCCTTCTGGTATACATTGTACCCGTTCTGCGGGGTAGCGCTTGCCTGTACCCTGCCCGCAATCTCAACCTTGTTTGGGGCAGAAAAGTCAATCGTTCCCCCTCCGGAAGCACGGTTATCAGTAAAAACTTCAACAAGGCCGCCGTCTGCAACAGTGATGCTGCCTGATCCGGCAATCCCTGAAAAATTCTCTGCCCCCTCCACGCTCCCATTTATGTTGATGCCGTTTTCTGCGGCCATTATTACTTTTCCGAATCCAGAAACACTCTGACCCGATGCTACATTAATATTGCTGCCCGTGCCCCTGGCATATACGAAAAGCTCCTGAAATGATCTTGTCGTTTTGCTGTCAGCGGTCAGCCCACCGCTTGCAGTCCTGTTTGTAGTCATGTTCTGGACATCTATTGCTTCGTTACGCAGGTCTGCTGCTTCCTGCTGCTTTGCCGGCGTTCTTGTTGCCATCTCCGTATCATACTTTTGCACAACCTTTGTTTGAAGATCGTCACTTGAAATATAGGTCGCAGCATAATCGGTAAAAGGAGTGATCCGCGCTTCCAGGGTGGCAGGATCATTTGCATCATAGTTTATAACCTGGAGATACCCCAGCCGGACAAGATCGTTTCTGTTAAATAGCGCACGGTATTGATCCGTTGCCACGCCGCTGGTAAGACCATTGCCAAATTGGGGGTTGTTTTCCACTTTCGAATATGCTATCGGCAGGGGCCTCATAACCTTGTAACGGGCTACATATGCGCTATATGTGAACGCTGTTAATGGAGGGTTTTTTGACATATCCCGTGACGGCCCTACCTGGACTGACTCGTTGTATGTGCGTGCATCCACAACACCGCCGACTTTTGCCGCTTCCCTAGTCGCATCAGGGGCAAAATATTCCGAAGACGCTACATTTTTATTTTTAAAGGTAGCATAATCATAGCTCGTGGCGTTTGCAATCACCGTACCTGCAGGGAGGGGATCATGTGACTGCCAATTATCCACACCGTGGTACTGACCCGCCGCCTGTGTTTCCATTGCCAGTTCCGGTGAAGATTTCGGCGCAATGGAGGCAGTGATGGTCTTGTTAATATTGACAGCACCGTTGGACGCAATAAGGTTAAGGCTATTGAGTGCTGTATTTATCTGAAAGGGCTGTGATACATTAATGGCGTTATTGGAAACCAACGCCAGTTGATCAGGCGTCCCGGGCGGTCGGGATATGCCGAAATTACCCTGCACTGCAAGGTCGTTAAAGAGAAAGGTACTTAGAGAGGCAGAGGCAAACCTGTCATTGAAATGGATTGATCCGCTCTCGAAAGCATTTTGATACCTGCCAAAAACATAGTTGGCAAACCCGCCATGATCTATATCACCTTGGTAATTCTCATAAATCTGACCTGTGCCTGCCTGACTGCCGTTTTTTGTAATCGTACCGGACGCATTAATGGTATTCGTTGCGTCAAGTATAAAAGGTGAACCCTGGTTGACCACCAAAGGTTCAGAAGTACGTGTAACAATCCAGTTTTCCTGCGCCCTGTCTTCAAGGGTCTTCAGGAGGTTGTCAGATGCAATTACAAGGCTGTTGCCGGATAACATGACAAGATTTGTATCGATAAGCGCGCCTGCAGAAATTGTTCTCTGTTGTTCCAGAACGGCATAGTCAATTTTGTCGGAATTAAAAGGCGATACGCCTCCGGCTGTCCTTGTATCTCCTTTTATGTGAATAAGTGTCGATGTTTGAACCAGGCGTCTCAGATTTACATCAACAGGGTCGGGCAGGCTGTTTGATCCGGGAGGCAAAATAAGCATCTTGCCAGCATCTACTGGCATCCTTTCACCGAACCGGCTGTTTATCGATGCCTTGGCTGCCCCCTCAACAACAATAAACTTTGCATAACCTCCGGGGGAGTGTTCAAGCAACACCGTTGCGCTGCCCAACTCATAAGAAACATTTCCGGTTGTGACATTTATTGAACCGGCACCCTTCGGAACCTGCAGCAGCAGCGTACCGCGCTCCAGTGTAAAACTTCCGGTTCTCGTATCTATACTTAGTACAGTATCCGAGCCAAGCCTTGCCAGTGTTCCATCAGGAAAGACAATCTCTACCCTGGAATCCTTCCCGGTAGAAACCTGACTGCCTGCTGGAATAACATCGTTGACTTTCCCGGACTCATGGGCTGAACCACCCTTTGATAATTTCGCTTCTCCGCTTATAAATTTTATAGTGGCGTTGTTTGGGGTCTGACTATACAATACGGATGTAAATCCTATGGTGAGCACAAAAAGTACGGCCAGGAAGTTGCTGCAACTGTATTTAATCTTTATGGCTCTCTGTATAAGAGAAAACATCCGGCAGCTCCCTTAGAATTTAATCTTTATCCCGATATTCGGGGCTAAATTTATTACGTTATACTCAAAAACGCTATTGCTCGACTGGTTTGATGCTGCAAAGCTTGAAAAAGTCAAAACAAGCCAGGGCTTTGGCTTATATGTTATTCCAAGCGAAACAGACTCATTGTAATCTTCACGGCCATCTTCCTGATAAGGAATGTATGAAACACGAACACTTATATCGATAGATAGTTTTGATGTTATGTCAAGGTTATACCCTCCAACAAGAGAATGGTAGTCCCTTTGATATATCTTCGGGTCTGAAAAACCTAACTGACTTGAATATCCTCCGTAGAGATAGTGAGCGCGCGCCAGAGGAAATGTTTTAAAAAAACCTAATGTTACGCTGTGGTTACGAAAATACTCGCCTGCCCCGTCTGCATCGGTAAGCCTGTTATAGTTGTAACGTCCGAAAACCGCCAGATTGGAAAGCTCCGGTATGGCATAGGAAAGTCCGGCACCCACGTTCATGCTGTCAAAATTCATATCCGTAAACTTATCGTAACGGAACCATTGCTGTACAAAAGTAATTTCGCCGAGCAGGTTGGGGCGTATTATGGGCTGATACGAAACTCCGGCGGTGGTAATAATATAATTATCGTTCTGCGGGCTGTTTTTTGTCAGTGCCACGTTGTTTGTCCAGTTGCCTGCGGCATTGCCAAAAATGGAAAAAGGTTCATATTCGGACTTTCTTTTAAGCAGGTATTGCTGTCCTAATGCATCATCCCCTGGAGATGGAGGAGCAGCTATATCTTCCGGTCTTGTCCTGAAAATTTCGACGGCCTTGCGCCCCAGTCGTGAAAGCCCCTCAATATCGGAATGTTTTTCTGCTTCAATTCGGGAGCTTTCGGGTGACTGCTGCCCGCAGACCGTAGTGACGACAAAACACCCCAATATGCCAAAAACCAAGAAAAGTACTGCAGTGATTTGAGAGATGGTTTTCATAATATAAAAAAACTTTGTGTTAAATAAGAAAACATTATAGACCTTTTACAACAGAGGTCAATATAAATATAAACTGAACAGTGAACCTCCGCATTTATTATCCGGCGAGGTTCACAGGGATATTCTGTTAACTTTTACTGTTGAATCTTAACCAAAAACTGCTATAATACAGCGGATATATAAAAAACGCGCGCCTTATGTCATGATGCAGGCGAAGGAACGTAGGCCCACCGGATATTTGAAATGGCCAATATGAAACATAAAAAGAAAAGACATTTTTTTCGTAACGGCATCACAAATAATACTATAGGGATACCTGGATGCCTGTAAAACAACATAATAAAATAGTTATAATAGCAGTGATATTATTCCTGATAATGCAAACACTCATCTTTGCAAGTATTCCCAGGAGTACAGAAAATGAGCCTGTAAATGTTATTATAAAAAGCGGGACAAGCCTGAACAGCATAGCCAATCTCCTGAAAGATAACGATATCATATACTCATCATATCTTTTTATGTTTTATTCGTTTCTTACCAGAAGCAACCTGATAGCAGGTGAGTATGAACTGAAAAAGAACATGTCTACATTTGATATTATCATGAAAATGAAGCATGGTGAGAGAAATATATATACATTGAAGATTATTGAAGGTTACAATATATACAGTGTAGCAGAAATAATTCAAAATGCAAAAATTACGGAAAAAGATGAATTCATACGCCTCGCAAAAAACCGTAATTTTCTTGATAGATTAAAAATAAACTCCGGTTCCTTGGAGGGATATCTTTCACCGGATACATATTATTACAGCAAAGAAACTGATATAGACAAATTTATAGAAAGGATAGTGCAGAGAACTTTTAAGTCTTTTGAAAAAGAAAATATACGGGATAGGATGCAGGAATTAAAAATGGATATTAATCAGGTATTAACCCTTGCATCAATGATAGAAAAAGAAGCAAAAATGAAAGAAGAGAAACCGCTGATTTCTGCAGTTTTCCATAATAGACTCAGGAGGAATATGTCCCTCGATTGCGACCCGACCGTAACATACGGCACAGGCGCATTTTTCAGCCCTATAACAAAAAAAGATCTTGCTACCCCTACCCCTTATAACACATATGTATTGAGAGGGCTGCCGAAGGGTCCGATTTGTAACCCCGATAAAAATTCAATTATGGCAGCGCTTTTCCCTGCACCTGTAGATTATTTATACTTTGTCTCCAGAAATGACGGTACCCATGTCTTTTCAAAAGATATGGCCACACATAACCGTTTTGTTACTATATACCAGAGAGTCAAAAAAACAAAAAAACAGTAAAAGAAGGAGGGAAGTTTATGGCAAAAGATGTAGCAGTTATTGGAGTTGGTCAGACTTCGTTTGTCAGGGGCTACGAAGGCTCGATCAGGGAATTGGCTTTTGAAGCTTTCAGGGAAGCGATTCAGGATGCAGGTATGACACAGAAAGATATTGCAGCCTCTGTTTTTTGCTCAGCGCCTGAATATGACAAGCAGAGATCACCTGCGGGCGTTCTGGCGGAGTATCTGGGACTCATTCCCCAGCCGACTTTTTATATCGAGACTGTTTGTTCATCAAGCAGCAGCGGGTTAAAGGTAGCATACAGCATGATTAAAGCCGGATTGCATGATGCAGTGGCCGTTGTAGGCTTCCAGAAAATGTCAGAGATTACATCTGCCGAATCACAGGAAAGAATGGGCCGTGGCGCAGATATCCAGTGGGAAGCACCATTCGGCACTATGATGCCGGCCTATTATGCGCTCTATGCACAGGCCTATATGGCAAAAAATGGTCTGACACATGATGACCTGAGAGACGTACGTATAAAATCAGGGACTTATGGCCAGACTAATGAAAGAGCCGTGTACCGTAAGGGCGTTAAGGCATCAGACTTTGATCCGACAAACCCCGATGCCAAGATGGCAGGCGCTGTTGCGTGGCCGTTACGTGTCGGTGACGCATGCGCCAATGCAGACGGCGCTTCCTGCGTGATTCTGGCAAATGCAGAAAAAGCAAAGGCTTTTTCAAAGAAACCTGTATGGATCCTTGGTATAGGTGCTGCTTCCGAGGCAGTCAACATGGCCGCAAGACCGGACTTTGCCAAAGGGTTAAGCGTTGGTTACGGAGCAGCAGCAGAGGCATACAAGATGGCTGGCATAACAGCAAATGATGTAAAAGTCGCTGAAGTACATGACTGTTTCACCATCGCAGAGATAATGGCATACGAAGGGCTTGGATTTGCACCAATGGGCGACGGCAAGCAGCTTATCCGGGAAAAAGCAACATACAAGGAAGGCAGGATTCCCGTTAACGTCGATGGCGGTCTGCTCTCTAAGGGTCATCCAATTGGCGCAACAGGCGGATCACAGATACGTACAATCGTTCTGCAGTTGAGGGATGAGGCAGGCCCCATGCAGGTACCGGGAAACCCGGAAATAGGTCTTGTTCACAATGTCGGCGGCGTTGGCCTATATGGCAATGTTACAATCTTTGGGAGGTGATACGATGGGATTCGAAAAATTTGGAAGAAAGAGTTTTACGGCTATGACGAAGACGGCAAAGTTCGTCGATTTATTAGGAGAAGGAAAGGTTGAGGGCACGGTATGTAAACAGTGCGGCGCAAAGTATTTCCCGCCAAGGGCCGATTGTGCTGCATGTCTGTCAAAAGATATGGACTGGTTTGAAATGCCGAAAAGCGGTAAACTTGAGACCTTTACAACTGCTTACTATGCACCCTTCGGCTTTGAAAAGGATTGTCCCTATATCATGGGCGTCGCTGATCTCGGCGGAATCAAGCTTTTTGCGCGCCTTGCAGGCGACATTAAACCCGAGGATGCTAAAGTCGGGATGGATATAACAATCAGACCGTTGAAGTATGATGACGGCCAGATGTCTTTTGAAATTGTAAAAGCGTAGATTCTGTAATGTATGTCCCGCCATCGGTGGTCTTCCATGGTGACGGGTAAAACCAGTATGTAATAAAAAAAGGCTGCCTTCAGGCAGCTTTTTTTTATTACGCTCTTTCAAACACAGGAGATAATCCAGCTTAAAGAATTCTTGACAAACTGAGTACCATATTGTAATACATTGTATTGCTGTTTATTATTTATCATGGAAGGCTATTTAAATATTCAATAAAAGATAGATTTCAAATAAGGGAATGTACATGAGCAAGAATGTCTCTATATGTTTTCGTACCAGTGAATATTTACGCAATGCGTTGGAGAATGTTTCAAAGGAAGAAAGAAGAACTTTATCTTCTACAATAGAGACTATCATTTATCAGTATTTGCAGAGCGGGAAAGAAGTTCAAAATATTAACGAAGAAAAACGTCGCTACCCAAGAAAACAGGTTTCTCTTCCTGCACTGGTCGGTAAGCCCGGTTTAAACGATCATTCCTTACAGGCCGGGGTAGTTTTAGATTTATCTCTCAACGGTATACAGATCTCAATCCCCAATGATTATAAATATGATATACAAGAAGACGCTGAAAACGGGGACACTTCGAAGATATCTATTATCTTTACACTGCCTGAAAGTAAAAAACCTCTGACCATGCAATGTACACCTCGACATGTTTTTCATTCCAAAGATGAGACCAGTATTGGAGCCAATTTTATTGATACTGATTTTGCGAGTTGCCAAACACTACAGGACTATCTTATTAATTAATCTGTAACTAACCTATATAATAGTTTGAATTGTTTATTTTAAGGAGTGAGGGTTACGATATTTTATTGGCGGGCATTTTTACATTACAAAGTTTCGTTATTTTCTTCTTGTAGCTCGCAATACCTGCCAAACCGAAAAGGAGCAAAAGAAAAACGTTCGGCTCAGGCACCGCTGCAACGCCTCCGGGCACCTTATCGCTGCCACCGTCGTTGAACCCTCTGAAACGGGTAACAAAAAATTCGCCTTCGTTCGATCTTGCCTGGATAAAACTACTCGTATCCAGTTGATCCAGATTGTTTCCGGTTAGAGTAAAACCAAAACTTGCCGTTTCCCCGACACCAATCCCCTTGGCCGGGCTGCTGCCTCCCAGGAAATCTCCTCCCAGGGCTGCACCGATATCATACCTGCCAAATGGCGATGCGCTTATAGTATCTTGGAAAATTGGTCTACCCAAGAGTTTAAACAATGAGTTTGAACCTGTTAGACTTACGTTTGTAATAAAATTGTTTGGATTGTTAAATACAAAACCTGTTAAAAAACCGCCGTTGCTTGAAGGACTTGTGTTTTTTAATGTAACATCCAGTTCTGCAGCTGTTGGCGAAAAAAGCCTGTACGTAAATTCACCGATAAAATCGCCGAGCCCATTGGTACTTCTTGACACATCTCCGGTAAATGTATCAGCGTAGCCGATTGCCCCGTAAAAAGCAAAAAAAGTAAAGATTGTTATTGCCAAAAAGGTAATTCTATATTTTTTGCTGTTCAGCTTATACATTTTTATTAAATTTCTCCACAATTTAATATATGACGTTGTAATACAATTGTCAAGTCAAAGATTATCTAATTTCAATGACTTCGTAAATATCTTCGGGCAGACTTGCCGTTATATTAAGCAAATATATTATAATCTCATATGTATGACCTGCGGGAGTGCGAAATATGCACAGCTTTCCGGTTAATAATAATTTTTCTTTAAATGAACTTTATATAAAAAGGATGCGAAATTATAATATTATTTTTTTCTAAATAAATTTGATAATTTTCCGATAATTCTATCATGCAGAGAACAGAAACAAACTGCTCCACAGTAAACCATGGAAAATCAAAAGAACTACGCCTGCTTAAAACAATCTCTAAGCAAGCTTCGGGGTATGAGAACCGCGAGGCGACTAGACAGAGAACGCCTGTGATATGCAGAAGATGTGAGTCTGAAATGCTCCCTGAATATGATTATACAAACAGTGTAAGGGTTCTTGTATGTTCCAACCCAAGCTGCCTGAACAGAGAATATCCTGATTATCCCCGCAGAAACGGCAATCAGGAAGTTTGCTATATTTGCGGCAAAATATTCAGTTTTAAAAAAGATGAATTGGGAATTGTATGCCAGGAGTGCAAGAACAAGATAAGGAGAAATAGAGAACACAGACAGGGTAAGGCACGGAGAGACCATTTACAGTGCGGTATTTAAACGCTTGAATACACGACTGCAAGCATCGGGCATCCAGTTAAAAGGTTCAATGTTTTTAAAACAGGCCGAAGTGGATTAGATTCACGAGGGATTGAGGTGTAAATGTTTAGAAGGTGGAAGGGTGAATGAGAACTTTATTGAAATATGCTGTTTTGATAGCTGTTTTTCTCGTTGTAACCATTGCTGCGTTACATACAGCAGCAGAAGCATCAGATAAAAACAGCAGATGGATCTACATCTGTAATGATATAGACCAAGCTGACATGGAATATTACTACGATTCAGAGACCGTAAAATATATTTCAGATAACCAGGTTAGTGTCTGGATGAGAATAGCCTCGCCATACAATAGACCGCAACTGCTGCACCTTGAGATCGCCTGTGCAAGCAGCATGTTTCACCTTATGGAAAACTCCATTGACTTATGGGGCAACAGAATAAAAACATCTTATATTGCAGGAAGATGGATAGAGACCCCGCCCGACTCGGAAGTTTATCTCCTCAGTAAGCTTGTTTGTAAAAACATCAAAAATGTAAATTAGTTTCCCGCAGGCATGCCGGAAGCATAAAGCGCACTATTTTGGCAAATGGAACTTGCAGGGAAGGGAAGCCGGGACGCCTGCCCGTTTGCGGGTCGTGACTTTTCAGCTGTAGAATTGCGAGTAGCGGGTCCCAGAGATTTATCAGGGCAACGTGTGAAAAGCCTATTGATCATCCTTTTTAGGCAGCGTGTTTTTTTGTATTTCGTCTATTTCGTCTTCTATGTCTCTTATCTCTAAATTAATTCTCGTAATTGAGTTTATTCTTTCTTTTAAATAAAGGTCGTCTTTGCTCAATGCTTTTGCCATCGAAAACTCATTGTAAACATGCTGACCTATTTCCGTATACAGCTTCTGAATATTCCTCTGAAGTTTTGTAATATCAACATATCTTTTTTTACCAATCTTTGCCTGTTTTTCTACATTAAATGCTAAATCCTGTGCCGTCTCCTTCAGTGTCTTCAATCCTTCTTCGGTCTTCTTCTTCAATTCATCAATAAGAGCCATTTGCTTCCCCCTTTTTTTACAGGTAAACCGGGAGTTTCATACAGTCTTTGCTTTCCCTGTTCCCCTGTTTTAATTTTCTTCTTTTACAGGGATTACCTGGTCGTCCCCTTCGCAGCAAAGCCATGGCCTGCTATCGTGGGTACCCCGCCGGCCTCCCCTTCTCCGCTCACCGTCTGAGCTAAGGATATTCTTTATACAGTGGCTTGCGCCTGCTGTTCTCCACAGCGTCAGCGGGGGTGCATCGCCCCTTCTGCCAGCATAAATCCATTGTAATATATTTTAGTATATCTATGTGTTATTGAATTTTCAAGAAACATTCGGTTGCCCGCCACTGACGCTTTTTATGATGACAAAACCCAGAAGGAAAAACAGGGCTATCGAAAGGACAGCAGGTCTCTGGCTCCCGAAAGTCGATGAAAGATATCCGAAAACAAGTGGCCCGATTATAGCCGATGATTTACCTACAAGGCTGTAAACACCGAAAAACTCCGATTCTTTGCCGGGCAATATGAACTGGGTATAAAAAGCCCTTGTTGCAGCCTGGACCGTGCCGAGCCCGAACCCTGCTATGGCAGCGATTATTGCAAATAATAATTTTCCATAAACAAAAAATATGGCTATTGATACGGCAATCCACAGAATCAGGGAAAGCAGGATAACCCTTTTGGGTCCCCAATAGTCAATGTATCCGGCCATCAAAAAAACACCGGCAAGGGCTGTGGCCTGAACAATAAGGTACATATAGATTAATTCATCGGATTTAAAACCGAGGGTGGTGGCTGCAAAAATACTTGAAAAAACTATTACGGTGTTTACCCCGTCTTCATATATGAGATAGGCTATAAGGAACTTTCTCTGATTTTTGTTCAGCCACATTTTTTTAAATTGCCCCCATGTATGGCAAAAACCATCTATGGCCGAAACAAATATCTTTGTTCCGGCCTTTGGGTCTGACGGCAGGAAGATAAAGGCAGGCAGGGAGAATACGGCAAAAAAAAGTGCCACCATAAGCCATATACTGTTGATCATCCCATGGCTAACAAGGAAAAGTGCAAGAAGAAGCGAAAATATCGAGCCGGCATATCCTGTCCCGAAACCCCATGCAGATACCCTGCCCTGATGCGTAGGTTGGACAATTTCAGGCAGAAAAGAATTATAAAAAACAAGACCTCCTTCCATCCCCACATTTGCAAGGACGATCAGAACAAACCCTTCAATAGCCATATCCTTGCGTAGAAAAGAAAAAGAGGCCACCGCAGCGATGCACAAAAATGTAAGAAATAGAAGCAGTTTTTTTCGTATCTTCGCATAATCTGCAATGCCACCGAGAAAGGGAGATGTTATAGCAACAATGGCCATGCTTACTGATATTGCCCTTCCCCACCATATATCTCCCATACCGGCAGTATTACCGACAATTATGTTTGCATAATAAACGGGGAAGATTGTGGCTGTTATGACTGCTGAATAGCTTGAGTTGGCAAAATCGAACAGGCACCAGGATGGTATCGTTTTGTTCATAAATGAGCTTTAACCCCTAAAATGATAACCTGCTTTTAATAAAATATCATACAAATATTGTTTCAGTCTTAAGCCGGTAAATTCCCCGCAGCTTGCTGCCAAAGCTTTTTCAGTTTTTTTGTTTTTGCGATGCATCCTCTTGCAAGGGGGCATTTCATTATAAACTTTCCAAAACTGTTCGCAAATGACGGCTACAAAAAAATATAAATACTATTCAGATTCTGATATTCATGCTTCCGGTTTTATATCCTTTCAAATCAAGCGTTATATAAGAAAATCCATACTGCTTGAGCGCTTCAGCGATACCGGTCTTATTGGCCATTATCACAACAAAATCTTCCTCCATAACCTCAATACGTGCAACATCACCATGATATCGTACCCTTACCTGCCGTATACCAAGGCTCCGGATAAAATCTTCAGAGCGTTCTATCATTTTGAGGACCTCAATACTGATTGGTGTGCCATAAGGTATCCTTGATGAAAGGCAGGCGAAGGAGGGCTTGTCATGTGTAGGAAGAGAAAATCTTTTTGACAGCTCTCTTATTTCATTTTTTGCAAGTCCAGCCTCCAGCAAAGGGCTTAAAACATGATGTTCAATACAGGCCTTCCTTCCGGGCCGGAAGTCATCCATATCGTCGAGGTTAGATCCTTCTGTCACGTGGAAAAACCCTTTATCCCTTGCAATATCCCAAGCCATATCAAAAAGATAGTTTTTACAAAAATAGCAACGGGAGACGGTGTTTTGAATGTAATTCCGGTCTTCCATTTCGGAGGTTTCTGCGATAATATATTCAGCCCCGATAAGCTTCGACAGACTCACGGCTTCTTCTATTTCCCCTTGAGGACACGTTGGTGACAATCCGATAAAGGCAAGCACATTCTCCCTGCCGAGAATGTCTGTAGAAACCTTGAGAAGAAATGTACTGTCCACGCCGCCGGAAAACGCGACAACAACCTTCCGGAGTCCTTTAATAATATCTTTTAAGTTGTTTAACTTCTGCTCAATTTCCACGATTTCAGCCTGCATCAGATTGTTTGAGAAACAGCCCGCTGGCGTTTCGCCTCGGAGACAGAAACAGCAAAACAGGTTGCAACATTTAATGAAGGAAAGACATCCTCGGTTGGGATTTTGATAATTTCATCGCATTTTTCTTTTGTAAGCCTGCGCAAACCCTCCTCGCTGCCGAAGACGAGGCATACGGGACCACGCAGGTCTGCTTTCCATATAGGCGCTATACCATTTTCGTCGAGAACATAACAAAAAACTCCGGTCTCTTTTAACGTATCAATATATCGCGCAAGGTTGACAACCCTGACTATCTTTACATGCTCAATGCCTCCGCGCGAAATGCTCGCAACGGTTTGTGTAATACCGCATGAGCGGTCCTTAGGAATAATAATCGCATTTACTCCGAAGCAGGCTGCACTTCGTAAAATATTACCAAGGTTCTGCGGATCAAAAATACCGTCGAAGGCACATAAAAGAGGGTTTTTAATACGCTCAAGATCATGTAAAAGCTCATCAGGGTCCGTATAAGATATCTCATCTACTTCAAGGCATATGTGGGATTTTATATTGGTGAATTTTTTAAAAAAGATGTTTTTCTGAAGCACCTTAAAAGAAACACCCTGTCTCTTAGCCTCTTTAATGACTTCATCCGATACAGTCTCATAACCATGTTCGATCCAGAGCCTTCTGACAGATCCGGGATGGCTCTTTATAAGTTCTATAATACTGTTTTTGTTAGTTAGGTAGGGCATTTTTGATGTCTTCGCAGACTTTCTCAAGAAGGGATTGCGGGTTTTCACTATCCGTTATTGCCCTGCCGAGCACAATGTAAGTTGCGCCCATACGAATTGCATCTTTTGGAGTAATTGTCCTTTTCTGGTCATCTTTTTTTGATTCTATCCTTACACCGGGTGTTACAATGATAAAATCGTTCCCGCACAGTTCCCTTATCATTGTGATATCTTCACCTGCTGCAACAACACCGTCAAGTTCAGCTTCCTTTGCAAGGAGGACAAGATTCCGGGCTAATTGAGATACAGGAATATCTATGCCCATACGTTTAAGCTCAACATCATCTATGCTTGTCAACACTGAAACTCCGATAATCTTTGGACGTTGCAGTTCAAGTCTTTTTACGGCATTGAAAAGTGCAGCCCTTGCTTCTTTCATCATGGTAAAACCGCCTGATGCATGTATGTTCAGCATGTCAACACCGAGCCGTGCCGCTTCAACAACAGCCTTTGAAACAGTATTCGGTATATCATGGTACTTGAGATCTAAAAACACCTTTGAATTTTTCATGTTTATAAAATCTACGATTTTCGGACCACAGTGGGTAAACAGCTGTTTGCCGACTTTGAACATTCCGACATGGTCTTTAAACTCCATAACAACCCTGCGTGCTTCCTCAAAATGCTCTACATCGAGGGCGAGAATGATTTTTTCCTTCGGATCCATATCGTCTCCTGTTAAAAATCTATAAGGCAAAATAAAATCTGTTGTTTCCGTCAAAGCCGTTCATAATCTGTATTAAAAGGATTACCGGTAATTGTTAAAGTTTTTTATTTGAAACATATTTTATTGCCCCTCGGCGCTCATTCTCTGTAATCTGCCTCGGGGTGATTCTTTTCTTTTACTCTTTTTTTAAGAAGATGTAAAGATACCTTTAAAAGATTTTACCTGTTTTTGTACTTTTATGCACCGGAATTTATATCGTTTCTACACAGAGATCAAGGTTTTTGCAAAACCTAAATTCGGTATCAGTAATCCAGCCCGATTGTTGCTGACGCACCTTCTTTAAATATATGTTTTACCTCTTTCATTTCCGTAACTATGTCCGCCATCTTGATAAGTTCAGGCGGTGCATCCCTCCCGGTTATAATCACATGGAGCGCATCGTCCTTCAATATAAGAAAATTAATCACTCTATCAACAGGAAATAGCCCCAGATTTAATACAACGGATATCTCATCTAAAATAAGGATCTCGTATTTCTTTTTCGAGAGCATCTCTTCCATGAAGAGCCATGCATTTTCAACGATTTCCATATGCGGTCTCGGGTCGTCTCCTCTGAAGACAAAACCCATACCAAAGGGGTATATATCTATTTTTCCCAGCATTGCCGGGCAGACTTTCTGCTCTCCTGATTTACCCTCTTCTTTCATAAATTCTATCATTAATGTGTTCATACTGTGGCCGCTTGCACGGAGTGCAACACCGAGTGCGGCTGTTGTTTTACCCTTGCCGTCACCGGTAAAAACTACAATGAGTCCTTTTTTTGCTTTCTTCATAAATCCCCCTTAAAATCAGTGAATAGTGGATAGTGTTCAGTTTTTTCTTTTCACCTTTTCACGTTCCACTTTTTCGCTGTTTTTCAACCCTTTATCAGGCCCAGCGGCACAATCTTTGCGACAAGACGGGAAATGCCTGCATCATTTACAACCTGAACTACTTTTGATACATCTTTGTATGCCTCCGGCATTTCTTCCATAAGCGTTGCCCTGCTCGCAGCCCTCACATATATCCCCCTTAATTCCATTTCTTTATATACTGAACGTCCTTTTGATGTCTTTATTGCCTGGCTCCTGCTCATAAGACGTCCTGCACCGTGACATGTACTCCCGAAGGTTTCTTCCATTGCTCGTTCTGTGCCGGAAAGTACGTACGATGCCCTTCCCATGTCTCCGGGTATTAATACAGGCTGACCCGCTTTCATATATCTTTCGGGCAGTGCGGGGTCGCCTGCCGGAAATGCCCTCGTTGCCCCTTTTCTATGCACACAGAGGGTTGTTTTTTTATGCTTCTCAATCTTTGCTATGTTATGGCACACATCGTAGACGAGCGAAAGGCCGATCCTGTTTGCGCTCATTCTGAAAATATGCTCGAATGTTTCTCGCACCCAGTGCGTAATCATCTGTCTGTTCGCAAATGCATAATTTGCAGCAGATGCCATAGCACCGAGATATCTTTGTCCTTCCGGCGATTCAACGGGCGCGCAACAAAGCTGCCTGTCGGGCAACGATATGCCGTATTTTTCAGACGCTTTAAACATCTCTTTTATGTAATCGTCGCATATCTGGTAGCCTAAACCCCGTGAACCGGTATGAATCATTACTGTTATCTGATCCTGGAATAGTCCGAAGATGCTTGCGATGTCTTCATCGTATATCTCTTTTATACAACCAATCTCTACAAAATGGTTGCCTGCTCCTAAGGTCCCGAGCTGATCCCTGCCCCTTTCGAAGGCCCTGTCCGATACGTTTTCAGGCAGTGCAAATCCAATCTGCCCCTCATCTTCAATGAACGGTAAGTCATCGTGTGTTCCGTATCCATTCTCTATTGCCCATCGTGCACCTTGTTTAAGCACCTTTCTTAATTCATCCTTTGAAAGTTTAAAATCCTTCCTGCGGGATCCTACTCCGCTGGGGATATTAAGGTAGAATTCATCTACAAGGCCTTCAATTTTATGCTTGATATCATGAACGCTCAACACGGAGCGCATGAGCCTTACGCCTCAGTTTATGTCATAGCCGACACCGCCTGGGGAAACGATACCTTTGCCCATATCAAATGCAGCTACTCCGCCGATAGGAAAACCGTAGCCCCAGTGGATATCAGGCATTGCCATGGACATGCCCACAATGCCGGGCAGGCAGGCAACGTTCTCTACCTGTTTGATGCTTTCGTCTGTTCCCATCATGTGGAGCAGTTCTTCATTCAGAAAGACAAGCCCATCCACAAGCATACGGTCATGTCTTTCTACCAGATATCTATTATTGTCAAGTTTTCTTAAATGTTCACGCAGGTTTTCCATTATTTGAGCCCTCCTGCAATGGGCGGTTGATATTTAAGCAAAAAAATTGGGGTTCCGTAATGTATTCAATACTTAAAACATTGCTTCCCTCACACATCAACTATTACCGTTGCCTTCAGCATATCATCTTTTTCTTCAATAAAAAAATTATGGTAGGTAACCGCCTTGACTTCTCGCTTTATCGTGTCTCTTGAGGGGTTATATATTCCACCAATTACAGTTCCAGTCAGTTTCTTCCTTTCAATTTTTAAGGACAGGTCTTTTGGTATAAATCCTTCCATATCCCATAGGTAAAGAAGTTCATTAAGGAAGACAATGAGAAGTCCCTGGTCATCCGTTAGGTCAAATCTTTTGCCTTTCTCCGGCCTCCTTTCTCCTGGCTCAACTATGAGTGAAAAGAGGGCCTCGACAGCGTTTTTATAGAGGTCCTCCAGCGTTTTTCCATATATTTCAAATCCAACATCGGCCTCGTGATCTATAATTTTATAATGTTTCATTTAGAAGCAAGTTAACTGATTGATGAAATAATTTGTCAATAGGTGCCCGCTTTCTCGCTTTCAGCCTTTAATAATTTCTTTAATCTTCCCTGTTATCCCCACTGCTTCCTTTAGGGGCCTCTGCCATATATTTCTCCCGAATATAAGTCCTGAAGCACCGGCCTTTATGCACACCTCGGCTTTTTTGATAAGGTCGTTATCAGAAACCATTTCGCCTCCCGCAAAGATTACAGGAACGCCGCCGGTACTTGCAATAATCTGTTTTATTGCATCTCCCAACCCGATATCATAGCTTTTATAAGGCTCCGGTATTTTATCATTCTTTTTCAGGGAAGGTACGTTAAGTTTTACCATGTCTGCCCCGAGTTCTGCGGCAACACGGCCTGCATATTCTATGGCATAAAGACTGTCTTTGCCGCCCTTTTCTTTAATATCTTCGCCTCTCGGGTAAGACCAGACAATCACGGGTAATCCATGACGGTGGGCCTCTTCTCTTATCTCGGAAAATTGTTCTATATCCTCATCCTGTCTTGCTGAACCTACGTAGAGGGTATAGCCGATTGCTATAGCCGAAAGGGAGAGCGCATCATTAACGCTTGCCGTAAGCGGGGAAAGAGGCTCATCGTCAGACGGAATCTCCGTCTTGCCGTTCACCTTCAATATTAGCGGCACTTCTCCGTATATGTCTTTAAAGTACCTCCTTGCATTACCTATATGCATAACAACCGCATTATATTTTGCTTTTTTTGCAATTTCTATAATATGCATCGGATCCCGTGCAAACGTAGCCTGGAAAAAGTCTCTCGGACCATGTTCGAGTCCCTGATCGTAAGGTAATATCAGGGTTTTCCCGTTTGTTTGAAACAACCTGTTCAACTTCACTTCTTTTGGTTCCATGTACCCTCCTTCTTAATATTTACTGTGATGAAAGAAAACAATTATATCACCTCGCAAAAATAAAGGGAAAAAGTTTTCACATCAATGAGGTTATACACAATGCTGGACGAGTATCGTTTCTCCGGTTTACAATCTGTCAGTCAATATGCCGTAACCAACAGTCCTTATCAGCTCAACCCTGTTCCTATTTTCTTTTTCTTTTTATCCAGCCGGGCTTCCTTCTGCTGTTCATAGATATCATCCACGAGAGTAGAAAGCCTCTCCCGCCAGCGTGGATCATCTTTGTTGTATTCTATTTCTTCATAGAAATCCGATATGGTGTGGTCCTGGAGCTTGTAAGGATTCGACTCAGCTTCCAGGTCAAAAACGGTATGTCTCAACTCATGCCGGATCAGCCTTTCCTTATCGGCTTTTGTAATATTGTCCCAGCATAATTTATCCAGGGTTATAATGTAATCATACCCTTCGACCGCCCCGGCTTCATCGATTGTCAAATGTCTCAGGAGGTCATTTGTTCTCATTATGCGGCCAAGCACCATCATGCCGCCTGATTTTCTTTTTCTTACATCAAAGAGCACTTTGATCTGTGCATTTTTTAATTCCGGAAAATACTGAGCCTTTATCTCCCTCATCATTGTCACTACCTCATCGCTTACTTCTTCGTATCTGAGCCCCATTCAACTGCCTCCTGTAAATAAATTATTAAAATTATCCGAAAAAAACTATTATCCGGCCCTTTCAAAATATGACCTGGCTATTTGGACATCCATACTGATCCTGTGCTTCAAGTCATCGGCATTGTTAAACTTTATTTCGTCTCTGATCAGTTCATGAAAATACAAAGAAACTTCTTTCCCGTAAAGGTTGTCCGAAAAATCAAGTATAAATGTTTCAATAGAGCTTTCCTTATTATTAAAAGTAGGATTATATCCGATGTTTGTAACCGATTGGTATGTTTTATTATCAACCCTGACTTCACTGATATAGACACCGTTCTTAGGGATAACCTCAAATTCGGTTACAATGTTTATAGTAGGGAAACCGATGCCGCCTCCTCTGCCGTATCCTCTTGATACCCGGCCCTCCATTATGTATGGCCTACCGAGAAATACCTCAGCTTTTTTAACATCTCCGGCCATGATCAACTTTCTTATCCTGTTGCTTCCTATCTTTTCGTCGTTTAATGTAATGGCCTCCACTATTTCAAAAAAGAAACCGAACCGACCGGACAGAGTTCTGAGGATTTCTATATTGCCCTTGCCTCCTTTACCAAATTTAAAATCATAACCAACAACCAATCTTTTTATACCAAGCATTCCAACCAGTATATTTTCCACAAACGCCTCAGGTTCTGTAAAACGAAATTCATCTGTAAATGGTAATAACAGCAATACATCAATGCCGCTCTCTTCAATAAGCCTTTTTTTTACATTAACCGGTGTAATAAGGCCAAGGTGATTGTCGGGTCTTAAAACACTCAGCGGATGGGGGTTAAAGGTCATGAGCATCGACGTGCCCGATATCTCTGCTGCATGTGTCCTAACCTTTTCTATGATTTTTCTATGACCGAGATGTATTCCGTCATAGTTTCCTATAGTAAGAACCGTATCAGGAAAGCTTTTAAAATTATTAAGAGATTCAAATGTTATCATATACACCTCTTGACATATGCATCATATCCATATAAGTTAATGAAATGTAATGCCGAAGTGGCGGAATTGGTAGACGCGCTAGATTCAGGGTCTAGTAGGCTGTAAGCCTGTGTGGGTTCGAGTCCCGTCTTCGGCATTTTTATTTTTTTGTATGTTTAGCTGTAAACCAGTCTATTAATCTCCTTGCAATGCTTATATTTCCAGGAATTTCAGGGAGATTCCCTGCCTTAAACCATCCTGCAGAAGCTATCTCTTCGCCGTCCACTTTTATTTCACCACCTGCGTAGCTTGCAGTAAAAGCTATCATCAGGGAATCAGGGAATGGCCAGGGCTGGCTTCCGAAATAACGCATATCCTTTACATCAATGCCGACTTCTTCCTTGATTTCCCGCTGTACTGCCTCCTCAAGAGTTTCGCCGGGCTCAACAAATCCGGCAAGCACACTATATAAATTACCCTCGAAACGTCTGGCCCGGGCAAGCAATACCATATCTTCATGCTCAACAAGGACTATAACGGAAGGTGAAATTCTGGGGAACATGATAAAACCACATTTAGGACATTCCTTAGCACGTATATCCTCTCTGTTTGTTGTCTCCTCCCCGCATCTCCCACAGAATTGGTGCGTCCTATCCCAGTCCGCTATCTGGACTGCCCTGACAGCCACCCTGTAAAGACTCTCTTCCAGATGTCCATACAGTTTCCACAGTCCTTGAAAAATGGTCCCCTCAGGGATGTCACATGTATCCTGTAATTCAGCAGAAAAACAATCGCACCCATCAAGGGTTCCTATGTAATGATGACGTGCTGTTGGCAACCCGGACTCGGCAGGTACTGTTAACAAAGGTACGGATAACGCGTCTCCGGCCGTCCTGACAAGCATCCTGTGACCTTTAAAAATAAACCACAAGGCAGCTGGACTTGCCTGTTCGCGTGACGGATTTATAGAAGGGATAAACTGCCCTGACATGCTGAAAAAAATACTTCTTATGACAGGCAAAGTCAATAGCATCGACTTTTGTTTTAAACTCAATTATGGTATATGTTTTAACATGTCAGGATTTAAAGGAAAAACAACTTCAGGCAGTCATGACAACAGGCAAAACGTGAGGCTTGACAAAAGAAGCAAGGCCCCTCTCTCAAGCCAACTGGTACTTCTGCGCAGAGAGATTGCTCAATTAATGGTATCTGAACGAAAAAATAAACGGATAAAAGAGATGCTGCAAAAAAAAACACATGCCCTGGGAGAGAGAGTCAAAGAATTAAATTGCCTCTATGCCATTTCCAACCTTGTTGAAAAACATCCTATTTCTCTTGATATTATCCTCAGAGGTATTGTGGACATTATACCCTCTGCCTGGCAGTACCCTGAGATTACCTGTGCAAGAATCAGCATCGGGCATCAAATTTATGAGACAGCAAATTTTACAGAGACACCTTGGCGACAATCCGCCAATATATTCATACACAGGGTAAAAGAAGGTTTTCTGGATGTATATTACCTCGAAGAACGGCCCAAGAGCGGTGAAGGGCCGTTTCTGAAAGAAGAGCGGAGCCTTATAAACGCTATAGCGAAACGCATTGGCGAAATTATTGAAAGAAGACGCCTTGAAAAGCAGGTACTTGAAATCAGTGAACGCGAACAACAGAGGATAGGACAGGACCTGCATGACAGTTTATGTCAGCAGCTAACAGGTGTTGCCTTTCTCGGCAAGGTTTTACAGCAGAAGATGAAAAAAAAATCCTTTGAAGAAGCAAGCAGTGCCGGTGAGATGGTATCCCTGATTGACGAGGCCATAACACAGACAAAAGGAATTGCCCGGGGACTTTATCCGGTGAAGCTTGAGGCGAATGGCCTTATGGCAGCACTCTCCGAGTTATCGCGGAACGTGGAAAAGATGTTCGGAATAAGATGTATTGTTGAATATGATAAACCCGTACTTTTTTATGATAATATGGTAGCTATCCACATTTACAGAATTATTCAGGAGGCCGTTAACAATGCCGTTAAGCACGGAAAGGCAACAAAAATTGTAATCAAATTCACTAACAACAACGGTATATCGGTTCTTACAGTTAAAAACAATGGTCGCAGCACCAGTGTTGTCGAAGAAAACGTGGGTATGGGTATCAGTATCATGAAACACAGGGCGAATATGATAGGGGCATCCATTGATATCAAAAACCGTCTGGAGGGGGGTACCATAGTTAAATGTTCATTTGAAAATAATCAAGGTGACGAGGGGGCATATAAGTATGAATAGAAAACAGAATGACTCTATAAAACGCAAAAGAAAGATATTTATTGTAGACGATCACCCTATTGTCCGCAGAGGACTTTCTCAGATGATAAACCAGGAAACAGACCTGACGGTATGCGGTGAGGCAGACAGCGCGCAACATGCACTTGAATCTTTAAAAAAATCCCAACCGGATTTAATGATTGTCGATATTTCCCTCCAGGGTATTGACGGTATAGAATTAATTAAAATCATCAAGACACGTTACGAAAATCTGCCGGTGCTGGTTGTATCGATGCACGATGAGTCTCTATTTGCCGAACGAGCCTTGCGGGTAGGCGCGAAAGGCTACATCATGAAACAGGAAGCAATAGAAAAAATGATGGAGGCTATTCGCAGGGTCTTACGGGGAGAATTAT